>Ga0213875_10000443_pt1 | contig 36140 bp, 32 predicted proteins | sample BarmaccomBMRX_R8_FD_160105 | JGI IMG/M metagenome (GOLD analysis project Ga0213875, IMG submission 160105) | Root-associated microbial communities from Barbacenia macrantha in rupestrian grasslands, the National Park of Serra do Cipo, Brazil - RX_R8 | ecosystem: Host-associated > Plants > Roots...
CGCGGGGCTCAACCGGCACGTCGCACAGCTTCCGGCGGCGCAGCAGTCCAACCCGGCCAACTTCTACCTGGCCGCACCGGCGAACTACTACGCGTGGTTCTGGCACCAGAACGCGATCAACGGCCGGCAGTACGGCTTCCCCTACGACGACGACGCGGGCCAGTCCTCGGACATCTCGGTGACCAGCCCGCAGTACGCGGTCGTCGCCGTCGGCTGGTAACCGGCCCTAGCCAACAGGAGCTTCACATGGGAAAACTCTTCCGTTCCTCGCTCCGTTACTTTCGCTGCCTGCTGACGCTGGCCGCCCTCGGGTCCGCATGCGCGCTGGCGGGACCCGGGCTTCCCGCGTCCGCGGCGGTGACGGCTCCGCCGACTCCGGCCGACCTGGAGCTGCACGCCGGCTACGACTCCTCGATAACGCTGACCTGGTCGGCGAGCCCGGGCGCTACCAGCTACGACATCTACCGCGGCACGACCTCTGGCGGGGAAGGCGGCACGCCATACGCCACCACGACGGCCACCACATTCAAGGACTCCAGCCTCAGCAGCACGCCGGTCTACTTCTACCAGGTGAGCGCCGTCAATTCGGCCGGCCAGTCGGCCCGGACAGCCGAAGACGCCTCGAAGACCCCGCCGCCGCAATCGACCGGAGGCGACGTGCCGGGAGTGCCTTCCGGCAACGGCAAGGTTTATTACTGCAAGGACGCCCGGCTGGCCGGGTTCGACTGGTTCCAGACACTGACCGGCTGGTTCCCCCAGGTGCTGGGCTCCTCGGGCTCGGTCTCGCCCAATCATCGGGTCGTTGACATGGCCTACGCGACCGAGGGGAGCATGACGTTCAGCAACGTCGTCGTCCCGGCCAGCGGCCTGTACACCGTCGACTGGCGCTACGCATTCCAGGGCGGCCTGTTCCCCGGCGTGACAAACCGGCAGATGGGCCTCATGGTCAACGGCACGGTTATCACCGCCACCGAGCGGTTCCCGATCACCGGCAGCTTCGACACGTATCAGCACTCGTACCTTCAGGTGCATCTGAACGCGGGCGTGAACACCATCAGCATGCTCGCCGTTTCGGATCACGGTGTTTCGCGCGTCGACCAGATGACCGTGACCCCGGCGACCGCGTCTGTCCCAAGCGGGCCGGCAGACCTGACCGCAAAGCCCGGGAACGGCACGGTAACCCTGTCATGGACGGGCAGCACCAGCGGCCACCCGGCGTCATACAGCATCTACCGCGGCACCAAGTCGGACGGCGAGGCGATCACGCCGGTCGCAACCGTCAGCGGCACCACCATTACGTTCACCGACACTGGCCTCGCCAACGGGAAAACGTACTTCTACAACGTCGCCGCCAACAACGCGGTAGGCGTGTCACCCGACTCGAACGAGGTCTCCGTGACGCCCACCGCGACAGCCGGCTGATCCCGGCATAACCCGCGAGTTCAGCTCGCCCCCGCGGGCGAGTGCAGCTCGCTTGCGCGAAAAAGCCGCCCGTGACCGCGGGCGGCGGGACGCCGACTGCCTTGAAGGACGTGCAAAATGCGTGAGCCAGCATCATCGGCCAGAGCCAGGGAATCAACGCGGTCCGCTCTCATGAGGTTGTGGCTCGTGCTGGCCCTCGTAACAGGGACGCTGATCTCAGTGAATCTCCTGCCGCAGACGGCTCGTGCGGCGCAGGCGGCCCGTACGGCGCCGGCGAATTCCGCGGTGACAACGTACAGGAACGATAACGGCCGCACCGGGCAATATCCCAATGAGACCATCCTGAACACGTCGAACGTCAACGCGTCTCAGTTCGGCAAGCGGGTTTCGTATCCGGTCGACGGGCAAGTCTACGCACAGCCGCTCTACCTGCCGAATCTGTCCATCGGGGGCAGCGTCCACAACGTCGTATTCGCGGCCACGGAGAATGACACCGTCTATGCGTTCGACGCCGACCAGACCAGCGCTGTTGCGCCGCTGTGGCAGAGGAGCCTGCTGCCGTCCGGGGCGGCGCCGGTGTCCTACACCGCCGTGAACTGCGGCGACTTGCAGCCGATCATCGGCATCACCGGCACGCCGGTCATCGATACCAGCACGAACACGATGTACGTCGTCACATACGACTCCGAAAGCGGGAACTTCGTCTACCGCCTGCATGCGCTCGACGTTACGACCGGGCAGGACAAGTGGGCGCCCGTCGTCATTCAGGGTTCGGTACCGGGGACGGGCGCCGGCAGCTCCGGCGGCACGGTCACCTTCAACGCCAGTGTGGAACGGCAGCGGGTGGGGCTCGTCCTCGCGAACGGCAAGATCTACATCGCCTTCTCCTCGTTCTGTGATATCGGGGACTATCACGGCTGGATCTTCGCCTACGGCTATAACGGCTCGTTCCAGCTAGCGAACATCTACAACGACACTCCCAACGGGATACAGGGGGGTATCTGGGGCGCCGACGGCGCGCTGGACGCCGACAGCAGCGGGAACCTGTACTACCTGAGCGGGAACGGCACCTTCGACGCCAATACCGGCGGCCCAGACATGGGCGACAGCTTTGTGCGCCTGAATGGCTCGCTCCAGCGACAGGACTACTTCACGCCGTTCAACCAGAGCTGCCTGTCCCAAGCCGACCTGGATCTCGGCTCGGGCGGCCCCTTGTTGCTCCAATCGGCTAACGCGCTGATCGGGGCGGGTAAAGAGGGGCGTCCCTACGTGGTCAGCACGACGAATATGGGAGGGTATACACCCGACGCCGGTCTCAACTGCGGAACCTCCGAAGTGAACCGCACGGATCTGGACAAGGCTCAGCAGGAACTGCCGCCAGGAACGGTGGGGTCGGTCTTCAGCACGCCGGCGTTCTGGAATGGCCCCAATGGGCAGCAGGACGTGTATATCACGACGGTGAACGGCCCCACCAGGGAATTCGCCTGGAGCAACGGAAAGCTGTCGTCCTCCCCCACCTCCACGACGTCCGCGAACGGCGGCGACGCGGTCGTGTCGAGCAACGGGACCACGGCGGGCACCGGCATCGTATGGAACATCGACTACGGTTCGACGCTGCACGCCTACGACCCCACCAACCTGACCCACGAGCTGTACAACAGCAACCAGAACGCCAGCCGCGACGGCCTGAGCGGGTACGTCAAATTCAGCTCGGTCGTCGTGACCAACGGCGAGGTGTTCGTCGGGCTCTCCTCGAGCCTGGCTATCTTCGGCCTGCTCTCCTCGGGGCCGCCGCCACCGCCGCCGGGCAACGTGCAGATCAACTCCGGCGGCCCGGCAGCCGGGTCGTGGGCAGGCGATGAGGACTTCACCGGCGGGACGACGGTGACCAGCGCCAATACCGTCAGCACCAGCGGCGTGACCAGCCCCGCGCCCGAAGCGGTCTACCAGAGCAACCGCTACGGCAACTTCACGTACGCCATCGGCGGGCGCACCGCCGGCGCGAGCTACACGGTCCGCCTGCACTTCGCCGAGACGTACTGGACGGCGGCGGGATCGCGGGTCTTCAGCGTCTCCATCAACGGGCAGCAGGTGCTCACCAACTTCGACATCGTGGCCGCCGCCGGGGCGGCGAACAAGGCCGTGGTCGAGCAGTTCACCGTCACCCCCACCAGCGGGACGATCACCATCCAGTTCACCACGGTCAAAGACAACGCCCAGGTCAACGGCATCGAGGTCCTGGGATGAGGAACGCCGACCGACAGGATATGAGAAATGGCCGCGGATTTCCCTGAGCACAGGACACCGGAGCACATGGAGCACGTGACACGGCGCGTGGTCCTGAAGCGCGCGGGCGCGCTGGCCGTGGCCCTCGGCGCGCTCGAGGCGGTCGGCCCGTTCTCCTACCTGCCGCAGCGCGCGATCGCCGCCACGGCCCCGTCCGACATCCAGTTCGACATCTCCGCTTTCCTCTCGGTGCCACCGCAGACCTACGGCAGCGGTGTGCAATTCCAGATGCCGCCCGTCCACACGGTTTTCCTGACCGCGACGCTCCAGGGCACTCCGACCAAGGCCGGTCAGTCGGCGGTGAGCCGCGCCGTGGAGGTGCTCGAGAAGTACTATCCGTGGAGCGCGGCGCAACTGGTCACCTTCGTCGCCTATGGGCTGCCGTATTTCGCCCGTCTCCCCGGCGGCCTGACCGGGTCGCTGGTCTCGAGTCACATGCCGCGCTTGGCCTCCGATTCCAGCCGGTACGTGCTGGAGGAAGCAAAACCTGGCCCGACCGACGTCAGCCCGGCCAATCCCGGCATCAGCAAGCTGCGTTACACGGTCAACGTGGCCATCGAGCAGAACGACATGCTGTTCATGCTGCGCAGCGACGACCCGAACATCCTCGCCGACGCGGTGGCCTGGCTGGGCGGCAGCGACAAGCTCCGCGGGCAGGCGGTCGCCTCCCCGGCCTTTGGCGGGCTCCTCCAGTTCACGTCAAGCCGGCACATGTTCATCCAGATGGGGCTGCCCAAGTCGCTCGCGCAGCAGAACGGCCTGCCCTTCGCCAACTTCATTCAGCACCAGTCGCCGATGTGGATGGGCTTTGCCGACCAGCAGGTCAATGGATCAGGACCGGCCGCCATCTGCACGTTCGCCGGCAATTCCTCGGCCCATCTGACCACCGCCAAGACGGGCGACTATTTCGATAACGGCGCGGTCCAGCATCTGTCCCACGTCATCCTGGACATGCTTCAGTTCTTCGACATGAGCAGCGCGACGTCGCCGCCGGGCACGGACGGCGTATTCACCGAGCGGGTGCAGTACATGTTCCACGCCCCTAACATCGCCCCCGGCAGCACCGATCAGTACACCGACGGCGGCGGACCGTCCCTCCTGCCGAACGACAACCGCGGCACCGGCTATGCCGCGCGAACCGCCCAGGGCATCGGCACGAACAACGGAGAGCACCGGATGGGCCACCTGTCCTGCCTCCAGCGCACATCCCGCGCGGCCGACGGCACGCCCATCCACCTGCGCATGGACGGCCCCGGACTGGACAGCATGGATGTCCCCGGCGGCGCCACCGTGCCCAAGCTCCAGTTCACGGTGTTCGTGCCGTCCGCCGACTTCTTTGCGACCATGCGCACCAGCCAGGCATCGCTGGACCTGCAGCAGAAGTACGGCGTCAGCCCGACCGACAACGGCCTGGAACGGTTCATCACCGCGACCCGTCGGCAGAACTTCCTCATACCCCCACGCCGCCACCGGGCCTTCCCACTGGTTGAGCTCGCCTAGAGCGGATCTCGGGAAGGTCACGGCGAACCTGGCTTCCGCCGCGGGTGACGGCATAGGCGCTGGTCAGGCAGCATCGCCCAGTTGGTAGCCTGACCAGGTGCCGCTCCGTTTCCTCGAGCGAGGAGGATGCCGTGAGCGAACTGGACCGGCTGCAGGCGGCGATGAGCGAGTGCCGGGAGATGATCCGCGAAGCCCACGCCGCCACGAAGGACCTGCGTGCCGCGGTGCGTGAGGCCAAACAGGAGCTGCGCACCCTGGCGAAGGACGAGGTGGCCGCCCGCATCGACGGGGAGGTTTCCCGGCAGCTCGAGGAGCTGGGCGAACGGACCCATGACGCCGTTACCGCGGCGACGCAGAAGGTCATCGCCGAGTTCGACCGGTTCGGTGAGTCGCTGCTCGGCAAGGAGACCTACTGGCAGAAGGCGAGCGGCCGTCGCGCCGTCGCGCGACCCGACACCGACGTCATGCCGCCCGGCATCCTGCCCGGCGAGGATAACGCCTGATGCGCTACCTCCCGCGACCCGGCCGGCACCGCCGGTTACGGTTGACACCCGCCACGGACGACGCCTAGCCTCGATCCATACAGCACTGTATGGATCGAGGCTGACCACCATGAGCGGCTACCAGACCATTCGCTACGAGCGCGACGCCGGCATCGGCACCCTGACCCTCGCCCGTCCCGCCAAGCGCAACGCGCAGAACCCGCTGATGTGGCAGGAGCTGGCCCGGCTCGGAGCCGAGTTGCTGCCCGACGAGACGCTGCGATGCCTGGTGGTCACCGGGGAGGGGCCTGCCTTCTCGGCCGGCATCGACCTGGTCGAGGGCATGGGCGGGATGCTGGCCGGCTGGGCCGAGCGGCCCGATGACGAGGAGAGCCTCGCCGCCGGCATGGCCGTGGCGGGGACGTTCAGCTGGATCCCGGACCTCGGCTGCCCCAGCGTCGCCGCCGTACGCGGCCACGCCTACGGCGCCGGCCTGCAGCTGGCTCTGGCCTGCGATTTCCGCATCTTCGCCGAGGACGCCAGGGTAGGCCTGCTGGAGACCCGCTACGGGCTCATGCCGGACATGGGCGCCACGGTCCGGCTGCCGCGGATCGTCGGGGAGAGCCGGGCGCGGGAGCTGATCCTGCTCGGCGAGATCGTCGACGCCGCCGAGGCCCTGCGGATCGGGCTCGCCAACCGGGTGGTCGCCGGCGCCGACCTCGACACGGCCGCGACCGCGCTCGCCACCCGCCTGGCCAATCAGCCGCCGCTGGCGGTGCGGGGAGCGAGGCGGGCGATCGACGCGGCGTGGTACCGCGATCCCGGGGAAAGCTTCACGGTCGCCGTGCAGGAGCAGATCCGCTGCCTCAGGTCCGATGACTTCAAAGAAGCCCTCCAGGCGATGGCCGAAGGCCGCGAGCCGCGCTGGCAGGGGCGCTAGGCACCAGCAGCGGGGCAGGCGATGGCTCCCCCGACGCGCACCTCCCGGGACGCGTGGATCAGGCAAGGGCTCCGGGTCCTCGCCGCCGGCGGCCCGGACGCCGTCCGTATCGAGCCGCTCGCCCGGGCGCTCGGCGTCACCAGGGGCGGCTTCTACTGGCACTTCCGCGACCGCCGCGCCCTGCTCGACGCGATGCTCAACACCTGGGAGCGGGCAACCACCGAGGAGGTGGCCGAGCGCCTAGAGCGCGAGGGCGGCGGCGCGAGAGTCAAGCTGCGGCGACTGCTCGCGCTCACCTCCCCCGGTGTTGTGAAGACCGACCTCGCCATCCGCGACTGGGCCAGGCACGATCCGGCGGTCGCCGAGCGCCTGCGGCGCGTGGACAACCAGCGCATGGGCTACCTGCGGGCGCTCTTCGGCGCCTGCCGCGCCGGCCCCGGCGACGTCGAGGCCCGCTGCCTGCTCGCCTACTCGCTGCTCATCGGCAACCACTTCATCGCCGCCGACCACGGCGGGCACGACCGCGCGGACGTGCTGGAACTCGCCCTCGAACGGCTCGTCAGTGAGTCATGATTCCAGGGCTCGCGACCGCGCCGCCCGGCGCTCGTAAGTTTTTTCCGAACGAACGGTGGTCACTCAGCCGGGCAGCCCGGTGACGGCGCGGGCCAGGCGCGGGGTCAAGTGTCACCCGCGATCAGGGCTGCATCGCCGCCGGCAGCACACCGCGGTAGAAGAGGGCGATGAGGATCAGGTAGGCCAGCATGAACAGGGTCCAGGGAAGGTTGTACCTGATCACCTGGCCCTCACGGCGCACGTACTTGCTGGTGGAGACGCCCACGCTCGTGGTTTGCGGGGCGATCGGCTTGCCGATCTCCGCACCCACGGAACTCACCGAGGGCAGCAGCAGCGGCGGCATGTGCAGCAGGCCTCCAACCGAGTACTGGAAACCGCCGAAGAGGGCGTTCGTGGAGGTGTTGCTGCCCGAGAGGGCGACGCCGATAAAGCCGATGACCGGGGCCAGAACCACGAACGCGGGGCCGATCCTGGAGAAACCATGCGCCATCGTGTTCGCCATGCCGGAGTAGTTGAACACCGTGGCGAGCCCGAATATCACCGGCGCAACGATCAGCGCCCCCCACATCTGCGAGAACGTAAGGCGGAATATGCCGGGGATCTCGCGCGGGCGGACCAGAAGCACCGCCAGGATGGCCAGCCACGACACCAGGATCCAGGTGCCGGCCACGGCGGGAGCGAACGACCAGGAGATCTCGGTGGCCTTGTGGGACAGCGAACTGGTCGCGGTGACGGTGGGCTTGGCGAGGTTGTAGTCGCTCAGGTGAGACCAGGGTCCCGTCGCGGCGACGACGACCGCGATGAGGACACCGAACGGCAGGAGTCCCCGGATAGCCTCACGCGTGCTGGGCTGGGTGGCTACCCGTGTGCGGGTCGCCGCTTCGACGCCTCCGTCACTGACCCGGGACGGCGTAACGCCCGGGGACGGGGCGCCGCCCGGGGACGGGGCACCGGCCGGGGACGGGGCACCGGCCGGAGGCGGGACGCCACCGCTCGTTCGGTCAAAATCTATCTCTGCTGCCTCTACCGGCACTCCGCCGAACCCCAGCGTCTCCTTCGGCCGCCAGAACCGGAGCAGGAGGAGGAGCGCGCCGAAACAGACAACCGCGCCGATGATGTCCGGCAGGTAGGGGCCGAGGAACTGCGAGGCGGGCAGCTGGCCGAGGATGAAGGAGAACGAGCCCACGACGGCCAGCGGCCAGGCGCCGCGCAGGCCCCGCCGCCCGGTGACGAGAAGGATCAGGATCCACGGCGGGAGCAGGGCGAGGATGGCGACGATCCGGCCGACCGAGGCCGACAGCTGGTCCAGCGGGACCTTGGTCACCGCCGACAGCGCGATGATGGGGGCGCCCAGCGCGCCGAACGAGACCGGCGCGTTGTTCCCGAGCGCCGCGACCCTGATCGCGTCGATCTCCACCACCCCGAGCCCGACCAGAATGGGCGCGACGACCGCCCACGGGTAGCCGAAGCCGACCAGGCCCTCAAGCAGCGCGCCCAGCGCCCAGGCGAGCAGGATCGCCTGCACCCGGACGTCCCGCGTCGCCTGGACGACGAGCCAGCGCTTGAAATCGCCGAAGGCCCCGGTGCGCACCAGCGTGTTGTAAATGATCACCCCCCAGAACGTGATCCAGTCAATCGACCAGAAGCCGGTGCCGGCGCCGACTCCCCACGCGGCGAACGCGCCGCTCACCGGTGTGCGCCAGACGGTGATCGCGAGGATGATGGTGACCGCCGCGCCGATGATCACCGCCCGCCATGCCGACATCCGCATCACGGGGAGCAGTATCAGGAGCAGGACGATCGGGATGAGGGCGACAAGCGTGCTGCCGAGCGTCGAGTGAGCCGGATTAAGTGATTGGGTGAACGAGGGTCTCGCGGCAAGAGACCCCGCACTCGCGCCCAGATTCTTGGCTCCTGCGATGAGAAACACGGACGTGGGCTGCGTCATCGGACTCCGCCTCCGTGAGCCGGACAGCATATCTTACTGCGATCTTCCTACGTTCATGATTGCGCCGCAATAGCCGCCGGGCGCTTAGCGTGATTGGAGACGGCTCCTGTGATAGCGGCTGGTACGCCCGGCACCCACGGGACACCCCTAGCGGCCGGCGGTCCTGATGCGTAACGTTTCTTCTGAATTTCCTGAGAAACGGAGGATCGGCTATGACGGGCGGCATCCATGGTGCTTTGCGCAGGACGTGCGCGCTCGGAGCGGTGGCCCTCGGCTGCGGGATGCTGTCCGCTGGGGCGCTCCCCGGTATGTCCGCCGCCGCGCCGGCCACGGGCGGGTGGCACGGGGCGAGGGTTCTGCTGGTCGGGACGTTCCATGGCAAGGCCGGGAAGTACAAGACCATTCAGTCCGCGGTGAACGCCGCACGGCCCGGTGACTGGATCCTGGTCGGGCCCGGCGATTACCACGAGCGCGCCGACGAGACGGGCCCGCGCGGGAACCCCGCCGTGGGGCGGATGGGCGGCGTGTACATCGCCAAGTCCGGCATCACCCTGCGCGGCATGAACCGCAACACGGTCATCGTCGACGGCACCAAACCCGGATCCGCGCCGTGCAGTTCCCGGCCGCCGGCCCAGGACTACGGGGCAGCGGGGCCGCATGGAACGCACGTCGGCCGCAACGGGATCCTGGTGTGGAAGGCCAGCGACGTGAGCGTCGAGAACCTCACGGTCTGCAACTTCCTGGCGGGCACGGGAGCGTCGGGCAACGAGATCTGGTGGAACGGCGGAGCCGGATCCGGCAAGATCGGCCTGGCCGGCTACTGGGGCAGCTACCTCACCGCCACATCGACGTTTTTCAGGAACGAGGCGACCGCCGCCGAGTACGGCATCTTCGCCGGCAACTCGGCCGGCCCGGCCACCTGGAACCAGCTTTACGCCAGCAACATGAACGACTCGGGCGCGTACGTGGGCGCCTGCCTGCGGCGGTGCGACGCGGTCCTGGACCACATGTGGATGGAGAACAGCGCGCTCGGCTACTCCGGCACCAACTCCGGCGGGACCATCGTCATCGAGAACTCCCAGTTCGACCACAACCAGGACGGCCTGGACACCAACACCGCGGTCGTCGGGGACCCGCCCGCGCCGCAGGACGGCCGGTGCCCGGGCGGCAAGGTCAGCCCGATCACGCACACCACCTCATGCTGGGTGTTCTTGCACAACTACGTCCACGACAACAACAGCTCGACGGTGCCGGCGGCGGGCTCCGCGGCGGCCGGCCCCATCGGCACCGGGATGACCGTCTCGGGCGGACGGTTCGACACGGTCATGGACAACGTCGTCGCGAACAACGGAGCGTGGGGCGTGCTGTTCATCCCGTACGCTCAGACGGGCACGCCGAGCCTCGGCCAGACCTGCACCGGCGCCGGGGGCCACCAGGTGCCGGGCTTCGGCTGCGTGCTGGACCCCATGAGCGACGCGCTGCTGCACAACACGTTCCGGCACAACGGCTACTTCGGCAACCCGAGCAACTCGGACTTCGGCCAGATCACCCTGTTCGGCGGCGAGCCGCAGAACTGCTTCCGCGGCAACCACGCGCCCGACGGCAGCGCGCCGCCGAACCTCGAGAAGACCCAGAAGACCTGCGGGGTCACCACCAAGGCCGCCAACACCGGAGGCCAGTTGTTCCCGCAGGTCCTCTGCGACACCGGCCTGGGGCCGTGCCCGCCCGGCGCGAAGTACCCGAAGCCGAACGGCACCGTCATCCTGAAGCCGCTCCCCCGCGGCCTGCGCTCCATGCCCGACCCGTGCGCGGGCGTCCCGGCCAGCCCCTGGTGCCCGCGCAAGGGCTGGTCCGTAGCCGGCCCCGGGCCTGCCGGCAACCACGCCCGGGCAGCCACCAGCGCGGCGTCCCTGGGCCTGGTGACGGGCCTGGTGACGGGCCCGGCGGCGGCCAGAAGGCAGCCACGCTGGACTTTGGCGTGAATGCCGCCGCGGCGGCCGCGGGCCGGCTCCAGGAGGAGGCGGGTCAGCCGTTAGGCCGGCCGGGGCGGGGGGCGATGAGGAGGGACTGGGCGCCTACCCCCAGCGGAACGTAGAAGCTCTCTGCCACGCAACGAAGGTTACTGGCCGGTCACGTGAGGGAAGGATGCGGGTTACTGGGGAGTGACCACGGCCCGTTCAGTAAAATAAATCATTCATGCTTGATTTTTTTGGCGCGGCCCGTGAGAGTGGTCCATGTGATGACGCCAGCGCCGCGGCGGGTGGCCGGGGACCCTGGGGTTATCCGGATCGGCAACTGCTCCGGGTTCTACGGCGACCGGCTCTCGGCGATGCGGGAGATGCTCGAGGGCGGCGAGCTCGACGTGCTCACCGGCGACTATCTCGCCGAGCTCACCATGCTGATCCTCGGCCGTGACCGGCGCAGGGATCCGGGCCTTGGCTACGCCAGGACCTTCCTGCGGCAGATGGAAGACTGTCTGGGGCTGGCGGTGGACCGTGGCGTGCGGATCGTGGTCAACGCCGGCGGCCTCAATCCCGCGGGCCTGACCGCCAGGCTGAGGGAGATCGCCGGGAACCTCGGCGTCACCGCGCGGTTCGCGCACGTCGAGGGCGATGATCTCATGGACCGGGCGGCGGAACTGGGCTTCGGGACACCGCTGGCGGCCAACGCGTACCTGGGGGCGTGGGGCATCGCCGCGTGCCTGACGGCAGGCGCGGACGTCGTCGTCACCGGGCGCGTCACGGACGCGTCGCTGGCCGTCGGGCCGGCCGCGGCCCACTTCGGCTGGGCCCGTACGGACTACGACCGGCTCGCCGGCGCCGTCGCCGCCGGGCACGTCATCGAGTGCGGCGCCCAGGCGACCGGCGGCAACTACGCCTTCTTCACCGAGATCGCCGGCCTGGCCCATCCCGGCTTCCCGGTCGCCGAGGTCCACCCGGACGGGTCCAGCGTCATCACCAAGCACCCCGGCACCGGCGGAGCGGTCACCGTCGGCACCGTGAGCGCGCAGCTTCTGTACGAGATAGGCGGCGCGCGCTACGCCGGGCCGGACGTGACCACGCGCCTCGACTCGCTCGAGCTGGCGCAGGACGGCCCGGACCGGGTGCGGATCACCGGAGCAGCCGGCGAGGCCCCGCCACCGCGGCTGAAGGTGTCGCTGAACACGGTCGGCGGCTTCCGTAACGAGATGGCGTTCGTCCTCACCGGCCTCGACATCGAGGCCAAGGCCGCCCTGGTGCGCGGGCAGCTCGAGGCGGCCCTGGTGAACAGGCCCGCCGAGCTGGCGTGGACGCTGGCGCGGACGGACCAGGCTGATCCCGGGACCGAGGAGCAGGCCAGCGCGATCCTGCGGTGCACGGCCCGCGACCCGAACCCGGACGTCGCCGGGCGCGCGTTCTCCGGCACCGCCGTCGAGCTGGCGCTGGCAAGCTACCCGGGTTTCAGCCTGACGTCGGCGCCGGGCGCCGCGTCGGAGTACGGGATGTTCACCCCCGGCTACGTCGACGCCGCACAGGTGCCGCACGTCGCTGTGCTGCCCGACGGCACCCGGGTCGACATCTCCCCTGCCGCCGAGACCCGCGAGCTGGAGGACGTCGCCGAGCCGGCGCTGCCGGAGCCGCTGCCGCCGGGGCCGGAGCGTGAGGTACCGCTCGGCACGATCGCCGGGGCGCGCAGCGGCGACAAGGGCGGCGACGCGAACATCGGCGTGTGGGTGCGCACCGGCGACCAGTGGCGCTGGCTGGCGAGCGCGCTGACCGCCGAGCGCCTCGGGAAGCTGCTGCCCGAGTGCGCCGGCCTGCCGGTCAGCAGGACCGTGCTGCCGAAGCTGCGCGCCGTGAACTTCGTCATCGAGGGCATCCTGGGCCAGGGTGCCGCCTACCAGGCGCGGTTCGATCCCCAGGCCAAGGGGCTGGGCGAATGGCTCCGCTCCCGGCACGTCGCCATCCCGGAGAAGCTGCTCCCATGAGCGTGCTGAGGTCCGCGCTCGACACGGGGTCCGGGGCCTATGCGGCCGCGGCCGCGGCGATGCGGGACAAGCTCGCCGAGATCGAGGCGGAGCACGCCAAGGCGATCGCCGGCGGCGGGCCGGAGAGACTGGACCGGCACCGCAGGCGCGGCAAGCTCACCGCCCGCGAGCGCATCGAGCTGCTGGTCGACGCCGATTCGCCGTTTCTCGAGCTGTGCCCGCTCGCCGCGTGGGGCAGCGAGTTCGCAGTCGGCGCGTCGATCGTGACCGGCATCGGCGTCGTCGAGGACACCGAATGCGTGATCGTCGCCAACGACCCGACCGTGCGGGGCGGCACCAGTAACCCGTGGACGATGCGGAAATCGTTGCGCGCCAACGACATCGCGATGCGGAACCGGCTGCCCATCATCTCGCTCGTCGAGTCCGGCGGCGCGGACCTGCCCACCCAGAAGGAGGTGTTCATCCCCGGCGGCCGCCTGTTCCGTGACCTCACCAGGGCATCGGCCAAGGGCATCCCGACGATCGCCCTGGTGTTCGGCAACTCCACGGCCGGCGGGGCCTACGTACCCGGCATGTCCGACCACACGGTGATGATCAACGGCCGGTCGAAGGTGTTCCTCGGCGGCCCCCCGCTGGTGAAGATGGCCACCGGCGAGGAGTCCGACGACGAGTCGCTCGGCGGCGCCGAGATGCACGCGCGCACCTCGGGCCTGGCCGACTACCTCGCCGCCGACGAAAGGGACGCGATCCGCATCGGCCGCCTGATCGTCAAGCGGCTGAACTGGCGCAAGCGGGGCCCGGCACCGCGGGCCACGGTGGCCGAGCCGCTGTACAGCGCCGGGGAGCTGCTCGGCGTCGTTCCGCCGGACCTGAAGGTTCCCTTCGATCCCCGCGAGGTGATCGCCCGGATCGCCGACGGCTCCGACTTCGACGAGTTCAAGCCGCTGTACGGGCCGAGCCTGGTCACCGGGTGGGCGGAGCTGCACGGCTATCCGCTGGGCATCCTGGCCAACGCCCGCGGCGTGCTGTTCTCGGCGGAGGCGCAGAAGGCAGCGCAGTTCATCCAGCTCGCCAACCGGTCGGGCACCTCGCTGCTGTTCCTGCACAACACCACCGGCTACATGGTCGGCAGGGAGTACGAGCAGGGCGGCATCATCAAGCATGGCGCAATGATGATCAACGCGGTCACGAACTCCACGGTGCCGCACATCTCGGTGCTGATCGGCGCCTCCTACGGCGCGGGCCACTACGGCATGTGCGGGCGCGCCTATGACCCGCGTTTCCTGTTCGCCTGGCCCAGCGCCAAGGCCGCGGTGATGGGCGGGGTCCAGCTCGCGGGCGTGATGTCGATCATCGGCCGCGCGGCGGCGGCCGCCAGGGGCGCTCCCTTCGACGAGGAGGCGGACGCCGTGATGCGCGCGATGGTCGAGAACCAGATCGAGGCCGAGTCGCTGCCCCTTTTCCTGTCGGGCCTGCTCTACGACGACGGCGTGATCGATCCCCGGGACACCCGCACGGTGCTGGGGGCGTGCCTGTCGGCCATCCACAGCGCCCCGGTCCAGGGCACCGCGAACTTCGGCGTCTTCCGGATGTGAGGCCTGGCGATGCTGACCTCTGTGCTTGTCGCGAACCGCGGGGAGATCGCCCGCCGGGTCTTCGCCACCTGCCGGCGCATGGGGCTGTCCACCGTCGCCGTGTTCTCCGACGCGGACGCGGCGTCGCCGCATGTCGCGGACGCCGACACGGCGGTCCGGCTGCCCGGCAGCGCGCCCGCCGAGACCTATCTGCGCGGCGAGCTGCTGATCGGCGCCGCGCTCGCGTCCGGAGCCGGCGCGATCCACCCCGGCTACGGTTTCCTGTCCGAGAACGCCGGCTTCGCGAAGGCCGTCCTCGACGCGGGACTGGTCTGGATCGGGCCGCCGGTCAGGGCGATCGAGCTGATGGGCTCGAAGGTGGAGGCCAAGAAGCTGATGGGCGGCGCTGGGGTGCCGGTGCTCGCCGGGCTGGATCCCGCGGACGTCACCGGGGCCGATCTTCCGGTGCTGATCAAGGCGTCCGCGGGCGGCGGCGGCCGCGGCATGCGGGTGGTCCGCGAGCTCGCCGGGCTGGCGGGCCAGATCGAGGCCGCCCGCCGCGAGGCCCGGTCCGCCTTCGGCGACCCCACGGTGTTCTGCGAGCCGTATCTGGAGAACGGCCGCCACATCGAGGTGCAGGTGATGGCCGACCGGCACGGCACCGTGTGGGCGGTGGGCGAGCGCGAGTGCTCCATCCAGCGCAGGCACCAGAAGGTGATCGAGGAGGCGCCGTCCCCGCTCGTGGAGCGCACGGCCGGCATGCGGGAGCGCCTGTTCGAGGCGGCCAGGGCCGCGGTCAAGGCGATCGGCTACGAGGGCGCCGGCACGGTCGAGTTCCTCGCGGACGAACGCGGCACCGCCGGCGAACGCGGCGGGTTCTACTTCCTCGAGTGCAACACCCGCATACAGGTGGAGCACCCGGTCACCGAGTGCACCACCGGCCTCGACCTGGTCCGGCTGCAGCTTCAGGCCGCCGCCGGGGATCCGCTGCCGCCCGGGCCGCCCGCCGCGCGCGGGCACTCGATCGAGGCCCGGCTGTACGCGGAGGACCCGGCGCGCGACTGGCGGCCGCACAGCGGGACCGTGCACCGGCTGGAGGTCCCCGGCGTGGTCACCGAGTTCGCGCCGCCCGCTGAGCCCGGGGCGCCCGGCGGGCCCGGGGTGCGGCTGGACTCCGGGGTCGCGGGCGGCTCCTTTGTTCCGGTGCACTACGACCCGATGCTCGCGAAGGTCATCTCCTACGCCGCTACCCGCGGGGAGGCCGCGCGCCTGCTGGCGTCGGCGCTGGCGCGGGCGAAGGTGCACGGGCTGGCCACCAACCGCGACCTGCTGGTGCGGGTGCTGCGGCACCCGGCCTTTCTGGCCGGCGACACGGACACCGCGTTCTTCGCCAGGCACGGCCTGGACGCGCTGGCGCGCCCGCTCGCGTCGCCGGAGTCCGTGGAGCTGTCGGCGATCGCCGCGGCGCTGGCGGACGCCGCGGCGAACCGGCGCGACGCCCGGGTCGACGGCGGGCTGCCCAGCGGCTGGCGGAACGTGCCGGCCGAGGCGCAGCTGAAGACGTTCGGCTCTGGCCACGGCGCCGACATCGAGGTGCGGTACCGGTTTACGCGGGACGGCCTGCGCGTCGAGGGCCATGACCGGCTCTCGCTCGTCTCCGCGGCACCCGAGCTGGTGGTGCTGGACGTGCCCGGCGATGCGCGGGGCGAGGTGCCCGGCGAGGCCGGCGTTGTTCGCCGCCGGTTCGAGGTGGCCCGCTATGGCGCACTGACCTGCGTCGATTCCCCGCTGGGACCGGTGTCGCTGATCCAGCGACCGCGCTTCGCCGACCCGTCGGCACAGGTTTCCGCCGGGTCGCTGCTGGCGCCGATCCCCGGCACCGTCACCCGCGTCGGCGCCTGGGTGGGCGACCGCGTGACCGCGGGCCAGCCGATCGTCGTGCTCGAGGCGATGAAGATGGAGCACGCCATCGCGGCGCCCGCGGCCGGGGTGCTCACCGCACTGGACGTCACCGTCGGCCAGCCCGTCGAGGTGGGCGCGGTCCTGGCCATCGTCGACGCCACGGCGCGAAGCGCCGTGGACGGCACACAACCCGGGGAGCCGGCATGAGTTTTATCGAGACCGATGTTCAGAAGGACCTGCGCGCCTCGGTGGCCAGGCTCGGCGAACGCTACAGCTACACGAGCTACACGCTGCCCAGGGCACGGGCGGGTGAGCCGCTGACCGAGCTGTGGAACGAGGCCGGAAAGCTCGGCTTCCTCGGGGTGAGCCTGCCCGAGGAGTACGGCGGCGGCGGAGCCGGCATCTACGAGCTGGCGCTGGTGGAGGAGGAGCTGTCCGCCAGGGGGGCCGGGCTGATGATGATGGTGGTCTCGCCCGCGATCTGCGGCACCATCCTCGCCAGGTACGGCACCGGGGAGCAGCGGCGGCGGTGGCTGCCCGGCCTGGCCGACGGCTCGAAGATCATGGCGTTCGGCATCACGGAGCCCGACGCGGGATCGAACTCCCACCAGATCACCACGACCGGGCGGCGGGACGGCGACACGTGGGTGGTGACCGGCCGGAAGGTCTTCATCACGGGTGTGGACAGGGCAGACGCCGTGCTCATCGTGGCCCGCACCGAGGATCACAGGACCGGCAAACTCAAGCCGGCGCTGTTCATCGTGCCCACCGGCGCGGAGAACTTCGTCGCGCAGCCGATGGAGATGGACATCGCCGAGCCCGAGCACCAGTTCACCCTGTTCCTCGACGACGTGCGGCTGCCCGCCGGGGCGCTGGTGGGGCAGCAGGACGCGGCCCTGGCTCAGCTGTTCGCCGGCCTGAATCCGGAGCGGATCCTCGGCGCGGCGATGGCCGTCGGCATGGGCCGTTACGCGCTGGCGCAGGCCGTCAAGTACGCCAGCACGCGCCGCGTGTGGAAGACCCCGGTCGGCGCGCACCAGGGCATCGCCCACCCGCTGGCGCAGACCAGGATCGAGCTCGAGCTCGCCAGGCTGATGATGCAGAAAGCCGCCGCGCTGTACGACAGCGGCGACGACACGGGGGCCGCGGAGGCCGCGAACATGGCCAAGTACGCCGCGGCCGAAGCCAGCATCCGGGCCCTGGAGCAGGCGATCCAGACGCACGGCGGCTCGGGGCTGACCGCGGAGCTCGGCCTGTCCACGATGCTCGCCATGGCCCGCATCATCCGGATCGCGCCGGTGAGCCGGGAGATGATCCTCAACTTCGTCGCCGAGCACACCCTCGGACTGCCGAAGTCATACTGAGGAGACGGCCTTGACATCCACGGCGATGTACGTGCGGTACCTGGCGGCCGACGGTGCCGCCACCCTGACCCTGGATTCTCCGCACAACCGCAACGCCCTGTCCGCCCGGCTGATCGCCGAGCTGAGGCAGGGCCTGGCGGCCGCGGCCGCCGACCCGGCCGTGCGCGCGGTGGTGCTGACGCACACCGGTGGCACGTTCTGCGCCGGCGCCGACCTCGCCGAGGCGAGCGCGGAGCCGGAGAGCGGTTCCCCGGGCGCGGCGGACCCGGCGGGCGCGGCGGGCGCGGCGGACCCGGCGGGCGCGGCGGGCGCGGGGGACCGGGCGGGCGCGGCGGGCCCTCGGGCGCGCGCACGGTCGCTGGCCGGTCTCCTGCGCGCGATCCTCGAGCTGCCCAAGCCGGTGATCGCGCGGATCGACGGTCACGTGCGGGCCGGCGGCATGGGACTGGCCGGCGCGTGCGACATCGTGATCGCCGGGCCGTCGTCCACGTTCGCGCTGACCGAGGCGCGGCTCGGCCTGGCCCCGTCGATCATCTCGCTGACCGTGCTGCCCCGGCTGACGTCGCGCGCCGCCGCCCGGTATTTCCTGACCGGAGAGAAGTTCGGCGCGCGGGAGGCCGCGGCGCTTGGCCTGGTCACGATCGCCGCCGGTGACGCCGCCGAGGCGACCGCGGCCATCCTCGGCGAGCTGCGCCTCGCCTCCCCGCAGGGGCTCGCCGAGTCGAAGGCGCTGACCACCGCGGCGATCCTCGGCGGGTTCGACCGGTCCGCCGAGCGGCTCGCGGCTGAGTCGGCCCGGCTGTTCGGCAGCGAGGAGGCGCTGGAGGGCATGGCCGCGTTCCTGCGGAAACGGCGACCGAGGTGGGCGGTTTGAGAACGGCGACCGAGGCGGGTACCCGCGAGCCCAAGCAGGAGCGCAGCCGCGCCACCCGGCAGCGGCTGCTGGAGTCGGCCATCGACTGCCTCGCCGCGCACGGGTGGGCCGCCACGACCGTGACCGTCATCGCGGAGCGCGCCGGCGTCTCCCGCGGCGCCGCGCAGCACCACTTCCCGACCCGTGAGGATCTGGTCGTCGCGGCGCTGGAGTTCATGTCAGACAGCCGCATGGCGCTCATGCGCGAGGCCACCGGCCTTCCGGACGGGCCGGGGCGCACCGAGGCGGTGGTGGTGCGGATGGTCGGCATGTTCACCGACCGGCTGTTCAAGGCGGCGCTGCAGGTATGGTCGGCGGCCGCGGCGGACGAGTCGCTCAGACGGCGGATCAGGCCGCTGGAAGCCAGGATCGGGCGCGCCGCGCACCGCCTGGCCGTGCAGCTTCTGGGGGTCGATGACAGCGATCCGGTGGCTCACCGGCTGGTGCAGGCCACCCTGGACCTGGCCCGCGGGCTCGGGCTCGCCGACCTGCTCACCGACGACTCGGCGCGCCGGGAGCTGATCGTCCGCCAGTGGGCGGCGACCCTCGACGCCGCGCTGCGGGACCGGTGACCCCATGGCGGCGCTGCGGTGAATAAGGCGCCGCTGCAGCTCCTCACCGAGGCGCATGCCGCCGCGGCCGAGCTCAACCGGCTGGCCGACCACCTGCTCGGCCACTTCGTGGACGAGGCACGGCGGGGCGGCGTCTTGTGGAACGAGATCGGCGATGCCCTCGGCGTGACGAAGCAGGCGGCGCAGCAGCGGTTCGCGCCCGGCCAGGCGGCCGAGCCGGCGTTGCTGCGCGGCCAGGTGTTCGCCGGCTGTGGTGGCTGGCGACCGTCGTCATGATCGCTACAGCGCTGCTGTCGGCGTGCATGGGGATGGCGCTCGGGACGGCCGTGAACCCTCGCCGGATCAGCGCGCTGATGTCCTTCATCATGATCCCGCTGACGTTCCTCGGCTGCGTGTACTTTCCGTGGGCGGCGCTGCGGCCCATACCGTGGCTGCAGATCCTCGTCCTGTTCAACCCGCTGCTGTACTTCAGCGAAGGCCTACGCTCGGTCTTCGTCCCGCAACTGGCGCACCTGCCGGCCTGGGTACTCGCGATCGCTTTCACCGCAGGCTTGGCCGCCTTGACCCCGATCGCCACCCGGCTGTTCATCCGGCGCTGCGTCACGTGATCGGTCGCGAGGACCGCAGCTCACCACGCAGACGCTGGCTAGAGGCGCGGGGGCGAGCTTCGGCCGGGCTGGTCGGCTGGTGCCGCCGATCCGGCTGACGCCGTAGCGAGCGCGGCCTGCTCGACCTCGATGACGGACTCGCTGCGCAACCTCGCCTCGTATGCCTTCTTGCCGCCGCGGACACCGAACAGCCGCTTGGCCCACACCAGGTAGGCGACGAGCAGCAGGTTGATCACGAACGCCGCGACCCGCAGCCAGGTGATCTTCACGGTCAGGTCATAAATTTCATAGGGCAGGAACGCCGAGGTCGCCACCATGGCGAAGTACTCGCCCCACCGCTTGCCCAGCCACAGCCCGATGCTTTCCACCAGCTCGATGACGGCGTAGGCGGCCAGCCCGATGGCCAGGTAGGTCAGCGTGCGTGAATCGAGCGTGAACGAGTGCTGGATGAGCCCGAGCAGCCTGGAGTTGCTGACGCTGAAGCCGAGATCCCGGTACAGCGCGCGGATGGCCGGCAGGTCGTTGTTGAACGCCCGCTGGATACCGGCCCGGTCGTACTTGAAACGCCACACCCCGTAGGCCGCGCCGCCGAAGACCAGGAAACGGAGGAACCGCTCGACCGCGAACACGCGCAGAATCAGCTCGCTGCGCAGCTCCTTGCCCCGGCGGATCAGCGGCGCCGCCGCGGCCGGGCCGCTGCCGTGCTTCGCGCCGGTCACAAACGCACCGCAGCGCAGGCACCGCCAGGCCGTTCCGCCCGCTGTCGGTACCATCAGCCGGTCCCGCAGCTCTGGTTCGTCCGGCGCGTACGTCACGTGCCCCCGGCGGGCGCAGCCGAACAGGCTCCAATCCACATTCCGAGAATAGCCACATGCTGGGACCCATGAGGTCCGGCCGCCCATCAGTGCCCGGGTCAGCGCCGGCGGACCGGGCCGGGGACAAGTCCCTGGAGCTAGAACGCTGACGTGTACGTGATCAGTGAAGCCTGCGGCTGCCGCACGCCGGTGGCGGTGTAGCAGGCGACATCGCGCACGAGCACCTGCCCGCCAGCGGTGCCCCAGACCGTCAGCATGTTGCAGAAGTCCGCGCTGGGCCCGAACGCGGTGACCAGGACGGTGTTGGGCAGCACGCCGGCCCGCGGGAAGATGACGAGCCGCAGCCCGGTGCCCGCGGCCCGGATGGTGTTGATCCCCGCCAGGGAATTGAAGTTGACCGCCGGGGGCACCGGCGCGTAGGGCCCGGGCAGGAGGGGCTGGTTGTCAAAGGTGTAGCCGAACGCCTTGGGCTGGGTACCGGTGATCGCTCTGCCGCGCTGGTAGCTGAGGCTCCAGCCGGTGCTGAGGGGCGAAGCCAGCTTGTCGAAGCAGCGCACCAGGAACACCTGCTCCGGGGGCGACGGCTTCCACGCTGCCACCTTGCATTTGGCGGGGTTGACCGGGTCGACCGCGGTCACCTGAACGTTGCCGGACAGGCCCGCGGACCCCAGACCCGCCATATGCACGACCCACGTGCCCGTCCCCGCGGGGGTGACGGTGATGGGGGCGCCGCTGGAGTTGAACTGGCTTACGATCCCGCCGCTGAAGTGGACGTAGCCATACGCGCGTCCTGCCGGGAACGGGCCCGTGGAGCTTTGCGTGAACGTCACGCTGAACGGCACGAATACCGGCGCACCGCCTGGCCGGAAGCAGCGGACCACCGCGATCTCGTCGGGACCGGACGGGAACCACCCCTGCGCCTGGCACCATACCGCTATGTCGGCGACGGCGGTCACGTGCACGACGCCTCCGGGGGACGCGATCCGCGGAAAGCGCACGAACTCCTGGCCCGGTGCGCCCGCCGAGACACTGACCTTGAAGGGGGCAGGCCAGCTGCCCGCCTGATGGCTGGGGTCAGGGATGCCCGTCGGTACGTTCACATAGGCGAAGCCCCAATGGTTCGGGACGGCCGCGGCCGCCTGGGCCGGGACGGCGGCGCCCACCACGGCGAGCCCCGCGCCGAGGACAAGAGTCGCGATCGCGTCGCGCAGCCGCACCAAGCGTCTGCACAGCCCGCGGAATCGATGGACGTTGCCTGCCATGTGGCCCTCCCCGTTGGTGCGGCTCAGCTCGCCGGCCCTGCCATGCGCCCCCAAAGCGCTCCCCTGACATGAAGAGCCGGACAATCGCCCGTAGATACGCTCCGCGCGCCGCCTTTACAGGCAGCCCGTCCAGCGCCGTGACCACCATCTCGTATCCGGTGCTCTGGCGTGTGTATTTCTGGATGGTCGCGGCCGGGCTCACGATGGCGGCGGGGCCGCTGGCGCATCTGGCCCCGCCCAGTGGGGCCGCTGGCGCATCTGGCCCCGCGCAGGAGGCTGCTGCCGGCAGCGGGGGGTGTTACCTGTGGGCATGGAGGGCGGGTAGCGATCGATGAGGTTAGTTACCATCCGGAGGTTAAGCCAGAGCCGTATCCGGCATGCTGGTTTCCACGACGGTGGAAGGGCGCCGCGTGTCGCGGAAATTGGGGGTGAGCCACCGTCCGTTTAGTGAGAAAAAGGGCGTATCTGGGACGTGCCGGAAACCCTGGTACGAAGCCCAGGCCGCTGCGGGCGGTGGTCGCGGATTAGGCGCGGTGGTCGCGGATCTGGCGCTTGATGCGGGCCAGCATGGCGGCCATGCCGCGCAGGCGGAGCGGGCTCACCAGGTCCTGCAGGCCGAGCTGGCCGGTGAACTCGGCGGGAGTGGCCAGGACCTCGTCGGCGGTGAGGCCGTCCAGGCCGGTGTGCAGGATGCCCGCGAAACCACGGGTTGTCGGTGCTTCCGGTGGGGCGTCGAAGAACAGGTGAACGGTCTCGTCGTCGCCGACCTCAACGGCGAGGAAGAGCGGTGACTGGCATTCCGGCACGGGCTCGAGCAGCGCCGGATCCTCGGCGTAGCGGCCGGGCAGGGCGGGCAGCTCTTCGGAGAACTCGAGCAGCAGCTGCAGCCGGTCCTTTCCCGGCAGGGCGGCGAAGTCATCGACGATCTCCTGCAGCCGGGGATGGAGGATGGCGGTCGTCACGGGGTGTCTCCTCGGGAGATCGGAACGCGGACGCTGTTGCCCCACTCGGTCCATGACCCGTCGTAGTTGCGCACGTGCGGGTAGCCCAGCAGGTGCTGGAGCACGAACCACGTGTGGCTGGAGCGCTCGCCGATGCGGCAGTAGACGACGATCTCGTCACCGGGGCGCAGGGCCGCCTCGTCGCGGTAGATCGCCTCCAGCTCGGCTCGCGGCCGGAAGGTGGCGTCCTCGGCGGACGCACGCGCCCACGGGACGTTCCTGGCACCGGGGATGTGTCCGCCGCGCACGGCGCCTTCCTGCGGGTAGTCGGGCATGTGCAGCAGCTCGCCGGTGTACTCGCCGGGCGAGCGCACGTCGATCAGCGGCTTGCCCAGGTGCGCGAGCACCTCCTCCCTGAACGCGCGGATCTGCTTGTCGTCGCGTTCCACGACCGGGTACTCGGCCCTCGGGCGCTGCGGGGTCTCCGTGCTGACCGGGCGGCCCTCGGCGACCCACTTGGCCCGCCCGCCGTCCATGAGGCGCACGTCAGGGTGGCCGAAAAGCGAGCAGACCCACAGCGCGTACGCGGCCCACCAGTTGTTCCTGTCACCGTAGAGGACCAGCGTGGTATCGCGGGAGATGCCCTTTTCCGACATCAGCCGGGCGAAGCCGGCACCGTCGACGTAGTCGCGCGTGACCGGGTCGTTCAGCTCGGTGTGCCAGTCGAGCTTGACCGCGCCGGGGATGTGGCCGGTCTCGTAGAGCAGCACGTCCTCGTCGGACTCGGCCACCACGAGGCTCGGGTCGTCGAGGTGCGCGGCCACCCACTCGGTCGACACGATCATCTCCGGGTGGGCGTACTCCTGGAACTTGGCCGCGGAGTCGTAGGGCAGCGCCATTGTGAGCCTCACTTCCGCTCGCGATGCTGATGCCGGTGCTGGTGCTGGTGCTGGTGCGTGCGCCACAGTCACGTAGTTCAACGCGCCGGCCGGCCCGACCCTTCCTTGCGGAGAGCGGTGACGAGCTGCGCGCGATCCCGGCGTGGCGGAGTGCGGGCGGCACGGCGGAGGTACGGGCCTCCAGCGGGAGCGGGTTCCGGCGTGCCGGGATGGAGAGGGCGCTTCGCTCGGCCTTGTTATCCACCGGATTGTTCGCAGCATATCCACACGTCACCGACGTGAGGTCGCCGTCGGCAAGAGAATACAGCCGCTATGTTCGGGGGCGCCTCCGTCACAACGGTGACGACGGATCTGGAGGCTCGGCGGGGAGCGGCAGGCCGAGCGCGCACATGATCTCGGGCGCCGCCGCCACCACGCGGGGGCCGCCGACCTGGGGCGCGACCGCGAACAGCACGCCCAGGATGTCCTTCGGGGAGACGCCCGAGGCGAGGGCGTTCTCCACCTGCCACAGATAGGACGCCGGAGGCGCGTCCAGCGCGATCAGAGCGGCGATCTTGACCAGGGAGAAGCTGCGCTCGTCGAGGCCGCTCCGCTGGCGCCACTGCTCGCGGAGTTCCATGCCGTCGGCTATGGGATCGATGTCTCCCACCGACAGGCCGAAGAGCGTATCGCGCGTCATGTCATCAACGTCAGCCTTGACCGGACCAGCCATGATCGTTCCTTTCCAGCGCCCGACAGCGTTCGGAGTGAGAGCGTTCCCAGATCAACGGTCGGCCCTGTGCCCGGCACACACGTCACCCACCGTGGGTGGTTTGTGAGCGGGCCCGGAATTGTTCACTCGGTGTGGGGCACGTGAAGGAGCCGAGCCATGCGGAAAGTCGCTGCGGGATTCGTTGTCGTCTTCTGGGCCGTCATCGCCGGCTGCATGGTGACGGCGTGCAGCCGGGCCGAGTCGGCAAAGCACGCCGTGAGCGGTTTCGCGGCCAGCGCGGCCGCGTCGGTCACCCGCCCGGTGGCGACGACCCCGCCGGCGTCGGCAACCGCCCCGGCCACGACCACCGCCCCGGCGACCGCCCCGGCGGCGACCACCGCCCCGGCCACGACCACCGCAGCCGGAGTCGCACCCGCAACCGTGACGCCGGGAACGCGGTCCCCGGCCGGGGTCGTACCCGCGCCCTCGGCCACCGCCTCAGCGCACACCACCTCCGGCTCGGCGCTCACCTGGCTGTGGGTCGCGCTCGGCGCCGCCGTCTTCATCGCCCTGCTCGCGTGGATCATCGCGCTGACCACGCGCGGCAGCCGGCGCCGCGCGGCCGCCGCGGCGGGCTGGCGGTCGCGGCTCATCGACGCGTACGCGAGGGGCGCCGCGCTGCATGACGCGATGGCGGCGGCCGAGGCCCCGGACGCGCTCTATTCCGCCGACGCGGCAGCACGCTGGTTCGACATCCAGCGCCGTGCGGACGACTACGGGCAGTTCCTCTACGGGCTGCGCGAAAGCGCCGCGGACGACGCCGACCGCATGCGCATCGCGGACGTGCTCGCTTCGCTGCAGGCCGCGCGCTCCGCCATGGGCGCCGAACGGTCCGCCGCGGGCGCCGACAGCACGCTCGCGAACGTGGTGCGGGACCGCCTGGCGTTTTTCGCGGCCTCGCTGCGCGAACTGCGTGAGCCGAACGTCCGCCCCGCCTGAACAGCACGAGCGGCCTGAACAGCACGAGCTCGAGCGCCACCTCGGCCGGTGGCGCCGTGCGGCATGCGTTATATGCGGCGGCGCGAGACGCGCCGTGCGGTCCGCCGTGTGGTCCGCCGTGCCGTGCGGCGGGCGACCCTGCGGCTTCCGAACATCTCGGTCCTCCTCCCGTTCGTCAAGACTTAGCCGCGCCCGTGGTTTCCAGCGCGTGCAGCTCTTGCGCTTCATCGGCAGTCATCATCCCGATCGCCACCAGGTCGAGTGGGCTGATGAAGCCGTCGCTGATGCGGAAGCCACCGGCGCGGGCGATGGCGTCCCGCAGCGGCACCGCCCAGTGGTGCTCGAGCAGGATGAGCGCCGCCGCCGAGTCGTTGGGGATGTCCTCGAGCACGTCCCACTCCTCGGCGTCGCCGAAGACGTCGATTCCCTCGGCCGCCGCCACCTCGGCACCGGCCTCGGCGCCCTCGATCATGCCCTCTTCGCCTTCGATGCCAAGGCCGATGAGCGCGCCGATCTTGGTTCCGTACTCGATCGCCTCCTGCTCCGTCAGGTTGCTGAGGTGCTCGACCTCGAGCTCGCCATCGGCGTCCTTGTACACGGCTATCGCGTCGATGACGCGTACCGTGTCGCTTTCCCGTAGCCGCTCGAGCTCTTGGATCACCTCACCATGAAAGTCGGGGTGGTTGAAGCCGAGCACGATGAGCTGCACCGGTCCGATCGCCATGCCGCCTCCTCCAGTCGTCTGTGCCTTCAGCGTCAGCGGTACCGGGCCGGGAGACATCACCCAGCGTGGGGTATACGGCGGCGGCCGGCGGCCGGGCACTCCGGGTCTGCGAAGACGTGCCGGATCGTGGACTCTACCCGTGCGGGGTGATGCGGGCGGCGGGCCGGCGTACCAGCATGAGAGGAGCCGCGCAATCCTGGAGGTCCCGATGAGCCTTCCTGCCGGCGAGCGCCGGAAGCTCCGCGCGATAGAGCGCGCCGAGGCCAGAGCCGACCCGGGCCTTGCCGCCCGCTTCTCCATATTCAGCCAGCTCAGCCAGCCTGATGACATGCCGCGGACGGAACGGCTGAGGGCACGGGAAATCCGGCGTAAGAACTGGGCCGAACGGGCGATAGCCGCGTACCTGATCTCGGGCTACGACTGACACCGGCGCCACGATGCTCAGCCGCAGCGTTGAGCACGCGTCTCCCCCGCGGCGGGTGATGCACGGCGCGCGTCAGCGCATGCTGAGCAGGTGGTACCCCACGGTGGCAGGCTCATCCCGCCAGGTGAGGCGGCACCTCACCCTGATGGGATGATGGCGGGGTATGGGTGCCAGACGAACCGCCAAGCTCGCGCGCCACGTTCTGATGGATCTCACCCCGCTGCGGCGGTCCCGTGACTTCCGCGCGCTCATGAGCGGGCAAGCCGTATCCACGCTGGGCACCCAGATGACGGCGGTCGCGGTGCCGTACCAGGTGTACCAGCTCACGCACTCATCCCTGTACGTCGGGCTCGTGTCGCTCACCCAGCTTTTCCCGCTCATCGCCGGGTCACTGCTCGGCGGCGCGGTGGTCGACGCCGCAGACCGCCGCCGCGTCCTGCTCGCCGTCGAGTCGCTGATGGCCGCGTGCAGCGCGGGGCTCGCGGTCAACGCCGACCTGGGTGCCTCGCTGTGGCCGCTGTTCGTCTTCCCGGCCGTGGCCGCCGGCCTGAGCGGCATGGACAGCTCCGCGCGCAACGCCATGGTCCCCAACATGGTCGGGTTGCGGGAGGTGGCCGCCGCCAACGCCATGTTCCAGGCGCTGTTCCAGCTCGGCGCGATCGTGGGGCCCGCCTCGGCCGGCCTGCTGCTCGCGGGTGCCGGGATCCGCTTCGTGTACTGGCTGGATGTCGCCAGCTTCGGCGCGTCGCTGCTCGCCACGTTCCTCATCGCGCCGCAGCCTCCGGCCGGCCTGCGCCGCGCGCCGGGCCTGCGGTCGATCGCCGAGGGGTTCCGCTTCGTGCGGGGGCGCCAGGCCGTCCAGGGCGCCTACCTGATCGACCTCAACGCGATGGTGTTCGGGCTGCCGCGCGCCCTCTTCCCCGCGCTCGCCGCGACCGTGTTCGGCGGCGGCGCGACCACGGTCGGCCTGCTCTACGCGGCACCAGGAGCCGGCGCGCTGCTCGGCGCGCTGACGACCGGGTGGGTCAGCCGGATACGGCGCCAGGGACGGGCGGTGATCATCGCGGTTGTGGTGTGGGGCCTGGCGATCACCGGGTTCGGGCTCGTGTCCTGGCTGCCCGCGGCCCTGGCGCTGCTCGCCATCGCGGGCTGGGCCGACGTGATCTCGGCCGTGTTCCGGAACACGATCATCCAGTTCTCGGTGCCCGACGCGCTGCGAGGCCGCCTCATGGGGCTGCAGATGGCCGTGGTCACGGGCGGCCCGCGGCTGGGAGATCTGGAGTCGGGGGCGGCCGCCACCGCTTTCGGTGCCGGCGCGGCGGTGATCTCCGGTGGCGTGGCGTGCGCGGCGGGAGCGCTGATCCTTGCCAGGCTGCTGCCCGGATTCCGGAACCAGCGGGCAGCGGTGTCCCCGGTCCGCGCGGCCGGGGACGTTCCTCCCGCGGGCGCTCCACCCGCGGGCGTTTCTGCTGGGGACGTTCCTCCCGCGGACGTTCCTCCTGACGGCGTCACACCGGGCGACGTGCCTTCGGGGGTCGGCGATTAGACCGTGGAGCCGGGTCCGCCGCGCACGACCGTCTCACAACTCGATTTCCGGGTAGAGCGGGTGGCGGCCGAGGAGATCGGCGCAGCGGGCACGGCAGTCCGCGGCGACGCGGGGGTCGATGATGTACTTCGCCCTGGCCGTCGCGGACGCAGGCGCGGTGGCGCGGAGCGCGGCGGTGATGATCGCGGAGATCTCGTCCAGTTCGCCGGGGCCGAACCCGAGCGTGGTCAGCGCGGGTGTGCCGAGCCGGATCCCGGATGTGTACCAGGCGCCGTTGGGGTCGCGGGGCACGCTGTTGCGGTTGGTCACGACGCCGGCCTCCAGCAGGGCGGACTCGGCCTGCCGACCGGTCAGCCCGAAGCTGGCCGCCACGTCGGCCAGGACGATGTGGTTGTCGGTGCCGCCGGTGACCAGGCTGGTTCCGCGGCGCTGCAGTCCTTCGGCGAGCGCGCGGGCGTTGGCGACGATGCTGGACGCGTAGCCCGCGAACGACGGCCGACGAGCCTCGGCGAACGCGACCGCCTTGGCGGCCATCACGTGCGGCAGCGGGCCGCCGAGCACCATCGGGCAGCCCTTGTCGACGAACGGGGCGTACTCGCCGGTGCACAGCACGAACCCGCCACGCGGGCCGCGCAGCGACTTGTGCGTGGTTGCGGTGACCACGTCGGCGTGCGGCACGGGATCGAGGTCCCCGGTCAGCACGCCGCCGGCGACCAGCCCGGCGAAGTGCGCCATGTCCACCATGAACGTCGCGCCGGCGTCCTCGGCGATCTCGCGGAGCCGTGCGAAGTTGGGATTCCGCGGGTACGCGGAGTACCCGGCCAGCAGGATGAGCGGCCGGAACTCGCGGGCCTGGGCGGCGATCGCGTCGTAATCCAGCAGCCCCGTCTCCGGGTGCGTCCCGTAACTGGCCTGGTCGAACAGCTTCCCGGAGATGTTCGGCCGGAAGCCGTGGGTCAGGTGGCCGCCGGCGTCCAGCGCCATGCCCAGCATCCGCTGCGAGTGCAGATCCTCCCGCAGTCTTCGCCATTCGGCGGCGGGAAGGTCGTTCACATGGCCGGCGCCGGCGGTGGTGAGCGCTGGCTCTTCCACCCGGCGGGCGAGGATCGCCCAGAACGCGACCAGGTTCGCGTCGATCCCCGAATGCGGCTGGACGTACGCATGGTCCGCGCGGAACAGCGCCCGGGCGTGCCCGGCGGCGATTGACTCCACCCGGTCCACCGCCTCGCAGCCCGCGTACATGCGATGCCCAATGGTGCCCTCAGCGTACTTGTCCGACAGCCAGTTCCCCATCGCCAGCAGCACCGCCGGCGAGGCGTAGTTCTCCGACGCGATCAGCTTCAGCTGCCTCCGCTGTGAGGCGAGCTCGCCGGCGATCGCGGCCGCCACGTCCGGCTCGACGGCGGCGATGGTGTCGAGAGCGGCGGCGCAGGCCGCGGCGGAGCTTGCTGTGCCGCTTGGTGTGGCTACGGGGCTGGTCATGGGCGCGCTCCTTTGGGCGAGTTCGTGCTGCTCGCCCAGGCGCGCGGCTCTTCCCGGCACTGCCGGGGGCCGCTCCCCGGTGGTGCTCCACCCGAACGCCAGTCACGGCCCGTGGTCAGCGTAGTGCTCGCGTTCGGAGCGGCACAAGGCTTTTGCGACTCCTCGGGCGGCCGCGAACCGGCGCGGGGCCGCGCGCAATAGAGAGGCCGGGGGTGCACCCAGATACGGGAGGAAAGCATGATCAGACTTTGCCCAGGCTCCGCGCCGCGCCGCCGGCTGCTGGCCGCGGCGGCGGGGATAGCGGTGACGGGCCTGCTCGCCGCCGGATGCGGCCCCGTTCAGGCGGCCGCCGCCGGGACGGCGCGGTCAGGCGGTCCGGCGCCGTCAGGCGGTCCGGCGCCGTCAGGCGGTCCGGCGCCGTCAGGCGGTCCGGCGCGGTCAGGCGGTCCGGCGCCGTTCGCCGGGTCGACGGCGGACTGTGATTCGGCGACGACCTGCTATACGCCGGAGCAGCTCCAGGTGGCCTACGGGGTCAGGCCGCTGCTGGAGCGCGGGATCGACGGCCGCGGCGAGACCGTGGTGCTGCCCGAGCTGGCCGAGACCACGCTGAAGCCTCCCGCGGTCAGCGACCTGCGCCAGGACATGGCGCGCTTCGACAGCCTGTTCCGGCTGCCGGCCCCGCGGATGCGGGTGGTGAGCACCTTCTCCGGGGCGGTCTCCCCCTGGCTGGCATTCGGGGAGGAGGTGCTGGACGCCGAGATGGTGCACGCACTCGCCCCGCGCGCCAGCCTCGTCATACTCCTGGTCAGGTCGACATCACTGGACAACACGCCGAACGCGGTCGCGGCCGCCGTCGCCTCGCTGCGGATCGGCAGCACGCTGGGCGGGGTGATGTCGATCAGCGCCGCAGGGCAGGTCGGCGGCGAGCACTGCGTGACCCGCGCGCAGACCGAACTCGTGCACGCCGCGCTGCGGACGGCCGCCGCCCGGCACGTGACGGTGGTCGCCGCCTCCGGAGATATCGGCGCCGTCGGCGAGCCGTGCTCGCCTATCAAGGCGCTCACCGGCAGTGGCACGTTCCCCCCGGTCAAGGAGGTCACCCTGCTGGCCTCCGACCCGCTCGTCCTCGGCGCCGGCGGCACCACGCTGACCGCGAGCCACAAGACCGGCGCGTGGATCGGCGAGACCGCCTGGGGCCTGCCGTACGGCAACCCGGGATCTGGCTTCCAGGGCTCCGGCGGCGGGTTCAGCCGCCTGTTCGCGCGGCCTCGTTACCAGGACGGGATGCCCCGCACCCGCGCCGTCCGGGGAGTGCCGGACGTGTCCGCTGACGCCAACGGCCACACCGGCATGGCGCTCGCCATCAGCGTGGGCGGCGGAAGGTACGTGATTCGCGACAGCGGAGGCACCAGCGCCAGCGCCCCGATCTGGGCCGCGATCATCGCCCTCGCCGACCAGTACGCCGGCCGCCACCTCGGCTTCGTCAATCCGGCCCTCTACCGCATCGCCCGTAGCCGCTGTTACCACCGGGCCTTCCACGACATCACGGTGGGGAACAACACCGCGCAGTTTCCGCCCAGGACGTTCACCGGCTACCGGGCGGGACCGGGCTGGGACGCGGTTACCGGCCTGGGAAGCCCCGACGCTCAGGCGCTCGTCCCGCTGCTCGCGCGATGACGCTGTCCGTCCCCTTCTCGTGGCTCACCAGGGAAGGGGACGGCCGTCGCGGAAGAAGCCGCCGGTCGGGCCGTTGTCGGGCAGGGTGGCCGCCCAGACCACACCGGCCGCGCCCTCGGCCACGGGACGGCCGCCGGCGCCCCCCATGTCGGTGGCCACCCAGCCAGGGCAGACCGCATTCACCAGGATGTGCTCGGCGCGCAGTTCTGCCGCGAGCATTCGGGTCAGCGCGTTCAGCGCCGCCTTGGTGACCGTGTAAGCGGGGGTGCCGCCGCCCATGCTGGTGAGCGATCCGGCCTCGCTCGAGACGTTCACGATGCGCGGGTGGTCGCTGTTGCGCAGCAGCGGCAGGAACTCCTCGACGATCAGCCACGGGCCGTACAGGTTGGTCTCCGCGGCCTCGCGCACGACGCCGAGGTCGGCGGTGATCGCGCGCTGCCACGTGTCGTAGGAGATGGCGGCGTTGTTGACCAGGACGTCGAGTTTGCCGTAATGGTCTTTCACGGTGGCCGCGGCCTCGGCGACGCTGGCGGCTTCGGTGACGTCCAGGCGCAGCGGCGTCGCACCGGCCGCCTGGGCGGCGGCCGCGGCGGCTTCGGCGTTCCGGGCGGTCAGGATGACCGTGTGTCCGCTGGCCGCGAGCTGGCGGCAGATCTCCCGGCCGATCCCGCGGTTGGCGCCGGTCACCAGGGAGACGGCGGTCATGACATGAGGGTGACGGCCGTGCCGACGGCGGAATCCACGAGCTCGATGATGTCAGCGTGTTTGCTCACGGCTTCAATCGTCGATGACGGATATGTCTCGTGTCCACTCCGGGGGTGGTTGCTAGCGATGGCAACTTGTACTTTGGCGTACACTGACGTACAGTTTGAGTATGGTTGCAATGTCGGTGAGTGAGGCGCGAGCCGCGCTGCCTGAGGTACTCGACCGGGTCGCCGAGGGCGAGGAGATCACGATCACCCGGCATGGCCGCCCGGTCGCGGTGGTGGTGCGACCCGACGTCTTGTGGAGCCGAGGCAGGGCCGAGGTCGTGCTTGGCGAGGCCGAGCGCCTGCATGGCGTGCTGGCGGCCGCGCGCGAAGCGCCGATACCGGTGTCGGCCGGGCTGACCGCGGAACGCGCGGAGGAATTGATCAGCGCGATCCGCGCCGAGCGCGACGCGCGGTAGTGGACGCCTTCGACGCGGACGTCCTCATCTACGCCGCCGTACCCGGACATCCGCTCGGGCGGAGAGTGGCCGCCCTGTTCACCGTGGAGCCGCCCGGGGAGGCTGGCGAGCCGGGCGCGTCCGCCAGACCCGTCAGGTTTGCGGGAGCCGGATCGGTACTGCTCTTGCCGGAGGTGCTCGGCAAGCCGCTGCGCGACGGGGACACCGGCGAGGTGCAAGCGCTGGCCGCGCTGCTGGCCAGGATCGACCTGCGCCCGGTTGACCGGGCCATCGCCGAACTCGCCACGGTGGTCGCGAGCACATACAGCCTGCGGGCGGCGGATGCCGTTCACGTGGCCACCGCGATCTCTCTCGGCGCGGAGCGGTTCATCACCAATAACCGGCGGGACTTTCCCTCCGCCATACGCGAGATCGATATCACTTACCCGGCCGATCTTCCTGACCCCGCCGCCGTTTCATAATCGCGTGTAGTTACAGTCGTTTGTGCAGATCAGCGAACTATCAGGGTCCGCGCGATCCCAGGGTGGGCTGCTGATGCCGTGCCGGTGCCTCCCGGCCGGTCAGCGGGTGGCATGAAGCTGCGGTCCGGAATCCGGCTCGGCCGGCAGCTGGCTGCGGTACCAGCCGATCTTCTCCTGGAGGTGTTTATGCTGGGCCTGCAGCAAAGTGATCCGTCCCTGCACGCGCACGTCATGGTCGGTCAGCAACTGCATCCGCTCCGCCATGGTGGTCAGGCTTGCCGGGCTTGATCTGTGCCGAGAAGCCGGGAGATCTCGGTCATCTCGGCTGGCGACAGTGGGCCCAACCGTAGTGCCGTAGCGTTCTGCCCGGCCTGGGCGACGGTGCGGATGCCGGGAATGGGCACTGTGCGGGGGCTGCGGGCCAGCAGCCAGCACAGCGCACCCTGCGCCAAGGTTCGTCCGCTGCTGGCGAGTACGTCGCGAACGGCATCCAGCCGGGCCAGCCACACCGGTGCCGGCCGACCGCCGGTGAAGTAGCTCACCCACGGCTGCGCGGCACGCACATCGTCGGGCGGAAGCTGAGATGCGGGGCCGTATTTGCCACTCAGCAAGCCCATGGCCAGCGGGCCGCGGTTGATGCTGGCCAAGTCGTGGCTGTCACAGGCCGCGAGCATGGCGGGAGCGTCGGCGAGCACGTTCATCTCGTGCTGGACGGCCGCGCAGTGTGCGCTGGACGCGAACGCCGTCGCGCGTCGCGGGTCATCAGTGCTCCACCCATAGGCGCGGATCAGCCCGCCGGCCATCAGCCCTTCCAGGGTGCCCGCCACCTCCTGCGCCCGGGAAAGCGAAAGCTCGCCCAGGTGCAGCTGGTACAGGTCGATCCGGTCGGTGCCCAGCCGCCGCAGCGACGCCCGGCACGCCCGGCCGATGTACTCCGGCGAGGCATCCTGGCCGGTGATCGCCCGCTGCCCGGTGTCGAAGGTATAGCCGAACTTGGTTGCGATCACCACCTCGTCCCGGTGTCCGGCCAGCGCCCGGCCAAGCACCTGCTCGCTGTGCCCGGCACCCCATCGCTGCCCCTTCGGAATATCGCCGGTTCCGGCACCAGCTTCGGACCTGTAGCGCGCTCCAGGTCAAGCAGCCAGCGACTCGGCTGCCATAAGCGCGCGCTTCACGCAGAGCGGGCGGTCGCAGCCAAACGGGGGGTACGAGCGCATCGTCGGCAGCCGACAGGCGCTCAGGGTAAATGCAGGCGATCACGGCATATGTCGTCGGGTTACCAGTAGGTGGTGGGCCGGGTGACGTGCTGGCGTCCGGAGGGGCCGGTCCAGATCATGACGCCCGGTTCGGGCTGCTGGAGTGTCCACCCGGGGTCTTGCTTGCACCGGTGGTGGTGCCGGCAGGGCGGGCCCAGGTTGCACTGGCAGGTGGGCCCGGCGGGCCAGGGCACCGTATGGTCCGCATCACACTCGGCGGCGGGCCGGGCGCACCCGAAAAAGTGGCAGCGGGCGGTGCGCGCCGTGATGAGGTGCCTGAGTGTGCGGCTGGGCCGGTAGCCGGGCTTGTAGCTGGCGTGATCGCAGGTGGTTTTGGCGATCGGGGCGAGTTCGGCTCGCAGGCGGCGGAGGAACTCCGCGGCCTGCGAGCCGTCTGCGGGCGCGGGCGGCCCGTCCCGGCAGTTGCCGGGTCTGTCACCACCGTTCTGGCCGTTCCCGCCAGGCGCGCCGCTGCCGCCGCCGGTTCCGCCGGCGGCGGGGTGCTGGCCGGGGTGGTAGGGGTGCTGGCCGGGTGCGCAGCCGTGCGCGGTGGCGGTGCCGTCGTGGCCGGTGAGTGTTACGCACCAGCGTGTTGCGGGGTGGTGGGAGGCGGTGGCGGCCAGGTCGCGGGCGGCGGCCGGGTCGAGCAGGCCGAACCCGGCGGCGTCGCCGGGGGCTGCGCCGGTGCCCAGGAGGGTGGCCAGCGGGATGGTGATGTTGATCAGCGCGGCGAGCGGGGGCCGGGCCGGGGCGCGGGCGGCGCCGGATCCGGGCGGGGCGGCGGGGGCGGGCCGGGGGCCGGTGCTGCCACCCCCGGTGCCACCGTCCCCGCTGCCGCCGCCGTCCCCGGTGCTGCCGGTATCCCTGGCGCTGCGGTGATCGCCGGTTTCGCCGTTCCCGCCGCCGTCACCGCCGGTGCCGTCCCCGCTGGGCTCGCTGGGCCCGGGGTTCTCACCGGCCGGGCCGCGACCGCCCGCCGGATCTGTGCCGGGCGTGCCCGAAGTGCCAGGGGTGCCTGGGGTGCCTGGGGTGCCTGGGGTGCCTGGGGTGCCTGGGGTGCCTGGGGTGCCTGGGGTGCCGCCGTCACCGGGGGTGCCGGGGACGCCGGTGGCGGCGGCGGGCTGCTGGCCACCGGGGACATCCAGGCGGTCCCGGGCATCGCGTTCTTGCAGCAGGTCCAAAAACGCCCGGGCACGCAACTCGGTGACCGTGCCCGCCATCCCCGCGGCCCGGTAACCCACCGCCCGGGCCTTCACACTCGCCCACGACGCCAGCGTCTCACCCACCGGCAGGTCCCGGCCGGAAAGCCCCGCCGTCCCCGCCTCCTCCCGGAAACACATCACCCGCGCGTTCTTGCCCGCCGCCTCCTTACGGCGGCGGGCGGCGTCCGGGTCCAGCATCGTCACCAGCCGGGCGGCGGCATGCCGCAGCCGCCCGTAAGTCAGCTGCTCCGCGGACACGGCGAGGATCTGGTCGGCGTCGGCGGCATGCTCATCGGACAGGTACTGGGTTGCCTCAGCGATGATCTTCACGCGGTACCCGTCCACCGTCCCCGCGCGCAATGCGGCGAGGGTGGCGGGCAGGCGGCGGGTGACGGTCGCGGCGTAGGCGAGCTGTTCGGCGGCGGCCAGCGGGGTCAGCTTCAGCTCCGGGGCCAGCTCATCCCCCGCGAACTCACTCAGCACCTGCCCGGCCACCACGCCTGCCGGGTCCCCGGTGCGGCGGCGGGCGGCGAACGCGGCGG
>Ga0213875_10000444_pt1 | contig 36086 bp, 44 predicted proteins | sample BarmaccomBMRX_R8_FD_160105 | JGI IMG/M metagenome (GOLD analysis project Ga0213875, IMG submission 160105) | Root-associated microbial communities from Barbacenia macrantha in rupestrian grasslands, the National Park of Serra do Cipo, Brazil - RX_R8 | ecosystem: Host-associated > Plants > Roots...
GCGGCCAACGGACAGCGCGGCCAACGGACAGCGCGGCCAACGGACAGCGCGGCCAACGGACAGCGCGGCCAACGGACAGCGCGGCCAACGGACAGCGCGGCGCAGACCATCGTGACCCGTTCTTCTGCGTCGCTCACTGCCGGCGCTATCCGCACCCGGTCGCGGACATCGAAGGCCTATCGCATGGCCTTTGGATGAACGGGTGGAGCAGATCGCATGGGCCGATCGCTCACTGCAACTGTGCCCTGCCGCCTGCCCCGTTACCGAGCGATACGGAAACAACCTGATCGAAGCCGATCACGGACGGCTGAATCACGACTGAGAGCCATGCGCGGGCCCAAACAAACTCCGCCTGCGCACGAGTAATCATTGCCGGGCGCGCCTTCATCCAGAACATACGTCGCGGCCATTACGAAGTTGGAGCCGATGAAACAGTAAACCTACGAGTCCGGGCTGCCTTCGACAAGTTGGTTATGCGGTCTGACCAACCTCGATTGATGATCTCGGCTGTTCCAACTGCGCGCAACGCAACAGCTCCATCTGCGTTGGTTGGCATGGCTGAGACGATTGATGGTGTGGATCGGACGGGAACCGTGGCTGTGGTTACCGGTGCAGGTGGTGGTCTCGGCGGGGGTATTGCCCGGGCTTTCGGGGCGTGTGGCGCAGCGGTCGTCGTGCACGACCGCACCAGTGTCGAATCGGCGGCCAAGGTGGTCACCGACATCACCGCCACCGGTGGACGGGCGCTGTCGGCTCAATGTGACCTCACCGAGCCTGACAGCTGTCGAGGCTTGGGCAATGCCTGCGTGTTTTTGGCCTCGTGGATGGCCGAATGGATCAGCGGAGTGAATCTGGTGGTTGATGGCGGAGTATCGGCGCACCCAACCTGGTAAATCCCAGCGCGAGTCGACGCGACGTACCAGGTCAGCCCCGGATGAGGGCAGAGATTTGCGGTGTCGCCTGCGGCCAGTTGGCGATTAGTTCCGCGCGCCGGCCGAGGCGGAGACCCGACCAGGCAAACGGCGGCGCCATGGTGGTACCCACCAGTGTCCACGCACCGAGGGGACTGGAGCCTTGCCATACCCCAGCCGGGACGATTAGCTGCGGCCGTGCTCCCGCCGCGAGGTCTGGCCCCAGGATCGGCTGCTCAACTCGCCCGCCGGGGTGCAGCAGCAGCAGTCGCAGCGGCGATCCGGCGTACCAGTGGTAGGTCTCCACACCATCAAGGGTGTGCAATGCCGAAAAATCGGGGGCAATTAACATGAAATAAATTACCGAACAGTGCGCATCGATATAGGTACGGCGAAATAGGCCACCTTCGCCCGGCAACCGTTCCAGCCCGAGCAACCGCGCGATCCGTATCCCGTCAACGCGACTGCTCACGGTGCTGCTCCTTATGCCACGCTTAGCCTGTGGGTGCCGAAAACCTTGGTTCTGTCATGCGACCTGTTGATATTCGTTGATCAAGCCTCCGAGCGAGTGGGTACGTGGCACCTGCTTAGGCGGTCGGGGACGTATTCGGTCCGTTGGGGTGGTCGTTAGCCGAGTGTGCGATGTGGTCGATGGGTGTTGTAGTGCTGAGGTAGGTCATCAGGACTGCGGTCAGGTGTCGGCGGCCGAGGATGAGGATCCGGTCGGTGCATTCGCGGCTGACTGTGCCGATCCAGCGTTCGGCGACGGCGTTCGCGCGGCGCGGGTATCGGTGTGCGGATGGTCGTGATCTGTTCCGGGGTGAACACGGTATCGAAACCAGCGACGAACTTGGCGTCGCGATCCCGGATCAACAAACACAGTCGATCGACACGATCGCCAAGGTCCATGAGCAGATTGTGGGCTTGCTGGGTCACCCACGAGCCGGTCGAGTGGGCCGTCACGCCCGCGAGATGCACCCCGCGGGAGCCGAGCCCGATGAAGAACAGGGCACGGCGGATCAGCGCGTGTCCTTGAGCAAGCCGAACGACGTCTTCCCGCTGTGCAACAGTCCCTCTGCTCGATACGGCGGCATGGTTGGTTTATCAGGCAGACCGCTCTGCGGTATCGGGTGATCGCATGATCAGATCGGTGTCCCCCCTACTATTCAGGGCGGTGCGGGTGGTCTGCGGGGCTGCGGGGCGATCGATGGGGGACCTGTTCGAGGGTGTGGCCAATCTTGCGGACACACCGTGGTCAGCTCGCCAAGAAAGGACCGCTTAAGGCGGGTCCATGACCAGGGGGATAAGTGATGAAACAAGCAATGCGGCATCTGGCGGTAGTAACTGCCGTGTTCATGAGCTGGACCCTCGCCACCCCGCCAAGTTCTTTTGCTGCAGATGCCATGAGTCAACGGTTTGACGAGCATGGTCTTTTACCGCCGGATACACAGAGAGCTGCTAAATCCGTGGTGGTTTGCGCGGGCCCTCCGCAGCGTTTTGGGATGGACCGGCAGTGCGACCTGCCCGGTAACAGGCGCGCCGGTTCTCGGCGCGCTACGTGCGTCGAGAATACTCTGGTGGTGCTGCGCCCTGTCTACCCCAACTCGCCCGTGCCGAAACCAAGACAACTTCGCGTAACGCTACATTACGGTGTACTTGCCTTACGTTTTATCGTGGCACCGAAACGCCCCGACTCGCTGTGCACGTTGGTGTCCCAACGCGGCGCGCTCCCCGTGATCAGCAACATCAACGCTGGCCCTGGCAACAGCCTGGTCAAGGCGTCACGCCAGGTAGCCGCAAGTGTTACTACCGCAACACTCGACATCATTCCCACGCGAACAGACATCCATCGTTGTAATTTCTTCCTGATGAGAGTGCTGGATCGCCCGACCCTCAATGACTCAACAAGACCTCTACCTAATGACACCAATGAATGCTATCTGAATGAACTCCGCGATGACACAACAAACGGGCTGACCGCCAGATGGAGCATACCCGGCTTTGATGAATACATACCCGACGAGCATGGGGTTCAGGTGTACAAGACGCGCGCGTTAACATATTACACCGACCTCAATTCGCTCCTCGCGACTCGCGACGTCAGCTCAATCGATTCCACCGAGGTTGATCAGTTGGAAAACTACATCCACCATAAAATAATAGAGAACCTGCCCGCGATCACACCTATTGGGCTAGCCCAGGTAGTATTCGGCGCGTAGCCAGACCCGCGGCCTCGTCATCGGAGGTGCCATGGCACGCTTGGCGATGCCCCGCTCAACTTTTCGCCACGAGGCAGCACCCGCTGCTCAGAGGGCAGGGCGCTCTACTCGAGCAGGGGCGCCGATATCGTGGGCCACTCACGCAAGCTCTGCACAGATGTCATGGCTGATATGTCCACGGAGCGGCTCATCGATCTGCTGATTGATGATGAAGCTTACTTTGCCACTGGTCGTGATCAGGAATGGGTCACCGGCATTCCTTAGCTGGGCGATAACGGATTGCCCGAAAAGGGTTGACCGTCCTGTTTCAGGGGTCGCATTTTCCGGGACCTGAGATGTTGTAGATCAATGACTTATTTGTCTCTTGATTGGTGACCGTGGCGATTGCAGGTCCAGTGATGACTGGAACGCCATTTGGCAATTCGGTGCAAATAAGCTGGTTCGCGGTAGTGGTAATCAAAGTGTCAAAGGGGCATATCTCTCCAGGGTCTGGATCGAGGAAGGTGGTGGTTTCACACTTCCAGCGGCATCCCACCCGTGACCGTCCAGCTTTCAACAAACCTCGACACGCCCAGCGGTAACTACTGCCGGCCTCAGTCGCTCAGGGGAGGGAGTCTGCGGGGCTGGGGAAGATCGAGCACCGCGTCGATACGGACACCGAAGGGTCGCGACGCTGATACGGAGGCGGAGTCGGCTGCTCGCCGAGAACCAGACCCACGACGTTGCACTGGACGCATCTGGGAGCCGAACAATCGGGGCCTAGACCACTTTGTGTTCTGCTACGCGCTGTCACACCGCTTCACTGGTCGTCTTGCTGGCCGACAAGAGTGTTCAGTAGGCCGGTGATCTGATCGAGGCCGGCGGCGTAGCATCTAGGGGTCCGCGCATTTCTGCAAATCCCCGATCAACGTGGTCAAAGCCGTCGTTGACCTGTGCGCGCAAGTCGGTCAGGTCGTCGCGCGGGTAGCGCTCGATCTCGCCAGTAAGAGCGCGTCTGTGAACTTGTCAGCCCGACGTGGTCCGTGCAGGCTCGGCCGCGGGCGCCCCCTGCTGCGATGAGTTCCGGCCGGGTCGCGAGTCTGTTCTCGTGACCGTCGTAGAACGTCGTACGACGCCGGCATGAGACACCACGGAGGACGCCATGACGACCACGCCGGACGACCCGACCACCGCGCTGCCCGGCCGCCCGCCCGTCGTTGACCTAGCCACCTGGCAGACCGCCCGTGACGAGCTTCTGGTCCGCGAGAAAGCCCACACCCGCGAGGGCGACGCCCTCGCCGCGGCTCGCCGCCGGCTGCCGATGGTGGAGCTCGACGGGACGGTCGAGGTCGTCGGACCCGACGGCCCGGTCCCATTCCTGGACCTGTTCCAGGGCCGCGACGAGCTCGTGGTCTACAAGCACATGTGGTACGACGGCGCGCCGCACCAGGGGCAGTGCGAGGGCTGCACCACCACGGCCTGGCACCTGAAAGACGCCGTCTACCTCAACGCCCGCGGCGTCTCGTTCGCCATCTTGACCACGGGCCGGTGGGACGAGGTGGCCCCCTACGTCGAGTTCATGGGCTACACCCAGCCCTGGTACTCGGTGCGCGACGTGGACGCGCCGGTCGGCGGCAGCATGGGTTCCCTCACCTGCTTCCTGCGCGACGGCGACCGTGTGTTCCTCACCTACTCCACGACGGGCCGTGGCAACGAGCCGATCAACGGGTCCCTCGGCCTGCTCGACATGACGCCCTACGGCCGCCGCGAGGCGTGGGAGGACAACCCCGAAGGCTGGCCCGAGGCCCCTCAGGCCGACTCGCCGGTCGGTGGGCATGGCTCGCCGATCTGCTGGTACTGGCGCTCGGACGCCGACGGGAACGCCACCTGGGGCCCGACCAGCCGTCCCGTGCCGCAATGGACCCGCCCCGGCGCGACCCCCGTGGAGACCCTCGGCCGGCACGGCCACCACCACTGACGCGCCTTCGTCGACGGCGTCGGCAAGGTGTTAGGTGCCGGGCGGAACCTCCGGACGATGCGAGGGTCCGCCCGCACGCTCGGCCCGCACGCTCGGTCGGTGGGCGGTTCGCCCGGATCTACGCAGCGCTGCGTGAACGTGCGCGTCTGGCCGACGGGCGTGGCCCGGTGCCGACCGCGGCCGTCGTCTCGTACGCGACTACGAGACCATCCCAGCCACCCACGAAGCCATGATCTGGGCCGCCACCTGGCAGCTCAGCAACCGCCTCACCCGCTGACCCAGTTCACAGGCGCTCTGTTAAGGCAGCGGGGCCGCCGATATGCACGGGCCGGTTGTCGCGCTGTTCAGGTGGGGCACCATGCGTTATCAGCCACCGCTGCGAGGATCGATCGGCTGAAGATACCCGGTCTGATGGAGTGCACCACGCGTCCTCGCCCCCATGAGCAGGTGCGTCCGCCACTTCATGGAAATGATCATGGTAATACCGAGTCGGACACGGCCAACCGACTGCACACCGTACTTGGCCGGCCTAAACCTGTCAGGCGATGTGGTGCTTTCGAGATCAGCCGCAAAGCGCAGCGCTGTCACCATCGTCGTCTGAGGCCGTAGATCGTGCTAGGTCCAGCGTCAGAGGAGTCGGCGGAGTCGAGTTGACGTTTCTCAAGCAAAGCGAAGCTTCGACGTCCACTTAAACCGACTCGGGCCGCCGCTTGGCGCGTGCACGCGCTTCGGAGATCACCCATCACCTGAAAGCCGAGACGGTGTGCCACAGACTCGGCTGCCACGGCCGAAATAGGTGATGACATAGCCATTCGGACGACGAACTGTGTCGGTGGTGTACTTGGTGGCTCAGAAGGGGGATCGCTGTGTCGTGCCGTCACCTGCCGCGGGACACTTCTGTGCCGTTGTTAGCGGTCCGCTGCGCGATTGCCGTCCTCGCTGGTCTGGTGGTGGGTCTCCACTTGTTCGGCGAGTCCTGGGATCTGAGCTGGCATGCGGGTAGCTATCGACCCGATCTCGACGTGTACCGGCAAGGTGGGCAGGCGTGGCTGCACGGCCGGCCTCTTTATGATACCGCAGCGTGGACCGGCGGGGCGATGTTTACCTATCCACCCTTTGCGGCAGTGCTGTTTAGTCCCTTGGCGCTGGCGTCGCTGGAGACAGAGGGCGCGCTGCTCACACTGATCTCGATCGCGCTTACCGGTGTCGTGATCGTCATCACCTTGCGAGCTCAGGGACATCGCCCCGCCGTGTGGGGGTTGGTGGCCATCGCGTCGGTGGCACTGTTACTGCAACCGGTGCGCGCAACGCTGGGCATGGGGCAGATCAACGTGATACTTCTTGCTGCGGTCGTCGCCGATGTCCTGCTGGTGGCTATCCCGTGGCCACGGGGATTGCTGGTTGGCCTGGCCGCAGCGGTGAAACTCACTCCCCTGGTGGCTGTGCCGTTTTTTGTGCTGCGTGGCGATCGGCGGGCTGTTTTGGGCGCGTTGCTCAGCTTCGCCGCTGCTACGGCACTGGGTGCCGTGCTGGCTCCACGGGATTCCCTGCGGTATTGGACTTGGGCGGTGTTCACGGCCGACCGCATCGGTAAGCCGATCAGCGCGCCCAACCAGAATTTGCGCGCCGTCGTGGCCCGGCTGGGGCTGACCGGACCGGTCGGCGTGGCGGTGTGGGTGATGGCAGCGATGGTGGTCGTCAGCCTTGTGATCGTGGCGGCTCGGCGGGTGCTGCGCGCCAGCCAGCCGGGACTCGCTCTAGTGCTGGTGGCCATCGCCGGGTTGCTGGTGTCACCAATGTCGTGGTCGCACCACTGGGTGTGGTGTGTGCCGGCCTTGTTAGTGCTTGCCGACCTCGGACGCGTCCACCGGATACCCCGGTGGCTGGCCATCACTGGATTGGTGCTGTTTCTTATCTCGCCGCACGCCCTGCTTCCTCATCAGGGCGCGGCCGGCGAACATTGGGCGTTGTGGCAACAAGTAGTCGGCGCTGGTTATGTGCTGTGGGCACTGGTGCTGCTGAGCGCCGCGGCCGTCGCAGGGCACCGATGGTGGGCCCGAGGGCCTGGGCGCGTTCCCGGTGGACGCGGGCGCACCAGACACTGCGCTGGCCTAGGGCATCTGATCTAAGGCGATAAAGACCGCGAGGTTCTACCAGGGCAACCTGCGGCACCAGCCCACCAATGCCTTGGCTGGCGCACCGCCAAGCATCAGCTTTCGATTACAGAAGTACCCACTACCCAGTTCTGGGAAGCACAACGGGCTAACCCATCTTGTCCGTCAGTTGCATCGTGCCAAAGGGGCGTCGTCGCCACGACTCGAAGCACCACAATCCCCGTGGAGAATCATGACAAACCAGGCATCCGAGCCACGCCGCAGGGCCTCAGGGCGGGCAGATGAGACCCGCTCGAGTGGGCCGATCGCTCAATGCAACTGTGTCCGACGGAGACACTAGGTGCACAATCGTGCCCCAGTGGGTGTGCTGAAGGTGAGTGATCGGATGGACGATCGTCGATTGTTGTTGGTGCATGCTCATCCCGATGATGAGTCGGTCATGACGGGCGCGACCATGATCGCTTACGCCCGGCAGGACGCGACGGTTGTGCTGGTGACGTGCACCCGCGGCGAGTTCGGCGAGATCGTCGCACCTGAGCTGGCTGGACTGCGCGAGGCCGGCCCCGACGGGCTGGGCCTGCACCGGGAGGCCGAGCTGGCCGAGGCATTGAACGTGCTGGGCACCGCGCGGCATTATTGGCTGGGCGGCCGCGGCCGCTGGCGGGACAGCGGCATTCCGGCCGGCGATCACCCTGATTCCTTTGCTGCCGCCGACCATGAACAGGCAGTCCAGGCGCTGGTGGAGATCCTGCGCGCGGAGCGCCCCCAGGTGGTGATCACCTACGATCCTAGCGGCGGTTACGGGCATCCCGATCACATCCAGGCCAACCGGGTAACGATGGCCGCGCTGGATCCGGCCGCCGACCCGGATTTCGCCCCAGAGCTTGGTCCACCGTGGCAGGTGGCCAAGGTCTACTGGATGACGTTGTCCCGCACCACGTTGCAAGCCGCGGCGGACGCGGGGTTGCTGTCCTCGCTGGACGCTGTTCCGCACTCGTCGACCGACGAGGAGATCACCGCCGTGATAGACGGGCGGCAGTACTTGAGCACCAAGGTGGCCGCACTGGGCGCCTACCGTAGCCAGGTGGATTTGCAAGACGGGTTTTTTGCTGCGGCCGCCATCATGCCCGAGTTCGCGGTGGAGCATTACGTCCTGGCCCGCGGCATACGGGGGCCGGGCACAGGACCGCACAACTGGGAGCACGATTTGTTCGCTGGCGTGGGAGCTGCGGGATGACCACCGCTGCCGAAACATCTGCGCTGTTCTGAGGTGCTTCCGGCGCCGCCGCGTCAGGGTGCTGGGCGCCGAGGAGGCCGCGGATAGTCACGCAGTTCCTCACCGCCCGCTGGAGTGGCGGGGGTCCGAGATCCATCTCAAGGCCGATAGGGAGGGCATGAAGAGGTACTCGCCGCCGCGTAGCACGTTGAACGTCGGGATGTCGTGGATGCGGCGCCTGACCGGTTGTTGCGGGATCGTGAATGTCGCCCCGTCCTCCTGCAGGCCGACATTGGGATCGCGTTCGCTGCCCAGATACATGAAGTTGCCATTGTTGATCCACTCTTGCTGCAGGAACTCCATCGTGGCCATTGCCTTGGCACTGATGAAGAGGAAGTAGATTCCGCGGGCGGCTTCATCGTCTTGGAGCGAGGTCGCGTTCGGGTCGTAGGGCGGTCCGTAGGTCGTGCTGCGCCGGATGATGCGGTGGACGTTCACGTCCGTGAGTTGCGCCAGGTTGGTGTCGCGCGGGTTCATGCGCCGCATGTGCGAGCCGAGCGGCACTTGCCGGCCGTTCGGATCGGCGGCGTACGTGAAGTTGTTGTTCGGCGCGGGTCTGCGCCGAGCGCCGGGTCGTCGTGTGTCGGCGCGAGCGTCAATGGCGCGCCACTGCGCCAGCGCCCCACCAGTTTCGCCGCGAGCGGGCGCTGGATGCCCACATACGGCAGAGGAGCAGATGCTCGTCAAGCTAGCCTGCGTGTGGGCGACGGGGGTCGCGAGTTTTCCGGTAGGCCCGATCGACCTCGGGCTCGGGGCCGCACAGGGCAGTTCGGAGTTCCCTGCGGGAGCTGATCGATAGCTTGGCGAACACCTTCCGCAGATGCCATTCGACGGTGCGTGGGCTCAGGAACAGCCGTGCGCCGACTTCCAGGTTGGACAGGCCGTCACGGGCCAGCAGAGCGATCTGTTTCTCCTGCGGCGTGAGTTCGTAGAGCGTCTCGACGGTGCGTCTGCGGACTGCGTGACCCGCGCCGAGCAGCTCACGTCGAGCACGGTCGGCGAACGCCTCCATGCCGATGGCAGTGAACATGTCGTGGGCGGTGCGTAGCTGGGTGCGTGCGTCGACACGGCGGTTCTCGCGGCGTAGCCATTCCCCGTAGAGCAGGTGCGCGCGGGCGAGCTCTGGACGAAGGCGGGTAGGGCGCAACCGGGCGATCGCTTCGCGATAGCAACTCTCCGCAGTCTCGCCCTCGCTCAGTAATGCCCGCGAGCGCGCCTGGAGTCCGAGCGCCCAGCCGGCGTCGGTGCCGCGTGTCTTTTCCGCGAGTCGCTTGAGCGCGCTGGTTGCCGGTCCGGTGTTCCCGCTCCTGGCGGCGGCTTCGATCCGCTCGCTCAACGCCCAGGAGGCAACGAACAGCTCCGGGGTGTCATCGCTGGCTTGTTCGGCCGCCGCGAGCGCCTCCTCGTAGCGGCCTAGCCCGTTAAGGAGGACCGAGCTGGCCCAATATGCGTATTGCACCGCGGTTCCTTGGCCCTCGGCAGTTGCGCTGTCGAGGGTGGCGTCGATCAGCGGGACGGCCTCATCCTCACAACCCTGCAGTGCGGCGTACACCAGGGTTCCGTAGGGCGCGACGTGGGTACCCGTCGCCTCTTTGACCGCCTGGGCCTCCGCCATCAAGGACGCCGCTTCATCGAAGTTGCCGGCCAACGCGACAACCTGGCCGAGCACGTTGACTCCGACGGCGAGTACGGCAAGCGCGCCTGAAGCGCGGGCAACCTGGACCTGGCGGGTGGCGACAGTCATGCAGGTCTCGAAGTCCCACACGACGGCGGCGGCCGCTGTTGCAAGCCATCCCCAGCGGAGCATCTCCTCGATCGAAACCGCGCTGCCGGTGAAGGCAGCCGCGGCCCGCTCCAGCACCGGCACTCCCGCGGCGCGTCCTTCGGTGAACAGCAGCGCTAAGCCGTCGAGTAACAAATCGGATGCCCGCGGTGGCTCCGTGGGCCGGGGAGCTGACCTGACGGCCCGGGAGACGTCCATCAGGTTGCCGGCGCTGGCCAATCGCCCGGCGAACAGCGCTGCGCTCCACGCGTCGAGATATGTCTCGCGAGCGAGCCGTGGGTCAAGCACCTCGAGCGTTGCGGCAGCGCGGAGCAGCAGCGGCGGGGCGTCGCTACCGCGATTCAGCGAATAAGCGACCTTGGCGCGCAGCAGGTCTACCCGAGCCTGCCCAAGCTCGTCGAGCGGGCCGCCCTGGGCGGTGGCCAGCAGCGCGAGAGCCGTGTCGAAAGCGCCGGCCTCTAGGCTGGCCTGCGCGGCGGCCAGGGCACGGTTGGTGCGCCGCGTCGGCTCTTCCGTCAGTGCGACACAGCGCTGCAGGAACGCGGCGGCGGCGGCGAAGCCCCCGCGGGCCTGCGCGCGGCCAGCCGACCGCTCGAGTTCGATGGCAACGTCCTCGTCGGGCCCCGGCGCGGCAGCGGAGAGGTGCCAGGCGCGCCGATCGGGGTCGACCTCACCATCGGTCACCTCCGCCAACGCCAGGTGCACCGCACGCCGCTCCCGCGACGACGCCGACCGGTAGACCGCCGACCGGACCAGCGGATGACGAAACGTCACGTGCCGATCAATTGTCAGCAACTTGTCCATCTCGGCGGCGGCCGCTGCCGCAGAGGCTTTGATTCCGAGTCGTTCGGCCGCGCGCCACACCAACAACGGGTCGCCGACCGGCTCGGCGGCTGCCACCAGCAAGAGCGCACGAGTCTCCGGCGGGAGCGCGTCGGCTTGTCGCAACAGACTCTCTTCGATCCGTCCCGGCAGCGCCTGCGTGCCCAACAGCCCGAACCCGCCCGCGAGCTGGGTCGCGGTCAACCCTCGGGGCAGCTCGAAAAGGGCCAGCGGATTGCCCCTGGTCTCCGCCACTATCCGGTCAAGTACCCGCTCGTCGAGACGAAACCCGACCACCGAGGTCAACAGTGCACGGGCATCACCATTTCGCAGCCCCGAGACCTCTAGGTGTGGCAGTCCTCGAAACTCCTCGCCGGTCTCGCGCGCTCCGAATACCAGCCCGACCGCTTCCGCCCGCAAGCGCCGCGCCACGAACGTGAGCGTCTGCGCCGTCGCCTTGTCCAGCCACTGCGAGTCGTCTACCACGCACAGCAATGGGCGCTCCTCGGCGACCTCTGAAACCAAGCTCAGTACCGCCAACCCGACTATGAACCGGTCCGGCGGAGGTCCTGCGCTGCGCCCGAACGCGATGCTCAGTGCCTCCCGCTGCGGAGCCGGAAGCCGCGCCAGACCATCAAGCATCGGCGCGCACAACTGGTGCAAGACGGCGAATGGCAACTCCATCTCGGACTCGACCCCGACCGCGCGCAGCACGCGCAGATCTGTCGCCGACTCCCATGCGTACCGCAGCAGTGCCGTCTTCCCGACGCCGGCGTCGCCTCGCACCACCAGCGTTCGGCTTTCTCCGTGGCGGACAGCGGCGATCACCCCGTCGAGCGCGGCACATTCGGTTCGGCGCCCGAGCAACGTTCCGATTGCTCGCCGACCGCGCTGCTCCACCGTCACCCGCCCTTGATCTCACCGGTGAAACGCCCGGGAAGGCCGGCCAGAGAGCTCCGTCGCTCCAGGGGTCGTCCTTGGAAATAGCACAGCTCGTGCAGCCCAGCGAAGGCTGGTTCCATTTCCGATTCGACACCGACACAGCGCACCACTCGGATAGTGAGTGCCTTGTCCACCGGATGCCGCATCAATGCCGTCTTGCTGATCCCCGGTTCTCCCCGCACAACAACGACCGCGCTGCGACTGGCACGGCACCCCGTCAAGAAGGCCATCCGCCGCTGCGCACTTGCTGCTCGGACCGTGCAACATGTCCTCCCTGAAACGGGATGACGCTCGGTGGATGAGCAACACTTCACACTAAGCACAACTCGGTCTGTGCTCAATCCCCTGCCCGTGCGGCACACCGGGCGCCGGCCATGGACTTTCACGAGCGCGACGGGCCGTCCGACGCACAACTGTGGATGCGCCTGGCAATCTATGCCTACCGCGCCAGTGGCTGCGACGGTGGATCAAGGAGCCTGTGCGAGGGTCGAGACAACCGCCTCCCAGATAAGGCAGATCGACGAAAGGGCGACAGGTGCGCGCTGGCCACCCGGTATACCAGTGCGATGAGCAGTGGACGTGGCACCAAGCGGAAACTCGGCTCAGACACGCACAAAGGTCAGCCCCATCAACGAGGAGGGTTGCACCGAAACCTCACTCTTCGTCATCGTCGGCGAACTGCTGGCGCCATAATGCACAGGTCAGGTGAGGACGTGCCAGCGCCACAAATTTGTGCTTGCCTACGGTGAATGCCGCACAGCATTCGCCGGTCCCGGCTGGGATCCGGCCGCGTCATCCTGGCCGCTCAGACTCTACGTTCGTCGCCCGCGCTGTGGCCCGCAACGCCGACGGACTGGCCGAGAGCGGCGCAAGGTCGTCGCGACTGACCTCGACGACCACGCCAGCATGCACGTGGTGTTCTACGGCGCCTTTCACAGCCCGAAATGGCATCATCGGCGGCCACCGGTTGCCGGATTGGCGGCAAGATCGCCGAGCACCCGCTCGTGGATCTCTTTGGTCAAGACCTCAATTTCGCGAGTCAGCGCCGTGTTGGTTTTGAGTTCCTGTTCCTGCTCGATGAAGTCATGATTGGCCTTGGCCTGCTGAAACGCCGCCGACCGGTTTTGACCAATCATCACAAAGGTGGACAGGAAGATCGCTTCCAGCGACACAAAAAGTGTTAATTTGGGCCATGGATCCTTCTCCAGAAAGATCATCCAAACGGCGAAGAGAACAGCGTGAATGTAGACGAACATCATCGAACCGGCGAAGGCGGTGATTGCGTCGGCCACGCGCAACTGGAGGTTTTTACGCCGCGCCTCGAGTTGTGCCAGCACAGCGGGGTGCTGCCGCAGGCTGCCTTGGTTAACCATGGTCACCATGTGTCCCTCCACTCTCCTTCGCTCAACGATTCCCGTCTTAATGCTAATAACGGCACATGCTTGACATCGAGTTCCCCGATGCTTGTTGATCGCGTTTATGCTGCTATCGCGACAATCTGTCGTCGAAGGCGCATCCGGTGGTAACAGATAGATTGACGCTGCTCGAGACGGAGTGATGTTTGGCGCAATCAGGTGCGGTCGAGGCGGGGGAACAGTACCTCCTGGGTCAGCAGGAGCAGGGCTGCCGCTGCGGGGATGGCGACGAGGGCGCCCACGATCCCTTGCAGGGCACCGCCTAGCAGCGCGGCCACTACCGTCACCACGGCCGGTACCTGGACGGACTGGCCGATGATCCGTGGCACGATCAGGTAGCTTTCGGCCAGCCGGTAGACGATGAAAAAGCCGATGGTGGCCAGGCAGGCCGGTAGCGACACGCTCAGCGCTACCAGGCAGACCACGACGCCGGCGATGGCGGAACCGATCACCGGCAGCAGGTCCACGATGGCCACGAAGATGCCCAGCAGCAGGGGGTAGGGCACGCCGGCGATTGCCAGGAAGGTGGTCGTGAGGGTCCCCGCGATCAGTGAGGTGAGCAGGTTGCCCAGCACGTAGCCACCGACTTTGGCGAAGATTTCATCGCCGAGCAGGATCGCCCGGGGCCGACGGGAATTGGGCACCAGCCGGTAGAGGGTGGCGCGGATGCGGGGCAGATCGGCGACGAAGTACACGATCAGCACGGCGACGATCCCGGTGCTCGACAGCGCGGTGAGCACCACCTGACCCGCACCCAGCAGGCCGCTGAACACGCCGGAGAGGTCCCCGCTGAGGGTTTGCTGGAGGCGCTGTTGCAGGTGGAGGCGGTTGATGAGCTGGCCCAGGGCCGACTGGTGAGTTTGCAACCGGGGCAGGATCGCCGGGGCCTGTGTCACAAACTGGCTCGCCTGTCGGGCCAGCGGAGGGATCGCGGCGGCCAAGAACCCTTCTATCACCGCCAGGACTAGCATGATGACGGCGACCACCGCGGCCCATCGCGGCAACCACCGCCGAGCCAGGACCGACACCGCGGGTTCTAGGCCGAGGGCCAGGAACAACGCCAAACCGATCAGCACCAAGATCCCCCGGACCGTGATGATCATCACCACCAGGCCCGCGGTGACCGCCACGCCCGCGGCGGCGCTCATTCCGGTGAGAAACGCTGAGCTGCCGTCGAGGGGAGTCCCTGGTTGGCCCAACGGGTACTGCTGAGAGCGCATCCCCGCCGCGACCGCCTCGGCAGCGGCGATGGGTCCTTCGGCCTCAGTGTGTGGCTGAGCGATCAGAGCGTGGTGGCCCGTCCTCAGTGGGGCGCTGCCGGTCACAGCCCGGGGATGCGCGGTATTGCGATCGTGCGCTGCGGCCACCGTTGATCCCACTTCTGTCTTGGGCGAGGTTGGCGCTTCCGCGACTTGCGATTTGGGCTGGCTCCCGCGGGGCCGGGAGCCAGCCGGCGCACCGGGTCTTACGCGGGGGTGTGGGCCAGTGGTCCGGTGAGGGTGCCCAGGCGGTGTGCCTGCGCTGACAGGACCAAGGCGGAAACTCCCGCGATGATGCTGAACAGTCCGAACACGGTGGCCAAAGACAGCGCGCCGATGTCGGGTCGAAGGATCAGCACCACGCCCAGTGCGATTGACACCAGGCCACCGAGGGCCCACATGGCCCGCTGGCCGGCGGTCTGACCCTGCCAAAAGGCGAGGATGACCTCCATGATCCCGGTGGCCAACGCCCACGCGGCGACCCAGATGGTCAACACCAGTGCTGTGATGCCTGGCCAGAGTAGGGCGATCAGTCCGGCGGCCAGGGAAAGCAGGGCGAGGAACAGGTATCCGGCGAGCGGGCCGGCGCGGTCGCTGCTCAACGCGCGGGCCGTGTCGCTGCCGGCTGCCAGAAAGGCATAGACGGCGAACAGGATCACGAAAGCGCCCACCGTGATGTTGGGCCAGGCGACAGAGACGATCCCGATCGCAACCGCGAGCAGTCCTCGCCAGAGCAGGGCAGAGGACACAGACGACAACATCAGATGCTCCCCTTCTCGCAATAGGGGTCAATGAATTATTCTGAGATGATCATCGACGGTGATGACGCCGCGGGCCTATCAGGGGCGGCCACGGCCGGTGTCTTGTTGATCGCGGTCAACCCCTTTTCGCGGGCACCGTGCTGGGGTTTTGCGGGTGGATGCGTCGGTGAAGGGCGCCATGCACGACCACGATCGTCGGTGTGACGTCGGCTTGTTCCGGCATGACGCTTTCCTTCCGGTTTTGATCTGCCCGTTCGTCACGGCAGCAGAGTCGCACGCCCGGCGACGCGTCACCCCCGTCAAAGCCACGGGTCAAGACCCTGGTCTGTGACTGACCCGGGTCAGCTGCGGTTGAGCGATGAAAGCCTTGGGCAGGAAGGCCAATGCGCCGAAGTCAGAACCAGATGTCACACCGCAGCGGCGTTTGTTGCCGCACGGCCGTCAGCAGCGCGATCGCTGCGGCCACCCGGTTGTCCACCCGCCGCTCCCAGCTCTGGCGGATGTCGACGAACGCAGGATAGCTACCCAGGCTTCCGGTGTTGACAAGCAGCCGCTGGCCAACCAGGCCTACTTCGGCTGCCGCAGGCGGCGGTCCGGGAGCGGCTCGACACCGGGTCGTGATCATTGGTACTAGGTCCTAGGTTCGTACGGGTTTGCTATAGCTCTGATCATCGATTTGGCGTGTGAGCTGTTCCCATTCGGTTAAGTCCCGCAGCCGTGCGGTAAGTTCCTTACGGATCTCTGCCATTGCGGTGTTCCCTAGCGCTAGATGAAGAGGTGGCTGATCGGCGTGAGCGACCTGAACAACGGCGGATGCGATGGTGGCGGCGCTAGGCAGCGTTTCGGTCGGGACCTGGCTTAGTGAGCGTAGAAGGGCGCCCACTGTATTATCGTAATCAGAGTCAGTGTCGGTGATCATGCTGTGTGACGTGAATGGTGTGTTGATCTGGCCGGGTTCGACCATGGTGAACCGGACTCCCAGAGGAGTCAATTCCTGGGCAAGGGCTGCGGTAACCCCTCCCACCGCGTGTTTTGTAGCTGCCAGCAAACCGGTACCCGGCCAAGACATCTGCCCGAACAGCGCGGACATCTGAATTACATGACCTGAGCGCTGCCTTCGAAGTACCGGCAGCGTTGCGCGCAGCACGTTAAGTACCCCGAAAAAGTTAGTGTCGAATATATCCCTGGCCTGCTTGTCTGTCGTTTTTTCGACAGGCCCGAACAGCCCATAGCCGGCACTGTTCACCACCACATCAATGCGACCGAAAGCCGCGACGGTCTCGCTGACCGCCTGCTGGGCTTTGTCTTCGCGACGCACATCAAGCTCGGTCAGAAGCACTCGGTCGGCGTAGTGTGAAATCAGCTCGGTGAGCGCTTCAGGTTTTCGGGCCGTGGCAACTACTCGGTCGCCACGATCGAGCGCGGCGACCGCTATCGCCCGACCTACTCCCGAGGAGGCGCCCGTGATGAACCACACCCGACACGATTCGGTTTGGTTGCTGGTAGCCATGTCCGGTCCTTCCTGGAACAGCTCAGTGGCGATGTGCCGGCGCCGAGCTAATCAAGCGAGCAGGGCTTTGGCGTCGCGCCACATACGGGTAACTATCTCCCCGGCAGGGTCAGTGGTGGCCAATGCGGCGCTTTGACCGGCCCAATGGTTGGCTTTCTCCAGCGCCTCAGGGTTACCTTCGCGCCAGCGGGTCACGAGGCCGAGCTGATCGGGGTACGGGGCGGGGCGGGGAGCATCCGGTGTGGTCCACGCGGCCAGATAGGGACTAGGCGCGGCGCGGGCGAGACGACCCGTGTAGGCACGGGTGGCCACGGTGTCCTCGGGAGCCAAGCCATCCAGAGCCTGCGACCACTCCGGGCTGATGTCGGCTTCGGGGCTGCGAAGCAGCGCGGTGCCGACTTGGACCGCACTCGCGCCCAGAGACAGTGCGGCAGCGACGCCGCGCCCGTCAGCAATCCCACCGGCGGCAATGATCGGTATCCGCAGGTGATCGGCGAACCAGGGCACAAGCGAGAACAGCCCAACTTCAGTGCGTTCGGCGTCGTCCTGGTCAAACGTGCCTCGATGGCCCCCAGCTTCCATACCTTGGGCCACGATCGCGTCTGCGCCGGCCTCCTCGGCCGCCAGGGCCTCTGCTAACGAGGTGGCGCAGCAAAACCACGCGATCCCGCTGTCGTGCATGCAGGTGACAACTTCCCCCGGAAACAGACCCATGATCGAAGACATCGCGGTGGGCTGGGCAGCCAGCATCGCACGACACTGCTCGGCAAAGATCAGCGCGGGCTGGCCCGGTTCGTCTGCTTCAGGTGGTGCGCCGAACTGTCGGAGGAACTGGCGCGCGGCATCCACTCGCGCTTGGCGCTCTTGAGTATCCCGTTTTGAGCTGTCTGGGATCCAAATGTTGAGTTGAAAGGCGCCGTTGGACTTAGCTCTAAACTGTCCAACCCACTCCGCGATTCGCTGCGGGCTATCCAGCAGCACCCCGCTGGCGCCCATCCCGCCCGCCTCAGCAACCGCGATCGCCAGCTCCGGCCGGGACACTCCAGCCATCGGCGCCTGCACAATAGGCAGCCTGAGCCCGAAACGATCACAGAACTCCATAGCGCGGTAACGCGGATCCATAAGGAGTGTCCCTTTCCCGAACGTCGGTGAGGCTGTTTGACGTGATCCTGTTGATCCGATTGATCTCGATCTTCCATGCCTCGTTTGGCGAGAATGCCCGCCGGGCCCGCAGTGTTCATGGTGCGGTGGTAGCGACGAGTGAGTTGTGCAGGCCATGGCGTTGTTGCAAGATTTCGGCGGCGCGCTCGCCGATGATGACGCAGGGGGCCATGGTGTTTCCCGTCGTGACGCGGGGCATGATGGATCCGTCGGCAATACGAAGATGTTCGATACCGTAAACCTTCAGATTGCCATCCACGACGGACATGGCATCTCGGCCCATTTTGGCTGTGCAGGTTTCATGCCAGTAGCTGACGGCCGCGTTGCGCATGAACTTCTCCAGTTCTGGCCCGGTCGCATTGCCCGGCATGACTTCGCGCTTGATAAATTGTTGCAACGGGGCTGAGTTGCCGACTTCTCTGCACAGCTTGACGCAGGCGATCGCCGCTTTGAGATCGTCTGGATGTGAGAGAAAACCTGACTGAATCTGGATCGGATCATGGGGGTTAGGTCCGGTCAAGCGAATACGTCCTCGACTTTTCGGACGGACCAGGCCCCCGAACAACGTCCATCCATGCTCCGGCAGCCCGAACGTAGCGGCATTCTCGCTGCTCGTCTTCGGGACTTCAGCTTGACAGGTCTGAAGATCCGGGCTTTCAAGCTCGGAGCTGCTTTTCCAAAAGTACGTCGCCTCAGCCATCGTGTTGCGTGGTGGAACTTTTTCTGGATATTCCCAGACGCAATCGAAGCCGGGATGGTCCTGGAAATTTTGTCCTACCCCGGGAAGATGCTGGACCACGGGAATCCCCAGCCGGCGCAGCTCTGTTTCATCACCGATGCCGGATTGCATCAACACCTTAGGGGTGTTGATGGCACCCAGTGACAGGATAACTTCGATTCCTGCGGCCAGGCGCACCGTCTTGCCCTCATGGGAAATATCCACCCCGGTTGCCCGATCATCATTAAACGTCAGCCGCAAAACTAAAGCGCCGGTGAGAACGGTCAGATTGGGCCGATCCATCCACGGAAACACATAGGACCGGAAGACGGATTGGCGCCGGCCGCTGCGAGCGCGCACATCAATGATCGAAGCACCGCCTGCCGCCTCCATCATCCGGCCGTTTTGATTTTCGAATATCGGAATACCAATCGCGCCCGCTGCCTCGACCATGGCCGGGGCAATCGGATTCGGATCAGGAGGGGGTTCGACAGAAACTGGGCCGCCCACCCCGCGGTAAGCCGGATCTGGCCGACCGTGCCAATCCTCGATACGGCGATAAATATTGAGAACCGAGTCGTAATTCCACGCGGGATCCCCCACCTCTGCGGCAAAGAAATCCCAATCGGTTCGGTGGCCACGAGCCCACACTATGATATTGATGCTCGAGCCGCCACCCAGAACTTTCCCCATCGAAAACGGCACAATACGACCGTTGAGGCAAGGATCCGGTTGACCCTGAAAATTCCAATCCCGCTGGCTGCCAAGATTCACGGGCCATTGATCCGCATTTCTGATCTGCGTCAAGTCATCGCTGCCTCCTGCTTCCACCAGCAGCACACCAACCCCGGAATCCTCAGCGAGGCGACGGGCAACAACTGATCCAGACGACCCAGACCCACAAACGATGAAGTCGTAATGCGCCTGAAGCCCAGCACGCAGCGCGTGCTGGTTGCGGCCGGCGCGCTCCAAGAAACCGCCTGCGCCGTGCTGGTCGTCAACCTGGTTACTGCTCATCAGCCGGTCCTCTCACTAGGCGGCAGACGGAGTCTCTGTACGTCGATCCACTAGTGGCTCGCCACGACCGGCCGATGCACCGTCGCCTGGTTTCAGCTGCCATCACCCAGCTCCGATTTCTGTCCGCGCCGGTGCAGACCAATCCGCTATTTGTCTATTTGTCGTTGTGACCAGAATGGTCGCGGCAGAACCACCCACTTGCCGTCTGTATGCGCGGTTGTAATCACCTGCTGGGCGGTGATCCTCAGGTAGTTGGCGACCAGCCCCAGGGTACTGCTGGCGCTGTTTGGGACAGTAGTGGCCGCGCGAGCGTGACGATCAGTAGATCGCCTCCCTGACGAGCGTTGAGCTTGCCGACGGTGTCGAGACGGTCGGCTCGCGGGTAGTCGGGAAAGACGCCGCCGAAAGTGATGTCGCAACGCATAATATGACTCCTCTCGTGTGGAGTCGCGGGCCAGACCTACACAGTGCTCATGCCGGATCCGCCGCACGGAGCCGGCCGTGCCAGGACACTGGCAAGTAGCAACCACTTCGTGGCATCCACGGTCGTGCCGGGGGCGGTCGCACTGCGCCCGTCAAACACCCGGGCCGATACCCTGGTCTATCCCGACAAGGCCGCTGCCCTGGCTTTGCCCGGTACAGGCCGAACCGGCTGGTCCGTTGGGCGGGTGCGCCAGGCCAGCCGTTGTCCGAGCAGGAGCGGCCCCGCGAAGCCGGGAATGCACAGATAGCCGGATGCAGTGGCCTGGCATTGCTAGGCGCAAAGGCGGTTGGTTTAGCGCGATCCCGGCGATCATCTGGCCCGGCCCGAGGTACTCCACAACCGACCGGATCATTGCAGGACCACCATCGAGTCACCTTTGCCCCTCGGAAGTGCGAAGTCGGGCCCGCGCCGACCGCGCTCACCTGCTACCGAATCATGCGCAACGCAGCCGATGATTGCGCGATATAAGAAAAATCTTGCGGTCAATGTCGTTGGTAGGGCACCAGTTGCATCTACGCTCGGTGATGCACTGTGGCCGGAATTGGGCCGCCGGCGGTCATGGTGAATGGCAGCGCCAGCGGGAATTCGTCATCGATCGAGCAGATTTCCACTGCGCGGACCAGGGTGGCTAGCCCGAGGGTGGCTTCCAGCATGGCGAAGTGGTCGCCGATGCACGACCGTGGTCCAGCGCCAAAGGGGAGATACTGCCAGCGGTTGCGGCCTTTGGATCGGTGCGCAGCGAAGCGGTCAGGATCGAATCGCTGGGGGTCGTCCCACAGCGCGGGGTCGCGGTGCAGCGCGTAGGTACCCACGATGAGGTTGGTGCCCGCCGGGATTCGGAAGCCGTCAACGACGATGTCGGTCATGGCCAGGCGCCCGATGGCGGCAGCGGGAGGGCACAGCCGTAGCGCTTCGTGGATGACCTGCACGGTGTAGCTCAGGTGAGGCACGTCGTCAACGGTGAGCATCCGCGGGCCCAGCGCGCTGGCTTCGGCCGCGACGCGATCTTGCATCTGGGTGTGGTGTCCCAGTGCCCACAAGGCGTAGGTCAGCGTGGTCGCCGTGGTGTCATGCCCAGCGACTAAAAAGGTGATGAGTTCGTCGCGGATGGCCTTATCGGTCAGCGGCTGCCCGGTGGCCGGGTCGGTGGTCTGGACCAAACGCCGCACCAGCGGGGCATCGCGCGAGGGGTCGGCCCGGAATGCAGTCAAGGCTTCCTCGACCACTTGATGGATCACTGCCATAGATTTGCGAAAGCGCCAGCGTGCGGGGGTGGGAAGGGCCGCTGGAACACGCACCGGACGCAGCGCTCGACGGCTGGGATACAGCAGAATCCGCGTGATATGCGGACCGAGCTGTCCAGCGCGCTCGCCCAGCTCGAGCCCGAAGATGGACCTGCCGATCACGCGCAACGTCAGCGTGCGGCAGTCCTGGTCCAGATCGACCTGCCGACCTGAGGCCCAGCTCGCGGCCAGTTCCTCAGCAGCACCAGCCATGTGCCCCGAGAACGTGGCGACGTGTTGTTTGGTGAACAACGGTTGCAACGCTCGCCGTCGCGGCAACCACTGCTCGTGGGCCATATTGAACACATTGTCGCCATGCAGGCGCGACTCCACATGCACGATCATTTCCTTGTCGATGGCCGCGTCCGTGCCCGCCAGCACATCCCGGGCGCCCTGGGGCGAGGTCACCATCGCCGCCACCGGGGTGATCCGGCGCGGACCCAGCTTGATCAAGGCCACCGGCCCGCTGACATCCCGGATCCGCTCAGCGCCGGTGTGATAAGCCGTGACTGCGCGCAGTCGCTGCAGCCACGGCAGCGTCACCCACGGCGCCAGCGGGTGCGCCTGGGGATCGGCGACCTGCGCGGTAGCCGTCATCTGTTCCACCTCACCTTGGGCGATGCCTCATCGAGCACCGACTCTGACTATTTTTCCTTAGCCGATCGTTCAGCTTCGAGGAAACTAGCTCTAAAAAGTTGTCAACTCCTGGGGCGTGCACCGGCCGTCTGGAAGAGATTCAGTTGGATGCGGCTTGCACACGGCCGCCTCTGCTTAAATCTCAGCCCCCTGCTGATGCTCTCGGCGGCATCGGCAACCCCTCTGATTCGTTGCCCCCTACAATAAGTCCATGAGTCACGAGGGCGGCTATTGATACACAGGCTTCTGCTCCGCGGTGTCCACTGTGGCGGGCGGTCCCGGCCAGCGCCAGATCGATGGAAAGATGGGCATCGGGCGCTGCCGGCGCAGCGACCGGTAGATCGAGTTGCGACCCTTCCCGAGAAGATCGGCACAAGGCGACCCGGACACCCACCAGGACGCCGTCACCCTTGCCACCACTGTCGAAAACGGCCACCTGCTCACCTTCGTCGGCGAAGGTCACTCTGGTTCTGCTCACAGTCCCGTCCCTGGGCACGAGCCGCAGGGGTCGCCTACCGCATCGACCTGACCCTGCCGCAAAACGGAGCCCATTGCACCGACGACCCACCACCGGCGGCATAAACCTGCATACAATTAAACAACCCAGCGCTTCACGGGTCCGTGTCCGGCTGTTCGCGGGTACGGCGGTGGCGATGCAGCTTGAGATCATCGATTCGGCCGCAATCCGGGTTTGCCTGTACCGCTTACCAGAATGTGGCCCAAACGCCCTACGGGTCCGCCAGCATCCTTGACAGGGATAGCCTTCTCAAGTGATGTATCAATAGGCGACAGGAGGGTTGGTTGCATGAGTGCCCCAGATCTTACCTCCCGGACCTGCTCCGACTGCATTTCTGATGCTCTACCGCTCAACGAAACGCACACTGTCGGGGGTCTGACTGAAAACGATTTCGTCATGGCCGCCAAGATTGACGGATTCGCTCCAGCGTAGCTGTCCGCGGGGGCGCCGCCAGCAATCACCCTATGCCCGATATCGATCTCGACGAATGTAAACGCGCTCAGCGCCAACCACCCGGTGCCAGTAACCGGCGCGTACTACGCCGCTGGTATCGCGCTAAGAGGCTCACCAAACAGATCACCGTACAACGTGTCGAACGCGCCACCGGCCGTGTCGGCTATCGACGCTGTCGCAAACGCAAACAGAGCTGCTAGTCCACAACCGAGGATTCGTCATCGTCAACGACGGTCCCTGCTGTGGTCTCCCAACTCGCCAGCTATCTCAATGGGTTGCAGTAGACGCCACCATAATTTCGGCAACTCGGCCAAGCTGGGGAGATTCCCGCATAGTCCGGCTACGGTGTTGAGCAACAAACGACCCGCGGTTGTAGAGGTTGGTACCCTGACGTGTCGTTCACGATTCATTGATAACGCTGAAGAGTTCGGGGAAGCCGCCGGGACGCTTTTGAATCACTCGGGTATGGTGAGCTTTTGCCCGACCATTATGAGATCCGGGTTGGCGATGCCGTTAGCGGACGCGATCTTGGGATATTGGCTACCGTCACCGTAGAATCTTTCAGCAATCGCCCAGAGGGTGTCCCCGCTGACCACCGTATAGATCCGCTTTGCCGGAGGCTCAGTCGGCGCAGCCGGGGCCGGTGCAACTGGTGCAGCCGGGGCCTGAGTCGGTGCAGCCGGGGCCTCAGTTGCCGGAGCCTCGGTTCCCCCGGCCACGGCCGTGCCCGACGCCCACAGCGCATGACCGTCAGAGGCATAAATGACCAGATTACGGTCGTCCTGCAGGACGAGCCTGACATTCTCGCCGCTGGTGTGGGAGGCCCAGACTGCGGCGGCTGCATCTTTGTGAAACCACCTTTCCTGCTCCTTCGTGTAGAGCACCAGGTTGCCGTCATCTTGCATGCTGGCGCGGACCGCGCCCTTGCCCTGGGTTCTGGTCGCCCAGACCGGAGCGTTCGACTCCGTGTAGAGCACCAGGTTGCCGTCGCCCTGCATGATCAGGCTGTACTTGCCGTTGCTAGAGGTCAGCTTCTGGTCGATTCCCAGGCTTTCTCCGGCCCTCAACACATCCACGTCGGCTCATCCTTCCGGAGTGCTCGCTCCCCGCGCGAAGCACCGTGTCCGTGCTCCGGCCGGCTCCCCACTGCCTTGAAAGCGTACGACCCGAGCTGCAAACGCGCCCTCCGGCCAAAGCACTGAGGTCTGAGCGAATGTCATTTTCTAGGCTCGGATGGTTATCCCCGTGCTCGGCGAGCTCGTTTCAGAGCCCGATAACCGGCCTGTCGGGGACCGTCGCAGGTGGTCCACAAGCTGACCGCAGCCGGACACCAGGCCGTGCCTGCGGCACTGTCCACCGGCGTCGACCTGATCACGGGCAAGGGCCTGGGCCAGGCGCTGGAGAGCGCCGAGGTCGTGGTCAACCTGGCGAACTCGCCGACATTCGACGAGGCATCCCTGGGCTTTCCACACTTCCATGACCAACGTGCTGGCCGCGGGGCAGCGGGTCGGTGTCGGGCACCAGGTGATCCTGTCGATCGTCGGTGTGGACCAGGTGCTCGGCAGGATCACTCTGGCAGCACAGCAGGACAACCGGACCGTCATCACCGACGACAAGGCCGGCATGTTCGCGGCCGTCATCGGCGACGTGCTTATCGCGGGCCCGGACGCACACCTGGCACCCACGCACTAACAGGACCGGATCCAGACGGCCCGGTAACCGGGCGGCCGGCAAAATGCCATGGTCCATGATCGGCTGGACAGTCCTGCTAAACGTCGGGCACCTACCCAACGCCCGTCCGGACACATAGCCGGCGCCTCTACGGACATTTAGCCGGCGCACAACCCCAGTCGCCTCCTTCGTCGCCAGGCTGGTAGCGCTCGACGCGGAGCGCCAGTTCCTCACGGCACAGGCCAAGGCCGTGCTCGCCGTGGATTTCCTGCACGTAGGCACCATTTCGCTCAGGCGGATCTACATCCTGATCGGGCGGGGGTAACGCCTGTCATTACGCCACGCGGTGAACCTATGCCTTGGACTTTGGTGCCTGGGCGGTCTCCCAAGCCTGCACTACCTCGGCGGGCAGTCGCCCGCGGTCGCTGACGTTATGGCCGTTTTTCTTGGCCCACTCACGGATCGATTTCAGCGTCTCGCGGTTGTAGCCAGGCGCCCGCACGGTGGTTTTGATGGCTCGAGCTGGGTGAGCAGCGCTGCGCCGCCGCCCACCGAGCTTTCGGGCTGCGTTCACATACAGGGACAGCACATCGTGCAGCTTCGCGCTGTTTTCCTCAGTCAGGTCAAGTTCGTAGGTCCTGCCATCAAGCGCGAACTCGACTGTACTGATGTTCTCGGCCACTTCACCAGTCAGATCGTCGACTAAGGTGACTATGGTTTTCTGTGCCATGGATGAAATCCATCTCCTCGATCTTGCTTCTGGTATTGCGCACTTTAACGCACCCGCTCGCCACATTGCAAATCAGCACGGCAACAACGACACGCGCGGACTGGACCAATGCGCTTACTGCCGTGTCCGGCCAGCCGGCTCTCATTCCCCTCGTTTGCGTACTGCGTTCCTGCTAGAGGTCATCATGCGGTGGTCCGTCGTCGTGGTCGCCGTCGCCGACTAAAACGCCTCGATCCCGATGATGGCAAGAACGGCCGGTCTGATCAGCGATAGCGCGCGAGCACCGCGGTCGACCTGTTGAGATAGATCCGGTCGAAAGCATTCCAGATTCACGCCGACAAGTCCATCATGACTGTCGTTTACGGTCACAACACTGGTCACCACGGTCTACCCTTCGGAGGAGGTCAGCGGCCCGCGAAACCTACGGCAAAGCAATCACCTGCTCGATTGGGTTAGGCAGAAGGCGAAGTAGCCGGCCTGTCACTCGTTTTTGACGGGACTGTGTTGGGCCAGCACCTCGCGCGGGAAGCCCTCATGGTTGACGAGTTGCTGGAGGTAGGGCACTGCCCTACCAGTCAAGCCTTGAAATACACGAAACCCCCGGCCTTGTGCGGCAAGGAACGGGGGCTTTCAACGTGACGGGATGGTCAGACCGGGCAGATATTCTCGGCCTGCGGACCCTTCGGACCCTGCGTGATATCGAAGGAGACCTTCTGACCCTCCTGGAGCTCCCGATATCCTTGGGCGGCGATGTTGGAGTAGTGGGCGAAGACGTCCGGGCCGCCACCTTCCTGTTCGATGAAACCAAACCCCTTTTGCCCGTTGAACCACTTCACTGTCCCTGTCGCCATGATGCTTTCCTCCAGCCTGTTGCAGACTGTGCTCGGCCCGTTGCCAGCCAGTCAGGTTCGCGACGCACCCTACAGCCATCACGCGAACTCGTCGCCGCCGCTCGTGCACAACCGTGGGCTCGTACAGTTTTGTGATGCTCCATGCGCGCGCTGTCATCAGCTGCACGCAGCCGCAGGAATGAAGTCGGCAAGGCGACGGAGGAATCCTGGCGGCACGCAAGAGCCTGCGATCTTTGCGAACACTTGTGCGTGAACACCGGTCGTCCTCACGGCCGCGTGTCTGGGAATGTCGTGGTGCGCCGCCGACCTGTGGCTACGTGCCGGTGACGAGTGACGCGTGGGCTGTGGTCGCGCCGCATGGGCTGACTGCTCGCTAGGATGCGCGCCTGAGGTTACCCCGTAGCACACCCTGCCGATCTCACCGCCGCGGAACCCGACCCACTGTGCCACCTCGAGCACAGCTGGCTTCATCACCTCGACCACCACCCCCGACATGCTCCATCCCCTGGGCCGGCATATCCTCCCCTCACCACACCAGCAGCATGCCCTCATTCACCCGCTCGGCATACGACGACGGATCGAAAACGGCCACCAGACGCGCGACTTCCGCCTCCCCTTCCAGCACCCCAGCCCAACTCGCACCCCACTGCACCAACTGGCCAGACACCCCGCAGCCACTCTGGAACACCACCCCCAGACGTCGACCACACGCAACAGACTCGAACGCTAAAGAATTGGCCACATCACGGACATGCCGCACCGCTCGACCTCGACGAGAGGTTCTCGGCGGCTCGAACCGCCGGCCACCTCCGCCGTGGTTGATCGGCCGGCTCACACCGGGTTGGTGAGCCGCACGCCGGACCCGCACGACCATCGACGCGTCCAGCTGACTGTCATCGTCGCTGCCCAACACGTCGTCGGCGACACTGACCCAGACAACCACCCGCCGCCTGCATGCCCTATTGAAGGGCATCAACCCGCAGACCCGTCATCACGTGATCGACGTTCTCATCGGCACCATACGGCGATTGTCCAAACTAGCCCAGACATCCTCATTGATCTACATCGACTACTCTAGGGCTAAAGGATGTGTAGAGACCGCGGGTAGTGCTCAAATGCATGAGTCCGCAGACTCGTCGGGCTGTGATGGACATCCTCATCGAGGCCGTACGTCAGTCCGCCACGTAGCCTAGGACACCGTCAGTGATATGTGTCCGCTACTCTTGCGCCGTCCATATTCTGTATTCGTTGGAGGAAAGATGAATTCGTCCCAGACACCCTCGGACGCTGAGCGGGCGGCTGCCGCAGCGGCCGAATCTGCTGCCGCTTACCAAAAATATGTGGTCCAGCCTGGTATGGAATCTGTCAAGGACAAGGTGCAGCAGACCAAACAAACCGTGCAAGCCGCAGCGGAACAGGTCAAACAGCAGGCACAAGCCAAAGCTGGTGAGGTCAAGCAGCAGGCAAAGGTCGCGGCCGGGGAGGTCCAGCAACAGGCACAAGCCAAAGCTGGTGAGGTCAAGCAGCAGGCAAAGGTCGCGGCCGGGGAGGTCCAGCAACAGGCACAAGCCAAAGCTGAAGAGGTCAAGCAACAGGCTAGGAGTCTAATTCATCAGGGGCTGGCGAAGCTTCCCCCGCCAGTGGCCACGCGCGTCGAGCCGTTGATGACCACGGCGAAGCAACGGCCACTGCCTACCGCGGCAGTTACGATGGTAATCTTTTTGGTCCTGCGGCGCCTGCTTCGCAGGAGCAGGTGACGGCCATGGTGAAACAGCGCACAGCCCAACCGAACGCTTTGAATGGGCAGCGGCGATGATGGGTTACCCGATCGATTGCTCGATACCACACACGGAATCTATTGCGGCCCTGGGCAAGCGACGGTTTTAATCGTCGTTGATGAACAGCTGCCGGGCCCGACCGGAAAGGCTTAGGCCGGGTCCGACGCGTTACCAACTGCGTGCCTGGGACTCCCACCACGAAGCAGGCGCAACATCGCTTACCTTACACCCGATATGTGGGGGTTTCCTCCGGATGTCGCAGCTTGATCCTTACAACGGCGGTGTCAGGATGCCCGTGGTCGTGGCGACACGGGGCCAGCAACGTTGGTGCTACGTAAAAACGTATTTACGCCATGATTGCGATGGGTCTGATTCTTGACGGTTGCGGCGAAGTTCTTTAGTCATTCGTTTGGTGAGGCGTTGTTTTAAGCCACTGGCCTTTCGTCACCTTTTGTGTTCCGGTGCGTATTGTATCATTATTTAGGTTGTTCAACGGTACATATCCGGTGGAAGCTGTTTCTTGAAGGGTGTTGAGCCTGTGGGTGCCAATCTGGCCATCCACGGCGATGACCTGCGATGTCGCTGACTAGTGATCATCGGGACTGATCGTCGGTCGTGGCGATACGACTGTTGTATCTGTCTTTCGGCAGGTTGTGGCGTGACTGGGACTGCTGGCTCGCATGCACAATCGAAGAATAGGGAGATCCTTGTGCGCCGCCCACGAGGTCGCCGTGCTACGTCGCCAGGTGCAAAGTGCGTGCCCACCGTGGCTCAGAGCGGCAAGGCAGGCTCTACAAGCCCCGTAGAGAGCGTTGGCAAACCAGGCATCTCATGCTTGGTCGGGGTTTTGGGCGAGCAGATGAGATCAGCTCGAGCGGGTCGATCCCTCAATTGCAACAGTGACCCGAATACACACGCACAGCAATCGACCGTCTGGTGGTCGAATCGTGCCGCGAATGGTCAGCGGTCGATCGTAGCGGCAATCCAGTCATTAACTGCCGTGAAATAGTCCTCGGCGTTGAGCGCCTGGTTGAGATCGTGTGGTGCACCGGGGAGGATGAAGGCGTCTACCGAAGGAACGTGGGGACCCAGATGTGGCCGTTCGTAGGCGATCAGGGTCTCAGGCGAGCTGCAATCGGCGCCCCCCAGCCGGGCAAGCCGCACCTGCTGTGGCAACGGCAACGGGGCATCCTCAAAAGGTGCGAGAAGCGCATCGACGGCACCGGCCCCGCCTCCGGTCACGGTGGGTATCGCGTCAAAGTTCTCCTTGCAGACCTGGCTGTCGAGGCTCCCAACGACCAGCAGCGTGGGCACCCGCACATCCAGTGGCGGCAGATTGAGCAGACCTCGGGGGCTGGTGAGCTCCGTGGCGGTTACTGTTGATTTCGTCTTCTCGTCGAAGGCGACCAGTGCGGGGTCGAATCGCGCCGGCTTGTAGAGGAACTCATCCCGAGTACCCGGCACAGTAGTCAGATACCCCGGATCCAGACCATCCTCCGCGAATCTGGGATCCAGTGCGGCCGGGTAAACACTCCCGTACACCAGCGGCAAAGCCGTGACGGTCACTCCCCGAACGTTGGCCGTGAACACCACCGCGTCGAGGTCTTCGCCATAGTCGGTGCTCAGCACCCAACCCACGACGGTGCCGTAGGAGTGCCCGACGTAGACCACCTTGTGGAACTGCTTGCCGTCGGGCGCGGTGATCTGACCACGGCGGATGGCCGCCACGACCTGGTGCACAGTAAAGGCATTGCTCTCCAGGGTGATCGTCGTCGACAGCGGATGTGAGGAACGTCCCGAGCCGATCCGGTCGATAGCCAACGTGGCAAAACCAGCCTTGTTCGCCGCGGCGGCGTAGTTGTACCGGTCGCTGCCACCACTCGGGTCGGGAAACTCCCAATACAGGCCCGTATAGGTAGCCCCATGCACGAGAAGCTGGATCGTGTCTGGCGAGCGCCCGGACGGGGTGCACAGGCTGCCGTAGATGCGCTCATCGGCCGACTGTCCCGGCGCCAGCGCCACCGGCACCTGCACGTCACGGCATTCCCGCCCCGTGTCTGTGTCTTGCCCGGCCAGTGCCGGCACAGCGGTCAGGAGAGACAGCAGCGCTCCCCCCACGACGCCGGGCACGCGCCTCCAGCGCCGTACGCCCCACGTAGTCAACAAAGCACTCCCTTAATTACCGGCCATTCACCGCGATGCCCTACAAACGACCAAGGAGCAACGCAGTAACAGCAAGCGCTGCACCCTGGCAGGGAATAATCATGCGAAGTACGACAGGCTCGTGCCTGAGATCGATGAAGTGGGCATCGGCACGTGCGAACGCCCAAGCCGAGGGTCAGTCTGTAGTCGGGGCGTTAATGCACGTGTGCACCGGCGCGTCATGGTGAGGTAATTGCGTTATGCGGCCGCAGCGGCTTGCACGATCCAGTTGCTGCTGCTGAAGCGCCGCCGGTCGCCTTTGCAACAGTGCCGTTCCGGTCAGCCAGTCTCGGTGGCCTGGGTGAGTAGCGGCGTAGTGATCGGCAAATTGTCGGAACGCCACGTCCTGCCTGGGTCCTCGTGGTGGCCCGCGCCGCAGACGCGGCGGCAGTGCCCATCCAGACCGCGGCTTCCGATGCCAGAACCGGCTCGACGGACTGATCTACGAATTTACCCAGGTCGCCTCATATGGATGACCTATTCGGCACCTACAGGGTGCCGCACCGCCAGTCGCCCGCCGGCAACCAGCCGCACTATCGCTGAGACCGTCCCAATCGCGCGCGGCAATTTCGAAGATCGGTTAGTTACGATGACGACAGCCGGGCGAAGCAGTCTTAGCTGTTGATGTACTCCCCGTTGTGCAAACCGCCCTGGCACACCGCGTGCGAACCGAAGTAATTCGGCCGCCCACCACCGTTCAGGCAGTCCTGCACCGAGACCATCTGGACCGGACCGCCCGGCGCATCGTCGGCGTAGGCAGGGAATGCCAGCATCGCCAGCGATACTCCCGTGTACCCCACCGCGAGGAGCATATTCTTGATCGTCATCCCTACGTCTCCCCGGTCGCGTGTACCTTCTTAGCAAAACTACGATACATCTTGGAACCTCTGGATTTAAGGCATCTCGCCGCTAATGCTGACTTGGTCCAGCTGGTTGACAGCTTGAATTAGCAATTGGCTGGTGTCAGTCGATGCTGGCTCGCTGTTCGTCGCTTGAGATGTGGCGAGTGCATGAGGCTGCTGCATTTCTGGTCCCAACTGAGCTGATCTCGGCATTGCCGCGGAGAGTTTGTGACGATCGATCAAGTCGTTAAGCGGGTGCGGCGCGAGTAGCTCGGCCGCCCTCACTCCCGAAGCCTCGGCAAGCCGTGTGCAGCGTGTGCACAGAGGGATCACCTGCGCGGATACGGTGGCGGAGGCTGCATCCGATGGCTCTCCTCGGGGGTCGTTGCTACAGGACTGCTACACAGTCTGTGTGGCAGGTCACCGTGCCCATCAGTAGGGTCAGCGCCGTCCCCAGAGCCAGTAGAACACCGAGTTGCCGGGGTTTAAGAGGATGGCTGCTCGCCAGGTGTTTTTCTGGCCCCGCACCTGGTCGTCAGGCCGGGCGGTCAGATCCCGCCAAGCAACCACCGCGAGGACGACCTGGATTGGCACGATGATCGCCGCTAACAATCTTTTCCGTTGAGGGGTCATGATCTCGATCTGGTTCTCATGGTCGGGTGTTAGCTGGTACAGACGGTTGCTTACCTCGGAGGTGTCGGGCCGAATCGGGAAGTCCGTAGGTGGTCAAGGGTACACCCCGTGAACTAACGAGCGTCGAGAGCCAGGACGGCGGGAGGTTGTCGCCATCCTATTGATCGCCGCAGCGGAACCGGTGGATAAAAACCTCAACGATATATTACGTTGATGCTAACAAAAGCTAAAAATCTGCTACACACCGGTCGAGCATGGTGGTTTGAGCATCGGTCGACTGGGGGTGACCAAGCCGGCGGACATGTGTGAAAGGTGACGTGGCGGGGTAGGTCTTATGCACCGTATCAGCAAGGAGGACACAAAGAGAGGGTGTGAGACATGGCTTCCCCCAGCGCGATCATCGTTTCCCCCTCGCGAGCCCCCACTCGCGTGTGCGATACCCCCGTAACGCCGCTCGATATCACCGCGGGCGCCAACGCTTACCACGCCCGGCAATTGCGGATCGCCTTACGACAGTGGCTACACACCGCCGGAGTGGCTCCCCCGCTCGCCGAAGACCTGACATTGGCTGGATATGAAGCGTTAGCCAACGTGGTCGAAAATGCCTATGCGCCCGATCACCCGCATCCATGCATGCGACTCGAGGCCCAGGTGTGTCTCCCCTTGCTGCGGATCACCATCACCGATTATGGACGCTGGCGCTCGCCCACCCAGGAAGCGGCCTACCATGGCCGCGGCCTGGCCGTAATGCGTGCGATGACGACCCGCACCCACCTGATACGAAGCACCGACGGCACCACGGTGATCCTCTTCGCTGCGTTGCCTGTCCGCCGCTACCGGGGCTCAATCACACTGCCATCGCGCTAATCAAATTTCCGCCAGATAAGCGGTACGAGGATCAAACCGTGACCTCTTGGATGTGAAGGCCGCTTCCATTCGCTATGCAGTACCGGACAGCGTTGCCACGTATTCCGTCACCTGGACGTATGTATCAGGTCGGACTGCCTGGTGCTGGAGATTGTTGGCGAGTTTGTTCGCTCTATGTTCCTTCAGCGTGTAGGGCGCCAAACTCATCATAAGTGTGATGGCGTGGGGTTTCCGTAACCCTACGTGATCATGAAATGATCACTGGCCGTGCTGTTTCGACTGCTGTATCTGCTCTCGTGCGCGGTGTTCGGCCGGCTCAGATTGCTCGCTGGCACCGCCGCTTTCAAGGATGTGGAGATCTTGGCCTTGCGCCACGAGGTCTCGGTGCTGCGGCGTCAGGTCAGCCGAACTCGACCCTCCTGCCCGGACCGAGCGATCCTGTCCGCGCTGACCCGCTCGCTCCCTCGCCAACTGCGCGCCCGTCGGATCGTTTCCCCCGCCATCCTGCTGGCCTGGCACCGCCGCTTGATCACCAGGCGCGGGACCTATCCGAACCGATCAGGCCGCCCGCCGATCACCGAGCAGATCCGTGAGCTGGTCTTGCGCCTGGCACACGAAAACCCCTCCTGGGGCCACCGCCGCCTCCGCGGTGAACCGCCAGCCTCGGCGACGTACCAAATTTGGCGCCTTACACGCCGAAATCCTTACTTTACGGCACGAGAACTTCGTGTTGCGCCGACAAATTGCCCGCGTCCGCTACACCTCCGCCGACCGGGTGTGGCTGGCCGCGTTGTCTCGGTTCGTGCCGCGTCGTCGCTGGACGGGAGTCTCCTCCGTGACTCCTGCCACGATCCTGGCCTGGCACCGCAGGCTGGTCACGCGCAACAGTCCCTTGTTGCTTACTCCGGGGGCGGTGGCACCACAGGGGTCACCAGCATCCGACCTGTGGTGCCGACTGTATGGGCTAGCGAGGCAACCGATTTGTTATAAAGAAAAGGCGTATTGTGCTGCGCCCAAAGTATTTCGGTGTTGTCCCACGCCAGATCTCGAGCGGCGGTGATGCTCCAGCTCCCAACAATGTGTTTTAGTGCCTCAGCGTCCTTTGTTGCCAGGTGTACTAGTTTTGCCTCAAACGACTGTCGCACTTCGGATTCAACTTTGGCCAATAGCTCGTTTACGCGTTGATAGTCCGCATGGACGGGCGTGGTATCGGGATTTTTCCCAAATTCTTTACAGGTGGCAACGACCGCAAGGGGAGGTCATGATTTATGTGTGCGTTCATACCAGCGAAGGCAAACTGGATGGGCCATACCACACGGTTGGAGCGCGCGTCGAAAAGTGGTCGCCAGGACGGGTCGGCCCGTTGACCAGACTCCACGGCGTCGATGTTTCGAAAGTATAGCTCCGCAAAGATCACATCCAGTCGTTCGATAAAGGTGTTGTCCTCGAAGAAGCCATCGACAAGGTTTTGTCCGACCAGTTCGGTCACTTGCAGATACATGCGGTTAAAGCAGGCGACTCCATCACGCGGGTCCAGGCGGCCTCGAATATTTCTCATGCGTTCGATCACGGCGGCCACAGGGCCCGGTGAGGATGCAGTTGACTCACCACTCGGTGTCGGTACTTGGCTTTTGTTCATGTCTAACCTCCGCATAGCGCGATGAGCGAGACGGACGGTCACAACCGCGTGTCGACTCGAAACTAGTCATTTTACCGCCAGCGACGCCAACATGTTCAACAGCGTCTGCGCCAGCGCTTAGCACGACATTCTCGGCCGCCCGAACCGATAGGTTCAGTGGTTGTATTTTATCGTTATTTGTTTCACGCTTCTTGTGGGGCGGTATCAGGGCCGAGCTACCGTCCGTTCAATCTCCTAGTCGGGACAAAATGCAAGGTTTACACCCGGTCCCCCTTGGCGGCGGCGCGCCGGAGACTGAAGATCATCAATGCCAGATTGATCGATCTTTAATGCCAGGCGGGCATTGTCCAAGGATCAGTGTACGGCAATGTTGGTCGATTCGCATTCGCCAATGAGTTCCCATGTGTGCTGTATAGGGACGTATCCGCAATAGGGGAGCAGGTTGGGGCGTACGCAAGTATAATTGGGGAACATGCCAATGAACCCGAGTGCATAGCTAGGGGCAATGTATGGCACAAAGGCGAATCCGCCTTCCCTTGCGGGCACGATGTACCAGCGCTGTTCATCGGCACGCTTCCGGGCATCAGAGACTTTTTCGTCGTCCGGATTTGCCCATTCCAGCCAAAGAATTCCACCATCTGGAATGTTCGGGTAGCTACTCATGTAGAAACGTTTTTCATCTTCTTTGTCGGTGTAACATTCAATACGGTAGACGCCGGTGCCCTCATGCTCAAGATCGAGGACGATACGCCATAACCTGAGCTTGCGGTCGACCGCATTGAAATCGTGCCCAAGCTGCGCGTCGGCCCACTTCCATACAAAGCCGCCGAGGAGCCGGTTCACGATCATCACAGGTTGCCGATTCGTTCCAATGTTATGGAGAAGTTGGTGTCCTCCGGGTGTAGCCATGATCCTCCTTTGAGTCAGTGATTATGACGAAGTGCGTGCTGAGGTGAAAATTGCACACCAAGTAGTTGATGCGCTACCTCTCCGAGCCGGACGCGCTCCCAGGTCGGATGTTGATCCTCCGAATGCATCAATAACCACAATTTTAGCGATGTCCGCTTTAGGTGTGGTCCGTACAAACTACGGATTTCCCCGCCACACCCAGCAAGCAAGCCACCCTTTTGGAGGTCCGTATAAGCTACCGACCTCCTCGCCGGCTGGTGCAATACCGCGCCGCAGCACCTCACACCTAAACGGCCTGGTATTCCGATCGACGCAGCGATCGCCGCCTTAAAGAGTGGTCTGTACAAACTACGGACTTCCCTACCCGCACCCAGCAGGCAAGCCATCCGTTTGGAGGTCCGTAAAAGTCGCAGGGCTTCTCGACATGGGTGCTTTGCAGGGGACCGTGGCGCCATCCCGTCGACAGTGAGTAGCCCGATCACATGGGGTAGCGGGGGCAACACCCCGTTGAACTGATCAGTACCTGACGAGGCTGTTGATCTGCGGCGGGTGTGGGCCGGGCGCACCGAATACGGTCAGGTCCAAACCCCTCATTGGGCGACGCAACTGTGAGGATCGGCGTGTGCCGCCCCCGGGCTTGGTTTGAGTGTGAAGATCGCCGGCGTGCCATCCCAGGCCATGGTCTGACCCGCGACGCAACTGGCTGACATGCCTTGGCACTGATCT
>Ga0213875_10000445_pt1 | contig 35937 bp, 31 predicted proteins | sample BarmaccomBMRX_R8_FD_160105 | JGI IMG/M metagenome (GOLD analysis project Ga0213875, IMG submission 160105) | Root-associated microbial communities from Barbacenia macrantha in rupestrian grasslands, the National Park of Serra do Cipo, Brazil - RX_R8 | ecosystem: Host-associated > Plants > Roots...
CCTCCGTTCCTCTCTTCCTCCGTTCCTCTCTTCCTCCGTTCCTCTCTTCCTCCGTTCCTCTCTTCCTCCGTTCCTCTCTTCCTCCGTTCCTCTCTTCCTTCCTTCCTCCCTCCCACCGTTCCTCCCTCCCCTCACTCACTCCGTCCTCCCTGCGTTCCTCCCCCCTCCCTTCCCCCCTTCCCCTTCGCGCCTTCCCTTGCGGCGTCCGGATCCGGGTGCGTATACTCGCGTACGAGCACTTGGTTTCGAGTCATCGGGCCCAAGGATTCGGATGCGAGGTGACGAGCGATGGCGAAGCGGCGGAAGGTCGGCAACATTCTCGCGCTGTCGCTGCTGTCGCTGCTGATACAGCGGCCGATGTACCCGTACGAGATGGCCAGCACGCTGCGGCGGTGGGGCAAGGACCAGAGCGCCAAGATCAACTGGGGCTCGCTTTACACGGTCGTGCAGAACCTGGAGAAGAACGGCTTCATCGAGGTCGTGGACACGGCCAGGGAAGGCCGTCAGCCGGAGCGCACCACGTACCAGATCACCGAGGCCGGCGCGGCCGAGCTGAGGGACTGGATGCGCGAGCTGCTCGGCGTGCCGGAGCGTGAGTACCCGAAGTTCGAGACGGCGCTGTCCGACGCGACGGTGCTTCCGCCCGACGAGGTGGTCGCGCTGCTGACCGGCCGGCTGGAGACCCTGGACACGGCCAACGCGAAGCTGGAGCAGGAGCTGGAACTACTCAAGACCCAGCTGCCGCGGCTGTTCCTGATCGAGACCGAGTACCACCTGGCGATGCGGAGGGCCGAGGCGGACTGGGTCCGCGGCCTGCTGAAGGAGATGGCCGACGGGACCATACCCGGCGTGGACACCTGGCGGCAGGTCCACGAAACTGGTGTGTTCCCGCCCGAGCTGGTGGCGCTCGCCGAAGGGAGGCTGGAACCGGGCAACTAAACGACCCCGGCTGGTGCGGCAACACCAAGCCGGGGCCGTCAACCTCGAACCGATCCCGCGGGACGCGAAACCTGGCTGCAAGGTGCTGCTCAAAAGTGTAGCCGGTTTCTCCTCGCGGGCCTGATCGTCACGATCCGTAAGGAGTCACTCGTGAGCTCACCCGAGCGTGCCATCGAGGCACGTCATCTCGTGAAGACCTACCCCGTGCGCGGCAGGAAGCACGGCATCCGGGCGCTGGACGGGCTGGACATCACCGTCCCGCGCGGCATGATTTTCGGACTGCTCGGCCCGAACGGCGCGGGCAAGACCACCGCGGTCAAGATACTCACGTCGCTGGCCAGGCCCGACGAGGGCACGGCCACCGTCGAGGGCATCGACGTGCTCGCCAGCCCCGGGCGGGTTCGCCATGTGATCGGCGTCGTGGCGCAGCGGTCCGGCGCCGACCCCACGGCCACCGGCCGGGAGAACCTGGTCCTGCAGGGGCACCTGTACGGGCTCCGCAGCGGCGAGGCGCGGGCCCGCGCGGACCAACTGCTCGCTCACTTTGGCCTGTCCGAGGCGGCGCGGCGGCTCGTGCGCACGTACTCCGGCGGCATGCAGCGCCGCCTGGACGTGGCGCTCGGCCTTATGCACCGCCCTTCGGTGCTGTTCCTTGACGAGCCGACGACGGGCCTGGACCCGGAGTCCCGGGCGGCGATGTGGCAGGAGATCGGCCGCCTGGCCGGGAACGAGGGCATGACCGTGCTGCTGACCACGCACTACCTGGAGGAGGCGGACCGGCTGGCCAGCCGGCTCGCGATCGTTGACCGCGGCGGGGTCGTCGCCGAGGGCACGCCCGACGCGCTCAAGGGAGAGCTGCGCGGCGACGTCGTGCAGGTCGAGCTGGCCGCCGGCGCCGACCAGGCGGCCGTTCGCGGCGTGCTCGGCGGGCTGCCGGGCATAAGGGACATCCTGGTCGCCGGCCGCAGCGTGTCCGCGCGCAGCGATGACGGCGCGGCCGCGGTGCCGGTGGTGCTCGCGGCCCTGGCGGACGCGGGAGTGCCCGCGTCTTCGGTGACCGTCGCCAGGCCGTCGCTGGACGACGTGTACCTGCGCTACACCGGCCGCCGTTACAGCGAGGCGGCGGCACCCGACACGGAGACGGGTTACGAGCGCGAGCCCGAGATGGCGGAGGTGGGCAGGTGATGGCCGCTGTTCCGGTAACCGTTACGCACAGCTGGTATCTCACCGGCCGTAAGCTGCACGCGCTGGTCCGCCAGCCGTGGGTCCTCGCGTTCAGCGTGATTCAGCCGGTGATCTGGCTGTTCCTGTTCGGTGAGCTGTTCCGCAGGGTCGTCGACATCCCCGGCTTCGGCTTCCACGGGTCGTACCTCGCCTACCTGATCCCCGGCATCGTCGCCATGAACGCGATGGCCAACAACATGTGGGCCGGGATGGCGATGATCGAGGAGATCGACCGGGGAACCCTGAACCGGTTCCTGGTCTCGCCGGCCAGCCGGGCCGGCCTGATGAACGCCACCGTGGCGGAGCAGGCGGTCAGCACCACCGTGCAGACGCTGATCATCCTCCTCCTTGGCCTGGCCGGCGGCGCTCGCTACCCGGGCGGCGTGGGCGGCGCCGCCGTCCTGATCGTGGCGGCGGTCCTGGTGGGCATCGTGTGGGGCGCGCTGTCCAACATCGCGGGCATGCTGCTCCGCTCGCGCGAGGCGATCATCGGCGTCTACACGTTCTTCATGCTGCCGCTGATCTTCCTGTCGTCGGCGTTCATGGAGACCGGGCTCATGCCCGGCTGGATGCAGGCAATCGCCGCGCGCAACCCGCTGAACTGGGTGGTCGAGGTCGGCCGGTCGGTGCTGACCACCAGCCCCGGCTGGGGAGCGGTGGCGGTCCGCTGCGCCGGGCTGCTGGCCCTGGCCGTGGCCTGCGTGGCGCTTTCGGTCACCACCTTCCGCTCCTACGCCAAGAGCGTCTGACCCTGTACGAAAAGGGCCGCGTGCCGGTCATCCGGCCGCGGCCCCTTTCGCGCGGCGCGCGGAGGCGGGCTCACCTTGAGCCGGCTCACTCCGACCCGGCTCACTCCGACCCGGCTCACTCTGACTCGGCTCACTCTGACTCGGCTACGGCCAGCTCGCCGAGCGTGGACCAGTCATCCTGCGGGACCGTGGCGTTGATGATCCGCGGCGTGTGAGCGAGATGAGGCGGCAGTTCCTGCTGTGCCTTCCTGAAATGGGCGGACGTGACGTGCGCGGCGCCCGCTTCGGCGTCGCGAAACGCCTCGACAAGGACGTACTCTTCCGGATCCTCCAGGCTGCGCGACCAGTCGAACCACAGGCAGCCGGGCTCTTTCCTGGTCGCATCGGTGAAGTCGGCGACGATCTGCGGCCACCGGTCGGCGTCTTCGGGCCGGATCTTGAATTTGGCCGTGATAAAGATCATCGGTCCTCCTTGGCTTGCCGCTGCCGACACCGGCAAGCAATTATCCCGCAACCGGAGCGCGCGGCGTGTCTCAGCAGGAGACAAGCCCTGGACGTGCGCGTTTCCGCTGGCTCGACGCCGGAAACAGGATGCAGATGGGGAACAGGGCCCGCATCCTCAGCCGCCGGGCGGACGGCTGGCCAGCCGCCGCCGCAGCCGTGGCGGCCGTGGCGACTATGAGCCTGCTGCTGGCTGGCTGCGCCGCTGGCAGCGCTACGCCCACCACGCAGCGAGAGACTATTTCCCGCGCGCTTGTCGTCTCCGGTGGCCTCCATGTCGTCGTGCCGTTCACGGCAGGGGGTTGCGCGCGGGGCGGCTCCGCCCTCGTGGCGTCCGAGACCTCCTCGACCGTCACGCTGGTCCTGTGGCAGATCGTGTCGGGCGGCGTCTGCCCGGCCGACATCGCCTTCGGCACCGCGGCCGTGACGCTGCACCACCCGCTGTACGGCCGGTCTCTTGTCGACGGCACGACCGGGCGGCGCATTCCGTACTTCGACGGGCGCAACCTGCTGCCGGTCACATACCTGCCGCCCGGCTACAGGTTCTCGGCGTACGGTTACGTAGCCGCGGCCACGTTCAGCGCCTGGGAGCGTGAGTACACCACGGCCGGGCAGGCGACCGCGCCCGCCGACGTCGCCCAGGTCCCGGGAAGTGTCACCGGCTATCCCTCCTGGCCACTGACATCCGCGGTCACCGTGAACGGCCGCCGCGCAACCATGGAGATGCTCACGAACAACGGCCAGACATACGGCCGGGCGATCTCCTGGCGGGCGGCCGGCTACACCCTGGTGGTGTACACCGCCGTGGTCCAGGCCGGCCAGCAGCTCCTCCCCGCGGCGGAGCTGATGCGCATCGCCTCAGGCCTGCGATCCTGATCCGCCGGATTGCTGGGCGCCGAGCCAGGCGGCGGCCCTGCTGGGCGACGCCCGCGACAGCCAGGCATCCTGGATCACCTCGGCGAGTTCCCGCACGGTGAGCTCGCCGATCCGGCTGGCGCGCAGCAGCACCGAGGGATGCCCGTCGAAGTGGGAGGTCGTGAAGAACGGCGACGCCCGGTCCTGGACCAGGGCTTGCTTGTCCGCCTCCGACGGTACCCAGAAAACGATCACGTCCGTGTACCGCTTCCCGGTAGCGGGATCCACGGCGTCGGGACGCGGGTTCCGGAAGAACACGAAGGATCTGCGGCCCACCTGGTAGACCGGGTTGCCCAGCGGCCCGTGCACGACCGTGACATGCGGCATCCGCATCGCAAGCTCGTCCACGTCCTGAACCCGCGCACGGCGCGATTCACCCGCCATGACATCACCCTAGGCCGCGCCGATCCTGCTGGGATGCGATCCTGGTGCGGGTTTTACCCCGCCGCAGCGGGTGGCCCGTGACTGCGCAGGATCTGGCCCCATGGCGATCTCGCCTCGGTGGTGCCATCTGGATGCAGGATCAGCGTCCAGCCCCACCGGTGCACACAGACTTGGTGGTGGAATTCGCACAAGAGCACGCATGACTGCACACTTGTCGGACCGCCATCGGCTCTGTGCACGAGATGATGTACCTCGCACGCGGCGGCGGGCCGGTCACAACCGCCCGCCCACTCACACCGGCCCCTGGCCCGCAGGATCACCGCCCGGCGAATGTGGGCCGGGACGGTGTCCGCGACCCCGACATCCAGCGGCAGGCTGGCGGTGCTGAACGGAGCGCCCAGCATCCGGGAACGGAGGCAGGCGGCCAGCCCGGCCGGGCCGGACAGTGCGTCCACCGCCATCCCCAGCAGGGTTCGCCGCAGCCGCGCACGGGCCTCCTCCGTCATCGGGGCGGGCGGGGCACAGGTGCATTTGCCGCACTCACAGCCGCATGCCGCGCCGCGGTCCAGGTGATGGGCGCCGATCCACACCCCGGTCATCGCATCAAGCACATCCCAATCGGGATGCCCGGTGACCACCGGGATGATCGTCGCGTCACATGCGGCCGCCTCCGCGTCCTTCCCGGCGAGATAGCCGGGCTCGCCTGCCTTGGCGGCCAGCCAGGCGGCCTCCGCCGCCGACGCACCAGGCATGCCGCGCAACTGCGACAACGGGACCTGAACCTGGACCTGCGTGGGCTGCCCGGCCCGCTCCGGTAGCATCCCCGCCCCGATCAGCAGCTTCGAAGCCTCCTCGAGGGCGTCGTGCTTGCGCTGCTCCCCGGTCCGCAGATCTCCCGGTCCCCGGCTCTTGCCCAGCGCGTCCAGCACCGCCTGCAACGCGGCGGCACAGGTCGGCGTTAGGTTCCCCGTAAGCACGCCAGCGCCGTCAAAGGTGTTCTCCAGCCGCACCCGCCGGTCATCAAACCCGGTGTCTTCATCCGGATCCGGCTGCTGCGCCCGCGCCTTCTCATACATGTCCGCCGCCAGGATCACCAGGTCGGCAAACGGCACCCCGCCCGCCGCCGCGGCCAGCAAGATCGCATCCGCCGCCGCCCGGTTCTCCTGCGGCAGGCGGTCACTCCACTCACAGAACTGCCGGGCCCACGACTCGGAGACCTCCCGGGCGGCCAGCGCCTGGGCGACGCGCGGGTGATTGCTCAGCCGCCGCATCCACCCGGCCGCGCCCCGCGCGGCGGCCTTGGTCACCCGGGTGACGTACATCAGCCACGGCACCGGCCCGCCATACCCGTCGGCTTCGTACCCGCCGCACGCGGTGAACGCGGCCAGCACCGCGGCATGCGCCGCGGTCTGCGTCGCCTGCGCCCGCCCCAGCGCCACCAGCGTTTCCGCCTGCGCGGCTGATGACAGGCCGGCGACGTCGATGGCGTTGAAATAGCCCAACCCGGCATCGATCATCGCCAGCGCGTCCGCCAGTATCGCCGGAGCACCCATACCGGAACCGAAGGCCGCGCCGACGGCGCGCTGACCAGGCTTGCGGAGTTCGCCGGGCTCCTTGGCCCGACCATACTGGCCGGGATCCTCGGGCTGGCTGGTCACCGGCGTGCACCTCCTCCCGCGCTGCGAGGCGGGGTTCCGGGTGATGCTGCAAGGCGCGATGCTGGGCGTTCAAGCGATCCGGGGCCCACCTACATGTCCGTCGACCCGCACTGCGGGGAGAATTCCTTGCCGGCCTTGTAATCGGCCCGCCCTTGGTCCCGATGCTCAGTTCGAGCATATCATGCAAGCCGCGAAAACAGAAGCTAATCGAAGAGCTAAAACCGAGACTTCCGCCCGGGCGCCTATCGCGAAATGATCGGCGCGGGCCGCGGGTTCGCAAGATCGTTCGCGGCGGCGAGCCGCGGTTCCGGGCCCTCGCCCTTTGCGGCGCTGTCGTTGCGGATCGTGCGGACGTCGCGGGGGATGAGGGCGAAAGCCGAAACCGCGATGATCGCGGCCGCCGCGGCGTACTGCGCGCCGGAAACTCCGATGGCGGCGGCCAGCGGGCCGGCGATCAGCGCACCCGCGGGCATCGCCATGACCGATCCGAGCGCGTCGTAGGAGGACACCCGCGCCAGCTTCGCCGGCGGGATGTTCGTGGCGAGGGCCACCGTCCACTGCACCATCATCATCTCGATGAGCACGCCGAGGCCGAACGAAGCGACGCAGATCGCGGCCAGTGGCAGGACCGCCGCCAGCGACAGCGGCGACACCGCGACGGCGCCGCCGGTGAGCACGACGAACAGCATCGGGCGGCGCGGCGTCACCCGCAGCGACAGGAGACCGCCCGTGACCAGGCCGAACGAGTCCGCGGCGGTGATCGCGCCCCAGGCAGGAGGGCCGCCGAGGTGCGCGCGGGCTACCACCGGGCCCAGCACCTGGAAGGCGCCGTACCAGGACATCATGACGACGCAGAACTGGGCGACGATCGTCCACAGCCAGGTGTGTGAGCGGAACTCCGCCCAGCCCTCCCGCAGTTCGCTGACCAGGGCGGGACCAGCGCCACCGCCAGCGCCACCGCCCGCGGCGCCGCGCGCCCCGCGGATGGACAGCAGCAGAGGCACGGTGCCGGTCATGCCGATCCCGCACAGCACGAGCGCCCACCCGGGGCCCGCGGCCGCGACAAGCAGCCCGCCGGCGGCCGCCCCGGCCATCTGACCGGTGTTCATCGCCAGCCTGCTGATCGCGCTCGCCTCCTGGAGCAGGCCGTCCGGCACAAGCCGGGGGAGCAGGGCTTGTGAGGCCGGATAGAACAACGCGATCCCGGTCCCGGTCACCGCCTCCAGGCCGAGCATGGCCCATAGCGGCGGACGGCCGGTCAGCGCCAGCACGCCGAAGGCTCCCTCGCCGGCCGCCAGCGTCAGGTTCGCGGCGACGATCACCCGCTGCGGCGGGAACCGGTCGGCGGCGACGCCGCCGATCAGCGCGAACACCAGCGACGGCGCGATCTGCGCGGCGAGGACATAGGACAGGTCAGCGGAAGAGCCGGTCGCGTTCAGCACCGCGAACGAGACTCCGACCAGCGAGAAGCCGTACGCCGCCGGCGCGAGGAGCCGGTCGGCGAGCAGCAACCGGAAATCACGGATGGCGAGCACCGGGAACCTGCGGGCAGGCGCGCGCCAGAACATGAGGCTTCCCATCGGTGCGGGCTGAGGAAAACGAGGAAACCGGACGAGAACTCCACAAAGTACGTGGCTATCCCGCCTCCGGGCAATCGATTTTCGCGCCGCCCGCAGATGGCATACTGGCCGGTAACAGGCCGGGCACAGGCCCGTACAGGCCGGGCACAGATCCGTACGGGCCGGACACAGGCCCGTACAGAGAGGGAGGCGCGGCGTGCCGGAGCTGGACCGCGACACCGCACGAGACTGGATCGAGCGCTGGGACCGCCAGCAGGAGAACCTTCTGCCGGACCGCGAGGACAGGTTCACCGCGCTCATCGACGCGGTGGAGGAAGGGGCCGGCCGCGCCGACCCGCTGGTGCTCGACCTCGGCTGCGGCCCGGGATCGCTGTCGGTTCGGCTGCTCGACCGGATTCCCGGGGCGACGGTCGCCGGCATCGACGCCGATCCCGTGACGCTCGCGCTCGGCCGCGCCGCCTACGGAGACCTCCCGGGACTCCGCTTCGCCGACCTGGACCTGCGAACCCCCGGCTGGTCCGGCGGCCTGAACCTGGACCGGCAGCCCGACGCCGCGGTGTCCACGACCGCGCTGCACTGGCTCACCGAGCCCGCGCTGCGCGCCCTGTACGCCGAGCTCGCCGCCTTGCTGCGCCCGGGCGGCCTGCTCCTCGACGGCGACCACCTCCGGGTGGACGAGAAGGATTCCCCGGTGCTCGCCCAGCTCGAGCACGCGATGACCGAGCGCGAGGACCGCCGCCGGTTCCCGGACGGCCACGACGAGAGCTGGCGGGGCTGGTGGGAGGCCGTCGCCGCCGACCCGCGCCTGGCCGATGCGGCCGCCGAACGCGCGCGGCGCCGCGTCGAGGCCGACCATCACGGATCCGAGACGGTCCTGCTCAGCAGCCACGTCGAGGCGCTTCAGGCGGCCGGGTTCGCCGAGATCGGCACGCTCTGGCAGCGCGGCGCCGACCGCCTGCTCTGCGCGATCCGGTAACCTCGCGGCGCCGTGGCCTTAGCGGCGCCGCGCGTAGGCGACGTTGATGACAGCGATCGCGGCCCAGATCAGCAGCAGCATAACGGCGGCGGGTCCGCCGTACTGGACATGACTGGTCACGATCCCGGTGGCGCCCAGGCCCATCCCTATCGATCCCAGCGCGATGAACGGCGCCGCGATGTTGGGCCGCCGCTGCGCGACCGGAGCCGGCGCGGGCGCCTGGAACCCAGGCTGTGGCGGGTAAGCCGGAGGCTGGTGGGGCTGCGCCGCGGTGCCGCGCACGCCAAGCCGCGCGTCCACCCGCTTGTCGATTTCCTCGCCGATGCGCTCGACCAGGCCCTGGGCGACCGCCTCGTCGTAGCCCGGCCCGAGGTCGCGGTGTGCGGCCACGGACGCGGCGATCTCATTACGCTGGTCGGCATTCACGCGCACACGTTACATCGCGAGCACGAACGGGGACAAGGGTGCTGGCCACCGCATGCCCCGGGGGGACAACCCCCGCGATCACGGACTCCACCGCTCGTTTGGCCAACGTTTTTTCGCGGGTTGAATCCGGCTGGCACACTGGAAGGGTGCACGTCACAGATCCCGTCATCGCCGCCGGGGAGGCGGTCCAGGGCGCCGAGCCATGCGTGCTGCTCAAGCTCGGCGAAATCGTCCTGAAGGGCCGCAACAGGCAGCAGTTCGAGCGGCTTCTGCACGCCAACATCCGCGCCGCCGTTCGCGACACCAAGGTCCCGGTCGAGATCTGGCACCGCGAGGGCGTCGTCGTCCTCCGCGTCGCTGGCGGCGCCGGAGGCCCACCGGACGCGGCCGAGGCGGCCGCCGCCGCCGACCGGGTGGCGGAACGGGTCAGTGACGTGCCCGGTATCGTCCGGGTCTGCCGCGCGCTGCGGGTGCCGAAGACGCCGGAGGCGACGGTCGCCGCGGCCGTGGCCCTCACCGCCGGCACCACCGGGGCCTTCGCGGTCCGCCCGCGGCGCCGGGACAAGCGCTTCCCGCTGACCTCATCGGAGCTCGCGGTCGAGGTCGGGCGCAGGATCCAGGAGGCGCACGGCCTGCCGGTCAACCTGAGCAAGCCGGACACCGAGGTGTTCATCGAGGTCGACCAGCGCGAGGTGTTCGTCTTCACCGGCGGGCTGCCGGGACAGGGCGGCCTCCCGGTGGGCATGAGCGGCCGCGCGGTCGCGCTGATGTCCGGCGGCATCGACTCGCCGGTGGCCGCCTACCGCATGATGCGCCGCGGCCTGCGCTGTCACTTTCTGCACTTCTCCGGCATACCGCTCACCGGCCCCGAATCGATATACAAGGCGTACGCGCTGGTCCGCGGCCTCGACCGGTTCCAGGGCGGCTCGCGGCTGTTCGTCGTGCCGTTCGGCAAGGCACAGCAGGCGCTCGCCACCTCGGGTGCGGACCGGCTGCAGATCGTCGCGCAGCGGCGGCTCATGCTCAAGACCGCCGCCTCACTGGCCAAGCGGCTCGACTCGGCCGCCCTGGTCACCGGCGACTCCCTCGGCCAGGTGTCCAGCCAGACGCTGCCGAACATCGCGGCGCTCGACGACGCGGTGACCCTCCCGATCCTGCGCCCGCTGCTCGGCTGGGACAAGACGGAGATCATGGCGGAGGCGCGCCGCATCCGCACGCTGTCCATCTCCGAGCTGCCCGACCAGGACTGCTGCACGCTGCTCACCCCGCGCCGGGTGGAGACGCGTGCCCGCATCGACGACCTGCGCCGCATCGAGGGCCGCCTCGACGCCGACGAGATGGCGGCCGAGCTGGCCGCCGCCGCACAGGAGTACCGCCCGGAATAACCAGGATTTTTATCCGGAACGGGCGCCGGCGCTTCCCCGGCTCAGTGCATCATCATCGGCTGCGAGCCGTGCAGGCCCGGGGCGAGCCAGGGAAGCCAGACCGTGGCCACGGCGAGGGCCAGCAGGGCGACGCCCGCCACCCGCCCGGCCACGGGCCCCCACGCCCAGGCCTTCTCGGCCAGCACCAGCGCCGCCAGGGCGACCATGGCGACGAAGTTCATCACGCCCACCGCGACGAGGATCACCATCAGCGCCCAGCAGCAGCCCAGGCAGTACCCACCGTGGTGCGCGCCGACCCGCAGGTCGCGCAGCTTACCCCGGTAGGAGCCGTAGTGCAGCAGCAGCCCGAGGGGGGAGCGGCAATGCGCCAGGCAGCGGTCCTTCAGCCAGCTCAGCTGATACGCCCCGGCGATCGCGAAGGCCGCCACACCCAGTGCGTGCGCCGCCGAAGGATGCCGCCCGGTCACCCAGCCGGTGAGCCACGCCAGCCCGTACGCGGGCAGCCCCGCCGCCGCCCAGACGGCCAGGTACCCGGCGACGAGCCCGGCGATCCGCATCGCCCGGTTCGACCGCACGGTCCTCGCGTACAGCGAGGCCGTGGGCGCGACGGAGGGGAGCATCATGGCGGCCATCATCAGCGTCCACACCGCCACGAAAGCCGCCAGGCCCAGGCCCATGGTGCCCGTCATCCCGGCCATGCCCATGCTGCGGGCGACCGCCACCGTCGCCGCCCAGGCGCCGGCCGCGACGACCAGCAGCAGCGCGACGGCGCGGGCTGCCTGGCCGGGCGGTGCCAGGGCCGTCGGCGGCGAGCTCGTCATGGGCGGTCACCCCGCCCAGGAGAACGGGGCGGAGAAGCCGCTCTGTCCCTCACGTCCCCAGTCCACACCGAACGTCGACAGGTGCGCGGCGTTGGCCGGCGCGACCGTGAGCGTCGTGTTCGAAGGATGGAACACGTTCGTCAGCTTAACGGGGTCCTGCCCTTCCAGCGCCACGAAATCCTCGACGCCGACGTCGGTCGCATCACCGATCCGCACATGGTGGCCACGATTGTCCTCGCTGTAGGTGATGGGCGCCCTCTCCACGCCGAGCATCTCGCTGATCAGCGGCGCGAGCATCGCGGGCGGCCCGCCGGCCTGCCCTGACAGGACCGTCCCCAGCCGTTCGGCCTGGCTGTCGGACGCCTTCTCATCCAGGTAGACCCCCACCCGCCAGTTGCCCTCACCCATGACCGGCGGCGTGTCCAGGAACAGGGCGAAGTTCAGCCCGCTGACGTCCACGCCGTCGATGTCGCCGGTCGCCACGTGATAGGCGAGCAGCGCGCGGCAGCGGTCCTGCGTGGCCCTCGCCGTGAGCGCCGACCAGGTGCACGGGCACACCGCGTCACACGAGCATGATTCGAAGTATGTTCCCTCGAGTCGCCATGTCATAGCAGCCCCCTTTACGCCAACTGTCCCACCAGGTTCGCGCGGGCACCAGTTGCCGTCAAGCAGGGGTTGACACGCGTGCGGCCGACGAGCGGCGACAGGTGCGCGGCGACGCTGGCGAGCTCGCGCAGGTCGGACTCGATGAGCGCCTGCGGGCCGTCGCACAGCGCGGCCTCCGGCCGCGGGTGGACGTCCACGATGATCCCGTCGGCGCCGACGGCGATCGCCGCCCGCGACAGGGGGAGCACCAGGTCGCGGCGGCCGCCCGAGTGCGACGGGTCCACGATCACCGGCAGGTGCGACAGCCGCTGCGCCACCGGGACCGCGCTGATGTCCAGCGTGTTGCGCGTCGCCTTCTCGAAGGTCCTGATGCCGCGCTCGCACAGGACGATGTCGAGGTTGCCGCGCTGCGCGATGTACTCGGCGGCCATCAGCCACTCCTCGATGGTGGCGTTCATGCCGCGCTTGAGCATCACCGGCTTGCCGGCGCCGCCGACCGCCTGCAGCAGCGGGAAGTTCTGCATGTTGCGCGTGCCGACCTGCAGCATGTCGGCGTAGGAGGCGACCAGGTCCACGTCGCCGGGGTCGACGACCTCGGTGACCACGGGCAGCCCGGTTTCGGCGCGCACGTCGGCGAGGATCCTCAGCCCTGCCTCGCCGAGGCCCTGGAACGCATACGGCGAGCTGCGCGGCTTGTACGCGCCGCCGCGCAGCAGTGAGGCACCCGCGGCCTTCGCCATCCGCGCCGATTCCAGCGTCTGCTCGGCGGTCTCGACCGCGCACGGGCCGGCGATCACCGTCAGCGTGTCCGGCCCGATCGGCACGCCCGCCACCCGGATCACCGACCGCTCACGGCGGTGCTCCCTGCTGACGAGCTTGTACGGCACCGATATCCGCACGACGTCGCTGACCCCGGGCTGGCTGGCCAGGTTCAGCGTGGCGAAGTGGTCAACGTCGCCGGTCAGCCCGATGATCGTGCGTGAGACTCCCCGGCTCACGAACGCGTCGCCGCCGGCCTTCCGCACCAGCTCCACAACCCCGCCGGCCTGTTCGTCGGTCGCGTCCGCGGCCATCACCACCACCATTGAAGTGCCTCCGTGTCATGACGAAAGCCCCGGGCCACTGGCCCGGGGCTTTCGCTAGGTCGCTTCCGTCAGCGCGAAGTCTGGCAGGCGACCGGCGTTATCCCGAGCCGGTAGCCAAACCAAAACCAGAACTGCTCACGCACGGAGCACAGCCTAGCGCATCCCGGTGGCCGTTGTCGCCGGACGATCTGGTCTGGTGCCGGGAACTGATATCAATATGCTTAATATGTGGTATCAGCCACGTCAACGGAGGTGGGTCAGATGGCATCCCAGGTTCCAGCCGCGGACGGCAACCAGCGTCCCGGCCAGCAGGTTCCCGAGCGGCCGGCCCGGTTTCTGCCCGGCCTTCCGGTGCTGGCTGCGGCCGTCGCCATCCTGATCGCCGGGATCATCCTGCTCTGGCTGGCCAGCCGCTTCGGCGGTGACGCCAGGACGGCCCTGATCTGGCTCGGCATCGTGCTCCTGGCCACCGCATTCCTGGGGCTGCGGGGCCTCACCGCCGTCGTGCCCGGTCGCGCGCACGTCGTCCAGCTGTTCGGCAGGTACCGCGGCACCATCCGCGAGCCGGGCTTGCAGTGGGTGAACCCGTTCACCAACCGGATCGTCGTCTCCACCCGGATCCGCAACCAGGAGTCGGCGCAGGCCAAGGTCAACGACGCCGACGGCAATCCGATCGAGATCGCCGCCGTGGTCGTCTGGCAGGTCCGGGACACCGCGCATGCCATCTACTCCGTCGACGACTTCACCGAGTTCGTCACCATCCAGACCGAGACCGCCGTCCGGCACATCGCGTCCAGCTACCCCTACGACAGCCGCGGCAGCGAAAAGCTCTCCCTGCGCGACAACGCCGACGAGGTCACCGAGCGGCTGTCGGCGGAGCTCGCCGAGCGGGTCCGGCCGGCCGGCGTACAGGTCATCGAGACCCGCCTGACCCGGTTGTCCTACGCCCCGGAGATCGCCCAGGCCATGCTGCGCCAGCAGCAGGCCAGCGCGGTCGTGGGCGCCCGGCAGCGCATCGTCGAAGGTGCCGTCGGCATGGTCCAGCTGGCCCTGCAACGGCTCGAGCAGGAGGGCGTCATCGAGCTGGACGAGGAGCGCAAGGCCGCGATGGTGTCCAACCTCCTGGTGGTCCTGTGCAGCGAGCAGGCCACCCAGCAGGTCGTCAACACCGGCTCGCTGTACCAGTGACCGAGCGCAAGAGCATACTGCTGCGGCTGGACCCAGCCGTGCACGACGCCCTGGCCAGATGGGCCGCCGACGAGCTGCGCAGCACCAACGCCCAGATCGAATACCTGCTACGCCGCGCGCTGGCCGACGCGGGGCGACTGCCCGGTCACGCAGAACCAATGCGGCCACGCGGGCGGCCGCGCAGCAACAGCACGGCCGAAGCCACCCGACCGGCCCGGGGCGACGACCGGAGCAGATCCCCGACGTAGTCCCAGGTCAGGCCGCCCGCAGGCCCCGTTGCCTCCCGCCACCCGGTCTAGAACCCGGTGTAGACCGTGATCGTGGTCCCGGCGGGCGCCTGGCCGCTCGGGCTGTAGCTGAAGACGTTGTTGAACGGGCCGAACCGGCTGACGCTCACCTGGAACCCGGCCTGCTGGAGCTGCTGCCGCGCCTGCTCGACGGTCATGTTGTCCACGTTGGGGATCGGGATCTCCTTCGGCCCGGTCGAGACGAACACCGTGACCTTGCTGCCCCTCGCCACCGGGGTGTTCGGAGCGGGCTCTTGCCGGGTGATGGTTCCCTGCGGCTGGTTGCTGTTGGTGTCCTGCTCCTGGGTGAGCTGGATGCCGTTCTGGCTGGCCCACTGCTGCTGGACCGCCTGCACGTTCTGGTCCACGAGGTTGGGCAGCGGGATGCCCGCCACGACGTCGATCGTGACCGGCCTGTTCTGCGGCCAGGAGGTGCCGGCGCGCGGTGAGGTGCCCGCGACCGTTCCGATGGGCGCGCTGGCCGACGCCACCTTGTCCTGCTGGCCGCTCACCGCGAGCCCGTGCGCGCGCAGCGCCGCCTCCGCGGCGGCCAGCGACCGGCCGCCCACCGACGGGACGGTGATCATGCGCGGGCCCGCCGAGACGATCAGGCTGACGACCGAGCCCTTCGTCGCGCGCCCGGTGGGGGTGGTGCCGATCACCAGTCCCTTCGCGAGGGAGTTGTCGATCACCGAGCTGCTCGAGCCCACCCGGAAGCCGTCCGCGCGCAGCAGCGTGGCCGCGGCGATGGCGGTCTTTCCCTCGACGCCGGGCACTGGGGCGTACCGGCCGCTCGTCAGCCACCAGCCGCCGGCGCCGAGCCCGACCATCACGGCGAGCGCGACCGCGAGGTAGCCGAGCCGGCGGCTGAACAGCCAGCGCTGCAGGAACGGCTCGCGGCCGGCCGGGTACCCGGCGAGGCCGTCGTCGTGCACGACCATCGTGTGTGACGCGCCGCCCATGTGCAGCGCCTGGGAGCCGTAACCGGCGGGGCCGGCCGGGTCGCTCAGCAGTCCCGGCGAGTCGGCTGCGTGCCGTCCGCGCGCCGCCCCGGCGAGCAGTGCAGTGGAGCGGACGCCGGACGTGTCCTGCCATGCCGTTTCGGCGATGCCGGCGGCCTCGCCCGCGGGGACGTCCCCGCGGGCGGAGCGCACCGCGCGCAGGAACACGCCGGCGTTCCCCGGGCGCTGCCCGGGGTCCCGGCTCGTGGCCGCCAGCACCAGCCGGTCAGCGACGGCCGGGATGCCGGGCAGCACCGCGGACGGCGGCGGTACCTCCTCGTTGACGTGCTTGTAGGCCACGGTGAGCGGGCTGTCGCCGGTGTGCGGCTGCCTGCCGGTGAGCAGCTCGAAAAGCATCACCCCGGCCGAGTACACGTCCGTGCGCGCGTCGGTGGCGCCGCCGGTGACCTGCTCGGGCGCCAGGTAGGCGACGGTGCCGATGATGAGGCCGGTCCTCGTGTGGCCGGCCGCGGCCTGCGCCCTCGCCAGCCCGAAGTCCACGACCTTGACCCGGCCGTCGCCGGTGATCAGGACGTTCTCCGGCTTGACGTCCCGGTGCACGATTCCGGAGTCGTGCGCGGCCGCGAGCGCGGACAGCACGGGGATCATGATCTCCAGCGCTTCGCCGGGCGGGAACCAGCGCCGTTCCCGCAGCAGGCTGCGCAGCGTCCGCCCGGGGACGTACTCCATCGCCAGGTACAGGTACTGCCCGTCGGAGCCCTGGTCGAAGACGGCGACCACGTTCGGGTGCGAGAGCCGCGCCACCGACTTGGCCTCGCCGATGAACCTGCGCACGAAGTCCGCGTCCCGCGCCAGCTCCGCGTGCATGACCTTGAGCGCCACCAGCCGGTCGAGGCGGGTGTCGCTGGCAAGGTAGACCGTGGCCATGCCGCCGTGCGCGATGCGTGACCGGACGTGATACCGCCGGTCAAGCGTCCGCCCGACGAGCGGGTCAGCGGGCGCGGAGTCCATCGCCGACGATTTTACGGTGCAATCGGCTCAACTTTCGGGCGTTAGTCGTTTTGCGCATACCGGAGTGCTGCCACGTCACACGGGGATAGGCGCGGGTCACGGCGGGGATCCGCTCCATACTCGCGGCGGGATCCGCTCCATACTCTAAGACCCGTGAGGGATGCCGAACGCGTCGTTGTCGCCGGGGCGGGGCTGGCCGGCCTGCGCACCGCGGAAGAGCTGCGCAAGCGCGGATTCGGCGGGCGGATCACGCTCGCCGGCGCCGAGACCCGGCCGCCATATGACCGGCCGCCGCTGTCCAAGAAGGTGCTCACCGAGGGCGTCGATCCGTCGCTGCACGCCGACTTCGGCGCGCTGGAGGTGGACTTCCGGCCCGGTGAGGCGGCGACGGGGATCGACGGCGGCGTGCTGGTCACCGAGCGCGGCAGGTACCCGTTCGACCACCTCGTCGCCGCTACCGGTGCCGAGCCGGTCGCGCTGCCCGGGCCCGGGCGGCAGCGGTTCCTGCGGACGTACGACGACGCGCTGGCGCTGCGCGGGCTCATGCGGCCCGGGCTGCGGCTGGCGATCGCCGGAGCGGGCTGGATCGGCGCGGAACTGGCGACCGCGGCGGCGCGGTACGGCTGCCAGGTCACCGTCGTGGAGGCGGCCCCGGCACCGCTGGCGGCCGCCGTTGGCGCCGTGGCCGGGGCGCGCACCGCGGCCTGGTACGCCGCCGCCGGCGTGGAACTGCGCACCGAGACGGCCGTGGCCTCCGTCGAGCCCGGCGGCCTGGCGCTGGACGGCGGGCACTGGCTGGCGGCCGACGAGATCGTCACCGCGGTGGGCGTCCGGCCCGCGGTGGGCTGGCTCGCCGGTTCCGGCGTGCGGCTGGACAACGGCGTGGCCGTGGACCAGGGCCTGCGCGCGTCGCTGCCCGGGGTCTACGCGGTGGGCGACTGCGCCGCGTTCGAGTCACGGCTGTTCGGCAGGCGGCTGCGGTTCGAGCACTGGGACGTGGCGCTGCACGCGCCCGAGGTGGCCGCCGCGAGCATCCTCGGCGCGGACGAGGCGTTCGACCCGGTGCCCTACTTCTGGTCCGAGCAGTTCGGCCGGATGCTGCAGTACGCCGGGTATCACGGGGCCGCGGACCGGCTTGCCTGGCGCGGCGATCCCGCGGCGGAGAAATGGGCGGCGTGCTGGCTTTCCGGCGACCGGCTGGTGGCGATCATGACGGTGGACCGCCCGCGCGATCTGCTGCAGGGCCGCCGGGTGATCGCCTCCGGCGACCCCGTGGACGTGACACGGCTGACCGACCCCGCGATCCCCGTCAGGGACGCGCTCGCGGCGTTATCGCGCGGTCCGCGGAGGCCGACGGCCTCCCGGTCGCGCGATTCCACGGCGGGATCCGAAGCGGGCAAGCGGGGGGTTCCGGGGGGTCGCCCCCCCGGGCCAACACAGGTTTGGCAGGGGTCCTGGTGTGGGACATTTGAGTGGTGGCACAGATTGACCCCGCGTCCGACACTCTCGTCGGCGAATGGCTGTCACTCCCTGAGGTAGCCGAGCGGCTCGGCATCCCCTCCGGGCGTGTGAAGCAACTGCTCCGCGACAGGAAGCTCCTGGCCGTGGCCCGCCCGGACGGCGGCCGCGCCGTCCCCGCCGCGTTCCTCGCAGGCAGCCAGATCGTCAAGGGCCTGCACGGAACGCTGACGGTGCTGTTCGACTGCGGGTTCGACGAGCACGAGGCGCTTCGCTGGCTCTTCACGGCCGACGAGTCGCTGCCCGGCACCCCGATCGAGGCGCTCTGCAAGCACCGCGGCACCGAGGTCAACCGCCGCGCTCAGGCTCTTGCCTTCTGAGGACGTTCGCCGGTCCGGGCGCGGGCCGCGCGCCCGTTAGGCTTGCCTCATGCCGCCGCGACCGCGCCGCCCTCAGAACGCGCCCGGCAGGGCACCGCTCGGCACCGCCGCGCGGCCCGCTGCCCGGCGCGCGCCGCTGATCAGCGACCTGCTCGCCGCGGGCCGCCGGTCGTTCTCGTTCGAGTTCATGCCGCCCAGGACCGAGGCGGACGAGCAGCAGCTCTGGCGGGCGATCCGGCAGCTGGAGCCGCTGCGCCCGACGTTCGTCTCGGTGACCTACGGGGCCGGCGGCTCGACCAGGGACCGGACAGTGCGGGTGACCGGGCGGATCGCCGCGGAGACCACGCTGACCCCCGTCGGCCACCTCACCGCGGTCAGCCACACGGTGCCGGAGCTGCGCCAGGTGATCGGGTCGTACGCCGCCGTCGGGGTGCGCAACGTGCTCGCGCTGAGGGGTGACCCCCCCGGCGACCCGAACGGCGACTGGATCACCCACCCCGGCGGCCTCAGCCACGCCGACGAGCTGGTGCGCCTGGTGAGGTCGGCCGGCGACTTCTGCGTCGGGGTGGCCGCGTTCCCGGAAAAGCACCCGAGGTCACCGGATGCCGAGACCGACGTCCGGTACCTCGTCCGCAAGTGCCGCGCGGGGGCCGGCTTCGCGATCACGCAGATGTTCTTCTTCCCCGAGGACTACCTCCGGCTGCGGGACCAGGTGGCGGCGCACGGCTGCGACGTGCCGATCATCCCCGGAATCATGCCGGTCACCAGCCTGCGGGTCGTCGAGCGTGCGCTCGAGCTCGGCGGCTGCCGGGTGCCCGGCGACCTGTGGGACCGGCTGCGGGCGGCGGCGGGCGACAAGGCCGCGGTGCGTGAGATAGGCGTGGCGTACGCCGCCGCCATGTGCGAGCGCCTGCTCGCCGAGGGCGCCCCGGGCCTGCACTTCTACACGCTCAACTGGTCCCGCGCGACCCGCGAGATCTATCAGCTGCTTGGGCTCTGGGAGCTGGTTCCGTCCCGCAGCGGCAGCTCGGCGCCCATGACGGCGTAGGGCGGCTCGCCGCCGGAGAAGCGGTAGCCGGTCAGCAGGTCGGTGAAGCCGGCCCGGCGGTACAGCCGCCTGGCGCGGGACTCGGTGTCCTGGGTGGACAGCACGGCGGTACGCTCCGGGCGCCCCGCCGCGACCCGGAACAGCAGTTCCCGGCCGATGCCGCGGCCCTGGTAGGACGGCAGCACGTGCAGCTCGGCGATCTCCAGCGAATTCGCGAGCCACCTGCTGGCGCCGGGCGGCCCGCCGAGGCCGGACAGCGCCGCCGCCACCATGTCGTGCCACCACTGGCCGGGCGCCCCGTGGAAGCCGTAGCAGAACCCGGCGAGCTCCTCCCCGGACAGCGCGGCGAGCGCGCGGAACCGCGGGTACGTCGCGTGCCGCTCGAGGATGGCCTCCCGCCCGGCGAGCTGCCGCGCCGGCGGGTTCATCGCCGCCGCGTACACGGCGACGAAACCGTCCAGCGCCGCCGTGAACGCCAGCGGATCCAGTTCGGTGAAGGTGATCGTCTGCCCCATCCCCGCCAGCCTAAGGGACATCGCGCCGTCTCCGCGTAGACCCGCGCCACCCGTCCGCGTCAAGGAGCGCCACCGCTCGTTCGGTCAAAGATATTTTTCTGAACGAGCGGTGGTGACCGTCACCTGTACCAACGCCCGTCCCAGCGTGGCATGCGCGGCGCTGACCCGCACCGTGCCGGCCTTGCCGGGCAGCGAGCGGACGAATCCGCCGCCGACGCCGCCGCAGGTGCCGAAGGCGAAGGGGTTCTGGCCGATGAGCGTCGCCGGGCCGGCCAGGGACAGGGCCACGTTCCCGGTGACACCGGGCCGGTGGTTGCCGTGGGCGTCGGTGGCGCGGAACCGGATCCTGGTGGCGTCCGAGCCGTCCGCGACGATCGAGGCGTCGTCGGCGGTCAGCTCCAGCCGGTCCCGGGCGGTGTCAGCGGACATGAGCACGGACTTCACGAACTGACCGCCGAGATAGCCGTCGATCCGCAGCCCGGGCAGGCCGGACCCGTCGACGGTGAGGTCGGCGAACACCGGGGGATGAGGGAGGCTGCCGTAGCCCCGCGTGTCCGGGACGCCGGTGCCGAAATGGGCGCCGCCCACGTACAGCTCCAGCCGGTCGCAGTTGGTCGCGATGATCGCCCCGGCGCCCGGGCCGCCGGGCGGCGACGCGGGGCCGAAGTCCCAGAAGAACATCGGCAGGATCACCGGGCCCGCGGCCGACGGGCTGACCTGGGAACGGTAGAAGGCGGCGCCGGGCTTGGGCACCCGGAAGGTGTCCATGACGCCCGGCGTCTTCAGGTTGTCCCAGATACGGTCGCCGCCGTTGACCGACGCGTAGTCGATGCCGCACCAGCCGAGCAGTCCCGCGTACCGGGCGTCGGACCGCGCGATGTTGTGCACCTGGGCGTGCAGCCGCCCCTGGTCGGCCAGCACCGCGGCGGAGTCGGTCCACCGGTAGGCCGGCGCCCCGTCCAGCGCGCCGACGGCCTCGCTCACCAGATAGGGGACGCCGGGTATGGGTTTCGCGAGTATCGCGTTGCCTCCGGAGGACTCGTAGTCGTCATAGGCGAAGACGTCCTCTGCCCAGCCCGGCAGCGAGTGGAACGTCACGGCGCCGGTCGTCTGCCGGCTTCCGTCCAGCTCGTAGGCGAGCCGCCGGGTGCGGGCGTAGAGGCCGGGGTGGTTGGCGGTCTCGTTGAGCCTCGTCGCCCAGACGATGACCGAGGGGCGGTTGCGGTCGCGGACGATCATGTCGCGGACGTTCCGCGCCGCGATGTCCTGGAACTCGGCGTCGCCGACGTAGCCCCAGCCGGGGGGCTCCTCCCAGACCATGAGGCCCAGCTCGTCGCAGGCGTCGAGGAAGTGCGGGGACTGCGGGTAGTGCGAGCAGCGCACCATGTTGCAGTTGAGCTCGCCGCGCAGGATCTGCGCGTCGCGCCGCTGCAGCCGCGCCGGCGCGGCCATCCCGGTGTAGGGGAAAAGCTGGTGGCGGTTCAGGCCGAAGATCTTGTAACGCTCGCCGTTGAGGTAGAAGCCGTCGGTCTCGAACACCGCCTCGCGGAACCCGATCCTCGTCGTCACCGAGTGCCCGGACGACAGCGCCGTCCTGACCGTGTACAGCCTGGGCTTCTCCGGTGACCAGTGACCGACGCCGCCGATCCCCGTGATGGTCAGCCCGGCGACGGCCGTGCCCGGCACGGTGATCGTCGCGGTGACGGAGGCGCCGGCGATCCTTGTGGGCCCGTCGAGCAGTTCCGCGGTGACCCGCAGCGGGCCCGGCCGGCGCGGCCGCGGCGTCGATCGTCGCCCGCACCGCGACGCTCCGGGCGCTGGCGAGCACGTTGTCCGGCCTGGCGAACACGTCGGAGATGAACACCTCCGGCACGACGCGCAGCGTGACGTCCCGGTAGATCCCGCCCGGCTGCAGGAAGTCGACGGACCCGGTGCCGCCCGGCGGGTTGTCCGGCGGGACGTTCAGCCAGCGTGAGTCCACGATGACGGCGAGCACGTTGTCGCCGGCGCGCAGGTGGCGGGTCAGCTCGGCGGACCACGGCAGGTACCCGCCCTGATGGGTGCCGACCGTGACGCCGTTGAGCACGACGGTCGCGTTCGTCATCACGCCGTCGAAATCGGCGAACACGCGGCCGCCGGCGACCGCGCTGGCCGGGAAGTGCTTGCGGTAGATCCACACGCCCTCCCAGGACGTGTGATCCCAGTTGCCCCAGGACAGGGGCACCACCGTGTGCGGAAGGGTGATCCTCGCGAACCGGCTGTCGTTGTAGCCGGGCTTTTCGGAGCCGCCGGCGTACCGGCCGCCGAACAGCCAGTTCCGGCTGAAGCGGTAGCTTCGCGCGCCGCCGCCCGTGCCCGCCGCCACCGGCGCCGCGGCCGCCGCCACCGGTGCCGGTGCGGTCGCCGTTGTCGCCGCGGTCCGGGCGGCCGGGCGGTTCAGCGCCCAGGACGCGAGCGAGGTCCCGCCGAGTATCCCCGTGCGCAGGACCGCCCGCCGAGACGTGGTACGGCCGCCGCCCGGCCGGAATGGTGGCATGCCATGAACCTAGCTCTGCCAGCCCGGGGCGGCACCCCCCGGAACGCTCTGCCCGGCCCCGGGCAACACCTACCCCGGAACGCTCTGTCAGCCGGGGGCCGCACCGGAACGCCCAGCCCGCCGGCCCCTCGCGCAACCGGAACAAAACGGACAGCAATCATGATCACGGTAGTTAGGGGTCGTATGCGACACCTTAGTTACCGCGATCATGATGCGCGGTGCTGATGTGACGGATATGACCGGCGTCGGCCGCTGCAGGTGGGGCTGGCGCGGCTGGCGGGGAGGACGTGACGCCGGGGACCGGCGGCCCGCAGTCACCGCTCCCGCACGGCGGCAGGAAGCGCCGCGACAGCAGGAGGCGCCGCAGTGGCGGTCTCGCCTCCCGGCCGCAAGCACATCCATGCGCTGCTGGGTCCCCTGCCTGCCGGAAAACGAGCCGGTACCCTCGCGCTTCCGGGGCCGCCGCATGGCCCGGTGCAGCCCCGGAATGTCAGACCCCCGATGTAACTTCGAACATGACAGCAATAGAGCTGGACAACGCGACGAATCTGCGTTCGAATAGCGCTATGGCCAACTCCGGCCGCCACGACCCCCGGCGGCCGGGCGCCTGGCCGGGCGGGTGTGGGGAAGCGCTAGCCCGGCCAGGTCCTGGCGAGACGAACCGAAGGAGTGAATACGGATGGTCAGCACACTAAGCCCGGGTGGCACGGGGGTGCCAGGCCGAGCCGGCGCGCAGCGGGGCACGGAACAGGCCGTGCCCGTCCGGCGTGTCCCGCCCACGGTGCTCGGCCTGCTGGAGTCCGCGCGCCGCGGCCTGGCGGAGGCGGAGACCGAAACGACGCCGGGGACCCGGTACATCTGCGCTCACCTTGCCGCGCTGCGCGCCGCGGCGGCCGTCGTCGCGGCCCGCGGTGAGCCGCCCACGCGGCGCAGGAAGCCGCGAAGCGTGTGGGAACTGCTGCCCCAGGTGGAGCCGACGCTCGCGGAGTGGGCCGCCTTTTTCGCGGCGAGCGCGTCCAAGCGCGCCGCGGCGGAGGCGGGGCTGCCCCGCGCGGCGTCCGCTCACGAGGCGGACGACCTGCTGCGGGACGCGGAAACGTTCGTGTCAGTGGCGGAAAGGGCGCTCGGCGTCGCGGGACAGGCCCTGCTGCCGCTCCGGCCCGCGAGCTGAGCGGGCCGGAGCGGGGCCGGAGCGAAATGGCGGGATGGAAAGGGTGACTCCAGACCCGCCTGATCAGTAGGAGGCCTCGGCGCCGCCCGCGCCGCGTGCCTCGGCGTCGAGCACGCCCCAGGTGATGAGTTCCTCGGTGAGGTCGGCGGGCGACTTGTCATAGATAACCGCGAGCGAGCGCAGGTCCTCGTGCCGCACCGAAAGTACCCTGCCGTTGTAGTCGCCACGCTGGCTCTGGATGGTGGCGACGTACCTGGCGAGCGGGCCGACCTTGTCCTTGGGCAGCTGGTTCATGCGCTCGAGGTCGATCACGAGCTTCGGGGCCGTCACGAGCGGCGTCGGCGCCGCGTCGCCCGGCAGCAGCTCGGACACCGGGACCCCGTAGAACTCGGCGAGCTCGGCGAGCTTCTGGACGGTGACGGAGCGATCGCCGCGCTCGTAGGAACCGACGACGACGGCCTTCCACCGGCCGCGGGACTTCTCCTCAACGCCATGCAGCGAGAGCCCCTGCTGTGTGCGGATCGCGCGCAGCCGCGCGCCCAGTGTCTTCGCGTACTCAGATGGCATTTTTCCTCGGTTCCCCGGCGAGTCGTCGCTTACGGTAACGGTTACGCACAGTGACGGTAAGCGGCGAGCGCCACAAGGTCAAGCCGAATGGCAAAAACTGGTTGAACTCGTCTGGTAACCGGCCTTGCCCTCCCGGATCGCGATGTACCCGCCGCGGAAACGCAACAACCCCTGTGTAATCGGGTTTTCCGGCCAGAGGTCCGCCTGGTGACCCACTGACGGCGGTCTCGGTGCGTAATGACGGACTCTGTGTAATGTGATCTAAATCACATTTAACGACCACGCCTTGCGACGCCTGATGCTCCGCGCGGCGGCGCCGAACGCGCCGGCCGGCGACACGGCACGCCCCGCGGAACACGCGCCATGATCAGCGGGTCACCGCTGATACCGTAGACGCCGTAGGCATCCTTTAAGGACCGTCCCGTGAGACGGGAAAGGAGGTCGTGACCGGTGTGCGCGCTGAGGCCCCAGACGGGCCACCACGACACGGGCAGCCACGACACGGGCAGCCCGCCGGTTCCGCCCGGAAAGCCGGTTCCCCCGGGGAAGGAAGTGCTCTCGCCCGACGAGATCCGGCGGGCGCTCACGCGGATCGCGCACGAGATTCTCGAGCGCACCCACGGCGGCGAGGGGGTCATCCTGCTCGGCATCCCCACACGCGGGGTGCCGCTCGCGAGGCGCGTCGCCGGGCGCATCGGCGAGTTCGAGGGCGTCACCATCCCCTGCGGCTCACTCGATGTGACCATGCACCGTGATGACCTGCGGCTGCGCCCTGCGCGTGCGCTTGGGCGCACCGAGGTGCCACCGGACGGTGTGGACGGCAAGACCGTCGTCCTGGTCGACGACGTGCTGTTCTCGGGCCGGACGGTCCGCGCGGCGCTGGACGCGCTGAACGATCTCGGGCGCCCCCGGTCGGTGCAGCTCGCCGTGCTGGTCGACCGCGGGCACCGCGAGCTTCCGCTGCGCGCCGACTACGTCGGCAAGAACCTGCCCACGGCGCAGCGCGAAGTGGTGCACGTCCTGGTCACGGAGGTGGACGGGCAGGACTCGGTGCTGCTAAGCCCGGGCGGAGGATCGCGGTGAAGCGCCACCTGATCTCGGCCGCGGACCTGACGCGGGACGACGCGCTGCTCATCCTGGACACCGCGGCCGAACTGGCCGGCGTCGCCGCGCGGCCGATCAAGAAGCTGCCCACGCTGCGCGGCAGGACGGTCGTCAACCTGTTCTTCGAGGACTCGACGCGGACCAGGATCTCGTTCGAGGCCGCCGCCAAGCGGCTGTCGGCCGATGTGATCAACTTCTCGGCCAAGGGCTCGAGCGTCGCCAAGGGCGAGAGCCTCAAGGACACCGCGCTGACGCTGGAGGCCATGGGCGCGGACGCGGTGGTCATCAGGCACAGCGCCTCCGGGGCCGCGCACCGCCTGGCCGAATGGGTGCGGGGCAGCGTGGTCAACGCGGGAGACGGCACGCACGAGCACCCCACCCAGGCGCTGCTCGACGCGTTCACGATCCGGCAGCGGCTCGCGCGGCAGGGCGCCGTCCCGGATGGCCGTGACGTCCCGCACGACCTCCGGGACGCCGGGCCGGACGGCCGCGGCGCCGCGCTGGACGGGGTGCGGGTGACGATCGTCGGCGACGTGCTGCACGGCAGGGTCGCCCGCTCCAACGTGCTGCTGCTGAGCACGCTGGGCGCCGAGGTGACGCTGGTCGCCCCGCCGACGCTGCTGCCGTTCGCGGTCGGAAGCTGGCCATGCTCGGTGGGCTACGACCTGGACGCCGAGCTTCCCAAGAGCGACGTGGTGATGATGCTCCGCGTGCAGCAGGAGCGCATGACGGCGGCGTACTTCCCGACCATCCGCGAATACCGGCGCCGTTACGGGCTGGACGCCGGCCGGATGGCGCTGCTGCCCGGCCACGCGATCGTCATGCACCCGGGGCCGATGAACCGCGGGATGGAGATCGCGGCCGACGTCGCGGACTCGCCCAGGTCGACGGTCGTCGATCAGGTGGCGAACGGCGTGACGGTCCGCATGGCTGTCCTGTACCTGCTCCTCGGCGGCGCGGAGGCGGCGTCATGAGCGGCTGGCTGATCAGGGGAGCGCGGATCGCGGGCGGTCCGCCCGCGGACATCCACATCGCCGGCGGCGCCATCGCGCAGACCGGCGCCGGCCCCGGCGCGGCGGCCGGGGCCCAGGTGCTCGACGCGGACGGGCTGGTCGCCCTGCCCGGGCTGGTGGACCTGCACACCCACCTGCGCGAGCCCGGCCGCGAGGACGCCGAGACCGTCGAGACCGGGACCAGGGCCGCGGCGCTGGGCGGGTTCACCGCCGTGCACGCGATGGCCAACACCGAGCCGGTCGCGGACACCGCCGGCGTCGTCGAGCAGGTCTGGCGGCTCGGCAACCAGGCTGGGTACTGCGACGTCCGGCCGGTCGGCGCCGTCACCGTGGGGCTGGGCGGCACCCAGCTCGCGGAGCTCGGCGCCATGGCCGACTCGGCGGCCGGGGTGCGCGTCTTCTCCGACGACGGCAAGTGCGTCGCCGACTCGCTGCTGATGCGCCGGGCCCTGGAGTACGTCAAGGCGTTCGACGGCGTGATCGCGCAGCACGCCCAGGACCCCAGGCTCACCGAGGGCGCCCAGCTGAACGAGGGTGAGGTCTCCGGGCGGCTCGGCCTGGCCGGCTGGCCGGCCGCCGCCGAGGAGGCGGTCATCGCCCGCGACTGCCTGCTCGCCGCGCACGTCGGCTCCGCGCTGCACGTGTGCCACGTGTCCACCGCGGGCTCCGTCGAGATCATCCGCTGGGCGAAATCCAAGGGCTGGCGGGTCACCGCCGAGGTCACGCCGCATCACCTGCTGCTCACCGACGAGCTCGCCGAGGGCTACGACCCCGTGTACAAGGTCAACCCGCCGCTGCGCACGCAGGCCGACGTGGCCGGGCTGCGCGCCGGGCTGGCGGACGGCACCATCGACTGCGTGGCCACCGACCACGCGCCGCACCCCGTCGAGGCCAAGGAGACCGAGTGGGCGGCCGCGGCGCACGGGATGACCGGCCTGGAGACCGCGCTGCGCGTGGTGCAGGCCGCGATGGTGGACACCGGCCTGCTGGACTGGGCGGGCGTGGCTGACCGCATGTCGGTGCGCCCGGCCAGGATCGGCAGGCTGACCGGGCACGGCAACCCGCTGGTCGCCGGCGCTCCGGCGAACCTGACGCTCTACGACCCGGGCGCGCCGCCGGAGATCGTCGATCCCGCCGCGCACGCGTCGAAGAGCCGGAACACGCCGTTCGCCGGGATGCCGCTGCCGGGCCGGGTGGTGGCGACCTTCCTGCGCGGCGTCCCGACCGTGCTCGACGGCAAGGCGCTTGACGGGAAGGCGCTCGACGGGAAGGCGCTCGACGGAAAGGCGGCCAGATGAGCGACAGCACCGGCCCGGACGCGCTGCTCGTGCTCGAAGACGGCACCACGCTGCGCGGCACCGGTTTCGGCGCCGAGGGTGAGACGTTCGGCGAGATGGTCTTCAACACCGGGATGACCGGGTACCAGGAGACGCTGACCGACCCCTCCTACTGCGGCCAGATCGTCGCGATGACCGCACCGCACATCGGCAACACGGGCGTCAACGACACCGACCCCGAGTCGCGGCGGATATGGGTCAGCGGCTACGTGGTCCGCGAGCCCGCCAGGATCGCGTCGAGCTGGCGCGCCCAGCGCGACCTGGACGCCGAGCTGCGCGCGCAGGAGATCCCCGGCATCGCGATCCGCGGCACGCGGGCGCTGACCATGCGGGTGCGAGAACACGGCGCGATGCGCGCCGCGGTCAGCACCGTCGAGGAGGATCCGGCGCGCCTGCTCGACCGGGTGCTGGCGAGCCCGCGGATGATCGGCGCCGACCTCGCCCGCGTCGTGACCACCCCGGAGCCGTACACGGTCAGCCCGCCGCCCGGCACCCCGGTGCGGTTCCGGGTCGCCGCCGTGGACCTCGGCATCAAGGCGTCCACCCCCCGGTACATGGCGGCCCGCGGCTGCGAGGTCCGCGTGCTCCCCGCCACGGTCACCGCCGCGGAGATCATGGACACCGCCCCCCACGGCGTGTTCTTCAGCAACGGGCCGGGTGACCCGGCGGCCGCCGGCTACGCGGTCGCGGCGATGCGCGGGGTGCTGGACACCGGCGTCCCGGTGTTCGGCATCTGCCTGGGCAGCCAGATCCTGAGCCTCGCGCTCGGCCTGCGCACCTACAAGCTCCGCTACGGCCACCGCGGCGTGAACCAGCCGGTCATGGACCTCACCACCGGCCGCGTCTACATCACCAGCCACAACCACGGCTTCGCCGCCGCCCTCCCGGGCGAGCGGGAAGGTGTCCTCGGCGCCAGCCATACAGACGGGGCCGGTGGTACCTCCGCGGTGTGGGCGCACGTGCCGCCGGAGGCGCGCGAGCCGTTCGGCACCCCCTACGGCGCGGCGGTGATCACCCACGTCAACCTCAACGACGGCGTGGTCGAGGGCCTCCGCCTTCTTGACCGCCCCGCGTTCAGCGTGCAGTACCACCCCGAGGCCGCCCCCGGCACACACGACGCGGTAGACCTCTTCGACAACTTCTGCGCGCTCATGGAGCGCGCCCGATGAGCGGAAACTTCATCCGATGAGCGGGAACTTCATGATCGCGGAAACGCGGGGCCGTATACGGCACCGAGGTTTCCACCACGCTGTTTGGCATCGCCGCGTCGTGGAAGTTTCGGGCCCTGTACGGCACTCGGAATTCCGCGATCACGGTCAGCCCGCCGGCACGCCACGGCCCTACGTGCGAGGGGTGAGCGGTGCCTAAACGCAGCGACCTGAAGTCGGTGCTCGTGATCGGGTCCGGGCCGATCGTGATCGGGCAGGGCTGCGAGTTCGACTACTCGGGCACGCAGGCCTGCCGGGTGCTGAAGCGGGAGAACATCCGGGTGAGCCTGGTGAACTCCAACCCGGCGACGATCATGACGGACCCGGAGTTCGCCGACGCCACCTACGTGGAGCCGATCACCGCCGAGGTGCTCGAGAAGGTGATCGCGAAGGAGCGGCCGGACGCCCTGCTGCCGACCCTCGGCGGTCAGACGGCGCTGAACGCCGCCGTCACGCTGCACGAATCGGGCGTCCTTGACCGCTACCAGGTCGAGCTCATCGGCGCCGACATCGGCGCGATCGAGGCGTGCGAGGACCGCGAGCGCTTCAAGGAGATCGTCCAGGGCCTCGGCGCCGAGGTCCCGCGCAGCCAGATCTGCCACGACCTGGAGCAGTGCTTCGACACCGTTCTCGGCACCGGCAGCGCCGGACTTGGCTTCCCGGTGGTCGTCCGGCCGAGCTTCACGCTGGGCGGCGCGGGGTCCGGCATCGCCTACGACGAGGCCGGCCTGCGCCGCATCGCCGGCGCCGGGCTCGACGCAAGCCCGACGACCGAGGTGCTGCTCGAAGAGTCGATCATCGGCTGGAAAGAGTTCGAGCTCGAGCTGATGCGCGACCGCAGCGACAACGTCGTCATCGTGTGTTCCATCGAGAACGTCGATCCCATGGGCGTGCACACCGGGGACTCGGTCACCGTCGCCCCGGCGATGACGCTCACCGACCGTGAGTACCAGGCCATGCGCGACACCGCGATCAGGATCATCCGGGCGGTCGGCGTCGACACCGGCGGCTGCAACATCCAGTTCGCGGTGAACCCGGCAACCGGCCGCATGGTCGTGATCGAGATGAACCCCCGGGTCAGCAGGTCCTCCGCGCTCGCCTCGAAGGCGACGGGCTTCCCGATCGCCAAGATCGCCACCAAGCTCGCGATCGGCTACACCCTGGACGAGATACCGAACGACATCACCGGCCAGACCCCGGCCAGCTTCGAGCCCGCGCTCGACTACGTGGTCGTCAAGGTGCCGCGGTTCGCGTTCGAGAAGTTTCCGGGCGCGGACCCGACGCTCACCACGCACATGAAGTCCGTCGGCGAGGCGATGGCGATCGGCCGCTCGTTCGCCGAGGCACTGCAGAAGGCGCTGCGGTCCGTAGAGTCCAGCCACATCCCGTTCAGCTGGAAAAAGACGCCCGCCGACCGCGACGGGCTGCTCGCCCGCTGCCGCACCCCGCACGACGGCCGTCTTGGCACCATGCTGCAGGCGCTGCGTGCCGGGGCGAGCGTGGCCGATGTGGTCACCGCGACCGGAATCGACCCCTGGTTCGTGGATCAACTAGATCAAATTCTAGATATCTCCAAACGGGTCGGCGGTTCCCGCGAACTCGACGCCGAACTCCTCCGGGTGGCGAAGGGCGCCGGGTTCTCCGACTCCCAGATCGCCGAGCTGCGCGGCCTCGGCGAGGGCCAGGTGCGCGCGCTGCGGCACTCCCTCGGAGTCCGGCCCGCCTACCACGCGGTGGACACCTGCGCCGCCGAGTTCGCCGCCAGGACGCCGTACCTGTACTCCAGCTACGACGACCTCACCGAGGTGCCGGCCGGCGATCGCCCGAAGGTGATCATCCTGGGCAGCGGCCCGAACCGCATCGGCCAGGGCATCGAGTTCGACTACGCCTGCGTGCACGCGTCGTTCGCGCTGCGCGAGGCCGGCTACGAGACCGTGATGGTCAATTGCAACCCCGAGACGGTGTCCACCGACTACGACACCTCCTCCCGGCTGTACTTCGAGCCGCTCACCCTGGAGGACGTGCTGGAGGTGGTGCACGCCGAGCGGGCCAGCGGCCCGCTGGCGGGGGTGATCGTGCAGCTCGGCGGGCAGACGCCGCTGCGGCTCGCCCGCGCGCTGGAGGCAGAGGGGGTGCCGGTCGTCGGCACGTCCCCGGAGGCGATCCATCTGGCGGAGGACCGCGGCGCGTTCGCGGAGGTGCTGGCCGCCGCGGAGCTGACCGCGCCGCGGTACGGGACGGCGATGTCGGCGGACGATGCGGCGGGGATCGCCGGCGAGATCGGCTATCCGGTGCTGGTGCGGCCGTCGTACGTGCTCGGCGGGCGCGGCATGGAGATCGTCTACGACGAGGCGACGCTGCGCGGGTACGTCCAGCGGGCCACTGGAGCCAGTGCGGCAAACACAGCGCCCGAGCACCCGGTGCTGATCGACAGGTTCCTCGACGACGCGATCGAGGTCGACGTCGACGCCCTGTACGACGGCGAGGAGCTGTACCTCGGCGGCGTGATGGAGCACATCGAGGAGGCCGGCATCCACTCCGGCGACTCCGCCTGCGCGCTGCCGCCGATCACGCTCGGCCGCGCCGACATCGCGCAGATCCGTGACGCCACGCTCCGCATCGCGCGCGGCGTCGGGGTGCGCGGGCTGCTGAACGTGCAGTATGCGCTGGCGGCCGGCGTGCTGTACGTGCTCGAGGCCAACCCGCGGGCCTCCCGCACGGTGCCGTTCGTGTCCAAGGCGACCGCGGTGCCGCTGGCCAAGGCGGCGGCGCGGGTGATGCTGGGCTCATCGATCGCGTCGCTGCGTGAACGGGGGCTTCTGCCCCCCCGGGGGGGATTCGGGGGGGATGGATCCCCCCCGAGCGCGGGGGGGTCCCCGGGGGGGTCGTCCCCCCGGGGGCTAGCAGAGCCGGTGGCCGTGAAGGAGGCGGTGCTGCCGTTCGGCCGGTTCCGCGATCCCTCCGGCGCGGGCGTGGACACCGTGCTCGGCCCCGAGATGCGGTCGACCGGCGAGGTGATGGGCATCGACGAGACGTTCGGCACCGCGTACGCGAAATCCCAGGGCGCGGTGTACGGGTCGCTTCCGGTCAAGGGCCGGGTGTTCGCGTCGGTGGCGAACCGGGACAAGCGCGCCATGGTCTTCCCGCTCAAACGGCTCGCGGATCTGGGTTTCGAGATCTGGGCCACCAGGGGAACGGCGGAGGTCCTGCGCAGGAACGGCGTTCGTGCCAAGATCGTGCGAAAGCACAGCGACGGCCCCGGCGGGGACGGGGAGCCGACGGTTGTCACGCGCATCCTCGACGGTGAGGTAGACCTGATCGTGAACACGCCCTTCGGCCAGGCCGGGTCCGTGCGCCTGGACGGCTACGAGATCCGGACGGCTGCCGTGCGCCGGGGTGTGCCGTGCGTGACGACCGTGGCCGGCCTGGCGGCCGCGGTACAGGGCATCGAGGCCATCATCCGCGGCGAGGTGAGCGTCCGCTCACTGCAGCAGCACGCCGCCCGGCTGCGCGGCTGAGAGGCACATGGCATCGGTAGATCGGGAGGGCGGCGTGGCGCCGGTTCAGGTACGCGGGACGGTGCTCACCGTGCGCCGGGTCGACGCGTACATCGCCATGACGGTTGTCGCCCCCGCCATCGCGACCAGGTTCCGCCCCGGCCAGTTCATCGCGATCGCGGTCGGCGGGGCCCAGACCTCGATGCTGGCCCGGCGCGCGTTCGCCGTGCACGACGTCCGCCCGGACCACGGCGGCACGGTGGAGTTCGTGTTCGCCGTCACCGGCCCGGGAACGGGGTGGCTCGCGGAGTGCCGCAGCCGGGACGTCCTGGACGTGGTGGGACCGCTGGGGCGGCCGTTCCCGGTACCGCGCGACCCGGCCTCGTGCCTGCTGGTGGGCGTGGGCGCCGGCTCCGCCCCGCTGTTCGCGCTCGCCGCCCGGCTCGCCGAACGCGGCTGCCAGGCCGACTTCCTGCTCGGCGCGCCCAGCGCGGACCGGGTGTTCGGCGCGCTGACCGCGCGCCGAACCGGGCGGTCGGCGGTGATCACCACCGCCGACGGGTCGCTCGGCGCCCGCGGGTCGGTCACCGACATGCTGGCCACGGTCGTCCAGCAGGCGCGCACCGACGTGATCTACGGCTGCGCGCCGGTTTCCGTGCTGCGCGCGGTGTCGGCGCTGGCCGGCCGGTACGCGATCCCGGTGCAGGCGCTGGTGGCTGAGCCGATGGCGTGCGGCACCGGTATCTGCATGGGCTGCGTGCTGCCCGTGGTGGGCACCGACGGGATCACCAGGATGGTGCGCGCGTGCGTGGACGGCCCGGTGTTCCGCGGCGACCACGTCCGCTGGGACGACGTGGGCACGATCCCGTTCGACGCGCTCGGCGCGCCCGGCTGGAAACCGCGCCAGCCGGAGGCCGGTCATGCCGGCTGACCTGCGGACCAGGCTGGCGCACGTCGAGTTGCCCAGCCCGGTCCTCACCGCCGCCGGGTGCGCGGGCGCCGGGCGCGAGCTCGCGCAGTTCATCGACATCGCCAGGGTCGGGGCGGTGATCACCAAGTCGGTGACGCTCGAGCCGCGGGCCGGGAACCCGGTACCGCGGCTGGCCGAGACGCCGAGCGGCATGCTCAGCGCTGGTGGCCTGCAGGGACCGGGCATCGACGCGTTCCTTCAGCGTGACCTGCCCTGGCTGCTGTCCAGGGGCGCCCGTGCCGTGGTGTCCATCGCGGGGCACACGGCGCGGGAGTACGCGGAGCTGGCCACGAGGCTGTCGGACGCCGCGGGCGTCACCGCGATCGAGGTGAACCTCGGCTGCCCGGACGCCGAGGGCGGCGGGCGGCCCGGCCGGCTGTTCGCGCACGACCCCGCCTCCGCCGGCCAGGTGGTGGCGGCGGTGCGCGGCAGCGGCAGGTGGGACATCCCGGTGTTCGCGAAGCTGTCGCCCGACGTCACCGACATCGTGGCGGTGGCACGGGCATGCGTCACGGCGGGCGCCGACGGGCTCTCCATGATCAACACGCTGCCCGGTATGGCGATCGACGTGGCGACGATGCGCCCCACCCTCGCCGCCGTCCACGGCGGCCTGTCCGGCCCGGCGATCAGGCCGGTCGCGGTGCGGTGCGTCTGGCAGGTGCGCGAGGCGCTCCCGGACGTGCCGCTCATCGGCGCCGGCGGCGTCCGCGCCGGCACCGACGTGCTCGAGCTGATGCTGGCGGGCGCGTCCATGGTGGCGGTCGGCACGGCGCTCTTCCACGATCCTTCGGCCTGCGCGCGGATCCAGCGCGAGCTGGAGGAGGAACTGCTGGCCCGTGGCATTGACCGGGTCGCCGACATCATCGGCCTTGCCCACCAGCCCGCGGTGTTCGCGGCTGACCGCCATGGCCGGTTGTCGTGATGCGTGAACCATGTTCCGATGTGGTTACAGGGGGTGGCTGGTGTGAGTGACCCGACTGGTAGCGAGCCCCGGAATCAGTCCGGCACCAACCCCGGAAGCGTGTCGGCGGGCCGGTCCGGCGGCGGGTCCGTGAGCGAGCCGGGAGATGTGTCCGGCGGCCGGTCCGGCGGCGGGTCCGGGGGCGAGCCGGGAGGCGCGTCCGTCGGCCGGTCCGGGGGCGAGCCGGGAAGCGCGTCCGCGGGCCGGTCCGGCGCCGCGTCCGGGGGCGAGCCCGCAAGCCCGTCCGGCGGCGCGTCCGGAAATCAGTCAGCGGGCCAGGCCGCGAGCCAGTCGGGCCAGGCCGCGAGCCAGTCGGGCCAGGCCGGTCAGGCCCAGTCCGCGAAGCGGGCGCCCGCGGCGCGCGGCCCGGCGCCGGTGGCCGTGGCGCTCGACGCGCCGGACCTGGAGACCGCGGCGCGGTGGGCGGCGCTGGTGACGCCGCACGTGTCCACGGTCAAAATCGGCCTGGAACTCTACCTGCGGTACGGGCCCGACGTCGTGGCCTCGGTGCGCGGCGCGAGCGGCGTCCAGGTGTTCCTGGACCTCAAGCTGCACGACATACCGGCGACCGTGGCCGGCGCCGCCCGGGCGGTAGCCCGGCTGCGGCCCCATTTCCTGACCGTGCACGCGGTGGGCGGCCCGGACGTCATCCGGGCGGCTGTCGAGGCGGCGCCCGCGACCCGCGTGGCCGCGGTCACCGTGCTCACCTCGCTCGGCGACGGCGACCTCGACCGGCTCGGCGTCGCCGGGCCGGTCGGCGACGCGGTACGCCGGCTGGCCGTGCTCGCCGTCGAAGCCGGCGCCCGCGGCCTGGTCTGCTCGCCGCAGGAGGTCGCCGCCGTGCGCGCCGAGGTCGGCCCCGACGTGACGCTCATCACGCCAGGCGTCCGCCCCGCCGGCGCCGCCGCCAACGACCAGGCCCGGATCGCCACCCCCGAGGAGGCCGTTCGCGCCGGCGCCGACCTCCTCGTGATCGGCCGCCCCATAACCAGCGCCCCCGACCCCGGTGCCGCCGCCGCCGCCGTAGCCGCCTCCCTCCGCCGCTTGGCCCTCTCACCCACCTGACGCCGCCGCCGCCGTCGCCTCCCTCCCCCGCCCGGCTCCCTCACCCACCTGGCGCCGGGCCGCCACCGTCTCCCTCCGCCGCCCGGCTCCCTCACCCAACCTCACGCTGGGGGGGCGCCGTCGCCTCCCTCCGCCGCTTGGCCCTCTCACGCACCTCACGCCGCCATCGCTCCTCTCTCCGCCGACTGGGCCACACAGCCACCTCACGCCGCTGCCGCGTCCTTCCACCGCTTAGCCCCTTCAGTCACTTAACGCCACCATTGCCTCTCTACTCCGCGCTCCCGGGTGGTCCTCAACCGGACAAAGCGGACAACCATCATGATCGCGGAAACGCCGGGCCGTCTGGGACGCGTCGGGTTTTTACTTGACGTGAGGGGGGCCCAGGATTGTGTTATGAGTGCGGATCCGGG
>Ga0213875_10000446_pt1 | contig 35927 bp, 11 predicted proteins | sample BarmaccomBMRX_R8_FD_160105 | JGI IMG/M metagenome (GOLD analysis project Ga0213875, IMG submission 160105) | Root-associated microbial communities from Barbacenia macrantha in rupestrian grasslands, the National Park of Serra do Cipo, Brazil - RX_R8 | ecosystem: Host-associated > Plants > Roots...
CGCCATCTCGACGTGTGCCTCCGGGAAGACGTCGCGTCGCGACTCGACGCCGGCTGGGACGCCGTCCGCCTCCACCACGAAGCGCTCCCGGAGATCGCGCTCGCCGACGTCGACGTGTCGACGTCGTTCCTCGGCTTTCCGCTGCGCGCACCGCTGCTCGTGTCGTCGATGACGGGCGGCACCGCGCGCGCCGCCGAGATCAACCGCCGGCTGGCGCGCGGAGCGGAAGCGGCCGGCATCGCGTTCGCGCTCGGAAGCGGTCGCGCGATGCTGGAAGATCCGTCGTTGACGCTGACGTTCGACGTGCGGCCGGTCGCACCGAACGTCGTGCTGTTCGCGAACCTCGGCGCCGTGCAGCTCAACTACGGCGTGCGCGCCGACGACGCGCGCCGCCTGGTCGAGACGCTGCACGCGAACGGTCTCTACCTCCACCTCAACCCGCTGCAGGAAGCGCTGCAGCCCGGCGGCGACACCAACTTTCGCGCGCTCGAGCCGAAGATCGCGGCGCTCTGCGCCGCGGTCGACGTGCCCGTCATCGCGAAGAGCGTCGGTTCGGGCATCGCGCCGAGCACCGCCGCGCGGCTGCTGCGGTGCGGCGTCGCCGCGATCGACGTCGCGGGCGCGGGCGGCACGTCGTGGGCGCGCGTCGAGGGCAAACGCTCCGGCGACCCCGCGCGCGAACGCATCGCCGAAGCGTTCGGCGATTGGGGCTACGCGACGCCCCGCGCGACGAGCGCGCTGCGCGAGGCGCTGCCGCGCACGCCGATCGTCGCGAGCGGCGGCATTCGCAACGGCGTCCACGTGGCGAAGTCGCTCGCGCGCGGCGCCGACCTGGCGGGAATCGCGCTGCCGTTCCTGCACGCCGCGGAAGACTCGGAGGTCGCCGTCGCATCGCTGATCGCCGAGCTCGTCACCGCGCTGCGCATCGCGCTGTTCGCGACGGGCTCGCGCCGCATCGCCGACCTGCGCGACGCGGTGGCCTGAGCGCGCCCACGCTAGCCCACGCTAGCCCGCGCGCGGGCGCGGCGTGCGGCGCACGAGCACCGCGCCGCCCTGGATGCGCACGTCGAACGCGTCGACGCACGCGAAGTCGCCGAGCGTCATCGACCCGTCGGCGAGGTTGAACGTCCACGCGTGCCACGGGCACGTGACCTGCGCGTGCTCGATCCAGCCGTCGGCCAGCGGGCCGCCCTGGTGCGGGCACGTGTTGTCGAGGGCATAGAACGTGCCGCCGACGTTGAAGACCGCGACCTCGCGGTCGCCGACGACGACGGCCTTTCCCGTACCGGGCGCAACGTCGTCGACACGGGCGACCGCTACGAACTCATCGCCGGGATCGCTCACAGCGCGACCCGATTCGCGCCCCGAGGAGGACGTCTTGCTGAAGGACTACCGCGATTGGCTCGAGTCCGAGCTGCAGCTGCTGGGCAACGCCAGCCACCACGCGTACTCGTTCGGGCAGGCCAACATGGCGAAGCGGGCCATCGAGCGGCTCGACGCGGAGCTGACGCAGACGCTGTACGTGCCGCTCGCACGCGGCGACGCGCGGCGCGTCCTCACCGCGATCGAGGCGCTCGGGCAGCAGACCACCGGCATGCCGGCCGAGCTCCAGACGCTTCGCGAAGCGATCGTCACCGCGATGGTGGAGGCGCCGGACGAAGAGCAGTCGGGGTAGACCCGCGACTGCGGGTTTGCTATGATCCGTCGGTCGCCGTCGCGGACCCACGGAGTCTGCGGACGCGCGAGTCGAAAGGAGACCCTGGTATCCCGTGCCCCTCACCAAAGAACAGAAGTCGGACCTCGCGACCAAGTACGGCCGCGGCGCCAACGACACCGGATCCGCCGACGTCCAGATCGCGATCCTCACGGCGTCGATCAACCAGCTGAACGAGCACCTGAAGGTTCACAAGAAGGACCATCACAGCCGCCGCGGCCTGCTGATGCAGGTCGGCCAGCGCCGGCGCCTCCTCAGCTACCTGCAGAACAAAGACATCGAGCGCTACCGCAAGCTGATCGCCGACCTCGGCCTGCGCAAGTAGGACGCGGGCTCACGATCAGCGCCGGCCGCTGATCGTGAGCGTCGTGACGGTCACGCTGATCGGGACCGTCACCGTCGCGCCGCCGGCGCCGGTGATGACGACGTTCGTCGCTCCCGCGGCGACGGGCGTGACGGTGACGTTCGCGCCGCTCGTCGACACGGTGACGGCGCTCGTCGTTCCACCCGACACGGTCGCCGAGAACGAACCGCCGTTGTTCGCTTGCGATGCGGCGATCGTCTGCGCGTAGAGCGCACCCACGTTGGTGAACGTCAGCGATTGCGGTGCTGCCTGCACGGTCGGAACCGGCGTTGGAGTCGGAGCCGGCGTGGGCGTCGCGGTCGGCGCCGGGCTCGGCGTGGCCGTCGGCGCGGGGCTCGGCGTGTGCAGCGGCGTCGGCGTGGCGGTCGGCACCGGCGTCGCCGTCGGAGCCGGTGTCGCGGTCGGCGCCTGCGTCGGCGTCGGCGTCGCGGTCGGCGTCGCAATCGGCGACGGCGTCGCGGACGGCGCCGGTGTCGCGGTCGGCGTCGCAATCGGCGACGGCGTCGCGGTCGGCGCCGGCGTCGCGGTCGGCGCGGCGGTCGGCGCGGGCGTCGAGAGCGATCCCGTGAACGCGACGGCACCCGACGCCGCGGTCACCGTTTGATTCAGCGCGTTCACCGCCGTCGCGACGAGCGACGCGTTCGCCGGCAGCGCGGCGCCCGTGTACGTCAACGTCGACGGGTTCGCGCCGACGGTCGCCGGCGCGACGCTGAGCGCTCCGCTGCCCCCGGACACCTGGAGCCCGACCGTGACCGGCGAGTCGTTGACGTCGACGACGTTGTTCGCGCCCGCGACGATGATCTGGTTCGCGGCGTCGCGCATGTTGACGATGACGCTCGCCGTCGACGGCTGTCCCGCGGTGAACGCGGGCGACGGCACGATCACCTGCAGCGAGTTCAGCACCGCGTTCAACGTGAGGCTCAGCGTGTTGACTTGGTTCGCGACGATCGTCGTCGCCGCGGATGCGATCGACAGCGGCGTGCCGCTTCCGTCCGTGCTCGCGAACGTGCGCACCGTGAACGGAACGTTGCTTCCCGCCGGAAGGCCAAGCTGCACCGCGCACGATCGTCCGCTGTTCGACGACGTGCAGTTCGGGGAACCGGCGGCGAGCGAGACGACCGACGTCCCGGTCGCGGTCGCGATCGTCATTGAGTTCGTCGCCGCCGACACGTACTGCGGCCGGCGTTTCGACGACGACGTCGTCACGCTCGGAATCGTGATCGTCACGCTGGCTTCCCCCTGCGCCTGCGTCGGTGACGTCGTGTCGGCGCCGCTCGGGGCGACGCTGGATCCGCCGCCTCCTCCGCCGCATGCGGAAAGCAGCAACAAGCCAAAGCCAAGGGCAACGAGCCGGTATTTCATCCTTGAAAGTCCGTCTTACGTCCGTTGTGTTGTGCGTCGAGGTCCGCCCGTGCAGTTTGTATCGAACGCGCTCGGTGCGAACCTTACGCAAACTTCATGGACACGAGCACCGTGTGTGCACGCTCACATGGGCCGGACGTCCCCATTTTTCGCGCCGTTCCGCCCGAAACGTCACGCAGAGACGTGACCGAAGTCGCAACGCGTTGGGGCCAGGGAACGCGATAGCGCGCGGCCTCGCAGCGGAACACTGCGGATAGGACACCAAAGACTTTACGCGACGGAGCGCAGCCCGGCCAGAGTTGTTGCCGGTCGGGGCGAATGTGAGGCTGTGGAGGAATTCGACGCCGTAGAAAACGTGCCGCTGCTGTGCATTCCGCACGCCGGCGGCGGCGCGAGCGCGTATCGGCGCTGGACCGCGGCGCTCGCGCCCGCGGTGGACGTCCGCATTCTCCAGCTGGCCGGCCGCGAGTCGCGCTTTCGCGAGCGTCCGTCGGACGATCTCGCCACGGTCGTCGACGACCTGTGCGCATCGGTGCCGGCCGCCCCGTTCGCGCTGTTCGGGCATAGCATGGGCGCCGTGCTGGCGTTCGAGGTGGCCCATACCGTCCGCGAACGCACGGGCCGCGAGCCGCTGCACCTGTTCGTGTCGGCGTGCCGCGCTCCGCACGAACCGCAGGTCGAGCATCCGCTTTCTCATCTTCCCGAGCAGAACATGATCGCGGAGATCGCGCAGCGGTACAGCGGCGTGCCGACGCCGATTCTGCAGGACGCCGAGTACATGGCGTGCGTCGCGCCGGCGATCCGCGCGGACTTCCGCATCCTCGAACGGTATCGGATCGCGGACCGGCCGCCGCTGCGCTGCGCGATCACCGCGTTCTTCGGCGTCGCCGATCCCGTGATTCCGCGCGCCGCCGTCGCGGCGTGGGCGCGGCACACGAGCGGCTCGTTCGCGCTGCACCCGATCGACGGCGAGCATTTCTATCTGCAGGAGCAGCGCCTGCGTCTCGCCGGCACGATCCGCGCGACGCTCGCGCGCGACGACCGCACCGAAGCGACGTATCGATGAGCCGCGAGCCCGTCGCCATCGTCGGCATCGCGTGCCGGTTCGCGAACGCGTCCAGCCGCTTCGCGTACTGGGACATGCTGCGCGGCGGCGTCGAGGGCACGGGCACGTATCCGGGAGGCCGCTCCGCCGAGATCGACCGCTTCTTCGCGGCCGCCGGCAGCGAGCTCGGACCGCCGACCGCGCGCGGCGGCTTCCTCGACGCCGTCGACCGGTTCGACGCGGAGTTCTTCGGCATCGCGCCGCGCGAGGCGCAGCTCATGGATCCGCAGCAGCGCCTGCTGCTCGAGGTCGCGTGGGAAGCGATGGAAGACGCGGGCGAGACGATCGAGCGGCTCGCGGGCGCTCGCACCGGCGTGTTCATCGGCATCTGGAGCAACGGGTACGAGCGGATCGTCGACGCGCGCGAGCCCGTGAGCGACGTGTTCACGACGCCGGGCAACGGCCTGTTCGGCGCGTCGGGCCGGCTCGCGTTCGCGTTCGACCTGCAAGGCCCCGAAGTGTCCGTGAACGCGGCGTGCGCGTCGTCGCTCGCCGCGCTGCACCAAGCGCGTGCGGCGCTGCTCGCAAACGAGTGCGACGTCGCCATCGTCGGCGGCGTGAACGCCGTGCTGCGTCCGGACATCACCGTCGGCTTCGCGCGCGCGGGCATCCTCTCGCGCGACGGCCGCTGCAAGTTCGCCGACGTCTCCGCCGACGGCTTCGTACGCAGCGAGGGATGCGGCGTGCTGATCCTCAAGCGCCGCTCGCGCGCGCTCGAGGACGGCGACCGCATCTACGCGTTCGTGCGCGGCACCGCGGTCAACAACAACGGCGCGAGCAGCGGAACGCTCACCGCGCCGAGCCGCGACGCGCAGCGCGCGCTCGTGCGCCGCGCGCTGGACGACGCCGGGCTCGCCGCGCGGGACGTCGACTACGTGGAAGCGCACGGCACCGGCACGTACGCCGGCGACCGCATCGAGCTGTGGGCGCTCGCCGACGTGTTCGGCGCCGACGCGCGCACCGCGCCCGTGCGCGTCGGCTCCGCGAAGTCGAACATCGGACACACCGAAGCCGCCGCCGGCGTCGCGGGCATCATCAAGACGGCGCTCGCAATGCACAACCGCTTTCTTCCGCCGACGCTGCACGTGAGCACGCCGAACCCGGCGATCGAATGGGCGACCGCGCCGATCGCGCTGCAGACCGCCGGCGAGCCGTGGGCCAAGGACGCGCCGCGCCGCGCCGGCGTCAGCTCGTTCGGCATCGCCGGCGGCAACGCGCACGCGATTCTCGAGGAAGGCCCGCCGCCCGCTCCGCCGCGCCGCGCCGAGCGGCGCGACGCGTTCGCGCTCCCGGTGTCGGCGCGCTCGCACGCGAGCTTGCGCGCGTTGTCCGATGCGTACGCCGACCGGCTCGAGGACGGTTCGTCCGACGCCGCCGATCTCTGCTACACGGCGGCGTGCCGCCGTTCCGCGCTGCCGCTCCGCCGCGTCGCCGCGGCGTCGTCCGCGAGCGAGCTCGCCGGCGTGCTGCGGAGCTTTGCGCGCAGCGACGACGCTCCGCCGTTCGTCGACGGCGCGAACGCGTTGCGCGCGCCCGTGTTCGTGTTCCCGGGTCAGGGCGCGCAGTGGAACGGCATGGGCCGGCGGCTGTACGCGCTGGAGCCCGCGTTCCGCGCGTCGATCGACACGTCGGACGTCGCGATCCGGCGCGAGGCGGGCTGGTCGCTGATCGACGCGCTGCACGACGACGACGCCGCGGAGTCCGGCATCGAACGCGTGCAGCCGATGCTGTTCGCGATCCAGAGCGCGCTCGCGGCGCTGTGGCAGCGCTTCGGCGTGCACCCGTCGGCGTGCGTCGGCCACAGCATGGGCGAAGTCGCGGCCGCGTACGTCGCCGGCGCGCTGCGTCTCGACGACGCCGTCGCCGTGATCTGCCGCCGCAGCACGCTGATGAAGCGCCTGGGCGGACTGGGCGCGATGGCACTGGTCGAGCTGTCGATGGACGACGCCGCCGCGCGCATCGCGCCGTACGAGCACGTCGTCTCGATCGCGGTCAGCAACGGTCCGCGCTCGACCGTGCTGTCGGGCGAGCCGCGGGCGATCGACGCGATCCAGGCGCAGCTCGAGGCGGAGAACGTGTTCGTCCGCCGCGTCGCCGTCGAGGTCGCATCGCACAGCCCGCAGATGGACGCGATCGCCGACGAGCTGCGCGCCGCGCTGCGCGACGTGGCGCCGCGTTCCGTCCGCACGCCGATGTACTCGACGATGCTGGGCCGCTTCGTCGACGGTTCCGAGCTCGACGCGTCGTACTGGACCGCGAACCTGCGTCGCCCCGTGCGCTTCCACGACGCGATCCGCGAGCTGATCGCGAGCGGACACCGCACGTACGTCGAGACGAGCCCGCACCCGACCCTGCTGACGGCCATCGACGAGACGGCCGCGGCCGCCGCGAGCGAGGTGCTCACCGTGCCGTCGATGCGGCGCGACGAGCCCGAGCAGCGCGAGATGCTCGCGAGCGCCGGACGGCTTTGGGAGCACGGCGTGTCCGTCGACTGGCGCAACGTCTATCGCGCCGCGCGGTTCGTCGACGCGCCGTCCTACCCGTGGCAGCACGTGCGGCATTGGATCGAGGGCGACGAGCACGCACCGGGCGCGGCCGCGCTCGGCGGTCATCCGCTGCTCGGCGCGTCGTTCGACGCCGCGAACGGCGATCGCATCCGCTCCGCGACGCTCGACGCCGACGCGTTGCCCTGGCTCAAAGATCACGCCGTCGGCGGTTCGGTGCTGCTGCCCGGCAGCGCGTACGTCGAAGCGGCCCTCGCCGTCGCGCGCGACCTCGACCCGCAGGCCGACGCCGTCGTCACGAACCTCACGCTGAACGAGCCGATCGTCCTCGCGCCGCGCGCGAGCGTGCAGATCGTCGTGACGCCGAAGTCGTCCGGCCGCGACACGATCCGATTCTTCGCGCGCGACGCGCACGCGAGCGACTGGAGCCCCGTCGCCGCGGGCGAGCTCGTTCGCGGCTGCGCGGCGCACGCATCCGTGTCGCCGTTCGACGGCGACGCGATCGCCGCCGCGCGCCTCGCGCCGACGCGCACGCGCGAGACGCACGCCGAAGAGCTCGCCGCACGCGGCTACGCCTTCGGCCCGGCGTTTCGCAGCCTCGCGTGGTACACGATCGAGGGCGACCGTCTGATCGGCGAGGCGCAGCTTCCCGACAGCGTCAACGTCACGGGCTACGCCGTGCATCCGGCGCTGCTCGACGCCGCGTTCCAAGCCGTCGCGGCCGCGATGCTGGCGCGGTGCGGTCCCTCCGAACAGCTGCTGCCGTACCGCTTCGCGCGCGCGTGCATCGTCGCGTCGACGACGGCGCCGACGGCCGCGTACATCGTCGCGGACGTGACGGACGCCGACGCGTTGACGGGCGACGTGCGCGTGTTCGGCACCGACGGCGCGTTGATCGCGCACGTCGAGGGGCTGACGCTGCGCGCGGTGCGCAACGACGCGAAGCCCGACGGCGACGACCTGCTCTACCGCCCGGAATGGATCGCGCGGGCGCGCACGGCGACGACCGCGGCGCCGCGCTCGCGCTGGATCGTGCTCGCGGACGCATCGGATCTCGGCGCCGACCTCGCCGAACGCTTGCGCGCACGCGGCGCGCACGTCCGCGTTCTCGGCGCGGACGCGCACGAGCCCGACGCGATCGCGTCGGCGATCGCGGAGATCGTTCCCGGCGAGCGCGCCGGAATCGTTGACCTGCGCGCGCTCGACCTGCGCCGTGACGCGCCGATCGACGGCGCGGCCGCGCACGGGCCGCGCGTCGCCGCGCTCGCGGCGCTGCTCGACGACCGCTTGCGCGCCGCACGGCTGTGGCTCGCAACGCGCGCAGCGTGCGCGGCGCCCGGCGCGCGCACGGTTTCCGTCGCGCACGCGTCGATCTGGGGCCTCGGCGCGACGATCGCGAACGAGCGTCCCGCGCTCGCGTGCACGCTCGTCGACCTGCCCGGCGAGGCCGCGCCCGGCGACGCCGGCGCGCTGTTCGCCGAGCTCGCCGCCGACGCGCCCGAGCCGCGCGTCGCGCTGCGCGGCGCGGAGCGCTTCGTGTGGCGTCTCGGCACGGCACCGTCCGCGGCGCTCGAACGCACGGCGACGCGCGCGCTGCGCGACGACGAGAAGATCGAGATCCGCACGCGTACGACCGGTGCGCTCGACGACATGACGGTCGCCGTGCGTGGCCGCCGCGCGCCCGGTCCCGACGAGGTCGAGATCGCCGTCGAAGCGGCCGGCTTGAACTTCCTCGACGTCGTGCGCGCGATGGGCCTGTACGCGACGGCCCCGCCGCGGTCGCGCGCGCTCGGCGTCGAGTGCGCGGGACGCATCGTGCGCGCCGGCGCCGACGTGCGCGGGTTCGGTGTCGGCGACGAGGTCATCGCGCTGAGCCCGGCGTTCCACGACGTCGCGGGCTTGACGTCGCACCTCGTCACGAAGGCGGCGCTCGTCGCGCGCAAGCCGGCTCGCCTCTCGTTCGCGGAAGCCGCGGCGCTGCCGTGCGTCTACGTGACCGCGTGGTATGCGATCGTCGAGGTCGCACGCATGCGCGCGGGCGAGACGCTGCTCGTGCACTCCGCCGCCGGCGGCGTCGGGCTCGCGTCGCTCGCGATCGCGCGTTCGATGGGGATCGCGGTCGTCGCGTCCGCGGGAACGCCGGAGAAACGCGCCTACCTGCGCGAGCACGGCGTCAAGCACGTTCTCGACTCGCGTGCGGCCGGCATCACCGACGCGGTGCTCGCCGCGACGGGTGGACGCGGCGTCGACGTCATCCTCAACTCCCTCGTCGGCCCGGCGATTCGCGACGGCCTCGCGGCCCTCGCGCCGTACGGGCGTTTCCTCGAGATCGGCAAGCGCGACATGTGGGACGACTCGCGCATCGGGCTCGGCGCGTTCCTCGGGAACCGCTCCTTCAGCGGCGTCGACATCCTCGCGCTCGTCGAAGACCGGCCCGACGTCGCCGGTGCCGTCCTGCGCACGGTGAGCGAGAAGATCGACGCCGGCGTGCTGCCCGCGCTGCCGACGACGACGTTCCCCGCGTCGCGCGCGGACGACGCGTTCCGCGCGCTGAGCGGCGGTCGCCACATCGGCAAGATCGCGATCGACACGCGCGCGAGCGAAGCGGCGATCGACGAGACGCCCGCGATCGTGCGCGATGACGGCACCTATCTGATCACGGGCGGTACCGGCGCGCTCGGCCTCGTCGCCGCAACCGCGCTCGTCGAGGCCGGCGCGCGTTCGCTCGTGCTGGCGTCGCGCGGCGAGCCGAACGCCGCGGCGCTCGACGCGATCGCCGCGATGCGCGAGCGCGGCGCACGCGTCGTCGTGCGGCGCGCGGACGTCGCGAGCGAGAGCGACGTCGCGGCGCTGCTGAACGAGGTTCGCACCGCGATGCCGCCGCTGCGCGGCGTGGTGCACGCGGCCGGCGTGCTGGCGGACGCGCTCCTGGAAGACCTCGATCGCGAGCGCTTCGAGCGCGTGATGCGCGGAAAGGTCGGCGGCGCGCTGCTGCTCGATCGCCTCACGCACGACGATCCGCTCGACCTGTTCGTGCTGTTCTCGTCCGCGGCGGCGATGCTCGGATCGCCGGGACAGGGCAATTACGCCGCGGCGAACGCGATGCTCGACGCGCTCGCCGAACGGCGCGTCGCGGAAGGCCGTCCGGCGCTGAGCATCGCGTGGGGACCGTGGGCGGAGATCGGGCTCGCCGCAGCGGAAGCGAACCGTGGAAGCCGCCTCGTCGGCCAGGGCCTCGCATCGATCTCGCCGCGCGAAGGCGCGAACGCGTTCGTACGCCTCGCGCGCAGCGGCGGCGCGCGCTTCGCGGCGATGCGCTTCGACGTCGCGCGCTGGTGCGACGTGTTCGGAAGCGACGATCGCCGCGCGCTCTACGAGCAGCTGCCGCGCACCGCGACGTCCGCCGGCACGCGCGCCGCCGGGCTCGCGGCGGTTCGCGCGGCGTCGCCCGACGAGGCGATCGCGGAGCTGCGGCGGCTCGTCGTCGACCACCTCGCGGCCGTCCTGCGCGCGCAGCCCGAGGTCATCGGGCGCACGAAGCCGTTCCGCGCGCTCGGCATCGACTCGCTGATGGGGCTCGAGCTGCGGAACCGTCTCGCGCGATCGCTCGACGTCAAGCTGGCCGCGTCGACGATCTGGAACTATCCGACGGTCGATCAGCTGTGCGAGTTCCTCGCCGAGACGCTCGGCGTCGCGCGCACGACGACCGGTGCCGACACGCTGGACGACGAGATCGCGGAGGCCGAGGCGCTGCTCGCGTCGCTGTGATTCCGTGAACGTCGACGAACGTCTCGAACGCGCGAGCCGCGTCATCGCCGAGCTTCGGCAGAAGCTCGCCGCCGGTCCGCAGCCCAGCGAGCCCGTCGCCATCGTCGGGATGAGCTGCCGCTTTCCCGGCGACGCGCGCGATTGCGCGTCGTTCTGGCGCATGGTCGCGGACGGCGCGCACGCCGTGCGCGCAGCCGACGCGACGCGCGGCGACCTCGCCGTGCCGATCGACGCGTCGCGACCGCTCGCGCTCGTCGACGACATCGCGAGCTTCGACGCCGGCTTCTTCGACGTCTCGCCGCGCGAGGCGATCCAGATGGATCCGCAGCAGCGCATGTTCCTCGAGGTCGCGTGGGAGGCGCTCGAAGACGCGGGACAGACGCGCGCGCGGCTCGCCGGCAGCGACACCGCGACGTTCGTCGGCGTGTCGAACCACAGCAGCGGTTACCTGGAGCTCACGCACGCGCTCGGCCTGGCGAGCGAGCTGTCCGCGACGGGCAACTCGCACGACGTCATCGCGGGGCGCCTCGCGTACTGGCTCGACCTGCGCGGGCCGACGGCCGTCGTCAACACCGCGTGCTCCTCGTCGCTCGTCGCCGTGCACCTCGCGTGCGGCGCGATCATCGCGGGCGAGTGCCGCACGGCGATCGCCGGCGGCGTCAACGCGATCCTGAGCCGATCCGAAGGGCTCGAGCCGCCGGGGATGCTGGCGCCGGACGGACGCTGCAAGACGTTCGACGCGCGCGCCGACGGCTACGGACGCGGTGAAGGCTGCGGCGTCGTCGTGCTCAAGCGGCTCTCGCACGCGCGCGCGGACCGCGACCGCATCCTCGCCGTGATCCGCGCGACCGTCACGAACCAGGACGGGCGCACGAACGGCCTCACCGCGCCGAGCGGCACCGCGCAGCGCGCGCTGCTGCGACGCGCGCTCGAACGCGCCGGCGTCGCGCGCGACGCGGTCACGTACGTCGAGACGCACGGCACCGGAACGTCGCTCGGCGATCCCATCGAGGTCGAAGCGATCGCCGACGTGTACGGTGCGGCGAGCGACGGCGCGCTGCCGTGTGCGCTCGGCGCGGCGAAGGCGAACATCAACCATCTCGAAGGCGCCGCCGGCGTCGCCGGACTGATCAAGGCCGTGCTCGCGCTGCGCGAGCGCACGATCCCGCCCGTCGCCGGATTCGCGGCGCCGAACCCGCACCTCGCGCTCGACGGCTCGCGCGTGTTCGTGCCGCGCGTCGCGACGCCATGGCACGCGAACGGCGCGCCGCGCGTCGCCGCGGTGAGCTCGTTCTCGTGGTCGGGCACGAACGCGCACGCGGTCGTCGAAGAAGCGCCCGCGCTCGGCGATGCGCCCGTTCCGGCGCGCGCGGTCGTCGTCGCCGTGTCGGCGGCGGACCCGCGTTCGGTGGCGGACCGCGCCGACGCGCTCGCCGCGTACCTCGAGACGATCGACGACGGCGCGCTCGAATCCGTCGCGTGGACCTCGACCGCGCGCCGCACGAGCTTCGCGCACCGCATCGCGGTGAGCGGAGCGGACGCTCGCGCCGTCGCCGGCGCGCTGCGCGCGCGCGCGCGATCCGCACCGTGCGAGAGCGCCGAGCCGCCGCGGCTCGGCATCGCGTTCGCGGACGACGATGTGCCGGCGCGCGACGCCGCGTCGCTGTATGCCGCCGAGCCCGCGTTCCGCGACGCCGCGGACGCGTGCGCCGCGCAGCTCGCGCGCGCCGGCATCGCGGGCACGCCGTTCGGCGAGGGTGCGACGATGCCGCGCAACGCCGCCGCGTTCGTGGCCGCCGTCGCGATGCACGCGCTGCTGCGGTCGTGGGGCGTCGCGGCGGCCGCCGTGCGCGGCGACGGCGCAGGCGCCGTTGCGGCGCGCTTCATCGCGGGCGAGTGCGCGATCGCGGACGCGGCCGCCGCGCTGTCGACGGCGTCGCGCACCAACGGCGACGTCGTGACCGCTCTTCGCGGCGCGGGCGCCGCGGTGATCCTGGCGTTCGGCGCGCCGGCGGACGCCGACGCCGGCGTCGTGCGCTACGAGCCGGGCGACGACGCGCGCGCGACGCTGATGCGGGCGCTGGCGGCGCTCTACGAAGCGGGCGTCGAGCCGGACTGGAACGCCGTGTTCGACCGGCGCGTCACGCCGGCGTCGCTGCCGGCGTACCCGTTCCGGCGGCGGCGGTATTGGATCGCCGACGGCGCGCAGCCCGTGCGCCCCGTGCGCGCGGAATCCGCCGTCGCGGCCGACGCGTGGTTCTTCGAGACGGCGTGGGAGCGCGCGGACGACACCGTCGCGCGCGCGGTATCGTCGTGCGCGTGGGCCGTCGTCGGCGACGGCTCGCCCGAAGCGGACGCGTTCGCGGCGGCGGCGCGCGCGGCGGGCGATCGTGCGCACGTCGTCGATTCGCGCGACCGTGCGTCGCTCGACGGTGCGCTCGACGCGTGCGGCGGCGCTCGCGCCGCGATCGTCGACCTGCGACCGCTGCGCGCATCCGATGCCGACGCCGACGCGGCGGTGCGCGCACGCGCGCTCACCGAAGCGCTCGCATCGCTCGAACGGCGCGCCGTCACGTCCGGCGCGCGCCTCTTCGTCGCGACGCGCGGCGCGCAGTGCGTGCTCGCGCAGGACGTCGCGGTCGACGCGGGCGCCGCGGCGCTGTGGGGGTACGCGCGCTGCGCGATGCTGGCGCGGCCCGAGCGCTGGGGCGGCATCCTCGATCTCGATCCGTCGGCGGCGTTCGACGCGCAGGCGGCGTTCGTTCACCTGCGCGGTGCGGCCGCGCCCCTCGAGCTCGCGCCCCTCGAGCTCGCGCTGCGCGAGCGGCGCGCGTACGCGCCGCTGCTGCGCACGGCGACGCCGCCGCCGCGCGACGCGCTGCAGCTCGATCCGTCCGCGACGTACGTCGTGACGGGCGCGTTCGGCGCGATCGGCCCGCCGCTCGCGACGTGGCTCGCGACGCGCGGCGCGAAGCATCTCGTGCTCGTCGCGCGGCGATCGGCGTCGAGCGCCGCGGCCGACGCGTTGCGCGAGGCGTTGCACGCGCGCGGCGTCGACGTGCGCGTCGAATCGTGCGACGTGGGCGACGCCGCCGCGGTCGCCGCGATGTGGTCGCGCGTGCGCGACGCCTTGCCGCCCGTGCGCGGCATCTTCCACGCCGCCGGGCGCGTCGACGACCCTGCGGACGACGCATCCGCCGGCATCGCGAGCACGTTCCGCGCGAAGGTCGACGGCACGGCGGCGCTCGTGCACGCGAGCGGCGGCGATCCGCTGGACCTGTTCGTCTGCTTTTCGTCCGCCGCCGCGAGCATCGGCGACCGGAACCGCGCCGCGTACGGCGCGGCGAACGCGTTCGTCGACGCGCTGATGGCGAGCCGCCGCGCGCGCGGGCTGCACGGCGTCGCGGTCGACTGGGGACTGTGGTCCGGGCACGACGACGCGCGCGAAGACGTCGCGTATCTGGAGCGCTCCGGCATGCGCGCGATGCCGGCGCCGGCGGCGCTCGACGCGCTCGGCCGGATCGCGCGGTGCGCCGACGCGCGCGCGCACGTGCAGCCGCTCGTCGCGGACCTGGACGTGCCGGTGCTCGCAACCGCGCTCGCCGCGCGGGGGCGCGGCGCGTTCGTGCGCGCACTCCTCGCACCGGAGCGCATCGACGAGTCGGCCGCGGAAGCGGCCGTCGCGGACGTCGTGCACGAACTGCGGCGTTCGACGGCGCGCGAGCGGCAATCGCGTGTGACGGCGCTCGTCGTCGACGAGGTGCGGCGCGTGCTCGAGCTCGCCGACGACGACCGGCTCGACACCGACCGCGGGTTCTTCGACCTCGGCATGGACTCGCACATGACGGTGCAGCTGCGCGAGCGCCTGCAGCGCGTTTTCGGCATGCCGTTTCCCAGCACGCTGGCGCTCGAGTACCCGACCGTCGCCGCGCTCGTCGACTTCATCGATCGTACCGTGCTCGCGCGCGCGGCCGAACCGCACGCCCAGGCACCGCGCACGACGGCGAACGGTGCAGCGGAAGCACCCGACGAGCGCGCCGCCGTCGCCGCGATCGACGCGCTCGACGACGACGCCGTCGCCGACGCGCTCGCGGCCGAGCTGCGCGACCTCGCGGGAGAGCTGCAGCGGTGAGCGGCACGCACGCCGAGGGGCAGCGCGCCGCGCTGCTCGCGATCCGTACGCTGCGCGCGAAGCTCGACGCCGCCGAAGCGCGGCGCACGGAGCCGATCGCGATCGTCGGCTTGGCGTGCCGCTTCCCCGGCGCGGACGACGCGGACGCGTTTTGGCGGCTGCTCGTCGAGCAGCGCGACGCGGTGCGCGAGATCCCGCGCGAGCGGTACGACGTCGACGCGCTCTACGATCCGGATCCGGACGCGCCCGGAAAGACGTACACGCGCTGGGCGGGCTTGGTCGACGGCGTCGACGCGTTCGACGAAGAGTTCTTCGGCATCTCGCCGCGCGAAGCGGCGCAGACGGATCCGCAGCACCGGCTGTTCCTCGAGTGCACGTGGACCGCGCTCGAGCACGCGGGCATCGCGCCGGAACGGCTGCGCGGCTCGGCGACCGGCGTCTTCGCCGGCGTCACGCTGAGCGAGTACGGCAAGGTGCACGACCGCGACGTCGCGCTCGAGGACGTCAGCGCGTACGCGGTGCAGGGCTACGCCAGCAACGCGCTCGCCGGGCGCGTGTCGCACCTGCTCGACCTGCGCGGCCCGAGCGTCGCGATCGACACCGCGTGCTCGTCGTCGCTCGTCGCCGTCGATCGCGCGTGCCGCAGCTTGCGCGAAGGCGAGACGACGGTCGCGATCGCCGGCGGCGTCAACGTGCTCGCGTCGCCGGAGGCCCTCGTCGTCGGGTCGCGCTGGGGCATGTTCTCGCCCGAGGGACGCTGCAAGGCGTTCGCCGACGCCGCCGACGGCTTCGTGCGCGCGGAAGGCTGCGGCGTGGTCGTCCTCAAGCGGCTCGCGCAAGCGCAGGCCGACGGCGACCGCGTCCTCGCGGTGATTCTCGGCTCCGCGATCAATCACGACGGCCGCAGCGCCGGCCTCACCGTGCCGAACGGCAGCGCGCAGCAAGCCGTCGTACGCGACGCGCTCGGAGCCGCGCACGTCGAGCCCGCCGAGGTCGCGTACGTCGAGGCGCACGGCACGGGGACCGCGCTCGGCGACCCGATCGAAGCCGACGCGCTCGGCGCCGTGTTCGGCGCGTCGCACGACGCGGAGCGTCCGCTGCTGATCGGCTCCGTGAAGACGAACGTCGGGCACCTCGAGTCCGCCGCCGGCATGGCGGGATTGATCAAGGTCGTGCTCGCGCTGCGGAACGGTCGCATCCCCGCGCAGCTGCACTTCGACGTGCCGAGCCGCCGCATCGCGTGGGACGCGCTGCCGCTGCGCGTCGTCGACGCCGCGCGCGCGTGGGAACCCGGCGAGGGGCGGCGCGTCGCCGGCGTGAGCGCGTTCTCGTTCAGCGGAACGAACGCGCACGTCGTGCTCGCGGAAGCGCCGGCGCCCGCGCGCGTTGCCGGCGCGGCCGAACGTCCCCTCGAGATCCTCGCGCTGTCGGCACGAACGGACACGGCGCTGCACGCGCTCGCCGAGCGGTACGCGCACGCGTTCGACGCGCGGCCGGACGCGTGGCGCGATCTCTGCCACACGGCGTCGGCCGGGCGTGCGTCGTTCGCGCACCGCCTCACCGTGCGCGGCGCTTCTGCCGGCGCGATCGCGTCGTCGCTGCGCGCGTGGGCGGCCGATGCGCCGGATGCGCGCACGATCGCATCGCGTCGCCCCGCGCGCCCGCCACGCATCGCGTTCGCGTTCACCGGGCAGGGCGCGCAGTACGCGGGCATGGGCCGCGAGCTGTACGCGTCCTCGTCCGTCGTGCGCGATACGATCGATCGCGCCGACGCGCTGCTGCGCGACCGGCTCGACGCGCCGCTCGGCGCGGTCATGCGCGGCGAGCACCCCGATGCCGAACGGCTGATCGCCGACACGCTGTACACGCAGCCCGCGCTGTACGCGCTCGCGTGCGCGCTCGTCGCGCTGTGGCGGTCGCTCGGCGTCGAGCCCGACGCCGCGATCGGCCACAGCGTCGGCGAGTACGCGGCCGCGGCCGCGAGCGGCGTGTTCACCTTCGAGGACGGCCTGCTGCTGGTCGCCGAGCGTGCGCGCCTCATGCACGAGGTCGAGGCGGACGGGGCGATGACCGCGATCGCGGCATCGGAGGCCGACGTGGCCGCGCTGCTGGACGGCGACGCGGATCGCGTCGCGATCGCCGCCGTGAACGCGCCGCGCAACGTGACGCTCTCCGGGGCCCGCGACGCCGTCGAACGGATCGCTGCCGCGTGCGCCGCACGCGGGTGGCGCACGTCGGCGCTGCCCGTGTCGCAGGCGTTCCATTCGCCGCTGCTCGACGCGATGTCCGCGACGTTCGAGGCGCGCGCCGCGGCGGTGCGCTACGCGCCGCCGGATCGTGCGCTGATCTCGAACGTCACGGGACGCGCGCTGGAGCGCGTCGACGCGGCGTACTGGCGCGCGCACACGCGCGACGCCGTACGCTTCGCCGACGGCCTGCGCGCGCTCGACGCGCTCGGGTGCGACGCGATCGTCGAGATCGGTCCGAAACCGACGCTGCTTCCGCTCGCGCGTGCGACGCTCGGCGACGCCGTCCGCACGCTCGTGCCGACGCTCACGGCCGCGGGCCGCGACGCCGACGCGCTCGCCGACGCCGTGCAGCGCGTGCACGCCGCCGGCGCGGAGATCGACTGGCGCGCGTGGGATCGCGACGTCGCGCGCCGTATCGTCGACGCACCGTCGTACCCGTTCGAACGCCGTCGTCATTGGCTCGTCCCGTCGGTGCGACGCGCGCCGAGCGCGGCGCCGCCGGCGCACGGGGCCGACGCGGTGCTCGGCACGCGCGTGCGCACGGCGGTCGCCGACGCGCAGTTCGAGCGCGAGGTCGGCGCGAGCGTCGACGACGCGTGGCTCGGCGAGCACCGCATCGCGGGCGAGCCCGTGGCGCCGGCGACGCTCGCGATCGCGATGATGCTGCGCGCGGGCGCGTCGCTCGACGTTCCGCTGCGCGCGCTCCACGACGTCGTCGTGGTCGCGCCGCTCCGGCTCGGCGCCGCGCGCGTCGTGCAGACCGTCGTGCAGCGCGACGCGTCGGGCGCCGGCGTGCGCGTCTTCGCCGGCGACGACGACGGACGAACGTTCTCGCCGCATGCCGAGGGCCGGCTCGACGACGCGCCGCCGGCGAACGCCGCCGTCGACGTCGCGGCCATCGTCGCGCGGTGCGGCGACGCGCGCGACGGCGCCGAGCACTACGCGACGCTCGAGACGTGCGGCGTCACGCTCGGCACGCCGTTCCGCCGCGTCGTGCGCACATGGCACGGCGAGCGTGAAGCGCTGGCCGAGATCGACGCGGCCGGCGGCGTCGACGCGGCGGGACGCCCGCACCCCGCGCTGCTCGACGCGTGCCTGCAGATCGGCAGCGGCGCGTTCGGCGACCGCACCGGAACGTTCGTGCCGTTCGCGTGCGCGCGCGTCGACGTCGCCGCGGCTTCGTGGCCGAGCACGGTTTTCGCGCATGCGCACGCGCGTGCCGCCGAGGCATCGTCGCTCACGGTCGACATCGTCGTGTGCGACGCGCGCGGCGCCGTGCTCGCGACGTTCGCGGCGCTGCGCTTCGGCGAAGCGCCTTCGGACGCGACGTCGGCGTCGGCGATGCTGTACGAGACGCGCTGGGAGCCCGCACCACTCGCCGCCGACGAACGCGTTGCGCCGGCCGGCACGTGGGTCGTTCTTGCGGACACGGGCGGCGTCGCGGCTGCCGTGCGAGACGCGCTGGCCGAGCGCGGCGCGCCGTGCACGCTCGTGGCCGCGGACGCGGCGACGACGACGCTGTCCGCCGCGCTCGCGAGCGGCGGCGTGCGCGCCGTCGTCGACTGTCGTCCGATCGACGCGCCCGACCTCGCCCTCGACGCCGAGCCGCGCGCCGTGCAAGGCGCGTTCGCGGCGCTGTACGGCGCGGCGCTCGACGTCGTGCAGCACGCGTGCGCGCCGGAAGCACCGGTCGCCGTCACGTTCGTGACGCGCGACGCGGCGCCGCTCGACCGCGTCGGCGGCAACGGCGCGCACGACGTGCTCGCCGCGTTGCGCCGCAGCGCGGTCGCGGAACGCCCGGATCTGTCGTGCCGCGCGATCGACGTCGAGGGCGGCGACGCGTCGAGCCCGGTCCTGCTCGCGGCGGAGCTGCTGCACGGCGGCGAGCCCGACGTCGCGTACCGCGGCGGCCGCCGGTTCGCGGCGCGCCTCGTGCGCGCGACGCGCACGCTGCCCGTGCACGGCCCGGACGATTCCCTCGCGCTGCAGCCCGCCGCATCGGGCGTGCTCGACGACGTCGCGTTCGCCGTGCGGCCGCGTCGCGCGCCGGCGCCGCACGAGATCGAGGTCGCCGTGCGCGCGAACGGCCTGAACTTCCGCGACGCGCTGCAGGCGCTCGCGATGCTGCCCGGGACGTCGCCCACGCTCGGGTTCGAGTGCGCGGGCGTCGTCGTGCGCGCCGGCGCGGCGAGCGGCTTCGCGCCCGGCGACGCGGTCATGGCCTACTGTCCCGGCGAGTGCGCGTCGTACGTGACCGTTTCGGCGCGGCACGCGGTCGCGAAGCCGCACGCCGTGAGCTTCGCGCAAGCGGCCGCGCTGCCGATCGTCACGATGACCGCGCTGTACGCGCTCGAGCGCGTCGCGCGCCTGCGGCCCGGCCAAACGATCCTGATCCACGCCGCGGCGGGCGGTCTCGGCCTCGCCGCGGTGCAGCTCGCGCTCGCGACGGGCGCGACGGTGTTCGCGACGGCGGGCTCGGCGCGCAAGCGCGACGCCGTGCGCGCGATGGGCGTCGAGCACGTGATGGACTCGCGCGGCGCCGGCTTCGGGGCCACGATCGCCGAGCGCACGAACGGCCGCGGCGTCGACGTCGTGCTGAACTCGCTGACCGGCGACCGTCTCGTCGAAGGGCTGCGCGCGGTCGCGTCCGGCGGATGCTTCATCGAGGTCGGCAAGCGCGACGTGCTGGACGCGGGGGAAGCGCACGCGCTCCGTCCCGACGTCACGTACGCGCGCTTCGAGCTCGGCGAGGAAGGGCTGCGCGACGACACGCTGGTGCCGTCGCTGCTCGCGCGCACGCGCGCGCTGGTCGAGGCCGGCGCGCTCGCGCCGTTGCCGGTCACCGCCTACCCGTTCGCGCGCGCGAGCCGCGCGCTCGACGACCTCGCGCACGCGCGTCTGATCGGCAAGGCGGTGCTCGCGCACGACGCGCACGCGGCCGCGATCGACGCGGGCGCGACATACCTCGTGACCGGCGGCTTCGGCGCGCTCGGCACGCGCACGGCACGGTGGCTCGCGCGCCGCGGCGCGCGCGCCGTCGTGCTCGCCGGCCCGCGCGAACGCGACGACGCGCGCGCGACGGTCGCCGAGCTGCGCGCGCTCGGCGTGGACGTTCGCACGGCGGAAGCCGACGTCGCGGACGTTCGCGCGATGCGCGCGCTCGTCGCCTCGATCGCGCCGGAGCGCCCGTTGCGCGGCGTCGTGCACTGCGCGGGCACGCTGGCGGACGGCACGCTTCGGGAGCAGAGCCGATCGGCGTTCGAAACGGTCGCGACGCCGAAAGTCGCCGGCACCGTCGCGCTGCACCACGCGCTGCGCGGGCACGATCTCGATTTCTTCGTGCTGTTCTCGTCCGCCGCGGCCGTGCTCGGCGCGGCCGGACAAGCGAACTACGCCGCGGCGAACGCCGCGATGACCGCGGTCGCCCGCGTCCGCCGCGCGCACGGGCAGCCCGCCACGCCGATCGCGTGGGGACCGTGGGACGGCGCCGGCATGGCGTCGTCGGACGCCGCGCGCCGGCGCATCGACGCGGTCGTGCCGTTCGACGAGCGCACCGGGTTCGCGGCGCTCGACGCGGCGCTCGCGTCGGAGTGTGCGGAACCCGTCGCGCTGCGCGTGCCGTCGTGGGCCCGCGTCGCGTCGAGCCGCTCGGCGCACGATCGGTTCCTCGCGCGTCTCGCCGGCGAACCGGCGGCGCGAGCGCACGAGCACGCGGGGACGTTGATCGAAACGCTCGCGGCGCACGGCGCGGAGAACCGCCGCCGTCTGCTCTCCGAGCACGTCGAGCGCACCGCGGCGGCGATCCTCGGCCTTCCCGACGGCGCGCGCATCGACGACGACGTGCCGCTCCACGACCGCGGTCTCGACTCGCTGATGTCGGTCGAGCTGCGCAACGCGCTCGTGAAGTCGCTCGGCGTGTCGCTGTCGCCGACCGTCGCGCTCGACTACCCGACGATTCCGCAGCTCGTCGACCACGTGCTCGCGCGCGCGTTCTCGTCGACGACGCTCGCCGCGCCGGCGGACGATGCGACCGCGATCGCCGCGCTCACCGACGACGAAGCGGAAGCGCTCCTCTCGCTCGAGCTCGAGGCCGCCGATGTCTGACGCCGAGCTCAGCCCCGTCAAGCGCGCGCTCGTCGAGATCCGTCGCTTGCGCGCGCGCCTCGCGGACGTTCGCCCGGCGAAGCCGTGCCCCGTCGCGATCGTCGGCGCGGCGGTCCGCATGCCCGGCGGCGTCACCACGCTCGACGCGTTCTGGAACCTGCTCGACGGCGACGCCGACGCGATCGGCGAGACGCCGCCGTCGCGCTGGGAGACGGGCGCGATCTACAGCGCGGATCCCGACGCGCCCGGGATGACGTTCGCAACGCGCGGCGCGTTTCTCGACGACGTCGCGAGCTTCGACGCCGAGTTCTTCGCCATCAGCCCGCGCGAAGCGGAGAGCATGGACCCGCAGCACCGGCTGCTGCTCGAATGCGCGTGGGAAGCGCTGGAGAACGCGGCGATCGCGCCGTCGTCGCTCGCCGGCACGAACGCGGGCGTCGTCGTCGCGATCGGCAACACCGACTACGGCCGCATGCTGCTCGCCGACCGCGGCGACATCGACGCGTACTCGACGTTCGGCGGCGCGTCGGCGCTCGCGAGCGGCCGCATCGCGTACGCGCTCGACCTGCACGGTCCGAACGCGGTGGTCGACACGGCGTGCTCCGGTTCGCTCGCCGCGGTGCACCTCGCGTGCAACAGCCTCGCGCTGCACGAAGCGGAGACGATGATCGTCGGCGCCGCGAACCTGATGCTGACGCCGGACGGCACGATCAGCTTCACGAAAGCGCGCATGCTTTCGCCGGACGGCCGCTGCAAGACGTACGACGCGGACGCCGACGGCTACGTGCGCGGCGAAGGCTGCGCCGTCGTCGTGCTGAAGCGCCTCGCCGACGCGCAGGCGGCGAACGATCCGATCCTCGCCGTCGTGCGCGGCTCCGCGATCAACCACGACGGCAAGAGCGCCGGCATGACGGCGCCGAACGGCCCCGCGCAAGTGCGCGTCGTGCGCGCGGCGCTCGCGGACGCGGGCCTCGCGCCGGATGCCGTCGACTACGTCGAGACGCACGGAACCGGCACGCCGCTCGGCGACCCGATCGAGCTCGAAGCGCTCGCGCAGGCGTACGGCACGGCGCACACGCACGAGCGGCCGCTCGCGATCGGCTCGGTGAAAACGACGCTCGGACACCTGGAAGCCGCCGCGGGCCTCGCGGGCCTGCTCAAGGCCGCGCTCGCGCTCGAACGCGAGCGCATCCCCGCGCACCGCAACGTCGTCACGCCGACGCCGCTGTTCGCCTGGGACGAGCACCCGCTCGAGATCGTGCGTTCGCCGCGCGCGTGGCCGCGCGGCGAACGGCCGCGCGCCGCCGGCGTGAGCTCGTTCGGGTTCTCCGGCACCAACGTCCACGTGATCCTCGAGGAAGCGCCGGCACCGGCGACGCGCGACCGTCGCGCCGACGGTCGCGCGCGGCTCTTCTGCATCTCGGCGCGCTCCGAGAACGCGCTCCGAGAGCTCGCGCGCCGCTTCGCCGCGCACGCCGCGACGTCGGGCGAGCCGCTCGACGCGATGTGCCGCACCGCGCACGCCGGGCGCGCGACGTTCACGCACCGGCTCGCCGTGCGCGCCCGCGACGCGCGCGATCTCGCCGAGACGCTCGCGTCGTGGGCGGAGGGCGGCACGCACCCGAACGTCGCGGCGGGAATCGCCGAGCCCGTGCCGCACGGAGCGCTCGTGTACCCCGACGACGACGTAGACGGCACGGGGCGCGACGCCGCGCTCGCAGCGATCGGACGCGCCTACGTCGCCGGCGCCGCGATCGATCCCGACGCCCTCGACGGCGACGGTCCGCGGTGCGCGAACCTACCGACGTATCCGTTCCAGCGCCGCACGTTCTGGCGGCCGCGCGCGCACGCGCGTGCCGCCTGGGACGACGTCGTCGCGGCAGCGCGCGCGCAGAGCGAGTTCGGCCCGCTCGGGTGGGACCTGACGACGCACGACGCGCGCCGTCGCACGTTCGAGACGCTGTCGGCGACCATCGTCGCGGACGCGTTCGCCCGTCTCGGCGCGTTCGGCAGCGCCGGCGTCCCCGCGACGGCGGACGACGTGATCGCCGCGCACGGCATCCTGCCGCGCCGCCGTCCGGTCGTCGCGCGCATGCTGCGGCTGCTCGCCCGTGAAGGGCTGCTCCGCGAGGCGGACGGCACGTTCGTGGCGGACCGTCCGCTCGCGCCGCGCGACCTCGCGCCGCTCTGGAGCGATGCCGAGCGCTTCCGCGACGACGATCCCGACGCGTTCGCGTACCTCGAGCGGTCGGCCGCGGTGCTCGCGCCCCTCCTCGCGGGCGACGCATCGCCGCTCGACGTGCTGTTCGCGGACGATCACGCCGCCGCAGGCACGTACGCGCGCGGCACGGCCGCGCGCTACCTCAACGCGATCGCCGCGGCCGCACTGCGCGCCGCGATCGCGGGACGCGTCGGCAACGGGACGTTCCGCGTCCTCGAAGCCGGTGCGGGCACCGGCGGCACGACGGCCGCGCTCGCGCCGCTGCTGCCGGACGACGCGGAGTACTGGTTCACCGACGTGTCCGACGCGTTCGTCGCGAAGGCGAAGCGCACGTTCACCGGACGCACGATGCGGTTCGCCACGCTCGACATCGACGGTCCGATCCCGGACGACATCCCGCACGGCGCGTTCGACGCCGTCGTCGCCGCGAACGTCGTGCACGCGACGCGCGACGCCGGCGAGACGCTCGACCGTCTGCGCGCGCTGCTCGCACCCGGCGGCGTGCTGATCATGATCGAGTCGACGCGGTACCACGCCGCGCTCGACCTCACGTTCGCCTTCCTCGACGGCTGGGACGCGTACGACGACGCGTATCGCTCGGAGCATCCGCTGCTCGGCGCCGATCGGTGGACGGCGCTGCTGCGCGAGCGCGGTTTCGCGTTCGCGGAGCGGCTTCCGGGCGCCGGATCGCCGGCCGACCTCGCGGGCCAGCACGTGATCCTCGCGCGCAACGGCGCCGACGCGCCGAGCGAACGCCGCGGCGGAGGTCCGTCGCTTCACGACGCGCGCCGCGGCGCGCCGCCGGCCGCGCCGCTCGACCTCACCACCCTGCCGCCCGAGGAACGGCGCGAGCGCGTGCGTTCGCTCGTCACGCGCTGCGTGTGCCGCGTGCTGAACCTGCGCGCCGACGAAGCGCCGGGGCCGCGCGACCGCTTCACCGAGCTCGGCATGGACTCGCTGCTCGCGCTCGAGCTGAAGCGCACGCTCGCCTCCGAGCTGGGCGCCGCCGACGCCGTTTCGGCCACGCTCGCGTTCGACACGGGCACCATCGAGTCGTTGAGCGACTATCTTCTCACGCTCCTCGCACCCGACGCGGCGCCGGCGATCCCGGCGGCCGCCGCCGCCGAGACGTTCGACGCGGACACGATCGCGGCGTTCTCCGACGACGAAGTCGAGGCGTTGCTCCTCAAACGCTTGGAGAGAACGCCATGAGCGCGCGCACCGAACTCTCGCCGCTCAAGCAGGCGTACCTCGCGCTTCAGGACGCGCAGACCCGCATCGCCGAGCTCGAAGGCGTCCGCGCCGAGCCGATCGCGATCGTCGGCATCGGCTCGCGCCTGCCCGGCGCCGAGCCGAACCCGAACGCGTTCTGGTCCCTGCTGCGCAATCGCGGGAACGCCGTCGGCGAGGGCATGCACGAGCGGTGGCGCGCGATCGGTGCGCCGGCCACGGAGACGATGCCCGACTTCACGCGGTACGCGTCGCTCCTGAACCGTCCGGACCTGTTCGACGCGGAGTTCTTCACGATCTCGCCGCGCGAAGCGGCGGGCGTCGATCCGCAGCAGCGTCTCGTGCTCGAGGTCGCGTGGGAAGCGCTCGAAAACGCCGGCATCGCGCCGTCGTCGCTGTACGGCTCGAACACCGGGATGTTCCTCGGCCTCACCGGTTCGGACTACTCGCTGCTCCAGCTCGGCACGCTGCACCGCGAAGACGTCAACGCGCACTACGCGTCCGGCTGCGCGAGCAGCATCGCCGCGGGACGCGTCTCGTACGTGCTCGGGCTGCGCGGGCCCGCGCTCTCCGTCGACACGGCGTGCTCGTCGTCGCTCGTCGCGGTGCACCTCGCGTGCCGTGCGATCCGCAACGGCGAGTGCACGATGGCGCTCGCCGGCGGCGTCAACATGATCTTGGCGACGGAAGCGACGCGGTCGTTCTCGCTCGCGGGGATGCTGTCCGCGCACGGACGGTGCGCGGCCTTCGCCGCCGGCGCCGACGGGTACGTGCGCGGCGAAGGCTGCGGCTTCGTCGTGCTCAAGCCGCTGTCGCGCGCGCAGGCGGACGGCGACCGGATCCTCGCCGTCGTGCTCGGCTCCGCGATCAACCACGACGGTCCGAGCGCCGGGCTCACCGTGCCGAGCGGCGCAGCGCAGCAGTCGCTGCTGCGCGCGGCGCTCGCGTCGGCGGGACTCACGCCCGACGCGGTCGGTTACGTCGAGGCGCACGGCACGGGCACGGCGCTCGGCGATCCGATCGAGGCCGAAGCGCTCGGCGCGGTGTTCGGGTCGAATCGCGCGCGCCCGCTGCCGATCGGCTCCGTCAAGACGAACATCGGCCACCTCGAGTCGGCGGCGGGCATCGCGGGCCTCATCAAGCTCGTGCTCGCGCTGCGCCATCGCGAGATTCCGGCGCAGCTGCACTTCGATGCGCCGAGCCCGCACATCCGGTGGGACACGCTCGGGCTCGAGGTCGTCGCGCAGCACCGCGCATGGGACGCGATCGACGGCCGCCGCATCGCCGGCGTGAGCTCGTTCGGGTTCAGCGGCACGAACGCGCACGTCGTCGTCGCCGACGCGCCCGCACGTCCCGATCTCTCCGCGCCGCCGCGGCCCGTTGAGATCCTCACGCTCTCCGCGCGCTCGGAGAGCGCGTTGCGCGACACGGCCTCCGCGTACGCGACGCGCCTCGACGGCGCCGTCGACTGGGCCGACGTCTGCCACACCGCCGCCGTCGGCCGCACCGCGTTCGCGCAGCAGCTCACCGTGCGCGGAAGCGATGCGGGCGAGCTGCGCGCGGGGCTCGACGCGTTCCTCGCGTCGGAGTCGAATCCGCGCGTCGTCACGTCGCGCACGACGCAGGCGCCGAGGATCGCGTTCCTGTTCACCGGCCAGGGCGCGCAGTACGCCGGAATGGGGCGCGACCTCTACGCGTCGTCGCCGCGCGTGCGCGGCATCGTGGACGCCGCCGACGCGATCCTCGGCGACGTCGACGGAGCACGGCTCGGCTCCGTCATGCGCGGCGAGCATCCCGATGCGGCGAACCTCATCGTGCAGACGCGCTTCACGCAGCCCGCGCTGTACGTGCTCGAGTACGCGTTGAACGAGGTGTTCCGCGCCGCCGGCGTCGAGCCGTACGCGGTCATCGGGCACAGTCTCGGCGAGTACGTCGCCGCCGCCGCGACCGGCGTGTTCGGCTTCGAGGACGGCCTGCGGCTCGTCGCGGACCGTGCGCGCCTGATGCACGAGGTGCGCGCGGACGGCGCGATGCTCGTCGTCGCGGCGCCGGAGGCGGACGTCGCGCCGCTCCTGCGCGGATACGAGCGCAGCGTGGCGATCGCGGGCGTCAACGCGCCGAGCCAGGTCACGATCTCCGGCGACCGCTCCGCGATCGGCGAGATCGCAACGGCCTGCGCGCGCGCCGGACTCCGCACGGTCCCGCTTCCCGTGTCGCACGCGTTCCACTCGCCGCTGCTCGACGACATGGCGGCCGCGTTCGAAACGCGCGCCGCCGAGCTCGCGTACGCCGCTCCGGCGCGCGCGTTCGTGTCCAACCTCACCGGCGCGACGATCGACGCCGTCGACGCGGCGTACTGGCGCGCGCACACGCGCGAGGCCGTGCGCTTCGCCGACGGCGTGCGCGCGATCGATGCGCTCGGCTGCACGGTGCTGGTCGAGATCGGTCCGAAGCCGACGCTGCTCCCGCTCGCGCAAACGGTGCTCGGACGCTCGGACGCGCGCACGTTCGTTCCGACGCTGCACGCGCCCAGACGCGACTGGGACGACGTCGCGCGCGCGCTGCAGCAGCTGCACGCCGTCGGCGTTCCGGTCGACTGGGCGGGCTGGGAGGACCGGACGCCGCGACGCATCGTCGACGCGCCGACGTACGCGTTCCAGCGGCGCCGCCATTGGTTCGCGCCGTCCGTCGCGCGCGCCGCGGCACCCGCACCGGGCCGCGCGAGCGCGCACGCGCTGCTCGGAACGCGCTTGCGCACCGCGACGGCGCGCGCGCAGTTCGAGGCGACCGTGAGCGCGAGCGACCCGCCGTGGCTGGCGGAGCATCGCATCGCCGGCGCGACCGTGCTGCCGGGAACGGCGTTCGTCGAGATCATGCTCGCCGCCGGCGCGGCCGTCGATGCGCGCCTGCGCACGATCGCCGACCTCGCGCTCGTCGCACCGGTTCGCGTCGACGACGAACGGACGCGCGTCGTGCAGACGGTCGTCGACGACGGCGACGCGCCGACGGTGCGCGTGTTCGCCGCCGACGACGACGTGGCGGGCGAGCAGCCGGCGCGCTTTCGGCTGCAGGCCGAGGCGCGGCTGCAACGTTCCGCGGACGACGCGCCCGACCGCGCCGACCTGGCGGCGATCGCGGCGCGCTGCACCACCGTCATCGACGGAGCGGAGCATTACGCGCGCCTGGCGCGCACGGGCGCCGACTTCGGCGCGACGTTCCGCGGCGTGCGGGGCGTGCGCGCGGGCGATCGCGAGGCGCTCGGCGAGATCGACACGACCGTCGTCGGCGATGGTCCCTCGTCGCGGCCGCATCCCGCCGTGCTCGACGCGTGCCTGCAGACGGCGGCCAGCGCGTCCGACGCCTACGACGAGTCGTACATCCCGATGGCGTTCGGCACGTTCGCGCTGCTCGCCGATCGCTGGCCCGCGACGGTGTTCTCGCACGCGCGGCTCGTGGGCGACGGCGATCAGCCGAAGGTCGATCTCGACGTGTACGCGCCGGACGGCGTCGCGCTCGCGCGCGTGCGCGACGTGGCGTTCAAGAAGGGCGCGTCGTTCGCGCCCGCGGCCGCGGACGTCGCGTCGTGGTTCTACGACGTCGCGTGGAAGAAGACGCCGACCCTCGACGCGCCCGCGGCGCGCGACGCGTTCGCCGTGATCGCCGGCGACGGCGCGCTCGCGGACGCGATCGCATCCGCGCTGCGCGCGACGGGCCGCGACGTCGCGCTGCTGCACCCCGACGCGCTCGATCGCACGCTGGCGTCATGGAACGGGCGCGGCGACCGCGTCGAAACGCTCGTCTACGTCCCGCAGCGGACCGCCGAGGCCGGCGTCCGCGATCTGCTCGAGCTGTGCCGGCGCCACGCCGTGGACGGCGCGTTCCGCGACGCGCGGCTCTACGCGATCACGCGCAACCTGCAGGCGGTGGACGCCGGCGAGCTCGTCGATCCGACCGACGCGCCGGTGGGCGGTCTCGCGGTGACCGTGGCGAGCGAGTTTCCGCAGCTGCGATGCACGCGCATCGACGTGGACGCCGCGGACGTCGCGACGAGCGCGATCGAGATCGCGCGGGAGATCGCGGCGGGCGCGAGCGACGATTCCGTCGCGTATCGCCGCGGCGCGCGCTACGTCGCGCGTCTGGAACGAACGCCGGCCGCCGCGCGCGTGTCGGCGTCGGCGCAGCCGCTCGCGCTGCGTGCGGGCCGCAGCATCGACGACCTGCAGTGGGCGCCCGCCGCGACGGCGCCGCTCGGACCGCATGACGTCGAGATCGAGGTCTACGCTGCCGCGCTGAACTTCCGCGACGTCGTCAGCGCGGTCGGCATGATTGCCGACGTGCTGCCGCTCGGCGGCGAGTGCGCCGGCGTCGTGCGGCGCACGGGCGACGCCGTCACGCGCGTCGCGGAGGGCGACGCCGTCGTCGCGCTCGCGATGGGCGCGCTCGCCGACCGCGTGGTGACGCCGGAAGGCTTGGTCGTGCCGAAGCCGGCGGCGCTGTCGTTCGACGCGGCCGCGGCGCAGAGCATGGTCTACCTCACCGCGCAGTACGCGCTCGTCGACGTCGCGGCGCTGCGCGCGGGCGAGAGCGTCCTGATCCACGCGGGCGCCGGCGGCGTCGGCCTCGCCTCGATCGCGATGGCGACGCGCATCGGCGCGACGGTGTTCGCGACGGCGGGCTCGGAGCGCAAGCGCGCATACCTGCGCGCGCTCGGCGTCGAGCACGTGATGGACTCGCGGACGCTCGCGTTCGCCGACGAGATTCGCGCGGCGACCGGCGGCCGCGGCGTCGACGTCGTGCTGAACTCGCTGGCGGGCGACTTCGTCGACGCCGGCTTGTCGATCACGGCGCCCGGCGGACGCTTCGTCGAGATCGGCAAGACCGACATCCGCGCCGCCGCGGACGTGCAACAGCGTCATCCCGGCATCGCGTACGCCGCGATCGACCTCGCCGACCGCATGGGCGACGACCCGTACGGGCTGTCGGCGCAGCTCACCGAGCTGCTCGCGCGCATCTGTGCCGGAGAGATGCGCGCGGTGCCGCACCGCACGTACCCCACGCATCGCGCGAAGGACGCGTTCCGCGACCTCGGGAGCGCTCGCCATCACGGAAAGCTCGTGCTCGCGTTCGATCGCGCCGCCGACGTGCCCGTCGTGCGCGGCGACGGCGCGTACCTCATCACCGGCGGGATGTCCGGCCTCGGCGCGCGCGTCGCGGAGTGGCTCGCGAGCCGAGGCGCCGGGCGCATCGTGCTGCTCGGACGGCGCGCGCCCGCGCCGGACGTCGCCGAAGCGATCGCGCGCTGGCGCGACGGCGGCGTCGACGTCGTCGTGCGGCAAGGCGACGTCACGAACGCGGACGACGTCGACGCCGCGGTGCGCGACGCCGGCCCGAACGTCCGCGGCGTGATCCATTGCGCGAACGTACTCGACGACGCGCCGATCGCCGAGCTCTCGTGGCCGCGGTTCGCCACCGTGCTCGGTCCGAAGGGCGACGGCGCGTGGAACCTGCACCGCGCGACGATCGAGAAGCCGCTCGACTTCTTCGTGCTCTTCTCGTCGGTCGCGGCGCTGCTCGGTCCACGCGGCGGCGCGAACTACGCGGCGGCGAACGCGATGCTCGACGCGCTCGCGCACGCGCGGCGCGCGGAGAACCTCCCGGCGCTCAGCATCGCCTGGGGCGCGTGGGGCGAGATCGGATGGGCCGCACGCCGGAGTAACGCCGCCCCCGTCGCGCCGGGCTTCGCGTTCATGGCGCCCGACGACGGCATTCGCGCGCTCGAGATCGCGTTGCACCTCGGGGGCACGGCGCACGTCGCCGTCGCGCCGATCGATTGGCGCGCGGTCGGCGATCACGCCGCGCGCGCCGAGCGCCCCGTCCCCTCGATGTTCGCCGACGTCGTGGCGTCGTACGGCGCGCGCGCGACGCCGGCCCGGCGCGGTGCCGAGCCCGCGCTCGCCGACGTGCTCCCGGCGGCCCCGCAGCCCAACCGCTACGCGCTCGCGATCGCGCAGCTGCAAGACCTCGCGGCAAACGTGCTCGGCATCGAGGAAGCGGACCGCATCGACGCGGAGCGTCCCCTCAAAGAGCTCGGCATGGACTCGATCCTTGCGGTCGACTTGCGCAACGCCGTCGCGCGCTCCGCGCGCCGCGACATGCCGGCGACGCTGCTGTTCGACTACCCGACGATCGCCGCGCTGGCGCAGCACGTCGTCGCGACGCTCACGCCCGCGGCGGCGAACGGCGACGCGCGTGCCGCGGACGCGGCGCACGTCACGCCGAGCGCGGCGAGCGAAGCCGACGACCTCCTCGCCGCGATCGAGGATCTCGGCGACGACGAGGTCGACCGTCTGCTCTCGCAGCGAGGCGCGGACGTCACGTGAGCGTCGACACGTTCGCCGACCGCATCGCGAAGCTGTCGCCGAAGAAGCTCGCGCTGCTCGCGACGCAGCTCTACGAGCGATCGGCGGCGCCGTCCGCGGTGAGCGAGCCGATCGCGATCGTCGCGATGGCGTGCCGTCTGCCCGGCGACTGCGACACGCCCGACGCGTTCTGGTCGTTGCTCGAGCGCGGCGGCGACGCGACGTCCACCGTGCCGGCCGAGCGCGCCGCGCTTACCGGCGACGGAGCGCGCGACCTGATTCCGGGCGCGGACGCGCGTTCGCGGCACGGCGCCTTCTTGCGCGACATCGACTGCTTCGATGCGGCGCTGTTCGGGATCTCGGCGAAGGAAGCGATCAACATGGACCCGCAGCAGCGTCTGCTGCTCGAGGTCTGCTGGGAGGCGCTCGAAAACGCCGGCACGCCGATCGACGCGCTGCGCGGCTCGGACACCGGCGTGTTCGTCGGCGCCAGCGGCATCGACTACCAGATCCTGCGCGCGTTCTCGCAGCCGGCTCCCGACGGCTACACGCTCACGGGCTCGGCGAACGCCGTCATCGCGGGCCGCATCGCGTACGCGTTCGGCTTCCACGGCCCGAGCACGGTCGTCGACACGGCGTGCTCCGCGTCCGCCGCCGCGATCCACCTCGCGTGCCAGAGCCTGCGTTCGCGCGAGTGCGACCGCGCGCTCGCAGGTGGCGTGAACCTCGCGCTGCTGCCGTACGCGACGCACCTGCTCGACGGCATGGAGGCGCTCTCGCACGACGGGCGGTGCAAGGCGTTCGCCGCGTCCGCCGACGGCTTCGGACGCGGCGAGGGCTGCGCGATGCTCGTGCTGCGCCGGCTCGACGACGCCGCGCTCGCCGGCGATCCCGTGCTCGCCGTCATCCGCGGCAGCGCGTGGAACCAGGACGGTCGCAGCAGCGGACTCACGGCGCCGAATGGGCTCGCGCAAGAACGCGTCGTGCGCGCCGCGTTGCGCGCCGCCGGCGTGCAGTCGGGCGACGTCTCGTACGTCGAGGCGCACGGCACCGGGACGGCGCTCGGCGACCCGATCGAGATCGACGCGCTCGCGCGCGTGTTCGGCGAGCGCGACCGCGCGACGCCGCTGCACGTCGGGTCGGTGAAGACGAACGTCGCGCACCTCGAAGCGGCGGCCGGCATCGCGAGCGTAATGAAGGTCGTCCTCGCGCTGCAGCACGATCGCATCCCGCCGCACCTGCACCTGTCCGAGCGCAACCCGCGCATCCCGTGGGACGCGATCCCGATCGACGTGCCCGCGAACGGCGCCCCGTGGCCGCGCGGCGAGGCGCCGCGCATCGCGGGCGTCAGCTCGTTCGGCTTCAGCGGCACGAACGTGCACCTCGTCATCGCCGACGCGCCGGGCTCCACCGCGCCGCGCGCGCACGCGAGCGTCGAACGCGACGAGCCGGCCGTGCTCACCGCGTCGGCGAAATCCGCCGACGCGCTCGCGCGGCTCGCGTTTCGCTACGCGCAGGCGCTGGAACGCGGGGGCACCGCGTTCGCGCGCTTCGCGGCGTCGGCGAACCGCAACCGTTCGCCGCTGCCGCATCGGCTCGCGCTGGTCGCGAGCGGCGCGCGCGAGGCCGCCGCGGAGCTGCGGCTGTTCGCCGCGGGCGATTCGCGCACGCGCGTGCGGTCCGCGTTCGTCGAGACGCATCGTCCGGTGCGCGTCGGCGTGCTGCATCCCGAGGACGAGCCGCTGTGGCGTGCGCTCGGCGTCGTGCCGTGGGAAGCGTCGACGCCGTGCGACCGCGTCGTCGAGCGCAGCGCCGCGGACGCCGGCGCGGTGCGCGACGAAGCGATCGCGCTGTACCTCGCAGGCGTCGCGATCGATTGGACACCGTTGCACGGCGACGTCGCCGCCGACGCGCTGCTGCCGAACTATCCCTTCGAGCGCACGCGGTACTGGATCACGCCGCCCGCGCGCAACGCGGCAGCGGCGCGCATGCCCGCGCCGAGCGCGCTCGTGCGCGACGCGCACGCGAACGCCGTCCGATCGCCTGCCGTCGACGCCGCGGACGCGGCGCGCTTCGAGGACGACGTCGAGCGCTTCGCGCTGCACAGCAGCGTGACGGCGCTGCGCGCGCTGCGGCCCTCGCTCGCGGCGGGCGCGGCGATCCCGCTCGACGATTCGTGCGCCGCGCTCGGCGTCGTGCCGGCGCAGCGGCGGCTGCTCGAACGCATGCTGCGCCTGCTCGCGGAACACGGCGTCGCACGCGCCGACGGTACGGGATGGACGCTCGTGCACGATCTCGCCGCGCACGATCTCGACGAGGAGCTGCGGCAGCTCCGGTCGCGCTATCCGTTCGCGTCGATCGAGATCGAGGTCGCGGCGCGCACGCTCGAGCTGCCGCGCGTGCTGCGCGGCGAGCTGTCCGGCGTCGACGTGCTCTTCCCCGACGGTTCGTTCGCCCTCGCGAGCGCGCTGTACCGCGACACGCCCGCCGCGCGCACGCTGAACGCGCAGGTCGCGTCGGTCGTGCGCGAGATCGGCCGCGGCGCCCAGCGGCCGCTGCGCGTGCTGGAGATCGGCGCGGGCACGGGCGGCACGACGAGCGCCGTGCTGGACGCGCTTCCGTCCGGCGGCGAGTACGTGTTCACCGATCTCTCGACCGGGTTCTTGGCCGCCGCGCGCGCGGCGTTCCGCGACCGCCCCGGGATGCGCTACGAGCTGCTCGACGTCGAAGACCGCGCGCGCGTCGACGCGCTCGCCTCGCCGCCGTTCGACGTCGCGATCGCCGCGAACGTGCTGCACGCGACGCGCTCCGTTCGCGACACGCTCGCGAACGTGAAGCGGCTGCTGCGACCGGACGGGTATCTCGTGCTGCTCGAAGCGACGACGTCGCTGGCGATCGCGGACATCGCGTTCGGCGCGACGGAAGGCTGGTCGCACCGGACCGATCTCGACCTGCGTCCGCTCGGGCCGCTGCTCAGCCGCGAGACGTGGCTGAACGTGCTGCGCGACGCCGGCTTCGACGCGGACGCGCTCGCCGGCGACGGCGTCGCGACGAAGCATCAGACCGTCGTCGTCGCACGCCCCGCGCAGGCGGCGGCCGTCGCGAAGCCGGCGACGCGCTCGTCGTTCGACGCGTTCGCGCGCCGCCTCGCGGACACGCCGCCGAGCGAGCGGGCCGGCGCGATCGTCGAGTTCCTCCGCGTGCGCGCCAACGAGCTGCTGGAACGCGATCCCGCGACGCCGATCGACGCCGGCACGCCGCTGATCGACATCGGCCTCGACTCGCTGGTCGGGCTCGAGTTGCGGAACGACCTCCAGAACCTGCTGCACGTGCAGCTTCCGTCGACGGTGTTCTTCGAGCATCCGACGATCGCGGCGCTCGCGCGCTACCTCGAGCTCGTCACGATGACGTCCGCCGTGTCCGCGAGCGCGCGCGCGTCCGACGGCGTCGAGCGCGTGACGATCTGATGACGAGCACGGCGAAAGCCGTCGACCTGCTGCTGGAGCTGGGCGAGCTCGGCATCAGCGTGTCGGTCGACGGCGATCGTCTCGTGTGCGAGGCGCCGCCCGGCGTGCTGACGGCGGAGCATCGCGACGCGCTCGCGGCCAACAAGCCGGAGATCCTGCGCCTGCTGGGCGCGGCGAGCGCGGATCGCGCGCTGCCCGACCTCACGAGCGGCGCCACCGACGGCGTGGCGAGCCGCGCGCAGCGCGCGATCTGGCTGCTCGAGCAGCTGAATCCCGGCTCGTGCGTCTGGAACATCGCGATCGCGTTCTCGATCGACGGCCCGCTCGACCGCGCGGCGCTCGCGCGCAGCTTCGAGACGCTGGTCGCGCGTCACGCGACGCTGCGCAGCCGGTTCGCCGACGTCGACGGCGTGCCGACGGTGACGATCGCGCCGGCCGACGGCTGGACGATCGACGAGCGCGACCTGCGCGGCGAACCGGACGCCGCCGAACGCGCGGAAACGATCGCGGTCGCGGAGGCGCAGCGTCCGTTCGATCTCAGCGAAGGCCGGCTGTGCCGCGTGACGCTGCTGCGCACGGCGGACGAGTCGCACCTCCTCGCGATCGTGCTGCACCACATCGCCGCCGACGGTTGGTCGCTGGGCGTCATCGCGGAGGAGATCGGCGAGCTGTACGCGGCGTATGCCGCCGGCGACGCGTCGCCGCTGCCGGCGCTGACGCACGGATACGCCGACTTCGTCACCTTCGAGGCGGCGCGGGACGAAGCCGCCGAGGACGACGTCGCGTGGTGGCGCGAGCGGCTTGCGGGCGAGCTGCCGACGCTGCGGCTGCTGCGGGCGTCGTCACCGCAGGAACGCGGCGGCCGCGCGGCGTTCGAGTTGCCCGCGGACCTTCGCGCCGATGCGGAACGCCTCGCGCGCGAGCGCGACACCACGCCGTTCGTCGTGCTGTTGGCGGCGTTCGTGCTGCTGGTGCACCGGCTCTCCGGCGAGCGCGACGTGCTGGTCAGCACGCCGACGTTCAACCGCGACCGCCGCGAGTTCGCCAACCTGGTCGGCATGTTCGTGAATCCCGTCGTGCTGCGCACGATCGTCGGCGACGCGATGACGGTGGGCGAGCTCATCGACGCCGTGCACCGCTCGACGCTGGACGCGTTCGCGCACCCCGTGCCGTTCGACCGCGTCGTCGAGGCGGTTCGCCCGCAGCGCGTCGGAACGCAGACGCCGATCGTGCAGCTCTCGTTCGCGTATCAGAACATGCGCGTGCCCGCGCTGCGTCTCGGCAGCGCGACGGTCGAGTACCGCCCGCTCGAGCTCGCCGGCTCGCGCTACGACGTGTCGGTGCAGAT
>Ga0213875_10000447_pt1 | contig 35914 bp, 33 predicted proteins | sample BarmaccomBMRX_R8_FD_160105 | JGI IMG/M metagenome (GOLD analysis project Ga0213875, IMG submission 160105) | Root-associated microbial communities from Barbacenia macrantha in rupestrian grasslands, the National Park of Serra do Cipo, Brazil - RX_R8 | ecosystem: Host-associated > Plants > Roots...
GTGATCCGATGCGTGCGGTAGGACACTATCGAGCGCAGCCCGCCGGCGACGACATAGTCGACCTCGCGCTCGAAGCGCTCGTAAGCTTCGACATCGACACCGGGCTTCAGCTTGGCCAGCACATAGCGCACCGTCGTCATCCCTCCTCCTCCTGGGTCAGTCCTGCGATCACGATGACGCCGCAACCGCGCGGGTGGCGCCACGGCGCCGGTTGCGGGGAGCCGCCCCGTCCCGCGCATTCCGCTCCGGCCCGGTCCAGGTCGGATCCTTGAGCCGGGTCCCGATGGACCGCGCCGCGTCGGTCAGCAGACGGATGATCCGCTGCCGCTCCGGGGCACCGACGGTCGCTGCGGGGTATGAGATGCAGAAGCTGAGCTGCTCGCCTAGCTCGGGGTCACCGATCGCGACGGCGATCGAGCCGACACCCGGGATCGCCTCGTCGACCGCCTCGCACCAGCCGACGCGGCGCACCTCGCTCAGCGCCGCCAGGAGCTGGGCGTAGTCCGCCGGCGAATTCGGCGAACGCGGCCGCGGCACGGTCGGATAAAGGCGTTTCAGGCGGTCGTCCGACATTCGCGCGAGCAAGGCGCGCCCCGTCGATGTTTCTGCGGCGGGCGCCCGGCTCCCGAGTGGCGTGACCACGCGCAAGGCGTGCGTGCCGTGCCGCATCCGGACCACCATCACGTCCTGCCCATCGAGGATCGAAACGTATCCGGTATGGCCCGTCTCCCGGCAGCTGGCGGCGAGCGCCTCATCGGCCATCGCGAGCAGCGGAGCGTCACCACGCACATGCCGCCCGATTTCGAACAGCAATGTGCCGACGCAATACCGCGAAGTCGTGCCGAACTGCGCGAGAAGCCCCTCCCGGCGCATCGCGCTCAGCAGCCGCGAGGCCGAGCTCTTCGGCAACGCGAGAAGGGCCGTGACTTCACCGACCGACAAATGCGGCCGCTCGGCCGAGAACAGCCGCAGGACCGCGACGGCGTTGGCGAGCGTGCTCATAGAGCTGGCAGCCGGGTGTTCATACGAGGTGACAGGCGACACTGCGGCCCGGCGCGACCTCACGCAGCGCGACCGGTTCGCCGCAGACCGGACGCGCCAGCGGGCAGCGGTCCCGCAAGGCGCAGCCGCGATCGGCAGGTCCGGCTGCGGCTACCTCGCCGGCGAGCACGAAGCCGGGAGGCGCCGCATCCGGATCGGGCACCGGGACGGCGGCGAGCAGAGCGCGGGTGTACGGATGCAGCGGATGGCGAAACAGCTCTGCGGCCCCACCCTCCTCGACGATGCGGCCGAGATACATGACGGCGACGCGGCGAGACAGGTATCTCACCGTCGCCAGATCATGCGAGATGAAGAGATAAGACAGGCCGCGCCGCTCGCGCAGCGCTTCGAGAAGAAGCAGCACGCGCGCCCGCAACGACACATCGAGGGCGGAGGTCGGCTCGTCGAGAACGACGAGCCGCGGACCGGTGACGATCGCGCGGGCGATGTTGACCCGCTGCCGCTGCCCGCCCGACAATTCGTGCGGATAGCGGCCGGCCAGTTCAGCGCCGAGCCCGACCTCCTCTAGCGCGTCCGCGACGCGCTCCCGATGTTCGCCGCGGCTGACTGAGCCTTCGCGTTGGAGCCGCAACGGCTCCTCAACCATGCGGCGCACCGTCATGCGCGGGTTCAGCGAGGCCGTCGGGTCCTGGAACACCATCTGCAGCTCGCGCCGGCGGCGGCGCATGCCTGCGCGGTCGAGCCCGGCCAGATCGACGCCGTCGAACCGCACCGTTCCGCCTGACGGACCAATCAGCCGGACGACGCAGCGCGCGAGTGTCGATTTTCCGCAGCCCGATTCGCCGACCAGCCCGACGGTTTCGCCGGATGCCACCGAAAGCGAGACGCCGTCCACGGCACGAATCGTGCGCGCCGGGCGTCCTGCGAGGCGGCTCGCCCAGGCTCGCGGCCCGCTCGCGGCGAAGCGCTTTTCGAGGCGTTCGATGCTCAACAGCGAATTAGATGGCGGGGACACGGCCGGCCTCGACCCCGAAACATGCGACGCGACGGTCGTCTTCACGCTTGCGCAAAGCAGGGCGGGTCCCACAGCACTCGTCGCTGCGCCAGTTGCAGCGCCCGGCATAGCGGCACCCCGGCGGCGGCCGCAGCAGCGCCGGCACCGAGCCGGGGATCGCGACGATCGGCTCGTCGCGATCGAGACGCGGGATCGACCGGACGAGAGCCTGCGTATAGGGATGCACCGGATGGCGGAACAGGTCGCGCACCGGCGCGATCTCGACCACCTGGCCGGCGTGCATGACCGCAACGCGGTCGCAGATCGAGGCGACCGCGCCGAGATCGTGCGTGATCAGAACGATCGCGGCCGCGGTACGCGCCCGCAGTTCCCGGAACAGGTCGAGGATGCGTGCCGCGATCGACACGTCGAGCCCGGTCGTCGGCTCGTCCGCAAACAGCAGCTGCGGGCCGGCTGCGAGCGCCATTGCGATCATGACCCGCTGACACATGCCGCCCGAGAGCTGGTGCGCGTACTGCCCGTAACTCCGCTTCGGTTCGGGGATGCCGACCTCGCGCAGCGCGTCATAGGTCCGGCGTCGCGCCTGCGCGGCATCGAGGCCGGCATGGTGTCGCAGCACCCGCGCGATCTGCCATCCGATCGGAATGACCGGGTTCAGCGAGGTGCGCGGACTCTGCGGCACTAATGCGAGCCGCGCGCCGCGCATCGGCGTCATCGCGGCATCGTCGAGGACGGCCAGATCCGTCCCGTCGAACCGCACCGCGCCGCCCACGATGCGGCCGGGTTGCCGGAGCAGACGCAGCGCGGCAAAGGCGGTCACGGACTTCCCCGACCCGGACTCGCCGACAAGCCCGAGGATCTCGCCCGCGCGCACATCGAGTGTGACGCCGTCGACGGCCTCGACAGGGCCGTCCTCGGTCGCGAAGTGCACGGCCAGGTCCTCGATCTCGAGAAGGCTCACCGCCCCCCTCTCAACGCACGCCCCGCATCCGCGGATCGAGCATGTCGCGCAACCCGTCTCCAATCAGGTTGAAGGCGAGAACGGTCACGACGATCGCCAGTCCCGGAAACAGGAACAGCCACCACTCGCCGCTGACCATCTGGTCCGCGCCTTCTGCGGTCATCGCGCCCCATTCGCTCGCGGGCGGGGCGATGCCGAGCCCGATGAAAGACAGCGCCGCCATCGTCAGCAGCGCGAAGCCCATCGCTAGGCTGGCCTGGACGATGACGGGCGGCAGGCAATTCGGCAGCAGATGGACAAAGACGATGCGCCAAGTCGGGTTGCCGACGGTGCGCGCCGCCTCGGCATACTCCATCTCGCGCACGCGCAGCATCTCGGCGCGGACCAGCCTCAGATATCCCGGCAGCTGGGTCACCGCGATCGCCGTGACGACATTGGCAACCGTGTTGCCGAGCGCCGCGGTGATGCCCATCGCCAGCACAAACGCGGGAAACGCCATGACGGCATCGACAATCCGCATGACGACCTGGTCGGCCCAGCCGCCCACATAGCCGCCGACCGCTCCGACCGAGGCGCCGATCGCGAAGGCGATCGCCGTCGCGCAGAGCGGCACCAGCAGGTCGATGCGCGCCGCCGCGACGACGCGGGACAGCTGATCGCGGCCGTAGAGGTCGGTGCCGAGCGGGTGGCTGAGCGACGGTGGCTGGAGCGCGATCTCGGGGTTGGTGTCATCGGGGTCGAACGGGGTGACCCACGGCGCCAGCGCGGCAGCCAGCGCGATCAGCAGGATTGCGCACAGCCCCGCAAGGGTCACGGGGTCGCGCCTGAGCCGCCGCCAGCGCGGCGCGCGGACGCCCCTCTCGGCCGGCGGAGGCCGCGATGCCGAGACGAGCGGGTCGGAGGAGGTCTTCACCCGAACCGGATCCGTGGGTCGATCAAGCCGTAGACCAGATCGACGGCGAGATTCACCAGCACGTACATGACCGCGACGAACAGCACGAAGGACTGGATCGGCCCCGAATCCTTGGTCATCAGAGCGGTCACGGCATAGTTGCCGATCCCCGGCCATGCGAAGACGCTCTCGACGACCGCGTTGCCGGCCATCAGAAATCCGAACACGATGCCGAGCATCGTCACGGTCGGGATCAGCGCGTTCCGCAAGGCGTCGCCATAGACGATGCGGTGGGCCGGCAGCCCGGCCGCCCGAGCCGCGAGGATGTAATCCGACTGGAGGATCTCGAGCATCGTCGCGCGCACCATCCGGGTCAGCGGCGCCATGACGCTGATGCCGAGCGTCACCGCCGGAAGAGCGAGCTGGCGCAGGCTCGACACGAGCGCCGTTCGGTTCGCCGTCAGCAGCGAGTCGAGGACATAAAGGCCGGTGATATGGATCGGCGGCGCAATTCCGGCGCCCAGCCGGCCCAGCGGCGCCGGCGCGATGCCAAGCTTGTAGAAGAACACGAAAATAAGCAGCAGCCCCGTCCAGAAGCTCGGCATGGCGACACCGGCAACGCCGATAACGCGCCCGATGTGATCGATCGGGGAGTTACGGTGCACCGCGGAGACGATGCCGAGCGGGATGCCGGCCGCGAGCGCGACGACGAGGCTCGCGAAGGTGAGCTCGAGCGTCGCAGGCAGACGCTGGACGAAATCGTCGAGCACCGGCCGGCCTGTGGACGCGCTTTCACCGAGATCGCCGCGGAGCAGCCCGCCGATGTAGCGCGCGTACTGCACCGGCCAGGGCCGATCCAATCCCATTTGCCGTTCGGTTTCCCGGATGTATTCGGGGGTGGCGAGCGGCCCCGCCTTGACCAGCGCCGGATTGCCAGGCAGCAAATATGTCAGGCAGAAGCTGATCACGGTGACGCCGAACAGTGTCGGCACCACCAGCACCACTCGCCGCAGCAGGAAACCCATCTCTGGAGGAGGCTCTCGCCCGGTTCAGGCCAGCTTCATGGCCTTGAAGCGCTCGAACGTATCCCAGCGCTTTTCCAACCCGGTCAGGTCGGCGCGCGCGACGCGTGTCCAATTGTCGTACCACAACAAACCCCACGCCGCGTCGTCGAGCAGTATCTTCTGCGCCTGTTGGGCCGCAGCCAGGCGCTTCTCCTTGTCCGACTCGTGCATGTTGTCGTCGATCAGTTTGTCGATCGTGGGGTTCGCGTAGAAAGCCGTGTTTGTGTTTTTCGCCTTGCTATGGAAATTGAAGAACAAATGATAGAACGGGTCGTTGACCCAGGATTGCCAGGATTCGATCGACAGCTGGTGGTCGCCCTTGGTCGCGACCTGGCGGAAGGTGGCGTCGGTCTCCTTGACGATGTTGACGGTGAAGCCGAGCTTCTCGAGCTCGCGCTGGATCCAGACCGAGGCCTGCTCGTGAGGCATCCAGCCGACCCGGATCGCAAGATCGATCGGTATCGGCCCACTGCCGACACCTGCCTCGGACATCAGCTGTTTGGCCCGGGCGATGTCGTACTTATAGGGCGACAGGCTCGGGTCGTAGCCAGGCGTCAGGCTCGGCACCGGGCTCTTCATCTGAGCGCCGTAACCGTAGAGCACATTCGGAATGATCGCCTGGATCGGGATCGCGTAGTTGATCGCCTGCCGCACCTTTACATTGTCGAAGGGCGGCTTTTTCTGGTTCATGCAGAGCCAGTGGCACGTCGTGTCGGGGACGGTGAAGATGCGCAGCCCAGACTCACCCTCCAGGCTCTTCACATTTTTGGGTGACAGACCGGGCCGTCCAACGACGATGTCGACCGCCTTGCGCTTAAGGAGAAGCACGCGATCGCTCTCATTGGGTACGAACTTGAACACAATGCGCTCGAAGAACGGTTTCGGCCGCGCATAGGGTTCGGCGGCCTCGAGCACGACCTCGACGCCGGGCTGGTTCTCGGTCAGGCGATATGCACCGAGACCGGCCACGTTGCGCTTCAGCCAGTCGGTCGCCCACGGGTCGCTCTCGGTCGCGTGCGGCTTGATCGTCTCGGGATCGAGCAAGGCCAGGTTGGAGATTGACATGATGTCGAGCGTCATCAGGCTCGCAGAGGGCATCTCGACCGCGAGCGTCGCGTCGTCGCGCACGACGAACTGCTCGGGCTTGGTCAGCTGCAGCAGCGTCGGAAACAACAGCCGCATATAGCCCGGCGACTGCAAGCTGCGGTCGAACAGGTATTTCAGATCGCTCGCAGTCACCTTGCGGCCACTCGGGAAAACGAGCCCCGGACGCAGCTTCAGGACCAGGGTCGCGCCATCCCGCTCAAAGGACCAGCTCTCGGCGACACCGCCCTCGAATTCGCCTGGCTGCGAGCGCGACAATCCCGGAGTTCCGGGTACCGGCGCCACCTTCCACGTCAGCGGACTGTCATAGACGTTCGCCTGCACGGTGTAGGCGCCGATCGATTTGAACGAGGCCGGGTCGAGCGTATCGATGTCGGTGTCCCAGGCAACAGTCAGGGTGGATTTGTCGCCACCGGTCGGCTGCTGAGCCCGGAGCGCCACGGCCGGCAGCATGTTCAGCGCGAATGCCGCCCCGCCTGTTTCGAGCACTCTGCGCCGTGTCACCGAACCGGACATGCCGTCTCTCCTCGCAACGGCACCGATGTGCCGGGTTGAGTTAGCGGTGTGGTTCCACTATTGTCAACCTATGTCCCATTTTTTGGAACACGACCTTGGCTCGCCTGCTCGGCAAACGGGGTACCGTGAAGCCGGGTTGCGGGGCCGGGCCTCATGAGAGCGCTCGATGCCGAAGACATTGAGGCGCTCGCGGTCGGCGCCTGGATCCTGGGGACCGGGGGCGGCGGCAGCCCCTACCACGGCTTGTTAAATCTGCGCCGGCTCTATGCCGAGGGCGCTCGCGTCTCGCTGCTCGACCCGGAGGAGCTTGACGACGGCGACGAGATCGCGGTCGTCTCGATGATGGGGGCCCCGCTGGTGATCCTCGAGCGGCTGGTCGACAGCCGTCAGATCGCCCGCGCGGTGACGATGATGGAAGAATATCGCGGCCGTCGCTTCCGTGCGGTCATGGCCATCGAGATCGGCGGCGGCAACGGCATGCAGCCGCTGATGGCGGCGGCGCATCTCGGCATTCCGGTCGTCGATGCCGATGCTATGGGCCGCGCCTACCCCGAGGCGCAGATGACGAGCTTTGCGGTGGGCGGGCTCGAGCCGGCACCGCTGACCTCGGTCGACCCGCGCGGCAACGAAGTGGTCGTGGCCCGAGCCGCGGGCTGGAAGTGGATGGAGCGGACGAGCCGCAAGGTTTGCACCGAGTTTGGCTCGCTTGCGGCGACCTGCAAGGCGCCGCGGCTCGGCAGCGAGGTCCGGCGCTGGGGAGTCCTGCGGACGACGTCGCAGGCGATCCGGCTCGGGCGCGCCGTTCGCCTGGCAAACCGACGCCACCAAAATCCGATCGAGGCCGTTCTCGCGGCGGAGAACGGAATTCGCCTGTTCGGCGGCAAGATCGTCGAGGTCGAACGACGCACGACGGAGGGTTTCCTGCGCGGCCGCACCCTCGTCGAGGGCTTGAACGAGGATGCCGGCTCGCGCGCCGAGATCGCGTTCCAGAACGAATGGGTCGTGGTGTGGCGCGACGGCGTCCCGATCGTCTCGACCCCCGATCTGATCTGCGTGCTCGACGGCGACACCGGCGAGGCGATCGGCACCGAGACGATCCGCTATGGCCAGCGCGTCGTCGTCGTCGCCCTGCCATCGCCGCCCGTCTTCCTTAGCGAGCGCGGGCTTTCCCTCGTCGGACCGCGCGCCTTCGGCTACGACATCGATTTCCGCTCGGTGTTCGGCGCGTCACCCTCGGAGTCGGCGGCATGAAGCGCATCGGCATCGATGTCGGCGGGACCAACACCGATGCCGTGCTGGTCGCCGATGGCCGCGTGCTCGGCGCCGTCAAGGCGCCGACGACACCCGATGTGACGGCAGGCATCGTCGCGGCGCTGCACCGCCTGCGCGATCGTGTGCCCGATTCCGCGAGCGCCGACGCGGTGCTGATCGGCACGACCCATTTCGTCAACTCGGTCGTGCAGCGGCGCAACCTTACCCCGGTCGCGGCGATCCGCATCGGCCTGCCGGCGACGGCGTCGCTGCCCCCGTTCTGCGACTGGCCGACCGACCTCGCCGAGCTCGTGCGCGGCGGCGTGTGGGCGGTCGAGGGCGGCCACGATTACGACGGGCGGCCGTTCATGCCGCTCGATACCGCGGCGGTGCGCCAAGCGGGGCGCGAGATCCGCGAGCGCGGGCTGCGCGACGTCGCCGTCACGGCGATGTTCTCGCCGCTGATCGACACCGACGAGGAGACGGCCGCCGCGATCCTGCGGGAGGAGGTCCCCGGTGTCAGAATCACCTGCTCGCACCACCTCGGCGGGATCGGCCTGCTCGAGCGCGAGAACGCCGCCCTGCTCAACGCCGCGCTGATCCCGCTCGCCGAGGCGACGGTGCGCGGCTTCGCCACCGCGATGGCCGAGATCGGGCTCGCCGCGCCGCTCTACATCACGCAGAATGACGGCACCGTCGCCGAAGCGGCGCGCGCTGCCGCGGTTCCGGTCTACAGCTTCGCTTCGGGGCCGACCAATTCGATGCGGGGCGCGGCGTTCCTGTCCGGTTTGCAGGACGCGATCGTCGCCGATCTCGGCGGCACCACCGCGGATTTCGGCCATCTGCGCCGCGGCTTCCCGCGCGAGGCCAACGCGGTCGTTCATGTCGGCGGCGTGCGCACGCTGTTCCGGATGCCCGATCTGATCTCGATCGGGCTCGGCGGCGGCAGCCTCGTGGACCCAGCCGGCTCCCATGGCGGCCCGGTGGTCGGCCCGACCAGCGTCGGCTATCGGCTGACCGAGGAGGCGCTGGTGTTCGGCGGTAACCAGCTGACCGCGACCGATATCGGCGTCGCGGCGGGGCTCGCCGAAATCGGCGATCGCAGCCGGGTCGCGCGTCTCGACCCGGCCCTCGTCGCCGGCGTGCTGGCGCGCGCCCGGGCGATGATCGAAGAGCAGGTCGATCGCATGAAGACCGAGGCCGGCGACGTCGTGCTGCTCGCGGTCGGGGGCGGTGCGTTTCTGGTCCCGGATCGGCTGGAGGGCGTTGCCCGCGTGCTGCGGGTCGCGCACGGCGACTGCGCGAACGCGGTCGGGGCCGCCATCGCGCAGGTCAGCGGCGAGGTCGACCAGGTCTTCCGCGACCTGAGCCGCGCCGAGGCGATCGCCCGCGCCCAGGCCTTGGCCGGCGAGCGCGCGGTCGAGGCCGGCGCCGACCCCGCGACCCTGTCCCTGGTCGAGGCCGAGGACATCCCGATCGCGTATCTGCCGGGGAACGCGATGCGCGTGCGCGCCAAGGTCGTCGGCGACATCGCAGCCGTGACGGAGCCCCGGCGATGACTGTCGAGCTTTTGCTGCTCGGCAATGTGCCGATCGCCGACATGGTCGAGCGCGCCCGGCTCGCCGAAGCGAGCGGCTACGACACGGTGTGGCTCGCCGACGAGCGCTTCTACCGCGAGGTCTATTCCTGCCTCGCGATGTTCGCCGCGCGCACCGAGATGATCCGGCTCGGACCCTGCGTGACCGACCCCTACGCTCGCCACCCGGCACTGACCGCGATGGCGATCGCGACGCTCGACGAGATCTCCGGCGGGCGCGCGATCCTCGGGATCGGGGCCGGCATCTCGGGCTTCGCCGAGCTCGGCATCGAGCGGCGCAAGCCGGCCCGCGCGATCCGCGAGGCGATCGAGCTGATCCGCGCCCTGCTGACGGGCGAGCCGGTCGACTACCAGGGCGAGGTCGTCGGGTTCCGCGGCGGCAAGCTGAGCTTCTCGCCGCCGCGGCGCGAGGTGCCGATCTATGTTGCCAGCAACGGCCCGCTCGGTCAGCGAATGGCGGGCGCGGTCGCCGACGGCGCGTTGATGGAAGGGTGCGGCTCGGCGCCCGAGGCGCGCGCCTTCGCCGCCGAGATCGCCGCCGGCGCGGCGCGCGCCGGGCGCGACCCCGGTCGGGTCAAGCTCGCCGCCCGGCTCAATGTGTGCATCGCCGCAGATGGCAAGGCAGCGCGCGACACGCTCCGGCCGGCGGTCGCGCGCTATCTCGGCGCCGGACGGCTCAAGTTCCACACCGACGAGGCGCAGGGGCTGGCGCTTCCCGCCGACGCGCTGGCGGGGGTCGCCGACGCGCCCTACGCCAGCGGCTATACCCCATACCTGCCGCTGCTCCCGCTGATTAGCGATGCGCATGTCGCGGCGCACGTTCTGGCCGGCACGGTCGAGGAGGTCACGGCGCAGGTTGTGGCGCTGCGCCGCGCCGGCATCGACTCGATCATCGTGATGCCCTTCGCGGCGCCCGGCGGCAATGCCGAGGATACACTGGTCGCCTTCGGCACCGAGGTGTGGCCGGGCGCGACGAGGGCACTGGGCGGCGGCATCCCGGCGTGAGCTTCGCCGTCCACCATGCCAAGTCGGTCGATGACGCGCTCGCATTGGCGGCGCGCTATCGCGAGACCGGCCGCTTTCTCGCCGGCGGCACCGATCTGATCATCCAGATGCAGCGCGGCCGGATCGAGCCCGAGCACCTGATCGATTTATCGCCGATCGCCTCCCTGCACGGTATCCGCGAGGAGGAGGATGGGTTCGTTATCGGAGCATTGACGACCCACAAGGATATCGAGCGCTACCCCGGGTTTCGGGGCGCATTGCACGGGCTCGTCGAGGCGGCGCGCGTCGTCGGCGGCCACCAGATCCGCAATGTCGGCACGATCGGCGGTAATGTCGTCAACGCCTCGCCCGCCGCCGACCTCGTCCCGGTGCTGCTGGCGCTCAACGCCGAGGCCGTGTTGCTCGGCGCGGCCGGCGAGCGCCGGATGCCGCTCGCGCAGTTTCTGACCGGCCCCGGCCTGACCCGGCGCCGTGCGGAGGAACTGCTGATCTCGATCCGCCTGCCGCGGCTGCCGCCGGGCAGCGCCACCGCTTTCCTGAAGGCCGGCCGCCGCAAGGCGATGGAGATTTCGGTCGTGTGCGTGGCCGCCCGACTGACCCTTCAAGATCGCCGGATCTCGACCGCGGCACTGGCCCTCGGCGCGGTCGGACCGACCGGCCTCAGAGCGGGTGCGGCCGAGCGGTTCCTCGAGGGCCGCACCGCCGAGCCGGCGGTGCTTGCCGAGGCCGGCCGGCTCGCTGCGGACGCCGCGATGCCGGTCGGCGACGTGCGCGCCTCGGCCGAGCATCGCCGGCAGATCGTGCCGGCGCTGATCGAGCGCGCGCTCGAGCGTTGTCTGGAGAGGATTGAGGCAGCGCTGTGACGCAATCGCTCGAACTCACCGTGAACGGGACGCCGCGGCGGGTCGAGATCGAGCCGCATTGGACCTTGCTGCGCGTCCTCCGCCAGGAGCTCGGGCTGACCGGCACGAAGGAGAACTGCCTCGAAGCGGAATGCGGCGTATGCACGGTTCTGCTCGACGGCAAGGCGGTCAATTCGTGCATTCTGCTGGCCGCGCCGTGCGGCGGCGCCGAGGTGCTGACGATCGAGGGGCTGGCCAGCGAGGGACGGCTGCATCCGCTTCAGGCGGCGTTCATCGCGACCGGGGCGGTTCAGTGCGGCTACTGCATCCCTGGGATGATTCTGACCGCCAAATCCTATCTGGACGAGAATCGCGGGCGGTCGCTCTCGGCCGACGATATCCGTGAGGCGATCTCCGGAACCCTGTGCCGCTGCACCGGCTACCAGAAGATCGTCGCCGCAATCATGGCGGTCGCCGCGGCGGAGGGAGGACTGCCGCAGCCATGAGCGGCAGGCCTTACCGCGTTGCGGGCCGGCGGCTGTCCCGTCTCGACGGCGTCGCCAAGGTCACCGGGTCGCATGTCTACACGGTCGACTTCGCGTTGCCGGGCATGCTGTTCGGAAAGGTGCTGCGCGGCACGACTCCGCATGCGCGGCTGAGGGGTATCGACCTCGACGCGGCTCGCGCCGCCCCTGGCGTGCGCGCCGTCATCGCGGCAGCCGATATCCCGGCCGTGCGCTTCGGCCAGGTCATCAAGGACACGACAGTTTTCGCGACCGAGCGGGTGCGCTTCGTCGGGCAGCCGATCGCCGCGGTCGCCGCCGACACGCCGGAAGCTGCCGAGCACGCGGCGCGCCTGATCGAGGTCGCGCTCGAGCCGCTGCCCGCGATTTTCGACCCGGAGGAGGCGCTCGGTTGCGATGCCGCGCTGCTGCACCCCGAATGGGAGAGCTACAAGGGGCTACCGATTATCGCGCGCTCGGGCAATGTAGCCAGCCGTGCACGGATGCGGACAGGTGACGCGAAGGCGGCGTTCGCACGCGCGCACCGTGTCTATGAGCATCGCTTCCGGACCGCTCTCGTCCATCCAGGCTACACCGAGCCGCGCGCCGCCGTGGCCGACTGGGACGAGGGCGGGACCGTGACCGTGTGGTCGAACACGCAACTGCCGTTCGACATGCAGAACACGCTGGCGGAGATCCTCGACCTGCCCGCGGGGCAGGTGCGGGTCATCGTGCCCGGGATCGGCGGCGGGTTCGGCGGCAAGTTGCGGGTCGGGGTCGAGCACATCGCCGCCCTATTGGCCCGCGCCGCCGGAAAGCCGGTCAGAATAGCGACGACCAGCCAGGAAGAGCTGACGGCGGCCTATCCGCGCCAGGCGACGATCATCGACCTGAAAACCGCCTTCGACCGGGACGGAAGGCTCATGGCGCGGGCCGGCCGCGTTCTCGTCGATTGCGGCGCCTTCGCCAATTCCGGGCCCGGCACTGCGGCAATCTCGATGCAGGTGCTGGTCGGCCCCTACCGCACGCCGAACCTCGACCTCGAAAGCCTGTCCGTCTACACGAACAAGGTGCCAGCCGGCTCCTTCCGCGCGCCGGCCGGACCGATGGCGAATTTCGCGGTCGAGTCGCAGATGGACATCGCCGCCGACGATCTTGGCATCGACCCTCTGGATCTGCGGCTGCGGAATGTTGTTCGGGAAGGCGATCTCGGCCCCTCCGGCGAGCGGCTTACGGCAGTCAGCATCGAGGAATGCCTGCGCAGGGCCGCGGCGGCGATCGGCTGGGACGAGCGCCGCCCCGCGCCCGGCCGAGCGAAGGGGCTTGCCTGTAGCTGGTGGATGACGACGGGTGGCACCTCGGAAGTCGAGGTCACGCTCCACGAGGACGGGACCGCGACCCTGATCAGCGGCGCGGTCGAGATCGGCACCGGTGCGCTGACCGGCGCGGCGCAGGTTCTCGCGGAGGAGCTGTCGCTCGATCTGGCCGACATCTCGGTCGCTCCCGTCGATACCGGCGCAGCGCCGTTCGACTATGGCGCGCAAGGGAGCCGGACGGCCTTTTCGGTTGGCAACGCCTGCCGCGCCGCCGCTTCCGAGCTGAGGGTCGCGCTGTTTTCCGCCGCGGCGCGCAAGCTCGGCTGCTCACCAGAGGGCATGTCGCTTCTAGGCAAGACGGTCATGGCCGGCAGCGCGCGGCTTTCGATCGCGGATTTGCTCGGCGAGGCCGGGGGCAGTCTGACCGCGAAGGGTACCGCGCTGGCGCCGGTGCCGGCCTATGACCCAAGCCGGGTCGAGAACCATCCCCTGCCCGCCTGGAACACGCCCAGCTATCACGCCCATGCGGTTGATCTCTCGGTGGACTCCGGAACGGGCGAGGTCACGATCCATCGCTACGTCGTCGCGCAGGACGTAGGTTTCGCGCTCAATCCGACCTACATCGAAGGTCAGATCGAGGGCGGTGTGTCGCAAGGGATCGGCCAGGCTCTGTCGGAGGAGATCGTGTATCGCGACGGGCAGGTGCTGAATGCGAACCTGACCGACTACAAGATGCCGACCGCGCTCGATATGCCGAACATCGAGTCCCTGATTATCGAATGCGCCAGCGAAGCCGGACCGTTCGGTGCCAAGGGGGTCGGCGAACCTCCCTGCATCGAGCCGCCCGCCGCCATCGCCAACGCGGTAGCCGCCGCCACGGGACACCGGATCGCCTCGCTGCCGATCACAGCCGAGAAGATCCTGAGCGAGCGCGCTCGATGCGGGCGGGCCACAGAGAACGTCAGATGATCACGGTCGCGGTCGTCATGCACGGGAATCTGCGTCGCTTCGTCCCCGACGGGGCGGAACGCCGCTGCCTGTCGGTTCCGGAGGGGACGACAATTGCCGGCCTTGTCGACACGATGAAGGCAGGGCAGGAGATCTGGCTGGTTGCGCTCAACGGCGCGGCCGTTGCGCGCTCGACCTGCCTGCAGGACGGCGACGAGATCGACTGCTTCGCCCCGATGGAAGGCGGATAAGGGCGACCGCCCTGGGGCGGCAGTCGCGCCAGACCGAGTTCACGGGAGAGCAGGCGCCAGCGCTGGACTACCGGCGGGCGCGAAGGAACTGGCGTGCTCGAGCTCGAACCTTGGCCAGCTGCTGCCGATCGGCGCCGCTCCGTTCTCGCGGTCCGGGTCCGGTCCTCGTAGGCCTCAGCGAGAAGAGCGGTTTCCGTTGCTGCTCGCCGGGGCGAGTACCCTGGGTGCTTTGGCGTGTTTACGGGCCATTCGGTTGTCCTTTCGATACGGACTCGGTCTGACCCCTTCTGTCCTGCTCCCCTCTTTTCGGGGCAGGACAATAGGTGCGCTCAGCGCTTCGCCAACTCAGGACCGCCCGCAACCGACCTGCTCAGCTTAGCACAGGACCTTAACGTGACAATGCCTGTCCGGCGCTTTTGACCCTGGGTCACAGGCCAGGATGATCCTAGGTTCTACAGCCACGCTCTTAACGCGTCCTGATCCAGGCTTGACCTAAACGCGGTTGCGCTCTGGTACAGCGTCGCTACGACCGACGCTCTCCTCGAATTCGAGCTGACATCAACCCGCCATCCGGAATGCCGCTGGAACCCTGCGATGCTGTAGCCGCGCCCGATCCGGCGACGGTCCGGGTCGTGTCGACCCTCTCGACCCCAGGGCGCGGCACATGATGCGCACCGGCATCGCCGAGTGCTCGGGACCGCGGAAGCCGAGCTGCGCGTTAGAGCTGCGACAGTCACCAGGCATCTTCCGCGCTTCTCACGGATCGACCTGGGATTTCGATAAGATTCGGCTCGGCCGCGACCAAACAAGCCATGGAATTACTCCGAAAGGACTGGCTTCCGGTCGGGAACAGAGCGTCAGTGTCCCTGGGCGGCATGCCCGGAAGAGGAGATGGCATGAATGAGCGGTGAGCGGTCTTGGCGTCCAGTTCGCCATCGAACCCAAAGCGGCGCGGGAAGCCGGGGGTTTCGGAGAGTTACCCGCGCAGGCGCTGGAGAAATGGACTGTGTGGCGGAGGGGGCGGGATTCGAACCCGCGAGACGATTCATCACCGTCTACACACTTTCCAGGCGTGCGCCTTCAACCGCTCGGCCACCCCTCCTCGCCGCCATGAGGGCAAGGCGGGCAGAGTAGCGAGGGGGGAAAACCGGTGCAATCGCCGGCTTGGGTCTCGACCTCGCCTCGCAACCGGCCGATGCCGCGCAAGGGCGCGGGCTGCCGCACCGCATCGCATGTGCGGAAAACAGGCGATTGCGCCGAACAGCGCGTTTAGGATCGCTCCGGTTCGACCGGGTTGGGAGGTGAGCCATGCCAGGATTGCTCGACGGGAAAGCGGCGCTGATCACCGGCGGCGGCGGCGGGATCGGCCGGGCCGCGGCGCTCGCCTTTGCCCGCGAAGGGGCGCGCGTCGCGGTCGCCGATGCGGCCGGCGCGGCCGCGCAGGAGACGGTGGCGCTGATCAATGCTGGCGGCGGGCAAGCCTTGTCGCTGACGGGCGACGTGACCGAGGACGCTGCTGTGCGGCGCATGGTCGAGGGAACCGTCGAAACCTATGGGCGGCTCGATTGCGCCTTCAACAATGCCGGGATTGCGGGATATCAGGTGGACGCCGCCGGCAAGAAGACGGCGGAGTGGTCGGAGGCAGCCTTCGACCGGATGATCGCGGTCAACCTGAAGGGCGTCTGGCTATGCCTGCGCCACGAGTTGGTGCAGATGGAGGCGCAGGGCGGCGGCGCCATCGTCAACACCGGCTCGATCGCGGGGCTGGCCGGGCTGCCGACCTCCTCGGCCTATGTCGCGGCCAAGCACGGGGTCATCGGGCTGACCAAGACCGCGGCGCTCGAATATGCCGAGGCCAATATCCGGGTCAACGCCGTGTGCCCGGGCTACATCCGCACGCGGATGACCGAGGCGGCGATGCGCCGCAACGGCGAGACGATCCTGGCGCGCACGCCGATGAAGCGCATGGGGACGGCCGAGGAGATCGCCGAACTTGTCGTCTGGCTGTGCTCCGACCGGGCGAGCTATGTGACCGGCGCGGCCTACAACGCCGATGGCGGCTGGATGGCGATATAGGCCCGTTGCGCGCCACCACGCCGCCGCTAAGGCAGGCTTGCTCTAATGCAGGCTTGCCGAGGCGATCGAGCCCTCGGGTTCCGGCGTCGGCGCGGCGGCATTGCCATCCTGGTGCACCACGCCGAGCAGGCGGGCCTGCAGGGCGGTGTCGGCTTCCAGCGCCTTGGCGCTCCCTTCGTACGCGATCCGGCCATTGACCAGCACATAGGCGCGGTCGACGATCGGCAATACGGTTTCCGCGTGGTGCTCGACCAGGACCATGCTGACCCGGCCGCGCAGCCGAACCAGCGCGTCCATGACCTCCTTGACGATCGCCGGGGCGAGGCCTTCGAAGGGCTCGTCGAGCAATACGAGCCGGCTCGGCACTGTCAGGGCGCGCGCGATCGCCGCCATCTGGCGCTCGCCGCCCGACAGGTTTTCGGCCTTGGCGCGCTGCCGCAGATGCAGACGCGGGAACAATTCGAACACCTCGTCGAGCGAAGCGCCGCCCGGCCGCGCCGCGAGGCGAAGATTCTCCAGCAGGGTCAGGTTGGGGAACAGCCGCCGCCCTTCCGGCACCAGCGAGATGCCGAGCCGGTTGATCTCGTAGGAGCTCGCGCGGGTGATGTCGTTATCGTCGAGGCGGATCTGCCCGGCAGCGGCGCGCACCGTGCCGGTGATCGCGCGCAAGGTGGTCGTCTTGCCGACCCCGTTGCGCCCGAGCAGCGCGACCGCCTCGCCTTCATGCACGACCATGTCGAGCTCTTCGAGCACGGTGCTGCCGGCATACCCCGCGCGCAATCGCTCGATCCGCAGGATCGGGCGCGCCGCGGCTGCCTCGCGCGTCTCGGCCTCGGAAGGCGGCGGCGGGGTGGCGATGCGTTCGGTGCCGAGATAGGCGGCGATGACCTCCGGGTTCGCGGCTACTTCGGCGGGTTTGCCATCGGCGATGACGCGGCCCTGATGCAGTACGGTGATGCGGTCGGACAAGGCCAGCACGCGGTCGATGTCGTGCTCGATCAGCAGCACGGCATGGGTCCGGGCGAGGTCGCGGACCAAGGCGCCGACGATCTGCCGATCCGCTTCGGCGAGCCCCGCGAGCGGCTCGTCGAGCAGCAGCAATTGCGCGTCGGTCGCCAGCGAAATCGCGATTTCAAGCAGCCGCTGCTCGCCATGCGACAGGTTGGCGCAAGGCTCGGCGGCGCGGTCGGCGAGACCGACGGCCTGCAGCAAGGACCAGGTGCGCCGGTTGACCGTATCGAGCGCGTAGGCGTCGCGCCATAGCGCGAGCGCCTTACGGTCCTGCGCCTGCACCGCCACCCGGACATTCTCGAAGGCGGTCAGGTTGCGGAACACGCTGAGGATCTGAAACGAGCGGCTGAGCCCGAGCCGCACACGGCGGTGCACCGGGAGGCGCGTGATGTCGCGGCCGGCGAAGCGGATCTCGCCGGCATCGGCGCGCAGCAGCCCGGTCAGCATGTTGAAAAAGGTCGTTTTGCCGGCGCCGTTCGGACCGATCAGGCTGTGCAGGCGGCAGGGATGGACATCGAGGCCGATCCCGGCGGCCACCACGAGCGAGCCGAATTTCTTGCTGACGCCGCGGATCTCGAGCACCGGCCGGTCCGGATCGAGCCGCGCGCCGCTGCCGCGATAGGGCTCGATCCGCGCCGGTCGCGGCGGAATCCCGCGGCGGGTCAGGCTCCATTCGTCATGGCCCGCGCGGCTGCGCCCGAGCAGGCGGAAGGCCAATCCCTGGATCCCCTCGGGAGAGGCCAGCGCGAAGATGATGACGATCGGCGCGAACATCAGCCACCAGCTCTCGGTGATGGCCGAGAGCCGGTCTTCCAGCATGATGAAGGCGATCGCCCCCCACAGCGGCCCGAGAAAATGGTGGACGCCGCCCAGCACCGTCATCAGCAGCGAGTCGCCGGCGTGCTGCCAGCCGAGATTGTCGGCATAGGCGCCGTGCAGCATCAGCGCGAGCAGCGCGCCGGCATAGCCGATGACCCCGCCCATGATCACGAAGGCCTCGAACTTGATGCGCCAAGTGTCGTAGCCAAGGCTGCGGACGCGCTGCTCGTTGTCGCGCAGAGCCTGCAAGACGCGGCCAAACGGCGCGTGCGCAATGCGCCATAGCAGCCACATGCCCGCCGCGACGGTCGCTATCGTAAAGGCGTGAAAGGCCCAATCATTCGCAAAGAGCGGCCGCGGAACCCCCTGCAAGCCGTTCTCGCCGCCGGTCAGCGAGGTCCATTTGTAGGCGATCTCGAAGGCGATCTGGGTAAAGGCGAGGGTCAGCAGCGAGAAATAGAGGCCACGGCGGCGCAGGATGATCAACGCGATCGCCGCCGCGAGGACCAGCGAGAACAGCACCGAGAAGACGAGCGCGCTGATCTCGTCGGGAAAGCCGCGCAACAAGGCGACCGCGGCGGCATAGCTGGCGCAGCCGAAGAACACCGACGCGCCGAACGGCACGAGGCCGGTGTAGCCGACCAGCAGGTTCACCCCGGCGCCGTAAAGAGTGTAGATCGCGATCTGGGTGATCAGGCTGACCGGGGCGTTGATCGCGCTCCAGATGCCGGTCAGCAGCAGCAGGACGACGACCACCCATAGCACGGGATGGCGCAGCACGGGGCTCACTCGAACCGCTCCCAACGCTCTCCGAGCAGGCCGCGCGGGCGCAACAGCAGCACGACGGCCATGAACAGAAACAGCGCCGCTCCCGACGCTTCCGGCTTGAACTGGATGGTCAGGGCGGTCACCACCCCGACCAACAGCCCGGCGATGACCGCGCCGGCGAAGGAGCCGAGCCCGCCGATCGTCACGACGACAAAGGCCGGCATGATCGCATTGGTAGCCATCGCCGGCGTTACGGTCCACAGCGGCGCAGCGAGCACCCCGGCGATCCCGGCAATACAGCAGCCGAGCCCGAACACCCCGGTCAGCACGCGCGGCAGGTTGATTCCCAGCAGACCGACCATCTCGGGATCGCGCGAGCCCGCACGCAGGATGCGCCCGAACGGGGTGTAGTTGAGGAACGCCCACAGCCCGACTAATACGGCAGCCGCCGTCACCAACACCGCGATGCGGTATTTGGTTATCAGCACCGGGCCCCAGATGAAGAAGCCGGACAGCAAGGGTGGCGGGCTGAAGGGCTGGCCGAGCCCGCCCCAGATCAGCCGCACCGACGCTTCGATCATCAAGGCGAGCGAGAAGGTGATGATCAGGCTGATCAGCGGCTCCTTGTCGTAAAGCCGGCGGATCAGCACTCGCTCGACGACAATCCCGACCGCGCCGACCAGGATCGGGGCGAGCACCACGGCCGGCCAGCCAAGGGTGCGGTAGAGCGTTAGCGCGAAATAGGCGCCAAGGGTGAAGAAGGTGCCATGCGCGAAATTGACGATGCCGAGCAGCCCGAAAATGATCGACAGTCCGATCGCGATCAGCACATAGAGCCCGCCCAGCACCAAGCCGCTCGCCACTTGCGACAGGATGATGTCAAGCATCGCCTGAGACCAAAGCGTTCGTTGATAACTGCCTTTCAACCCTCTCCCCCCGCTCGCGGGGGGAGAGGGCAGGGTTAGGGGGGTGTTGTCCGCTCGCTCGATGCCAGCCCACCTCACCCTCCCGCGCCTGCGGCGCGCGCCCCTCCCTCTCCCCCCAACGGGTGGAGAGGGACTTGCCCCGGTTCGCCCTCACCGCTGGCGCAGGCTCAGATCATCTTGCAGCCCACTTCTTCCTGGGTTCCGAAGATCTTTTCGAGGTCGGCGCCGTTCTCGGGCAGCGCCGCCTTGACGTCGAAATAGTCCCACTGGTCGGGGATCTTGTCCTTGACCTGCACCACCAGGTTCTTCAGCAGCATCTGGTGGTCCCACTTGCGATAGCTGTAGGAGGTGCCCCCGGCCGTCACCTTCCAATTCTCCAGCGCCTCGATGATCGCCATCGGCTCGGTCGATTTGGCCTGGTCGAGCGATTCGAACAGCGAGCGCGCGGTAATCCAGCCCATCCACGCCTTGTCCGCGGCGGGGCGGTTGTACTTTTTCTGGTAGGCCTCTGCAAAGGCCTTCTCCTCGGGCGGATTGTTCGGGTTCTTGTACCACCACAGCGAGGTGTAGATGCCGGTCGCCGCCTCCGGGCCGACCGCCCATATGTCGGTGTCGCCGATCGCGATCTCGCACACCGGGATCTTGCCCTTCATACCGAGCTCGTTCCACTGCTTCAGGAAGGTCGACAGGTCGCCGGCCGACAGCCCTCCCAGCACGACATCCGGCTTCGCTTGCCGGATCTTCAGGATGAAGGAGCTGAAATCGGCGGTGTTGAGCGGCACCTCGTCGACCCCGACCTCGGTCCCGCCCGCGTCCTTCAGCAATTCGCGCGACCGCCGAAGGATGTCCTGCCCAAAGGCAAAGGAGGCCGTAATGAAATACCATTTCTTGCCGAAGCCGAGAGCATAGGGCGCCAGCATGCGCGATTGCACCAGGACCGGCGTGTTGAGCCGGAAGGTGTAGCGATTGCAGTTCTGGCCGGTGATCTCGGTGGCCGCCGCGTTGTCGACAATGAACGGGATCTTGAGCTGCGCCGCGGTCGCTTCCTCGGCGAGCGCGTTCGACGACAAGGAGCCGCCGAGCACGGCGCAGACCTTCTGCTCCTGCACCAATTTGCGCATGTTCTGGGTGGCGTCCTGCGGGCTCGGCTCGTCGAGCCAGACCAGCTCGGCCGGGCGGCCCATGACCTGGTTGTTGCGCTGCTCGAGCGCGAGATACGAGCCTTGCGACAGATATTCCGTTTGCGGCGCGATCTGTCCGGTCTTGGCCAGCAGCAATCCGATGCGGACCGGTTCGGCAGCAGCCGCGTCCGCGCTGAAGGGCCGCGCCAGCGGCATCGCTGCGACCGAAGCCGCGCTGAGCAATGCCCGCCGCCGCGTGATGCCGCGGGCTAGTACCGCTTCTGCCATTCCCCCCTCCGATCGTCGCTTGCCCGGCCGCCGCTCTGCGGCGGTCAAACCGCCGCCGGGGCCATCACGCCCCGGCGCCGTTTCCGAGACAATGATCGATAACGGCGGCCGCGACAATCTCGGGCTCTTTGTCCATGCCCGACCAAAGCGGCAAGCGCAGCAGACGGTCGGCAACTTGGTGAGTGACAGGCAGGTCGCCGCAGGCTCGGCCGAACCGCCGGCCGGCCGGCGCGGTGTCGAGCGGCACATAATGGAAGGGGCCGTCGATGCGTCGCGCCTTGAGCGAGCGCCCGAGCGCGAGGCGTTCTTCGAGGCTGGGCATCAGCAGGTAGTAGATGTGGCCGTTATGCTCGCATTCGGCCGGCACCACCGGGCGGCGCAGCAGGCCGTCCGCTTCGAGCGGCTGGAAGGCGGCATGGTAGGTTTGCCATGCTTTTTTGCGCGGCTCGGTCAAGGCCTCGGCGGCTTCGAGCTGGGCGTAGAGGAAGGCCGCAACGATCTCGCTCGGCAGATAGGAGGAACCGAGATCGACCCAGGAATATTTGTCGACCTCGCCGCGGAAAAAGCTGCTCCGGTTGGTGCCTTTCTCGCGCAGGATCTCGGCCCGCGCGGCAAGGCCGGGGTCGTTGACCAATAGGGCGCCGCCTTCGCCGGAGATGACGTTCTTGGTCTCGTGAAAGCTGATCGCCGCGAGCTGGCCGATGCCGCCGAGCGGACGGCCGCGATACGTCGTCATCAGCGCCTGTGCCGCATCCTCGACGACGACGAGCCCGTGGCGGTCGGCGATCGCCATGATCTCGTCCATCGCGCAGCCCACCCCCGCGTAATGCACGACGAAGATCGCCTTGGTGCGAGGCGTGATCGCCCGCGCGATCAGGCTTTCGTCCAGGTTCAGCGTATCCGGGCGGATGTCGACAAACACCGGGATGGCGCCGCGCAAGGCCACCGCATTGGCGGTGGACACAAAGGTGAAGGCCGGCATGATGACCTCGTCGCCGGGCGTGAGATCGCACAGCAGCGCCGCCATCTCCAATGCCGCCGTGCAGGAATGGGTCAGAAGCGCGCGGGCCGAGCCGGTCGCCGCTTCGAGCCAGCTCTCGCACCGCTTGCTGAACGGCCCGTCGCCCGACAAATGGCGATTTTCGACCGCCTGGCGTATGTAATCGAGCTCGCGGCCGGCGAGTTTCGGATAGTTGAAGCCGATCTTCATGGCAGGCGCGCCACCGCCGAATGCCGGACCTGCGGCGCCGCTTCGACGGCGCCGTCGCGTTCTTCCTCGACGACGTAAAGCGGGCGCTGCTGCACCGCCTCGAAGATCTTGCCGATATAGAGCCCGGTGACGCCGACCGACATCGTGACGATGCCGCCGAGGATCAGCTGCACCACGATCAAACTGGTCCAGCCCGGCGCCGCCCCCACGGTGAAGTATCGGATCACATAGGCGACCGCCAGCGCCATGCCGAAAGCGGCGAGCACCAGCCCGACATAGATGACCCAGCGCAGCAATCGGGTCGTCGAAAAAACCATCCCCGACAGCGCATGCGCAACCAGCCGGCGCAGCGTGTAGCCAGACCGTCCGGAATGGCGCATATCGCGCTCGTAGCTGACCACCGTGTTGGTGAAGCCGAGCCAGCCGAGGATCATCAGATAGTGCCGGTCGCGCTCGCGAAAGCGCAGGAAGGCGTCGATAACCGGCCGCGAGATCAGGCTGAACGAGCCGAACTCGCCGTCGAACGACCGCCGCGCCATCCAGCCGAGCATTCGGAAGAATGTGCGGTTGGCGGTATGCCGGAACGCCGATTGATACCTCGCTTGCCGCCGCGTCAGCACGATCGCATTGCCGTCCCGCGCGGCTTCGTATAGGTGCGGGATGAATTCGGGCGGGTCCTGCAGGTCGCAATCCATGACGACGGCATAGGCGCCGCGGCAGCGCGCCAGGCCGGCGGTGATCGCGATGTGCTGGCCGAAATTGCGCGACAGTCGGCAGACGACGACACAGGGGTCCGACGCCGCGAGTTCGGAGAGCGCCTCCCAGCTGCCGTCTTCGCCGCGATCGTCGACAAACACGATTTCGTAGGGTTGGCCGAGGTTGGACAGAACGGCGGTCAGCCGCTCGTGCAACGGCCGCAGCGACAGGCTGCAGCCATACACCGGGATCACGACGCTGATCTCGATCGGTCTGCGCGGAGTCGCCCGGGTCTGCAAAGTGGCGGAGACCGACCCACCGGCCGCGGTCGCCTCGGCTTGGCTCGCCCTCATGACCCCCATCCGTCGAGCACGGCGACCCCGAACCCCGAACGGCCGAACCCGTTGCCGTTATAAAGCATGAAGCGGCCCCCGCCGTGGTCGAAAACACTGGCGTATTCGACTGTTTCGCTGTCCCAGCCGGCCTCGGAGGGGCGCAGTCCGCAGTCCGAATCGCACCGTGCCCAGCGCTCGCCATCCGCCGATTCGGCATAGCCCAGCGTGTAAGACGGCACCCGTCGCGAATACCACATCCGCCAACGGTCGGAATCGCGCAATACCGAGGGCCGGCTGACGGCGAATTCGTGCTCCTCCTCGACCCCGATCGCGACGGTTCCCGGCCGCTCCCACCGAAGGCCGTCGGGCGAGTAGGCCTGTTTGATCACATGCACCATATCATCCGCCGAGTCCCCCCAGCGCAGATGCGAGCCGTACCACATGCGCCACCGCTGCCCATCGGCGACGACCCAGGGATAGCTCAGGCTCAGCGGGTCGACGGCGCAGCGATCGAGGATCGGGGCGGGGGAAACCCGTTCCAGGGCGTCCGCCCCCAACGCGCCGCTCGCCAGGCCGATGAAGTTGCGGAACGGGACCGTCACCCCGAGCGACCAGCCGAGGTAATAAACGCGCAGCTCGCCGCGGTGCCGCAAGACGCAGCCGACCGTCACCCCGCTGTCGTCGAAGGCGCCGCGCTCGCCCGGGCCGAGCAGCGGCCGCTCGCACAGACGCCGCACCGTGAACCCGGTTGGAGCGAGCACCATATCGAGCCAGGCCATGCTCGACCGGTTCGCCGCGTCACGCGGGCTGAAGAAGACGCGCACGACGCGATCGTCGAGCGGCAGACCGACCGGGTAGCTGGCGTGGCTCGTCATCCACGGATACTGCCCCTCCGGGCAGAACACGCGGCCCAATTTGCGCCAACGCTGCGCGGCCATGCGGCTCAGCGGCGAACCATTCCCCGCGCACAAGCGGGGGTCCAGGGCAGTGAAGTCTCGCTTCCGTGGGAACGATGAAAAAGGCGATAGGATGGAATCACGTCGCCGGCCGATCAGATCCGGCGCAGGCGGGAGCTCGGCACCGGCGATTTCTCGCTCCTGGTGCCGATGAACACGCTCTCCTCCGGCGCGTCCGCGAGGATCAGCGTGCCGGCGCCGATCACGCATCTGCGCCCGATCGCGACATGGTCGCGGATCGTCGCGTTGACCCCGACAAAGCTGTTCGCGCCGATATGTACCCCGCCCGAGACGACGATATGCGAGGCGAGGAAGACGTTGTCCTCGATGACCGAGTGGTGACCGATGTGGTTGCCGCTCCACAAGGTGACGTTGCGGCCGATGCGCGCGAAAGGCTGGATCGTGTTGTCCTCCAGGATGAAGCAATTCGGCCGCAAATCGAAACCCGGCCAGACCGTCGCCTTAGAGCTGAGGTAGCTCGCGAGCCCATAGCCCTGAGCCTCCGCCGCGGCGCATTTCTCCTCGCGCAGCCGGTTGAGGCCGGAATAGCTGACTGCCACAAACAGCTCGTGCTCGGTGGGCGGAAAGCCGGCCGCCAATTCCTCGAACGCCACGACCGGCAGCCCGGCGAAGCGCGGTTCTTTGACATAGGCCGCGTCGACGGTGAAACCCGCGACCCGCCGCCCCGCGTCGCGCGTGAAATAGAAGTGAGCGAGCTCGGCGATGTCGCCCGCCCCGAAGATGACGAGGTCTTTCATGCGCCGCCCTCCGGTTTGCGCACGATGATCGTGAATTCGTAAAGGCCGTAATCGTGCAGCAAGGCCACCTGCCGCGAATAGCGCCGCTTGCACCGGTCGAAATAGCCGCAAGGGTCGGCGTAATGCAGCTCAGGCTTCATCAGCGGCGGGTCCGAATAGGATGTCAGGCAATTGAAGGCGAAGCCCCGCCGCGAGTTCAGGTGCATCTCGTCGATGGTGGCGAGGACGTACTCCTCCCAGGCCGCCGGGGAGAAGGACAGGCGGACGTTGAAGATCCCGCTCGCGACGATGAAATCGACCGGCTGCGACGGCATTTGGCCGATTTCGAAGAACGCGGCAGGGTCGTCGCCATGCAGGCGCCGCGCTGCAGCGACCATCTCGGGCGCGATGTCGAGGCCGAAATAGCGGTTGGCAAGGCCGCGCTCGCGCATATGGCGCAGCATCTCGCCATAGCCGCAGCCGATATCGGCGACGGTTCCGTCCGGCTCGGTGCGCAACACCTGAAGCAGCTGCTCGAAGCGCAGCCGCTGCGACCGCGCGTCGCGCCAATCGACGCCGCGCGCGGTCGGTCCATGCGTGCGCAACTTGCCGGCATAGTATTCGGCGACCGCCGCGAGGATCGGCGGGGGCACGCTCACCAGGCAAAGCCCTTCATGTAGCGCGGCGCGTCCCGGCCGGTATTGAACAACAGATCGAGGATCGACACGCCGTGTTCGAACGGCCCGAAGAGCTGCGGATATTCGGGATAGCCGGCGTAATCCATCCAGCGCACCGCGATCCCCGCCGCCTCGAATTTGTCGATTTCCAGATAGGCGCGCGCCGCCGGCCCGCTCAGATACTCGGTGGCGCCGGCCGAGCGACAGATCGACAGCAGCCGATCCGTCTTTGCCCCTTCGGGCGCAAATTCGCGCGACCGCCGGATCGGGGTCGCGATGCCGAGCAGCCGGCATATACCGCGAAGCAGGCCGAAATTGATCGCGCTCAGCAGGCGCTGCTGCGCCGCCTCTTCGTAGAGCGCGCGCAATTCCCCCTCGATCGCGGCGAAGCAGGCCGCTCTGCGGTAGTTGACCTCCAGGCTGCGCCAATGCGCCTCGGCCCAGGGTTCGGCGATTGCGATTGCATCGATCGGCTCGGTGTAACGCCCCTTGCTGACCACCGGGATGCTGAGCCATTGCAGGCCGGCGGGGGTCTTGATGCGGTTACGGTTGCGCCAATCGCGGCGGGTGAACTGCGCGTCGTCGAGCAAGATGAACAGATCGACCGCACCGATGATGTCGAAATAGCCCTTCCACGGGATGTAATTCGACTGGATGATCGCGACCCGTTTGACCGCCGGTTGCGCCGGCGGGATCGCCAGGGCGGCGCTCGTCATCTCCCGACTCACACCTGACCGAGCCGCCCGCGGCGCCATTCGAGGACGCTTTTCGGGGTCTGCGCGTCGTAGCCCAGGAGCCGCCGCAAGGTCGGGTCTTCCGCGTACCGCCCGCCCAGCATCGCCGGCAGATCGACCTGCTGGCGCAGGAAGGGCAGCACGAACACATGGTTCACCCCGCGCCGCACGCGATCCGACCGGTTAAGGCCGCTGCGGTGGAAGGTCATCGCGTCGAGCACGATGAAGGATCCGGCCGGCGCCAACACGGCCTGCTCCAGGCGCCGCACGGCGGTGTCGGCCGGGAAGGGTTCGTGCTTGTGAGACGCCGGGATCACGAGGGTCGCACCGTTCTCGATCGTGAACGGGTCGGCGCAGAACAGCGCGTTCAGCGCCAGCGGCCGGCTCGACACGAAATGCTGATAAGGCAGGTCGCGGTGATAACGCGCCTGGCCATGCGTCTCCCCCGGCCGCAATACGATCGAATTCTGCTGACTGAGCACGAAATACTCGCCCAACAGCAGCGTTGCGAGTGCAAGAAGGCGCGGGTTGGCCGCCAGGCGCAGGAAGGCCTCGTCATAGGCGAGCAGGGCGCGGCCGGTATTGCCGTCGCCGATGCGTTCGAGGGCGGCGGCGCCGCCGGCCTCCTGTTCCTGCCGGCGAATCACCGGCTCGATGCGGTCGGCCAGTTCGCATGCCTCGGCCGGGGACAAGCCGCTGTCGAGCACGGCAAAGCCGACCAGCCGGACCTCTTCGGCGAGCGCGGCGATGTCGTTCTGCGGCTGCGAGGCCTCCTTGACCCCGTAGCGGGGGATCGTGCCGGCCTGCCCCATCCTCTGCTCCGATCCGGCGCTCAGCGCGCCGCGGCCCGGGGTTCCTCGGGCATTCGGGCGACCGCCATCAGCTCCAGCCCGAGCGCACTAGAATAGAACAGCCGCTGCATGATGAAAAAAGGGTAAAGGGCGACCGGGTTCAGGATCAGCCGGCACCAGCGCGGGAACAGGGTCTTGTACGGGATGTCGCGGATGCCGCTGAGGTCTGTCTGTTTCGCTTGGCTCAGGGTGCGCTTGTCCGCCTCGCCGGCCCGCGCCAGCATCAGATTGCCGAGCCGATACAGCAGGTTTGCGACCGGGACCGCGACCGAGCGGATCGTGATGTCGGCCGCGCCGGCCTGTCGCAAGACGCCCTCCAGATGCGCCCGCTCGTAGCGCCGCAAATGCCCGACGGTTTCGTCCTCGAACGACCAGCGGTCGCGCCGCGCCGGGACCGAGACCAGCAGGTGGCCGCCGGGCCGAATCAGCGCCGCGAGAGCGCGCAGCAACCCGACATCGTCGGGCTCGTGCTCGATGACCATAAGCGCCAGCCCGAGATCCGATTGCGGCAAGGCCGCCATGTCCAATTCGCGCAGATCGCCCGAGACGAGGCGGAACCGGCCGGCGGCGATTTCGGGTGCCAGCGTTGCCCGCGCCCGCTCGATCGCCGGCGCGGAACGCTCGATCCCGATCCCAGTGAGGCCGCGGGCGAGCAGCGATTTGGCTACCGCGCCGTCGCCCACGCCGATTTCGACAAAGCTCGCCACCTGCAGCCCGCGAATGGAATCGAGCAACGCCGCGCGATGGCAATGCGTGCCGGGCGGGTCCATCCTGACCAAATGCCGCGCCCTTCTCGCCGGCCCCTCATCGCCGTCATCCGCAGCTCGTTCGATTGACAGGCGCCGGCCCTCGCGAGATGGTCCGGCAATCTTGCCAGATCGAGCCTTCCTGTGCAGCCTTCGGTAGCGTCCGCGGCTCCGGTATTTTGGCGCGCGACCGCGTTGCGGATCGCCTCGAATCCGCTCGCCTGGGCCGGTTTGCTCGGCCTGGTCGCGCTGTCGGCCTGGTCGCGCGACCTCGTCGTGGACCAGGCGATGATGCTGAACCTCGCCGCGCAATTCCTCGACGGCCGGGTCCTTTACATCGATGTGCCGGACGCGCATCTGCCGGCGACTCCGATCGTGTTCAGCGTTCCGGTCTTGCTGGCGCGCGCCACCGGCCTGCCGCCGATCCTCGGATTTAACCTGTTTGTCAGCGCGGCGACCGCGTTGTGCGCGCTGGCCGGCGCCCGGCTCGTCGCCGGGCGCCCTGCGCCCGGGCTGGCTTTGCTGCTGACCGGCATCGCCTTCCTCGCGCAAAACGATCCGCTGTTCGGGCAGCGCGATTCGCTGTTCCACACGGTGTGGCTGACCTATCTCGCAGCGCGGCTTGCGCTGCCACGCGATGCGCCGCGCCTCGAACTTGCCGTCGGCTTGGCGGCCGGGTTCCTGACCGCGGTGAAGCCGCATTTCCTGGCCTACGCGATCGTCGACGAGGCACTATTGCTGCTGTGGACGCGCTCGTTGCGGCACCCCGCGCTGATCGGCGCGGCGGTTTCCGGATGCAGCGTCGTGGCGCTGCTGTTCGCGGCCTTCGACTGGCGCGCCTATATCGAGATCGTACAGGCTGCGGCCGCCTATTACCGCATCATCGGGCTGCCGCCCGCGACGGTGCTGGCGAATATGGCGCAGTCCCCCTCGCTACGCGCCGTCTTCTGGCTGATCGCGGCCTGCCTCGCATGGTGGGGATGGCGGCGGCGCATGCCGAGGCTCGCCATCCTGCTGCTCGCGACTGCGCTGACGACGGTGCCGTTGATCCTGCAGCAAGGCCAGCCGCGGCCCTATTACTATATCGGCATAACCCTGCCGGCGCTGATGATGGGTGTCATCGCGGCGGCCGAGGCGCTTGCGGGCTGGACCGCGCCAGGGGGCGCCGTCGGTGCGGGGCGCCCCGCGTGGAGACCGCTCGCCCGGCCGGTGCGGTTCGGCGTGGCTCTGATCGTCGGTGTGGCGGGGTTGTGGGTTATGTGGGGGCGCGACGTCGGACTTGCCGGCCTGGCCTGGCAGCGCCTGCGTACCGGCCATCCGGTGTTTCTGTACGGCCGGACGGCCGCAGACCCGTTTATCGAGGATTGGCGGCGCCGCTCCCGCCCGGGCGAGCGCTATGCGGTTCTCGACGCGCAATATGGCCGCGTCGCCTTCGACCCGCTGGTCTCGGCGGTGCGGATTGGACAGCCGATCTATAGCCGTTACAACGGGGTCGAACTCGGCCTCCTGTTCGCGCTGGTTGATGGCGACGCGCCGCGCGAGGCGGCGGCGTGCCGCGGCATCGCGGCCGACCTCGTCTTTGCGGACGCGGCCTGGCTCTATGTCCGGCGCGATGTTCCGGGCTGGGCCAAGCCGGGCGATTTCGACGACCAGCTTCATTCGGTTCCGGAATGCGCCGCCGCGATCGACAGCCGCTATGCCGAGGCGGATCGCTTCGACCGCTATGTTGTCTACCGACATCGCTGAGCCGGCCGGCGACCGGCCGCCGGGCTTCCGTGCCGACAGTCACGACAGGGTTGCGGCGGTCGAGGAGCGCAGCTTCTGGTTCCGCGCGCGCAACCGGCTGATCGTCGATCTGGTGCGGCGCTACTGCCCCGATCTCGGATCGATGATCGATGTCGGCTGCGGCACGGGCCTCGTCTTGCAGGGGCTCCGCGCGGCCTTTCCGGATGCGCGCTTGGTCGGGGCGGAAGCGCTGTCTTCCGGTCTCGCGCAAGCCGAGAAGCGGCTCGGCGCCACGGCGGAGCTGGTGCAGGTCGATGCATTTCACCTGCCCTACGCCGACGAGTTCGATGTCGCCGGCGCGTTAGACGTACTCGAACACATCGACGACGACAACGCGGCGTTAGGCGCCATCGCGGCGACCGTCCGCCCAGGTGGGCTGATCATGCTGACCGTACCGCAGCATCCCTGGCTGTGGAGCGCGGCCGACGAAGGCGCCTGCCATCGCCGGCGCTACCGTCGCGGCGAGCTTGAGGGGAAAGCGGCCGCGGCCGGGCTCGCGATCGTGGCGAGCACGTCCTTTGTCTTCGCCTTGCTACCGGCTATGGCGCTGACCCGCGGCATCGGCGCCCGCCAACCCGAGCGCGAGCACGAATTGCCGGCACCGCTCGGCCGCGCGCTCGAAGCCGTGCTCGACGCCGAACGGCGCCTGATCGGCTGCGGCATGCGGTTCCCGGTCGGCGGTACCCGAATCGTGGTCGCTCGCCGACCGTAAGGCTTATTTCACGAGCAGCTTCAGGATCGCCTCGAAGTGATTGTCGGCGAGTGCGCGCAATTCTTCGTCGGTTCGGTCCTGCACCGGGTGCGGAATGAACACCAGCGCCGGGTCGGTGCCGAGCGCCTTCGCCTGCGCTTCCGCGCCGGAGATAAACTCGGTGGTCGCCACCCCGACCGTCGGGATGCCGCGTGCTTCAAGGTCCGCCATGTCATGCGTACAGCACGAAATGCAGGACCCTCAGTCGCTGAGCCCTTCGACGACCAGGTCGACCTCGGTCGCGATCTGCTGCGCAAGGGCGACCGGAGCCGGGCGCGTGTTGGTCGGTTTCGCGTAATGCCGCACCGCGATGCCGCGCTCGCCGAGCCGCTCCCCGAGCCGCTTCAGGAACACGTCGCCGCGCGCCTTGGCGATATCGAGGATGCCGATCGTCAGGCCATCGAGCCGTTCGGGCCGCGGCAGTCGCGGTCGCTGCGCCGGGTCTCGCTCGGCGGTTGGGTCAAGCAGGATCGTCAATTCCTCACCTCCCTGGTTACGGGCAGGCTGCCGCGGGGGCCGCCCGCGGACCAGCCGCCGATGATGCCGGAGAACATGCCGGCCTCCCCTCCGGCCCGGACGATCAGCAGCCCGCCCGGGCGGAATTTGTTCAGCGTCGAACCGGCGAGCGAGGCCGGCCCGCCTTCGGCGATGCCGCGGGCGCCGGCGATGATCTCGTCGCCGGGGATCTCGCACAGCCGGTACAATTCCTCGTAGAGCCGCGCCTTGCTCCACCCCGCTTCGCGGAAGGTGCGGTGGTGCTCGGGGCACACCACCAGCAGCGCGTCGCAGGCGGGCGCGAGCTTGACGTTGTGGATCGCCTTCAGCGATTCGGCCATGCTGCGCGACAGGCTTTCGGGGTCGCGCGATTTCTGGTCGACGACGCCCTGCAATCCGAACCCGGCGAACACCGTAACGGCCGATCTGCCGGGCGCGACGCCGCGCTCGACCGACAGCGGCTCCCAGCTCGACCCTTCCTCGTCTTCGGCGAAGCAGTAGGTGTATTTGCCGGGGTTGCCGAGGGTTGCGCGATCGACCTCCTGCGGCCGGCCCCCGCCGATGTTGCGGATCACCAATTGCAGGGCGCGGCCGATTGCGGCGTTGGCGCGGTTGCCTTGCCCCAACGCGTTCCCTTTGGCGTTCATGCCGATGCGGCGGCGGATCGGCCCGTTCACGACAAGGACGGGGCCGACGAACATCGTCGTCGCGAGGACGCCGTGCATCGCGAAGCTGTCGTCGAGCACGGCCTCGACCGCCGCGAGCACGACCGGCAGGTATTCGGGCTTGCACCCCGCCATCACCGCGTTGATCGCAATCTTCTCGACGGTGGCGGGCGCGAGGGCCGGCGGGATCGCGCCGATCACCTCCTGCGGGTCGCGGCTGGTGCCGTCGAGCATGCGCAAGACGCGCTCCTCGGTCGGCGGCACCAGCGGCAGCCCGTCGGACCAGCCGCGCGCCACCATCGCCTCGTATTCGTCCTCGTCGGCGCCAATCTCGATGCGGCGGGCCTTGAGCCCGGTCTCATTGAAGCGGATCTTGAGGCGTTCGATCGTGCCCGGCTCGACGTTCTTGGCGCCGCAGCCCGGGCGCGAGACCGGCAGATCGGCGCCGAGCCCGGCCATCCCGGCGACGCGCTCCCACTCCGCGCGGTCCCAGCCATAGGTCCGATCGACCTCGCGCCCGGCTTCGACCCGGATCAGGGTCGGCACGATCTCGATGTGCAGCCGGTGCGAGGCTTCGAGCCCCGTGTCGTCGATCCGCTGCGGCACGGTCTCGGGAAAGCCGGGGTCGTCCTGGGTGTAGACCACGACCCCGGCGCGGCGCGCCAACTCGCCGAGCACCGGTGCGGTCATCACGCAAGTCGGGCAATCGCGCTTGACGACCGCGACCAGCCCGTCTTCCGGCAAAGCGCTCATCCCCGACTCCGGTCGGCCGCCGCTGCCGCAGCATGCACCTGCCATGCCGGAGCAGCAAGCGCCCGCCGGCAGCTTGCCTCCCGTTCCGCCAAAAACCGTTGTAGGCTCGCGACCCTGGGACCGGAGATTTCGATGATCCTGACCGCGGCCGAGCAAGCCATGCTGGACGGGGATGCGGGCATCGCGAAGCAGCGCGCGATGGCCGGGCTGGTGCAGCTCGGGCGCGCCTTCGGGGCGGAGCGGATGGTCGAGATCGGTTACGCCCACATCCATGCCGGCATGGCGCTCTACCTCGACGACGTCGAGCTGATCGAGGAATTGGCGGGGGAAGGGGCGCGCATGGCCGTCCCGGCCTCGGTCAATATCGCCAATGCCGACACCGTCGATTGGCGGCGGACCGGCGCACCGGAAAGCCTCGCGCGGTTGCAGCGGCGCGCCGCGGATGCGCATGACCGGATGGGGAGCGCCTGCACCTTCACCTGCACGCCATACTGGGCCGGCCATTGGCCGACCTGGAACACGCATATGACCTCGATCGAATCGACGGTCACGATCTTCTGCAACTCGGTGCTCGGCGCGAGAAGCAACCGCGACGGCTTTTTTGCCGTCTATGCCGCGATCGCCGGCCGCTATCCGCTGTTCGGCTACCACCTCGACGAGAACCGGCGCGGCACGCATCTGTTCGAGATCGTCGATACGCCCGAGGGCACCAGCGATTTCAGCTGCCTCGGCTTTCACATCGGCGGCATCGCAGGAGATGGCGTCCCGGTCTTGCGCGGGCTGGCGCGCCGGCCGAGCCTCGACGAGCTCGACGCGCTGGGGGCCGGGATGGCGACCTCGGGCGGGGTCGCGCTCTTCATCCTGCCCGGCGTGACCCCCCCTTTCGCCTCGGTCGAGGCGGCCTTCGCCGGCCGGCCCCTGCCGGAGTCGATCGCCGTCGGTCGCGGCGATATCGACGCCGTGTATCGGCGTTTCTGCACCGGCGCCGCAGACCGCTTCGACATCGTACATGTCGGCTGCCCGCATGCCTCCTTCGAAGAGATGCGGGATTACGCGGCGCGGCTCGCCGGCCGGCGGATCCATCCCGATGTCGAATTCTGGGTCACGACCAGCCGCGCCGTGCGGCACATGGCGGAGCAGGCCGGGCTGCTGCGCACGATCGAGGCGGCCGGCGCCAAGGTAATCTCCGACACCTGCCCGATCTCGTGCCATTTCGCGCGCACCACCTCGCCCGACCCGGCGCTCGGGATCGTGCCGCCGCCGATCCGCACCGTCGTCGTCGACTCGGCGAAGCAGGCGAAATACGTGCGCGACATGATCCAGTGCGACACCCTGCTGACGACGACCGAAGGCGCGATCGAGACGGCAATTTCCGGCCGTTTCGTCGATGCGCACGCCGCCGCGCGCCGGTGACGACCGGCCCGACGGTTCGCGAGATCGCCGCGCGCGGCATCGTCGACGGGCGCGCCGAAGGCCCCGCGCTGGTCGCGCGCGAGCCGGTCTCGTTTCTCGGCGATGTCGACATCCGCAGTGGCCGCATCGTCGGCGACCTGCCGAGCGCGCGCAACGCCATCGTCGCGGGCCGCGTGCTGATCTTCCCCTATACGAGCGGCTCGGCCGGGGCGTGGCGGTTCCTCTACCAGCTCTACAAGCACGGCAAGCACCCAGTCGCCTTGGTGACCGAGGCGGTGCCCGACCCTTCGGTCGTACAGGGCGCGATCCTCGCCGGGATCCCGATCGTCTGCGCGCCTGCCGAGAGGCTGATCGGCCGCGTCGAGAACGGCACCATGATCCAGGTCGAAGCTGCCGGCGAGCGCGGCCTTCTCCGCATTATGGGTTAAACGGGAGCCGCGAGTTGGGGCGACTGTCGAACTTCGTCGGGCGCAAGCCGTTCAGCCACGATTGGTCCGTTGAGCGGGCGTGGAAAGTGACGACGAACGACCCCGCGGGGTTCGCGGTGCGCCGCCCCGAGATCGAGGCGCTGCTGGAGAGCGGCAAGGCCGCGTTGCTGGCGGCCATGGGAGAGACCCCACGGCTGCTCGGTGCGGGCGAGACCCTGATGAGATGGGCGAGCCGCACGAACACCTCTACGTCGTCGAAAGCGGTTGGGCTCGGCCGCGGCAATGCGGAGGAGCGCATCGCCGCGCTATTGATCGAATTCCGCAACCGGCTGCGGGCGATCGGGCTTCCGGCGGACGAGCGCTACCATTTCCCGATGACGCAGCAGCAGATCGCGGATCACACCGGATTGACGACGGTGCGTGTGAACCGCGTCCTGCGCCGCCTTCGCGAGCAGGAGATGGTGTCCGTGCAACGCGGCTCGGTGATCTTTCATCATAATGTGGCGGCACTCGAAGAGCTCGCGCGCCCGCTGCAAGAGTTCATCGCGCAGGGGTGATCCGGGTCGTCCCGGGGCTTACGGACCGTCCAAGGCGGTTTGTGTATGGCCGGGTCAAGCCCGGCCAAGGCGACGGAAGCGCGCCGGGTCGAACGGGGCGATGTCGATCGCGGGCGGCCTATTGGCGACGAGGTCGGCGACGATCTTTCCGGTCATCGGCGCCGCTGTCATTCCGACATGGCCGTGCCCGAAGGCGTAGATCACATCGGGAGTCGCGCGCGACGGCCCGAGCGCCGGCAGCGAGTCGGGCAGGCTCGGGCGATGGCCCATCCACACCGATAGCCGATCCTCCGCGTGCGCGGCGTCGAGCCCCGGCAGCATGCGGCGGCCCTGTTCAAGCAAGAGCCGTGCGCGCCGCCAATCGGGTGCGGCGTCGAGCCCGGCGAGTTCGACGGTGCCGGCAAACCGCAGGCCGGTATCCATCGGGGTGGCGACGAACTTGCCTTCGGCGTCGGCCGTCGGGATGCGCGGCATGACCTCCGGCTCGCGGATCATCAGGTGATAGCCGCGCTCGCTCTCCAGCGGGATCTTGTCGCCGAGCGCCGCCGCCAGCGGCTTCGAATGCGCGCCGGCGCAGACGATCGCGGCCTCGGCCGGCAGTTCGCCGGCATCGGTGCGGATCGCGCTGAGCCGCCCGCCATCGAGGCGGAAGCCGAGCGCGCGGGCGCGGACCACCTCGCCGCCGCCGCGCACGAAATGTTCGAGGAGCCGGGTCGTCAGCGCGAGCGGATTGCTGGTGTGCCCGTTCTCGCGCACCAACAAACCCCGCACATAGTCGCGCGATAGGGTCGGTTCGAGCTGGCGCAATTCGTCGGCGTCGAATTCGTCGATTTCGACGCCGTTTTCGCG
>Ga0213875_10000450_pt1 | contig 35637 bp, 20 predicted proteins | sample BarmaccomBMRX_R8_FD_160105 | JGI IMG/M metagenome (GOLD analysis project Ga0213875, IMG submission 160105) | Root-associated microbial communities from Barbacenia macrantha in rupestrian grasslands, the National Park of Serra do Cipo, Brazil - RX_R8 | ecosystem: Host-associated > Plants > Roots...
TGTAGCCCCAATAGATCAGATCAAGAGTGATTCCTCACCTATCCTGCCAGGGGCCAAGTCGAAGGCTCGAGTTCAGACTACGTTTGCTTTTTTAGCGCACGTAGTCTTATCAGACTACGTTTGCTCCCTTGCTTCTCGCTGCGAACGGCTCCTCGGTGGAGGAGTAGAAGCGCTGGTCCCCTTCGGTCAAGTGCTTGTGCCTGCTGTTACCTACCGTAGGACCTCCGTCCCCGAGAGGAGCAGGAACAAGAGGACAACAGCCTCTTGCCTGGCCCAGTAGTTCCGCAACGACTACCGTGGTTGTTGCCAACGGGGATCCCCCATTCCGAAAGGTAAGGGGGCCGGCCGTTAGGTCCAAAGTTGTAGGCCACTGCTGTGGTGCCGATAGATTCACTACTTCAGCGCCGTTATCGGACATTGCAGGCTTAGCATCTATTTTTCGTATATTGCTCGACACCGAGAAGAGGTATGTGTACCTCCAGCTACAACAAGAATGGAACCATAGGCTCAATTGCTGGGAGTTGGTATAGGTCTAAGCACCTCAACTTAGCCTTTCTGGCATGCTATAGTTCTTATAGTCTCTCGACGACGGGGAGATTACCGGTAAGCCAGATGCTTCGCGAACCACCGGTACATTTCGTTGCACTTTCATCACCCTCGTTAAGAGGCGCACTCCGATACCATTGATGTCCAATAGCTTTTATAGTAATGGCTGGATCTACTACTACCTCGTCCATTGAGTATAACAGAGCAAAGGATGGTATAGCAATGAACATCGGGATGATACTTGGAAAGATGGTCCGAATAATCTCGATAGTTGTTCCATGAACAATCCTTTGCGGGATTGGATTTTTTTTCTCGTGGAAATGCCATAAAGCGCGAACCAACATCCATGATACGAAAACCAAAATCAGAATGAGGAAGAAAAAGATATCGTGATGTAAGTCTATGATACCTTGCATAATAGGTGTTGCTGCGTCTTGAGATCCTAATTGCCATGGTTCCGCAGCATCACAAGGAGCGATTGTGAGGAATGGCCATGAGTTTGAATGAACAATCATTGGAATTTTTCTTCTTTGACCGCTCTGCTCCCATCAAGGAGACTTGAAGATTCTTGGCCTTGGTTTTTCCAAGAAAAGGATAGATTGGCATGCAATGCCTATGATTTTCGATAGCTTGAAGGGTAGACTGAACACCCACCCAATCGCGATTTCACACAGACAAACTTGACAACTATGGAACTTAAGAGAAGGGCTTGGAGAAGAGAGGAAAGACTCGCGAGACAAGAAAGACAGATCTTCTTCTTTATTAATACGAAAAAAGTGCGAAGTTGACCTAAAAAGCTTTAGTAGCGCTCAGTGGGAAGAAGAGTTCTCATGTCGTGAAAAAGCAAAATCTACAATTTATTTCATTCTCGTGATCAATGAAGTGGTCCGCAAGCCCTATTCAGAGGTTCAATGCGACCGAAGCATGACTCAAGGTAAGCATCTATCACCCTCCTTCAGAGTTCACAGCTCTTTTCCTAATGGGCTGATTCGGATGATGCTGGAACTGGTGCTTTGTCTCCTGCCAACCGTCTCATACTCTTCTTTCTCTACTACTCTTCTCTTTCAAACTTGCATGGTCTAGTATAGTTTCCTGTGCCCCTGCTTTGATACGTGAGGTTTGTTTGGTGGAATCCAAAGTGTGGAGCATATAGCTTAGTGGCGCCTGGTTCAGAGGTCAAACCACCTTGCCGGGACTGACCCTCACCTCGGACTGACCCTCCTAAGGGAAGAAGCATCCCCTGCCTTTCTTTTTCTTTAGAATCTCTTCTCCGGATCCAAGGAGCCAAGCTAGGGCGAGAAGGAATATTGAATAAAAGAAAAAGTAGTCAAAAAATTCCTACGTAAAGGTCAAGCCCAGTCCCCCTTCTGTCGGTCCAGGCAAGTGAGTTTGAAAAGTAGGTTCTTTTGAATCCAATCAGCAAGCTCGTTCGCTCTCCTTTCCTTTCAGAGCCCTTACACATACACAAGTGAGAGCTAGCCAGCAGGATAAATAGAAAGGACTAGAACAGAGTGCTTTCTCGGCTTGATTGGAGTGCTTCCCTTAGGAGTGACAAGTATGTCTATTGTCAGGGTGAGATATAGTAGAAGTTGGACTTTCTTCCCATATTCAATATTCGCGATTTAGCGATCTCTTACTGTAAGGAGGAGCTACCCTTTCTTATAAGCTCTTTGTGCAAGAATACCTTGCTCTATAGAAGTGGTATCGCAATCGCAGTCCAGTCCAATGGGATAGATAGATGGCACATTGACAACCATTGCTCCAACTGAATATTCACATGGTAAGGGCCTCCGATGTCGTGTAAAGCCAGTGCTAGACTAAAAGTGCTTATAGATAAGTGCTTCCATGGCGGTCTAGGCAAGCAGTTCCTTTGAAAGCTAGGTTACGAGCCCCTTACTCTGCAAGTTAGCTTCCTTCAAGCCATCGAGTTGGGGAAAGCTTAGGAAGGTAGGGAGATTAGGCGATCAGGTAAGCAAGAAGGGAAACAAGCAGTTCCTGTCAATGCGAATAAGCAAGCAAGTTATCCTTCAGGCAATTAAAAGGCAAGCCTGTTAGAGATGTTTATAGATGTATAGTTATCAAAAAGATAGTTCGAAAGCTACTCATTCCCTCTTCTGCTTAAGAAACTTCGTATCAGTAGTCCTTGGTGAATAAGTATAGTATAAGCGAGCCTTCCCTTCAAAGTCTTTCCTGGATCCATAGGCATTCATAGAATATACCGATACTAGCCTTATCAGTTTGACCAATAAGAGTGCTGTCCTAAAGTGGCTACCGTTTCTCCCATTCCTAGCCTATCTAAGTGGCGGCTTAAAAGAAGGACTCAGTCCCTATCTAAATCGAAGCCTATGCTAAAAGAATTTCTTCTCCTGGCCAGCCATCTCTAGAGATGCAGTCTCTCGCCCTGGGGCGGAAGTTCCAGGGCACTAGATTCTTCTACCTTTCCTTCTTTCTTGGATGTCTTCTGGCTTCCTGTCCCATATAAGCCCGTACCAGGCCAGTTTCCAGCTATCCAATTACCGTGAGAGCTCTTGAACTGTTAGACCGAGTAGAGGTCTTTGTCCCTGCCCCTTACGAGCCAGTGGGTGAAAGTGCCCCTCCAATTGCACAAGTCTCTCCAGTCCCAACAAGGGACAATCAATCCAGTTAGCCAATTTTGGAAAGCTTTTTCAATTTACTCAAATCTTTCGGCCATTGAGCAAGAGCAAGTATTCAAGCAGGAGTAGAAAGCTTCGATGCATTGGAAGTTCGTTCTTCTACCTGCGAGTTCTGTTACAGCAATTGGGAGTACCCTTTTCACTGCAAGTTCTCTTACATCTAGTAAGCCAGCGGCGGGGGTGCCAACTCTTACGAGATCTCACCCCGATTATAGTGAGTGCTTATCCCTTGATCTTCCCTTGGAGTGCCAATTGTATCATAAAGTATTAAGCAAGTATATTGATAGTCTTAAGCTCATCTAGTGCCAGTGCACGTAACTCTATTCCCTTAGGGAAGCAGGTCAGCAAGTTGGACTTTAGGTAAGAAAGATTCGTTCTATCTGGACTCTATCTATAGGGTGTAACATTCATTCCTCGTGGGAGTGTAGGATTCCTATTATCAATAGTCTTAGTACCCATAGCGTAGATCCTCGAAATCTTATTAAATATAGGATATGGTGTACTCTCCAGTCAGGGGATATGCTATAGTCTATTGCACGGGACCAATGCTCTTTACAGCCCCGGAGTCATACCTATGTCTAGTGGCAGTCCCTGTGAAAGTGGCCATAGGGTGACCGTATCAGGCCATTGATCAAGAAAGAGTATCTACTACTTTCATTGCTCCTCTTGGCATTCCCTCCTCCTACATTTCTACTTCCATTGAACCAGTTGTTCCTGCGATTCCAGCCTGTTACGGTGCTGGTAAAAAGGTTGATGGACCAGTTCTTTCCTTGAAGGCAGTTACCTTGGATGTGGGTCTATCCGAGCCTCTTGGAGAGCTAAGCCCCCGCCCCGGTAGTTTGGCTAGAAACTGACTTTTCTTGAGCACCTCTATAAGATGTAGTGGAATGCCTTTTCATTTCATTAAAGGAGTGTATGGCGGCGTGACCTTAAGCATATCCAAATGCAGAGTTATAGAATGTAGAGTGCTTCAAGCTACTAAAAAGATTTCACTATCTATTTCAGAATGGAGTAAGCTCCTCTCTTTTTTCACCTTTCCCTTCGCTCTCTTCCGAATCGAATCTTTATTCATCCCGCCCTTCTTCACTCACGCGATCTTGCTGGGTCGGACGGCCGAGCTCATGCGTCTGATCTGTTTCGATCCCGGTTGGGCTCGTCTTTTTATGGTTCCCGATTCCTATGCGGGGTTGTCCTCGGCGGTTTGGCTTAGTCTCGATTCTTGGGACTGCTGTGTCCGTTTTTCTTGTCCAGTGAAGGCCTCTGCTCGACTAGGACTACTGGAGAGTCTTAAACGCTCTTCGGCGCTATGACCTCTTTCTTTCTTTAAAGAGAAATTTTTGAAGGACCTAGAAGCATGGAATAACTCTTTCTGGGCTGAATGTCTGATGATCACTATGCACGGTGTTGAAACTGATAGATGTGACGACAATCAACAGAAGAGAGATTTTCCATTCCAAGAAAGACACGAAGCCTTTCGCCAGTTGGTAGAGCAGCCAACTACTAGTAGCTCTTGATTTTCACTGAATGACAGAATCAAGACGTCCGTCCAGGATCAATGCAGAAGTATGCCAGTGAGCCAGTGCCAGTGGTTGTGACAGCAGCGCCTACCATGCACGCGTACTGAATGCCAAAGCTTCCCGTTCGATCCCCTTCCCTCGTGCTTTCCAAGGCATCCGCATTAGGGCTCTCCTTCCCATGTGGGCCTATATTCTTATCTTAGCTTAGCTCCAACGCATGCTACTGACGATGCCGCTCTCAAATGAAATGAAATATAGGTCGGTGGGTCTGTGAGTTCAGTGGAATTGGAATAGCGCAAGGTATCGAAATCTCGGTTATCAATCCATATATTGGTACCAAGGGGAAGAAGCCCAATAATGAATGATTCCCGATCCATTTCGTACTACATACGAGAGATTTGTTGTTCAGAAAATAGACTATCAGAAATGAGCATCGCCCGATCATCCAATGCCGCCGATTCCGAGACAAGACTGTCGGGTGCCTCAGGGCATCTCAAAGCCCACGAACGAAGTGACACGTCAGGGTCCTAAACAGAAAATTTCTTTCGCGGGGTCTCCTACCTCCTGCTGAGTACTTTCGACTCAGTCGCATCAGTCAGTGGCTTAGCCCTCGGCTTCTTTCGAAGTTTTCAGAGCTTCTTAGGGGCATGCACCCACCGATCCTCCCTAAGTCTGGATAGCGGAGAATTTGGCAGAGCAGACCGAAGCAAAGAGCTAAACACCCCGTCCGTCCGTCTCGTCATCCTCTGCTTTCCATTCCTGGAAGCTCGCGTAGGCATCTCTACACCCGGGCTCGTAGCCGGAATGCTCAATCTGATGTTGAAGATCTCCTTTGCGCGAGCGAGTCAGTCAAGTCTTATCCATCGGCCAAGCCGGCGTATTCTAAATAGGCGACCGTAGCCAAACACGAAGGGAGAGCCGGGGGGATTTATGAAAAAGATATCGCAGAGGAAGTATTCTCAATCGGCGAAGCCTAGTGAGAGAGCTGGTTTTTCCCTTGTGTTAGGGGCGCATCTGGTACACTTGCTAGTCACCGGTAGCTCAGCTTCTAGTAGCTCTGTTTCCTAATGGGTGAGGTTTGATTTGTTCCTTTTCTGGCTTTTCAGTCACAGTACATCAATTCCATGCAATGGAGTTTTCTTGCGAAAGTTGAACATCACTCACGAAGCAAGCGACGGAACAATACAATATATGGAGGCTTCGCGCATAGGACAAAATCTTCTGTTTCATCTTCATATTTCATATCATAATAATAGAATTCGTTTCTGAGTCACCTACCACTGAATGTGTAATATGGAGAGACAAAAAAAAGGTCGATCGAATACATACCAATAAGGAAGCTAGTCGTACTGGAACGTAGCTCTGGAACTGGTTTTCGGGAGGTTGAGCCTATCTCTTCGGAATGCGTCACTCGAGGGCCCACGAATGAATGGAACTATCAAGATAGGGAGGAGCCTCTTTCAGTCATGATCTTATCTCCTAAAGCCCCTCTCACAAGACCCAGCGGATTTCGCATTGTTGACAAAGGTAGTGGAAATTTTCATTCCTTCAAAAAAATCCCATCGCCTATACCCCATCCATCTTTCCTCAGGGCTGAAGAAGAGGGTCCATCCAGCCATGGGGAATCCAATCCCTTCGAGAAGTCTGCTGGGCCATATCCATATCTCTTGTTCTTCGGGAGAGTAGGGAAGGCGTACCGAACAAGCTTGCTGCTGCCACGACTGTGAGACCGGCAGGCAGAAATAGGGATTCAAACATGTCTGACTCTCCGTCAGCCTGACAAGTTCTGTCCTCATCTAAGGCTTCCGGTCTTTCTGAAGAAGGCAAGCCTCGTGGTAGTCCCGAGATGCAGTACTTCTTCAGGCCGGACAAAGTGTGAACACTAGTGCTGATAAGACCCAGAACCAAAGACCCATGGTAGGATCGTCCTTTCCTAACTACTGCCCGTATCACCGATACGTACACCGCCCTCTCGAAGATTGTTGGGTCTTTCAGAATTGGATGCAAAGAGAGTACGAGGCAGGAAGGTTAGCCCTAGGTGAGGATGCGCTTCTCAATCCTCCGACTCAAACCAAGATGGTTAAGACATTGCATGACCGAAGGCCGAAGGGAAAAGTCAAGTCGAATTCTGTGGGATGGTTGACGTGACTCCCCAGGATGCGCTTCTCGCGGAACGTCCTATTGGAGGACAGATGGAGCTTAACCCCTGACGGGGGGTAGAGGAAGCAGTTGAGGTCTTGAATATGCAATTGCGTCCTCGAGACCGCCCTCCACAGAGAAAGGAAAGAAGGATCAGTCTTCCCAAGGGAAAAAAGAGAAATTTTTAAGCATCGAAGAGTAAAGATAAAGGGAAGGAGCCTATGGTAGCCCCGGATGTTCCAGCTCCAGCTCAATCTCTCTAAGGATATCCTTCTGAGGGCTGTGACCTTGGTCCGGCATTCAAAAAAGGTGACTGTCGAGCTAATCTCATTGACTGTGACACAGGTTCGACATCAGGCTTGTTGTTGTTCAGGCCAGTAAGGAGATAAAAACTTCTAAAAGGCCTTCTGTAGCACTTGAGAAGTTCGGACGTCACATATTGAAAAAGAAAGCTACTTATTCTTTCGGAATAGAAAGCCAATAAAGAAAACCAAAGCGAGCAAGGCGCAGAATGATCATGCGACGGCAAGGGCAAAGTAGACAAAGCCTTTGGTCAAATAAGCAGAGGTTCCATAAGAGGCGCTGCTTACTCCTTTGGTCGGCAAAGACAAAGAGAGTCGGGATCTGGGCAGATAAAAGAGAATCGTAACATTGTCCTTCTATGTCTACCTCTCGGAATCTTTAGTTAGTGGAAGAGTTGATCAACGTTCAGCCACTGAACTTGAGGAGAGGGCTGACGAGTCTTTCATTACTCATCTTGCAAATCCTACATTCAATCAATCATGCCAAGAAAAAAAGAAGAGTACAGAAGGACATGAGCTGCAGAGTAGAAAGGCATCGGTGGCATCAGGATCTGGTATATAATTTACTGCAGATGAAGGGACAACAAGTGAAGCTTCCGTACTTCCATCTAAGCGATGGAAATGGTTCGCAATGTAGGACTATAGATAGAGCGAGATCGAACGAACTCAACCTGCGTCGTGTTTACTACGGCATCCGGAGATAAAGCACAAATTGGCTTTGTGGCTGAGTAGTCCAAGGTCTTTTTTCTAGCGCTTCCATATGTTCACTTTCCGCCATGTCGAGTAAGAATCTTCTTTCGATTGCCTTTCTCTCACTCTACTTGAGTCCAAGAACAGCCGCTAGGCCGCAGGGTCTTTCGGGATTGAGAAAAGGATTGGACTAACCGTAAATGTGGGCTGAAGACGCATTTAGTTTAGGGCACACCACTCATCATCATGATCAGCCTCAAAGCCCGGCAAGTTAGTACCAGGATAAGAATGAATTCGATGAACAGTCATGCAACGACTAGGCGAAGACAGCTATGGGTCCTGTGCTCAGGACAAGGATAGGATCATCAAAGCTTCCAACATCCAACTGACATAAAAAAAAAGTAGAGAGTTGGATCAACCTTTTCTTTTAAGTCAATTTTTCCATATCCATAGTTAGTAGTCAAAAATTTCATAGCACGAATGGAGCCACTGAACCAGAAAGTTGGAATAGCATCATCAAGACCACAAAAAAGATTTCTTTTTTTTAAGCGGATCAAGTTGCAATTCCACTTTGTTAAGTTATTTTATTGTGATTCGACATAACATAACAAGAACAGAATCACGCTCTGTAGGATTTGAACCTACGACATTGGGTTTTGGAGACCCACGTTCTACCGAACTGAACTAAGAGCGCTTTCTTACGACAGGAGTAAAGGCCTTCTAATTAAACTACAAATTTCGTCCTATTTTCATCGATCTCAAGCTTAACGCCCTCGTTACTGCCCATAGGATAAGTAATGGGTAGGGATGACAGGCGGTATCGCCTTTGTTCCATTTTTGACCAACCCTGTTTTCCACATCGTTATTTTCTCCTCCATCTATGTACAATATCTTTCTCTTGCCATTTTTTCTTTTTTGTCTCAATATCCACTTTTCTTATTATTATTATTATTATTATTATCTCATATAAATCTCATATATCTAATAAAAGAATACTCATCATCCCGATCCCGCCGCTCCTACCAACGAACATAGAAGTCTCGAGTTCGATAGAAAGATTTGCATGCGAGAGAGAGCCCAAGAATAGTAGTTCCGGTTAAGCAAGCCCTGCCGCCAGCTTCCACCCATTCAAGAAGGTCCTGATCCGAGTGTTTAATAATTACTGCATGCCTTATATATACAGGGAGAGAGAGGAGTAATCCGACCCAGCTACCTTTGCTCCCATTCCAAGGCGGAAATGATTGGGCTAATCGATTACTCTCCTATGCCTGCCTGAGATATCGATGGGATACGAAGCAGAACTGGACGGAGGGGATGGAACTACCGATCCTGGAAATGACAAGGGCTTGGGGAAAGATGCTATGCTTGAGTCACCGGAAATGGTTGGTGACGAAGAAAATCATAGGTAGCTTGCAAGCATAGGAATTGATAACCGACTTCCAGCCGATGTGCGTTTTCTTCTACTCCTGCTGATGCCCCAACTCCATTTCCTTTGCGAATAGACTTTTAGGGGCTTAGGATCAAGGGTTGGTCGAGCTTGCACGATGAACCGATTGATTCGGCAGGTTATTCAATCTATGGGCTTAGAAGCCCAGGAACTCATTTGGTCCTTATTCAGCCCGGGAAGGCTTCCTCCTCAGGCTAAAAAAGGTCTTGCGCCGCTTTATTCAATGGCTCCCCGCAATCACACGGGCTCGGGACCCCATGAGTACTGCAAACATGGTCAACAAGAGTATCCTTAACAACTCTAACTTCCAACTCCAGATCTGGTGAGGAAAGAGCTTCCGGCTTTAAGAGCAGGGGCTCAGAAGTCAAAAAAGACCAAAAAGAGAATCCAGTCAATAAGCAGATCAGCAGAACAAAACGAATATCCCACACGTAGGAGTACACAATAGCATCCGAAAGCAAAAATTCTTTGATACGGGAGGTTTGCCTCGTGGCATCCGCCAATCCCACCTTTCGATCTGGGGATCGAAGCAGACGGGCTCTACCACAGAGCTACCGAGTGAGAGAAAAGATAGGAGCACTGAGTGGATTAAGGCATTGGTTTTTTTGGCTTGCTAGAAAATAGAAAAAACTGGGTGAGAATCCCAGTTAAAAAGTAGTGGTTTTCAACATTGGTTTTATGTTTTATTTTTCTTTCTCAAAAATTAGGATTTCGCCTTCCTTATTGAGGAAGACCAAACCACCGAAGAAATCAACTGGTGATCCCCCCGGTACTACGCACAAAACCCCCCAACCAGATCTAACTCAATCAAGAAATTGAAGGTACAGAAAAATCTTTCGATCCGCCCCTAAATACAGGAATGAAGATCTGAGAACCAAAATGAAATAAAAGTAGGAAAGCGGGTTTCAAAGGTTAAACAAAACTTCTGTGAAAATAGGTACCCCCCGTGGGATCCCCCTTTTAGACGACAAATCCGTTCCTGTGTTGTCGAGGGTAGGCAAGTCAAGAAAGGAAGAGATCAATCACAAAAGAAATGGTCACTACGGATTCCCATTTTGTTAAGAGACGAGAGCGAGAAAAGGTAATTAAAGAAGGAGATAAATCCATAAGCAAAAGCAGCTCTACCTTACCCCAGCCAACAACTGTCCCGCAGAAGTCCTTCTCATTCCGACATTCGCCGCTATAACCAAAAGAATGTGAATTATAGACCCCTGAATTACTCAAACTTCAATTTAGAAGACCCCCATAAGCACGAGTTCGTCCTTAGGTTCCATAATAATGGATAAAGAACGATCGGGCAATTCGGGAAATGTAACAGAATCAAACTGCTCCTTATCGGGGTCTTCTTTATCAACTGATACCAGTTTCCGCGGCGATAGACTATAATTTGCTGCTAACACGGCAATTTGAATCTCCAAAAGATCTGTCTCCTCGAGAGGATAGTCCTCTTTTTCACGACGCAATTAATTATATACGTTTTCAATCTCCAAAGCTAATTGACGAACGGAGCATTCATCCCCCCCACCCCCTTCTCTCTTTATGAGCATTCCGCTCCTGCTACTATGAATGCTACTGCTATTGCTACTGCTACGACTCCTAGTCCTAGTCCTACTGATACTGATACCTTTTCTGGCGCAAGCCCTTCCAACAGTGCATTCGATGCATCAATGAATGTGCTTGCGCCCTCACCAACAGGAAAGTGCTAACAACCCGAAAGGCGACACCAGCTCTTTCTATCAAAGAGGAGCGACGGGCTAACCGGGCTCATACCTTCCCTCCCCGCTTCTTCCTTTGCTCCTTCTATGTGCGTGGATATCTTTTACTATTGGATTCACTATTCCGACTTCTTCTTTCAAAGGCAAAAAGCCCGTCATTTCAGTCTTAGATGTCCCCCCGTCGAAGGCAAGGCAGATCTTTGGACATTCAAAGAAGAGTTTCCGCCGTTGGCATTCCCCTATTTGAGACAGAGACAGTTTCATCGGCCTTAGGGCAATCAGGTTAATCCCTCAGCTCTGAGCTGATATTCTCTAACTGCCTAACAGCTTATTCGAGAACAAGGCATTCTAAGAGCGCATTCTCTCCATCCATACCAGGAGCTGATTCGATGCCATCTCTTGCTAACAGCGCATTCGATGCCTATTCCTCTACTATTGATTCAATTGCTAACGACGCCCTTCAGATTCACTTTCAAAGAGCCTAGTTGTCTACATCAACAGGAAAGGAAGAAGGTAAGGCGCATTCTATAACAGCTCTTATTCCGTCAACAGGGGATTCCTTCCCCCTCAAAGCCCAGATCTTCTTCACGTGCACATTTGCCCTTCCTTCTATTCTTCCATCAACAGGATCAGACATTTGTTTCCTCCATCATCATCTTTTTCATTCATGACAGATGAAGATGACAATAGTCTCAGATACAATACATAAAGAACCTGGGTGCAAGAAGGACATTTTCGATGCTTGCTTGAGCGGCGGCTTCGGCTCGTTGTTTCTGGACGGAGAGTGAATTCATCTTTTTTGCAGTTTCTGAACAGTCACCTTGCCCTGATCCAACTCTTGTCTGGTCTTCTCCATTTCTTTGTTGATCAGATTCACATGGATATTCCCTTGTACAAGTTCTGCATAAAGTTCTATTATCCGTTGTTCAAGCCTTTCTTTGAGCAGGGCGAACTATTTGATTTCCCAACTCACTCATCCGAGCGAGTGGAATACTTGGAACGAGCAGGAGAGCGAGCAGATGTTAACGACTCCTTCTTCTCGGCCAGCCGCTTGACTTCTTCTTGCACCGCTTTTTCATGGACTTCCGTAAGGTTTGTTCTTTTCGGGTTTCCCGGTGGAATTCCAAGTCATTTCTTTCTTTATCCATCTTCATTCCCTTCCTTGCATCAAAGAGAAGAGCGGTTAGGAATCCATGTGGGCTTTCTGCTTTGGATGGTTCCTGCTTCATTCTAAAGTGAGGGGCTATTTCTATTCCGAGTTGGCCTGCAGGGGATTCTAACAAACGCATTCGATGTAGTGCCTTACTTCCTTTTTGAAAGTCCTATTTTTAGATATGTCACTTCGGTCGATAATCGGATTCTGTTGAAAGAAGTTTCATGTCTTCTAAAGATGTTGGATGCTTCTTTCTTCTGGGAATTGGCAGTTGCTTTAGCAGCTTCAGGCCCGTGCATATCTTAACTAGCGGACTTAGCCCGAAAAGAATATTGCCTGCTCTTCGTAGAGCAACTAAGTCACTTCTGTCTATTAGTGAAAGGTAAGGCTCCATCCCTACTTTCGAATGATTGCAAAGCTTACTACTAGTGGCATTTCTTTAAGAGCGCATTCCTCCTAACTCCCAACTCTCAAGCAGCTTTTTCTGCGCATCTTCTCTTTCTTCTTCCTTCCCTAAGCCTAATCCCTAATCAAGCAAAGCCGGACGCTGTCAGGAAAGTGTTCGGGGCGGATTCAATAGCTATTGATGCGGATTCTGTAACAGCTGCAGATTAGTCGAGAACATCTGCCCGTGGGTATCTTTACTATTGATTGATCCTTGCTTATCTCGTATATTTACTAGAGGCATATTCGATTGCAGTTCCTTCTTGCGGGCATATTAGTCAATCAGGAACATCCCGAACAGCCTATTCGATAGCTGCCTAAGAGAGCATTCGTGCAAACAGAACTGCGCATTCTCGAACAAGGGATTCGTCGAAAAGACTAGCAGCCCCCAAGCCCTACCCTAGTTTCGAATGACGTCTCGGCATCAAGTCAAGACCGACCCAGGCCGTATTCTGTCCAAAAGAAAAGAAAGTGCTCGCCTTTACCTCTTCACGTGAACAAGCTATTCTGTGCTAGGGGATATCGTCTACTATGAATCTTCCTCTCAAGCAGGGGATTCTCGAACAGCTTGTATTCAATGTCCATGTCATCTTCGAAATCTAAACCTGGGCATCCATCTAAAATAGCAAATGCCGCAAATCCTCTGCTCTTCTTTGACACCGACTCGTCTCTTATAGATGCCACAAATGCTATCGAATAAGCCGTCGAAAACGTCCTACTCCTACTGAGACTGCTGTTGATTCTCATATTTGTATTTGTCACTTTGCGGATTTGATGCCATCAGAGATTGACAGAGGGCTACTCGTTGATTAACTCTCTCCTGCTCTAGGACATTAACATTAAGGGTTCGTAGATTCACTGTGCATTTGTTCTGAAAACAGCGCACTCAGCTCGGGTAATACATCATGCCCGGCATTCGTAGATCATTCCTCCTTTTCTTTTGCTAAAGATGGCATTCTATTAGAAATGGAATTGTGCAAAGCCTATTTGTCCAAGCCCTATTCATGTGCAGCCCCTATTCGCCTATTCTCTGGCCGTGGGTGTGGGTATCTTCTTCTACTAGTGATCTTCTTGTAAGGGACATTGGCTGGCTTCATTCCTATCCCAACTGTCGAATCCAAAAAACCCTCACTCCGCCTTTCACTCGTTTGCAAACAATAGAGTTGAATCAAATCAGCAAGGGAACTAGTTGCGAGAGATCTGTCTCATGTCATGGCATGGAAATTTGAAATGCCGCAGATCGTCTGCTGATGCTAATGTGCTTCAATAGTCGGAGAAAGAGAAAAAGCTAATCATTGATCCGAAAGTGCCACAGTCTCCTCTCTGCAGCCTATTACCTATTCTCTTCCTTGCGTGGGATATCATAACTAGGAGGCAAAAAAGGCTTTGGACAATTCCTCCCTTATCCCCCATTCCATTCACAGCTGCTATTCCGACATCAGGTTAGAGCACCTGCTCTTCGTCATCATCTAATAAGGCATTAGACAAGGGCAATAACCCTTAACGCAGCAATCCTTGATCGAAGTGAAGGAAGAAAGCCAAAACGCTCAAGTCCCACAGTTGATTCAATAGCTTCAATAGCTGTGTTGATTTTATATCAATCAATGAGGGATTTCCGGACACCAAATGGATCAAAGAACTAATTTTGGTCTGACTCCCTGGTTCCCATCTTTTGTCCAGAGCTAAAACGAGTTATACAGCCTTAGGTAGCAAGAACCCCTTTTTCAACCATCTGACGTGGGGGGCTATCTCTAAACCCCTACCTAGCGATTAAATGCAGGAAGGACGTACTCTAGTTTTTTTCCAACGCATCTCATTTTTCCAGAAAAAGAACCAGCGCAGGAAGATCGGGGTGTAGTAACAGCAAGAAAGACAGCGGCATTCGAGGAGAATTCGAAGAATTAGATCCGCCGGAAAGAGAGATCAAGATGTGGAACAAATGAAATCGCTTTACTCACGGCATTGCCATTCCTCTTGGGGAACTATACCCCACTCCTGAGCCAGGATCAAACCTTCTTTTTCGAGGAAGATTTTTAGCTCTTCGTCACCCTGGTTACGAGCCAACGGTAGAGCAAATTCCTCAGCTTCCACACATGTCAAAGAATGCATTGATTTCGCATTTGTCGACCAGTGGATCGGAGCGGACCCGATTGACACACTGAAAAACCAATATCAGCCAAGGAAGATTTGTACCTGCTGTGTGCCATGACTCCTCGAGGGCTAGGATGTCTTGAACCCTTTTGGGTTTTTAAAATTAGTTTATTTCGCTTTAGCTCAAAAAAAGCTCACTGGATAAATTATCTCATTGGGAGGAAATGGGGCGCATTCGGCTCTACCTCTCGCGGCAACCCATCGTCGTGGTCGAACGTGGAACATCAATGAAGAACTTCTCAGAACGACCGCTAGGGGTCTTCAATTTTCTCTATAAATCGCATGTCGGAAGCGCACCCACCAGTCTTCTTATTCTTCTTGAAAGCAGACCACTTATAGCTAAAGGAGTGGAAACCCAACTCGATGGCCAGCTTCAGTTAAGAGGTAGAACCAACAGTTCGTCTCGTTCAACACCCCTCACGAGGATTGAATCATGAAGATTCGAATTGGGACGAGGGGTAGTGGTCTTGTTTCGACGAAAAGGGAGAGAAAATACGTCACATGAGCAAGTTGAGACCACTTGTCAACGGCTGAAAAAGAACCTTTGGTTAGCCAGCTTTACCTACGGAAAATAGGAAAAATCTTCTGTTCTTAAAATGAAAGCCGGAATCCGAAATAACCTTAAATTATAGAGAGGGAAGCGAGAAGACCTTGAACCACACAAGATCTCCCTCCTTCGAGGAGGGAATGGCCCAATCACTGAGAGTTTTTGTTGCAAAAAAAAAATTTGACCTCGGAACTGGAACAATATAAATTTTAATGACCTGGTGCTTGAAACATCGATACGCTTTTTAGACTGCTGAGACATACTTCTGGTCCGCCTCCCGACTGAAGAAGGAGGTTCAACCGGACGAATCACGCAATAGGCCTTCTCCTTTCTTAGTGAATGGAGTTAGAACACGGCCGAAGAGAAGGGCGAGAGTAGAAGTACGCCCCGAAACAGAGGAAATCGTTGCAGACCAAGTCCCGAGAGGAACCAATACGCTCAAAAACCACTGAATTTAGGCTTCAAGGGTGGACACAGGTTCCGCAAAGGAATCGAATGTAGTTCATTCAAGGCTCAAGACAGAATTAGTGGGAAGCGCATCCATCTCTATACATCAACGGGTTTGGTGCAAAGATTCTCTCTTTATGTAGTACCAGGATCGTCATCTGTCTCAGTGCCACCGAACTCGCACTTTATCAAATAAATTTTCAACGAAAGACCAGATTGCGTTGGTGTTCAGCGACGAGTATCCCCCATATCTCTTAGCGGAGTGAAAGCAGCTTGGAACACAACCGAGGGGAAGATCGTCGAGGAGAAGGAGATCCTAATACTATCCCGGAAAGTCTTAGCGTCAGTTTTGGTACCGCCAGGGTTATTGTTATTTCAATACCGTCATCGTAGCGAGAGGAATAATAGAAGAAAAGCTCCTTTTTTTAATGCGACCTCATAAAAGACCTAAGAAGAGCGATTCCGTGGGCCTACTTTCCTTTCCGAGTAACTGACAGTCACAAGACTTGGAAACGACCAAAAGAAGAAACCTATTCGTCCATCAATAAGAGGAACGTGAGGCTATCGGTCCACTAATCATATGGAATTACATCCCAAGCCAGCAACTGAGAAAACAGCAGATCTTGGTGCTACTGTCGCAAACCCAGAACATTTAAAGCTGGGTGGCGGTGATAAAGAGGGGTCATGCATTTACAGAATTCCTCATTGGTCTCGCAGCTCTACCACCGATGGAATATGACCAAACTGGGAATTTCACTTCAAAGGTGGGTTCCCGGAAGGGATATTTCATGCCATACATTTTTTGTTATCTCTGCAACTCCTACTGCCGCTGCAACAGAATTTAGTTGAAAGCTAACCGTCCCAATCAACTCGATCCACACTATCCATTTTTAGTATTAGTAGTAGGGAACTTCGAACTAAAGATTTGCTTTAGCTCGTCTTTCCATCCGTCCTGTCCACTCACCACTTATCTCAAAAGCCACTATGTTCAATCTCTGAAGTGAATTCCAAATCTCCCTTACGCTCGCTTTTCTTTTGCTAATGCTACTCGGAAAGAACAGCTAGGAGACGATTAGCTCTAAGTGCCGAAGTCCATAGCTCCTATGATCGCGAGCTGCGGCTTGCTTTGTTCGCATCTCCGTAACGGCCTTTTAAAGCGTTCCAACGACATGGTTAGCCCTCAGTCTCTACTGCCAACTCGTTTCACTCCAGTTTACCGTAGCAACTACAGCAAGCTGCCTAGCTCACTGGCTCGTATGACTAGCTCGCTTACTTTCACTCAACTAGCTCTAACAAGCCAACTCCGTGACTACTTTCGCTACCCTGCTTTAGCTCACCACTCAACTCATGCTTCTGTTCGACTCCTGACTTGCTCTCTTCGTTCGTACCTTTCTTTTCAAGCAAGAGTAGTTGATAGTTGCTTCGCTTAGCCTACTGTGTAGCCTTCTTTCAATGGTTGTAAGGTAAGGATTGATTCTTGCTAGCGGTATAAGCAAGCTCGGGTAAACAGATGAGCCGGCAGACGGAGCTACGGCCGTTAGGGGAAAAGGTCTGTGTCTGTGAAAGAAGCAAGCTTAGCTTTCTGTAAACTGGAGTTAGATCATGGTAGTTCGTAGGAGATTGATTCGTTTAAGTAGTTAGGGTAAACGAGCTAGGTAGCTTGCTTCTTCTTTGAGTTGAATATGGACTTTCAAGTAGTCTTTCAGATGGGAGTACAAACAAGTAAGTAAACTAGCTGAGCAAGCCAGTCTCGAGCAAAGGTGACTCCTTTTGAAAGTGAGATCACCATCGGCTTGTTGAAAGAGGTCCTAAAAGCAGCCGGAATCAACTATACGATACCCACAAAAAGATCGAATTCCTCTGTATTCTCTTCCTTAGCAGCTTCTTCTCGAAGACCGGATTTATGGTCAACGACTTTGATTTTCTTCACACAAGGTTTTTCATCCTTCTCCCCCGCTTAGGACAGTAAGGGGAAGTAGCGATATTCCGATTCCTTCCTTCTACCACCATCATTTCCTGACTTGCCTGCTCAAACGAGAGTTTAAGTTCCGGAACTAGTGCCTGCCCATGGAATCACTGCTTTTGCCGCTTGAAAGCTTGTCTAAAGGTCTCAATCTTTCTTAAGTTAAGAAGCCAGAGCAAGTGCATGTGAAAGTTCGCCTAATACTCGAATCCACTTGTTCCTTCCACTTTGACTTCTACTATTGCTACTTCCTCGACCCGACCCCGAGATCTCGAATTCTTAACAGAAACCTCCACTTCCCTTAATTAGCTTGTTGAGAAACGGGCGAAACAGCTTATAAGGAGCTGCATTAGTGTATAGAATGCCTAGTAACGTTCAATGCAATGTTTCCTGTCAACCTGCTTCGCACCCTTTCTCCCCTACTAACACAGGAACTTCAAAACTTGAGAACCCCTCCGGGAGAGAAAACCAGCAATTTGAGAACATTCTCTCAATGAGTGCAATCCAAGCATCAGCAAATCCAAAGCGCCGCTTTCTCCGTTCAAGCTGAGTGACCGACGTGGACAACGTCAGCCCTTTTGCCTTCGAACTCACCGAGTTCGGGCCCAACTTCTTCGATGGCTCTTTGCAGGGGGCTGTATTTCTCCTCTGCCTGTTTCAGCAGCTCTTCGACAGTCCTCTGTCAGTTGCATCAAGACGGCCGGCCCTCAAGTGGTCTGCGCTGAAACCAGCCTCTTTCAGTGCCCCTACACATTCATTCTATGTCTGGGCACTGAAAGGGGGTGACTGCCATGATCTTCCGAGTATAGCGCATGTACAGCTGACAGAATTTTCGCTTCTGAAACTGCAAATCTTTCTTATCCACGACTGTCCCCTGGAGTCTCACCGAACTGGTAAACGGCGTCGTTCGGGGTAGTTTGTGGAGGACCTCTCTGTATGGATCATCTTGGTCACAAAGAGATATTCTTTCTCCCCGGATACTCTCTTCTCTAGACTCGCACTGTGCCCCTTCGACAAGGCAAGCGCCTCAAATGCCGGAGACCATATTCTTAATGAATCACCGGATTCGAAATCACTCGATGTTTCATCAGTTTCAACAACTCAAGCAGCAGGGTAAATGTCTATTTAGAGCAGCTAGCTTCTTCACCTTCCGTTTTCTAGGCCTTTCCCAATCAGTGTTCTGTCATTGTCGTTCCAGGCCCCCGATTAGGATAAGCCCTTATGCATGGGGCAGGTGGTTGGAGTGCAACACTATACAAGTCTGATCATTTTGAAAGTTCAATGAATAATAGACCGCAGCCAATTCCTAATTTTGCAGAGTCCGTTCGAGAACCAATACCCGCGTATCCATCCCAACGGCAGAGCCATAGCATGTTCCTCTTCTTTCTAAGCTTTTTTCCGGTCGTTTATGATGCACCAACCACCAGTAGCATTTCAACCAAACAAGGTTTCCCGAGCAAAAGCAGCACCCTTGAATTTATCAATCACACGTGGATAGGGACAAAAAAAAGCCTGGACGATAGAGGGATAAGTGGCGGAGCTTAGCGCCCTTATCCGGTTCACCGAGAACCCATGGATCCATAACTGGTTCAAGGGGCAGATCCGGGATAATCCTTTGTTCCATAGCCAAGGGCTATTTTTGCCAATTCATCATTCTCAGATGTACTAGTACTAGCAGGCACAAGCAACTCGAAAAATCTCTCTTCATGGAGAATTCGGCTCTTTCAGACCCTCGCTCGGAAATCTTTGTTTTCTATTTGCGTTGCGCCCCACCAAATCCAATTCTATTTTGGTAGGTGAAGGGAGTACAACTGCTCTACTGATAGTTCAGTCGGAACTCAATCTGGCTTTCGGCTCCTATTCCCGCCGCTGTTATCAGTAGCGGAAGCAGCTAACTATTGACTATTAAGGGGGGAATCGACGCCCTCCCCGTGCAGGCAGTTACTAAAGTTGAAGCCTTTCCCACCCCCAGAGGATTCAACAAGAATTGGAGACCCGTGACCAGTGTCTAGTACCTAGGTCTTTTTGAATCTTTTTTTTGAAGGGTACAAATGACATTAAGTGTTTCAGTGGCCTTTCTGTAAATAACCAGTATGATTGTACAAGCAGGGGTGATGTTTCCTCCTGCCAGAGTGTCAAAGGCGTAGCGTACTCTTTACAGGGGAGGCGCTTGCGGAGCGGGAGACCATTTGAATCGGAATTCATAACAGACGATGCGTTTAGAGATGATGGACCCCTCCTTTCCCCCAAATCCCCTATTCGGGAGATCTTTTTGGCAGTGGAGGATCAGTTTCAGTAGTAGAAAGGCAAAGCAAGGAAAGCGAAAGGTTGGCTCGACCACCGGGAGAGGACTGATTTTTTCTGCCGGTTGAAGGATGCAACAATGTCCAGCACATATAATTTGATTGGGACTACTGTAGGCCCGAACTTTATGTCCAACTGAATGAGGTTTGGAACCCTTTTTTCACTCTCATACGCAGCAATGGTCATGCCCGATGGGGTGAGACTTGACTCTGGGATGTCCAGATATCGGAGCTTGGAACATGGGCAAAGATTCAAGCCCAGTATCGATCAGGGAGAGAGGAATGCTGTAGCCCTTTAGTTTCACCCTTACGTGTAGAGGAGCAGAACGTCCTCCCGGCAAGAGCTCCCTTAGGTCATCGTCCGAGAAGGTAAGGAAGGGCTTCGTCAAACTCCTTCCGTTCAGTACTCTTAGCAGGTTGATTGAGTCCGGTAGCCTTCCAGGTCCACTGTGAAGCAGATGCGAGCGCAGTTCCTTCTCTTCGGTCAGTGCCTTTGCATGTCACCCCCCTGACTTTCTTTGGTCTGTCAAGTAGTCTGTACATCATAAGGATAGGCAACGAAACAAACAGGAGCTTGAAACTCCACTCCGTCATACTGTTTCCTATAACCAACCTAATTCTTGTAACCAAACCTACTACTTGAACGAGTACCTTTTCTAGTACCTGTACGGGGAGAACCGCTACGCGCCTCAAACTAGTTCCTATTACCTGTGTCCACCCAAATATCCTGTTACTGTACGGGAGCGGAAGCGAGAAAAGAAAAGCAGGTTTTAGATACTAAATGCGGCTAAGGTAGTAAAGTAAAGAGCATTCTCCTTTCCCTCGTCATTATGTTGTGCAAGTCATGCACAACGCGATCCATCGAGCGCAGCGAGTTAAAGGATGAGGGGTCGACCGGGAGGCGTGAGCGAGATGTCGATTTGGTCTGTCGTCCTCCTCATTATAGTCCTCCTAGAATCCAAGGCATTTCGTCGGAATACATCCTGTCTTTTCACCTTTGTAGTCCTATGCATAGTCAGTACTATAGCCCCAATCATGGCTACTAATAAAATAAGACTAGGAACCAAAAACCAGACGGAATAGTAGGTATAAAGTAAATTGCCCAATGTTTCCAAATTAGTCCAACTTCGTACCTTTCCGGCATAAACCGTATATCTCAGAGAGGTCGTATTTCTGTGGGTTGGTAGTAATGGAATGGTTTCATTATCTAAAATGAAGAACATTTCCCACCAAAGGATCAGTCCAATAATACCACTCACTGGTAAATAGCGCAATACTTCTTCGTGAATCTCCGCTATTTGAATATTGAACATCATAACCACGAATAGGAATGAAACGGCAATAGCTCCTATATGAACTACTGGGGAGATCATAGCGGAGAAGTCGAGACCTAACAAAAGAAGTAAACCAGCAGTGTTGCGAAAGACTGGGATGGGAAACGAAACGGAATGTACCGGATTTTTAGCACGTACAACCATCAAACCAGAGACCAAAGCAGGGCTCGACAAAACAGAAAGTATCATGGTACCTCGTCCTTCCCTGAAATGGAACTTGAATGCGTCTTCTTGCTCCAGCATTCAAGTCGATTTATTACGACCAGCGCGGTTGTTCGTATTTCATTTTCTTCTTCCGCTCAGAAAGCACTCACTGAATTACTTACGGAATATAATTTTTATATCGAAGCCGAGAATGTTGGGTCGATCAGAGGTTCGGCTTGCTTCTCCCCCACCCAGCAAACGGAGGACCAAACTACTCCGCAAGCTACGTCTTTTTATCAGACGTAGTTTGCTTTTTCCTACGTGCGCTAGCGCCCTCCTTCAGCTGGGATTAAGCGCTTTGTTCTGAAAGAAACCTTAGCGCAGCCCTTTTCTTTTTCGTAGCGCTAACGCGTTGAAGCTTAGCCCTCGTCTTTTTCACCTTCTAAAGCGCTAACGCGCCAGCGCTTTTGTCCCTCCGGGGGTCCCGGGTTGCTTTGGCGCGCCCCACCCCCTCAGTCCTGTGTTGTACTTTACTTGTCCCGCTTGCTGCTTGCTGATCGCTTTGGATATGAGTAGATGTTGTTGGTCGAAAACAAAAGGTCTCTCATTCACAATGGTCTCGCTCGATGCTTTTCTTTGGTGTATTTTCATATTCAGAGTTCTTGAAACTTCGAAACTCAAAGCCCAAGAACTCAAAGAATGCTACAATCCTCGAAATTCTCAACTTAACACGCCCCCTTACTTCGCGACCTACCACTACTTCATCTACCGAAATGACTGGGCAGATCTAATGTATTCAAGCATTAAACCAGCTCATGATCCTTAGGCTATACAGCATGGAGCAGGCAGAGAGATGAAAGGACCACCTTCTCCTGCTTGCTTGATCGGAATCTATTCCATAATTAATTGAATAGCTGAAGTGCTACTTAACTTAGTAGTAGAAACTCGAAGAGACAGACAGAGAGAGGACTCTCTCATACATACTTGCAAAGTCCTTGACCCTTGGCAGGAATAGTTCCAGCTCGGTAGAGTGAGTCTACTTAGCGAACTGGCAGGAGGCGGAGATCGATTGATCAATATGCATATCGAGAGTTGCATGGAACCGCCCTTTCTGTCCTGGGGGCTCCCCGGCCGGGGAGGCAAAGGGGATTGCTATCGTCTCGGTAGGTCTATGTGAAAAAGAAAAAGTGACGTCGGTCATAGGTTGGTTGGTCCAAAGAAGGACAGTCGGCTTCCTTCATGATGGGACTTCTTCCTCAGTAGCTCAGTGGTAGAGCGGTCGGCTGTTAACTGACTGGTCGTAGGTTCGAATCCTACTTGGGGAGATTTTATGTTTTCTTCATTCGAATTGTCCTTTTTTTTTTTCTAAGTTTCAAGTTGGAAATGTCTTCTTTCGTATAGGTCGTTCAAGAACTCAGGGATCCACTGGGAATGAATGGTAGGAGTCATTAGCCGGAAGGAATTAGTCTCCACTAGCCTAATTCGAAGAACGAACAAGAAAAGGCTGACTGTTTAGGTAGGAGGATGGATGTGGTCCAATGGCTAAAGCTCTGCCAGCTTCTTGTAGACTGGCAGTCTCCGTTCCAGTAGACTGATTCTTCGCCTTGGTAAGACGCGGACTCCACTCATTCATTAAGTGCCTGCGGTGAGACGCGACCCACAACAAACGAGGGGGGGGGTGGGGGGAGACCGAAGAAAGAAGAATTGTATTGAATGCGTCACCGAATCCAGTGAAGACCAAATGGCTCGGGCAGGAGGGCGGGGAAAACGGGGTTCGAACCCGCGACTTCTGGCGTGACAGACCAGCACTCTAACCAACTGAGCTATTTCCCCCTTTCGTCACTACTGTCGATTCAAAAGTCAGCTACCGCTTACCTTTGTCACTATACAAAAGTTGCTGTACAACAGAATGCCCTTAGCCTTTGGTACTCTTTTTCTTTGATTTTTGTAGTATAGTACGACAGTCGAAACTTCTGGCTCTGCTCGCTTAGACGATCAGGGGGCTCCGCGCTCTATCAGCTATCAGTTAGTTGGCGCTACGCGCGACTTCAGTTGACAAATTACTAATAGTTCCTTCTAAAAGAAAGGCCTACTGACCTGCCGGAACCGGTTACTAAAGAAAGAAGTGCAACGTAGTGAAACCCTTGATCCTAAAGAAGGAGCTCTAAAAAGACGTAGCGCGCTAGGGAAAAAGGCGGAGTGTGCACTAGCGCACGTAGTCTTTTTATCAGACTACGTTTGCGGAAGACCAACTAAAAAGACTCCGCTTGCTCCTCCGTTTGCTCCCTCTTCAATTGAAGAATAAGAGGTCTTAGCTTTCGTCAGGTCAACTACACCAACCTGGAAGGGCCAAACTCTAAGCTAAGCTCTTAGTGGGCTTGTTTGTTTGAAATACTGAATCGAGTGAAGCCTTCTTGCCTAACAAGACTATATATAGGTCGCCAAGGCCGTCAAGTACAAGTGGTCGCCCTACAGGTCACTCTCAAACTCAAACAAAAGGTGACGAAAGTAACTTAGCTTCTTTAGTAGGGCTTGCTTCCCTCCGGGGGAGGAAGAAGCATTTTTTTCAAATTTCTGTCCGCTCTTCCCGAAGGAATTGCATGTAGAGATCCGTAGGGGCTTATAGTTTAATTGGTTGAAACGTACCGCTCATAACGGTGATATTGTAGGTTCGAGCCCTACTAAGCCCATCTGACCTGCTTCATCAATGACTCCGGTAGTCACCTGAACCACTTTCTCGGATAGCCCACTGCCTCTCTTCTGGATGCGAAAGAAGATTCGATCAACCATACCACCTGTGTGAGAAGGAGGGTTCAGAATTGTGTTCTCAGTGCTTCAGGAGTCTGATCCTTGTTCAGTGAGTCCGAAGAGAGAGAAGGTCAGTAGAGCAGGGAGGCATTAGCCTGTCCTACCAGCCAGTGTGATTAATATATCAAAATCTTGATTGTTGGATCTATATAACTTTACAAAATGGAAGGGGGAAGACCTTTTCAATTCAAATATGTCTACTACCAACCGCATAGTCAAAGCTTGCCATAAACCGAACGAAAAAAGAGAATTCAAATTCGGCGCTAGCTCAAGCTCAAGCAAAAGAAAGACAAAGTTTCTTCTTCAAACCAAGAAGAACCCGGAAGCAGGAGCTCCCGGGCAAGGCAAGCGGGAGGGTTACAGGTTGATAGGTAGAAGTATTCAAGAATGTGGGTGTACTTTTTCTCCCTTTTAGGGATTTTTTTTATCCCTAAAGAGGAGGGGTAATGGTGGTGTACTTTTCAGGCATACTACTAATTAATTGATTCTGTGGCCATTTCATGATCGAATACAACCGAGGTACACGAGGTAAAGTTGTACGCCTACATAACCTATCCAGTACCCAGTCCAAGGGGAGCCAGACAAAGGGAGAAGGTAGGTATCAGATCCATAATGTAGTTCTAGACCCCTTTTGTTAACCCAGTTCCTGTACTTTGAATGAATTCAAGCTAGTAAAGTAGTCTGGTGGAAGGGACTCGCCTTGCTTACCCTCTCCCTTGCCACTCTTTTCTGAGTTGCATTTCAGTACCCCCATCATCCCGAAGGGTTTTGAAATCTGTTTGAACCTCCCCAAAGTAGGGACTTTGGTTCCTCTCGGTTTTGAGACTCTGGAGGATTTCGTTCAATCTTTCCCCTCCGTGTCTCGCCTCCAAGATTTCGGCGAGCCACTCCGCTTGGAAACCCCCCGGAACGCGTATGTGCAGTTCCCGGTGAATATCTCGAATCACATCGGCAACTGCGGCGTGGTTCTCAAGAAGCTCTAGTATAGGAGGCTGGTGACCCGGGGGTTGTGCTTGAATAAGCTGGAGAGGAGCCGCTTCAGGATTGGCAGCTGCTTGAGACGAGGTGCCGGTGATCGCCTGCGGTTGCTGAGAAGAGCTCGCTTGCCCTACTTCGGGCGCGGGAGCGGCTTTTCCCTCCATCTCATCAGAAAGGTACTGGTGCCTATTTACCGAGTCCGATCCCGAATCGGCCGGTGCTGGGGTTTGTGTTTGAACCGGCTGGTTAACAGGCAGCTCAGGGGGCTGGTGCCGGGGGACGCGGGATCGGGATGTGGATGCTTCAGAGGCGGTACTCTCATGCGGCGACTGAGCCTTGTTTGGGGCCACAGAGGATGCTTCACCGTCGTCACCAAAAGTCTTGTCAATCCATGAATCAGCTTGGATAGAGATTGACGGCAGGGGCGACCCATCGCTTGCCGGCAAAGGTAGCTTTGGGGACCTCACCAGTAGGCATCATAAAATTGCCAATGGATGACGCCCCATCGGCAGTAAGGATTTCCTGAACGAAAAAGGCAATGGCCAAGGCCAGACCGCCCGAGCAGCCTACTTTGATTAAACATAGGGTAAAGGCTCGCCCCCCGAGAGAGAAACCTATCTTCCCCAACATTGCCTGAAAGAGGTCAACACAACCCATTATCAGAGACAGGCAATAGCATATAGCGAGAACGGAGAACACTCTGGAAATAAGGACCAAAGAATTAGAGATTCTAGGACTCATAAGATCTTTTCTTTTCATCAAACCAAAAAAGCAGAGAATGAAAGAGCGGCCTGTCATTGAGACAAAAACGTGTGTTGTTAAGCATATAAGGCTGACTTGCAGTGGTCAGTCACGCAAGACGGCAAGAGAGTTTCGTTCTTCAGAGCGGAGACTGGACCGGAATCAATCACTGCAGCTTTCCTTTTCAAAAGGGCGCTGCTGCTACTCTTCGGATCCAATTCCACTCTGATCTCTATCTACGTCATTTCTCTTTACGCGAAAGGAAAATAGAGATTGTCACGATCTAATCTCTTCTTGTGGAAAATTCAGCTCTTCCTCGGACGAGGAATCACCTCCCAAGTTTACGTGAGCACAAGATTCTGATGCTTAAGAGGGCGCCTTGTGTACAGAGGATTCGCAGATGAAGCTCGGGGGTAATACGAAGTTCCCTTGTTCGTACTGCTCTTGTACCCAGTCCTTGAAGACATAAGAGTCCTCTATGGGATGCCCAATGATGCGATGGTAGAAAGAATACCTGGGGTGATTGGCTTTCCCTTCTTCGTTAGGTCTTTTGCATTCAGGGAGCTGCAGACCCAACTTTTCAGGGAAACTTTTAAGGATGGGCGAGCGCCCTCTTTGGGGCGCAGGTTTCCGCATTCGAAAATGGGTCTCTATTTCAATCAACTATAAGATGAAAGGTCAAAGGCAGTCTCTGTCGATTCAATTCCAACTGTTTTTCAGCAGAGGCACTCGCTTAAGCCGAATTTTCTCATTCAAATCTTCCCCGACAAAGAGCACCCGAAACGATATAGCAGGCATGTGTCGAGTATGAAGACAAGGCCTGAGACCAAGAACAAAATTCTTAGTTGTTCAAAGATCTATTAATTCCGCGAAGCGGAAAAGGAAGCACCCCGAATTCGTATCAGAAAGGTTTTTGGCCTTGTCAGTATCCCTTTGTGAGTCTTCTGCTGAAGAATTTCTCCTCCCAAACACGATGAAAATGGCCCTTGACCGGTGTGGCTAAGCCAATCCATAATCACCAGAAATGAGTGACGAGGGCTCTCCGCGGCTAAGAATAGAAGGTGGTGTACTAGTTCGCTATCTCAGTATTGGAATAATCCCATGAAATGTTCATCCAAACAGGGATTTTTGTTAGTGAAGAAATACCTTCTTTTGACCTACCTACTACTACCCTACCCGCAGCCATGCACTTAAGAATTCAATATCTAGGAGCAGTAGCGCTAATCGAAGCATCAAAGCAGAAGGAGCTTGACACCATTGAATCAAGTGTTGAAAGACTACGTATGAAACAAGAATCCCCAGAGGGAGTGAACGGAGCTGCGCGAAGTGAGAACTAGAGCTTTAGGAAGGTTAACGTCACAGAGCCGGTAGGAACGACACGTGCTGTATGAACAAATATGGCTCACTTAGGCCTGACGCCAGGACTTTTGCTATCAACTAGGATAGCCTAGTTGACTTGTAGAGAGATTAATATGAACTATGGGCCCGGCTAACAAAGAGACTATAACCTTCTAGCTGATGGTCAAATCTTGGTCTCTGCCTATCGCCGGGACGTGTGATGCGGAGGCTTCCGTCCCAAGGACCGACTGGGAAGTTATTCCCCTTCAACTTGACCAGCTTAATCACCTACAGCCTATTCATGAATCTCAACCGTATCCACGTCACATTCAAGGTCGAAACATTGGCTTGTTTTGTTTTGATGCTGACAATCGTACTCTTTCTTTAATGGGTGGGGGATTACCTGACTTAAAGTGAGGAAATTGTCCAGTCAAATAGCATTATTCTGAGTTTCACTCCCATTATTTAGGATATTCTCCCTAAGCCGAATCCCCGGGGGCGGACGGCACTGTGTGTGTCTTGTGTTGACGAAGTCCTCGTTCATACTTACGCATTTTCATTTTTTTTTCCTGCTATCAGACTTGGGAGTGACTAAGCCTTTAAATCGAGACCGTATACGGAACTGGCAACCTCTTGAAAGAGGAAGTCCTAGTCCGTCCATACTTGACTTCTTATTTGAAGTCCTGACATCTTCAACAAGAGGTATGGCTATGCTGACTTTTCCGACTCTGTTCATCGAAGTACGCCTTAAAAAAAAGCTCAGCTGAAGCAACCAACCTTCTTCTTAGGACCAAGCAAAGCCTTCCCCACTCACCGCCGAGTATAGTCTGCTACCAACCAGCCTAGCCAAGCGTGCCAAGCCCTTAAAGAAGCATATTCTCCACCTGCCTTGAAAGAAGCCGATATTAGCAGCCAAATTCATAGGCTGATTGAATCGGCTTCTTTCTTCCTTCTTCAAGGTCTAACTGAGCTTTCCACTGCTTTTTCACCAGTTTGCTCTCTGTATTTGAGAGTTGGAATCCCGGTATAGGTATAGGTATAGGTATAAGTATGGCATGCCTTCGTCAGAGCCCATACATAGGTGGTAGGCTTTCTTTACCTGATTCTGTTCCCACTTTCATCTTTTGGTCTTGATTTGCACCTTAGGCTCAAAGGCCACTTTTCTCGGAGGAAGTAGGGTAGATTGCTTCAAGTTACACCCTTGTGGATTAGAATAGAAGGCTAATTGATGTCTTAGACTTGCGCCTGTTTTCAAAGGACCGAGAGATGAGGGCATGAACGAAGCGGCAGAGTAGCGAATGAAAGGAATCACTACACACCAATACAGGACTTTTTCTTCATTCAGGAAACTTTACTTGGTCTTACCAGAATCAGGAACATGGGAACAGAGATTGGATTTCATGGGCGAAGAATGGCTTTCACCACGTAAGGAAAACCTGTGGTTCGAATCCGCAGCGTGGTTAGCCAACGAAAGGTTACACCAACAGATAGAATGCTACTTCTTTCAGGTCTTACCACTTACCCATTACTTAGATTATTGACTTCACAAAGCGGGAAGGACATCAATCAACATCATTTCTCGGGCAGTAGATATACTAGTTCCTGCATCTCGGAGTTGAGGGAGCTAGCCCCGACTATCTACTTAGTCTTTCTTCTTAGAAGTCTATGAGTATTAGTGAGCGATCCTCGGCAAGGGAAGGTTAAAGACTCTCTCTTGTAGCAGTTCCCGAGTTAGGAGTTAGAGGCGAGACCACTTCTTCTTCTTCTTTTTAGGACTCTGGGAGAAGACTTCGGGCCTCTCAGGTTGAAGCCGCTTCTAAGCCAATTCAATTACTTCTCTTTAGTACCGGTATAACATCGACTACTAAAAGAAAAGTAGAAGGGAAGAAAGGTTATCCAGATCCACTAGCCACTTCTTTTGGTCCGGGATAGGAGGATCCACTTGTTGAATCAGACGAAATAGGACATCCGCGGGTGCTGGTACTCGATTCGAAGCAAATGTGGCTGGACGCCGCACTCCTGTCACCTAAAGGTGCTTTTTTCGCGTACTCTTTTTCATCCCCTCAAGGGTAGGAATAGGGATGTTTTTAGTACAGATCTTTTAAGCGAACCACTATTAAGAGTATTTGATTCAGGATCATCTGATTTGGATGAGCCAAATCCTTTCCATTGCCAGTCAAGCCTGCCATTCAACAAGCCCATGCTGTTGTGGTCATCATTCTTTATTAATAAAGTAACGGGGATTCAAATAATCCATTGCTCCGTTGACTCTTTCAAGCCTTGCTTGCCTTGTCTCAGAGGCCCATACGCTCTCCATAGGACATAGAATCGGGACATTAGGATCGCTGCCTTCTATCCGTATAGGCCGGATTTCGCTCAAATTTGTACGCTTCCCCAGTCCAGAAGATCCATTCTCTACCAGGAACATTGCTTTCAATGCTTCTACCGCTTCTACCATTGGCCCGGAAGACCACTTCTTTCTATCAATGGCCACAGGACCTTAACGCCCATCCACAGTTAACATAGGTTCAGAGGCTCTCGCTTCATAGCTTCTTTCTAGAGCCAGAGCGACATCTTCCACGACTGGCTTCAAAATAGGCTTGGCTCAAGCACGAGGACATAGGATGACGAGCTTGCTCAAAACAAAAGAACCCCAGCGTGCTTGGATCGCTTCGATTCTAGCTTTCCTGGATCGTGAACCAACCTCTGAACCGAAGGGCAGCCTATGATAAGTCAATTCCGCAAGAAAGTAAAAAGGAAAAAGAAGAACCGGAAGTCGGAACATGACCTTTGGTAGAGGTCTTACGCGGAAGTGATAGTCTAGCACAATCTCAGATTAGGGGTAGCCCTTGTCGGAGCACCAAATACGGATTTTCTAATAAATAGTAAACCCTAGCTCCATAGCTCGTAGCTCTACCGATTGCAATTAATGGGGCCGGTCAGAAGCTTCTTTACGCTGCTGATACCCGGTGTGGTTCTTACTCGCTTCCCCCTGGTGCGGTGCCTTCTATTTCTATATAGAAAACGTCCAACCAGTCCCCACACGCCCGATCACGAACACAGGTCCCGAAAACCCGGCACAAGTCTAGGACCAAACCAGGCTCCATAGCCCGAGGTCCTGACTCAAGGAACAAGACCATATAAAGGAATCCCCGGTCTATGCCAAAAAAGATGGTAAAGCGCCCAACTCTCACATTTCAATTGACGTTGACGAAGGAAAATGACTTGATACCAAGTTTCATTAGTGAAAGCAGTTAGACTCGAATATCTACTGATCTGTGCTTCGTCCTGCGGGGGTTCCATTTAAAAGTAGATGTTCCGCGAATAGTAGCAGTTGGAGCTAGTTCCTTTTTTACTTTATGGTTCTTTCGTGGAAGTACCGCCCGGGTGGAGCTAGACTTGATTTCCTTGTGTGATTGCCCCATTTTGGCCAGGGAACACGAACTACAGGCCTCAATCCACCCCCTTAGGCGGGAAGGTCGTAGGACGAGGGGAATAGATCTTCATGCACTGGCTTTCCTGTAGCGACAAAGAGCCTTTCTTACTTCTAAAAAGGGGGAGTACCAAACCACTAAGAAGAAAGTTGGAGCGGCCGTAGTTCAATAGATCATCGAATCAGGAGATGCCCGCTTAATCGCTCGTGCGCCATTGATTACTTAAAGAGAATGTCCACCGCCTTTCGCTCCCGATTTGGTCTTTTGACTTCGAGGGGTTGGGTTTAGAGAGAGGGGTGGAGTCTCAACTACCACAGGAGATGCTCTAACTTTCCAAATGAATGGGAGCAGTCCTACACTGGGAGACCCGGCCTATTCTTACTAACTAAACAAAGGAAGTACAAGTCCCAAGAAGAGTCTGTTTCCTGTGTTATGAAGAAGAAGTCCTATCGTTACGTTCCCTCTTCACGAGGATCTTTTATGCGCTTTATCTTTCTACCCCTCTTATCTCATAGTGGTGAAATTCAGACTCTGTCCTTCTTCTTTTTATTGGGTCTTACTTCCTTGCGTCTTACTACTTCCGCAGAAGGAAGTCAATCAAGAAGGAGTTGTTTTGACACGCTAGCCCCAGTGTTCTTGCTGCCATTCCTCTACATTGGACTCTAAAAGGACTAAAAAGTAGCTCTGACTTTCATTCTTAGACCAAGGTCTTCCCCACTCCTGAACGGGGAACAGGCAACAATCCCCTTATGATTGCCAGCACTTCCATCTTCTTAGGAAAACCCTCCGCCCCCTAAGAACAAGAAAAGACCTGCTACCCCATCTTCCACGAAAACGGAGTATGATGGACTTTTAGGAGTGAATCACTCGCTATCAGCATCTTCTTCTTTAGGCTGCCTTGCCCATTACCGCACACGCGGGGCTACGGTACCAATCAATCAGTTGAGCTAGGTTGTCCTTTCTTCCTTGAGGGTTCTAGCCTAGAAGGCAGAAGTGTCAATGCTTTTCGCTACTAAATGTCCTTTGTTATAGGAGAAAGTCGTTCTCATACCCTGATACCGGTTTTTCTTCCTCTGGATGTTAGGGTGGCATAAGTGGGAATCCGTGTCGCTACGGTCAAGCCAATGAATGTCCATCGGTCTATCTACGTACCGTACCTTCCATCGTCAGGCAAATCTCTTCTCTTATAAGCGCTTTTGAGGAGCCCCATCTTTCGTTGGGTTTGGGTAAAGGGAATATCCCTGCTAGCAGTTGCTGTTGTCTTTGCTGAATGCCCGTTATTCGGGGCTTTTTCCTTGTTTTCCATCTGCTGCTGCTCAAACAACCATTAGGTATGTCAAACCCATTAGATTCGGGTTGTTATCGCTCTTGGGAAGTCGATTGAGGGGTTTGGGAATTGATCTATTGATCTAAGTCTAAGTCCGGGTCTTTCTTCTTCTAGCTCATCAACCGGCTTAGCGCTACGCCCCTTAGGGAACGATTATCCGGGAACTTTCTGAACCCTCGGGCACTCACTCGCTTAAAAACTCCCTTAAGGGGGACCTGGAACGACGAAGTAACGTAGCTAACAGCCATAAGAGGTATTCTCTTAAAGAAAGGAACAAACCCAAATAGCTACACGTCCTGAAGCAGTAGAAGAAGCTGCTTGAGAAGAGGCTGCACATGAAGGAGAGGTGAAAGCGTAAGCGAAAGGGAATGAGGATGGTATCGAATCGGAGGTTGAAAAGTCTTTCTTTAGTTGTGGTATCATATGTATCCCCTTCTTTCCTGAGTTAGCTGAGTTTGTTCTCTTCCTTCGGGGGTTAGAAAGAGAGGGTATGAGCTGCTATATCTTTGCTTGCGGTGAAAGAATTTGAATGACGAGGTATGCGAAGCAACCGCCGAACTCAACGACTAATAAGAGAAGGAAGAAGGATCAATCATTGTCGCTACGGGCGTTCCTGCTTAATATAGCTGTTGTAGCAGTTGTAGCTCTTCCTCTCTTTCCTTTGATGAAGCAACTCAACATTCCAGCGTTGGGAATGAGCTTGTTTGTGGCAGACTTCGGTATCGGAAACTACACACTAACAACTGCTCAGTTAAGTTAATGTTCATCCCAATCCACCTCTCCTTGCTGTTAGGAACTCTGGAAGTCCAATAAGAAGTAAGAAGGGGAAAGTATATCCTTAAATCTGAGATTGTCCGTTATCTATTGTTTGTTCTTATAGGCTTCTGGTTGCTTTCTCTTCTTTCTCTGTAAGTTTGTTGAGAATCAGTAAGAAGTAGTTAGAATCATTCTTTGGTAATCCTTAGTCATTTAATGTTCTTTCTTTCGTAATGCTCTTGATTGCTTCCTTCCTCAGGATTCGTCTTCGTTAGTGTGTGCTAGATTTCCTGTGTGAGTGCGTCTTGGGCTGATGTTCATGTTCTAGCTATTACCTTCCATAATCATTTCCATCTTGATCCTACATTCTTCCATTGTATCACGGTGGCAAAGAATCTACCCGTTGAAAATCAAAACTCTCCCCGGTAAGTGCTCCTTTCTCTCTGGTATGCTTGGACGAATGACTAGAGAGCAAGTGAGAACAGAGCGGACACGTACTTATTCATCCGAGTTTACCCGACTGAGTACAGTACCTGGGGCCTAATCTACTTTTATCTCGTTCACCTAACTCACACGAGAAGGCAGTTGAATATCCAATCGAATGAACAGGTTGATCAACTACGCAATTTCAGTTGTAGATTGACCTCAAATCAAATGGCAAGCAGGAATCGAACCTGCGCTACCGGCTCTTTCCCATGTGGATCGTCTATCTCCATCTCCCTAACTAACTCATTCGATGCACGGTTCCTCGCTTTCCTCTCCTTGTGGTCGAGCCAACCTTTCGCTTTCCTGACGTTTTCTGATGTCCAGACTCCTTGCCATATCCTTCTTTTTCCATAAAGTGACTGACGAAAGCGCTCGCTTAGTGATTGAGGAGACCTAGATGTAGGGCACTCTACAGCTTCCTCGGAGGGCGGTGGGAGGGGAAGGAACAAAGAGTTTGTTCTTCAGAACTTCTTTGAGGTCAGATTCAGAGGCGGGATACGGGCTCATTAGGAATTTTCTCAGGTCCCCTTGATCTCGCTGAGAAGTCAGAAAGCAAGTATTCGGAGTTGACACAGGACCTTCCAACTGGTTCTTTGACTCGGGAACTTTGCCAATGGGTACACCTTCGCCAAAGATGGATCACTCTATGAGGTGAATCAATAGCCGTACAAAAGAGTCTATCAAGAGAGTAAGGAAAGGGAAGTGTGCCCTAAGATAGTCAAGGAAAGTCACGTAATGTGGAAAGAATAGGAATAGAAAGTGGGATCGGGAATGGCTTTCACTAAAGCCAAAGAGTCGTGGGCCCACCCATGTTCATCAAAGCAAGCAGTCAAGGTTCATCAATCTGTGCTTTTTCCCTCATTCAAAGATCTGTCTCACGCGAAAAGAACGTTGTCAAGTGCCGGGTTGGTTGAACAGGCTGTGGAATGTGTGCCTTAGGCTTCACCTTTCGTTCCTTTCTTGTCACCAAAGTCCAACAATCGTTGTTAGTCGCTGAATGATCGGTTCAAGGTGCAGCTACTTGGGTCCCGCCCCTGCTAGCTAACATAGATATCTATTCTTGGTGCGCATATTCGATATTTATCATCTCTTCCCGACCTCAATGAGGTCATCGGCAACTTTTCTGAGTCTTTCCGTCTCCCGCCTGAGAAAGTCCAAGCATTTCCTCACGCACAGGCCTATGGGCGTCAGCAAGCCAAAATGAATTTCTTCTTTTCGTTAGCTGAACATCATTTCCCCTTACTTGTTACGGTTGGTTTGGTTGAGTCCCGGGTTGCCTATTTGACTACCAGTCAATGAATGAATGATTGATTAGCAACGAGAAATTTGGAGACGTCTCAGGTGTACGTAATTAGTTCAAGGTCGATTGATATTCATTTGTATTAGCTGACTGACCCTAAGAATACCACATCAAGGTGACAGGATTCGAACCTATGGCCCTCTGTACCCAAAACAGATGCGCTGACCAGACTGCGCTACACCTCGTCTCCCCCCCGGAACAACTAGATCCACCCAACGAACCACAAACTTTCACTTCCTCGGCAACGTGTCCTTTGGACCGCTCAGAAGTGGATTCGAACCACTGACACAAGGATTTTCAGTCCTTTGCTCTAACCTGCTGAGCTACCTGAACCACTGACAATCTCTTTTCTTCATCTATGAGCGCCCCAGTGGAGGAGCTTGCTCAAGAACCGAGAGCCGTCACGGCCCTCGTTCGGTCGCTATAGACGCCACCAAGAACAAGAAAGAGGCGCTCTGCTCCCTTTCACTAAGTAGTTATCTATCTCTTACGTAATTTCGCCCGCCCGTTCCACTTCCGTTCCGGAGGAAATGGGATTCGAACCCATGATACAATCTGATTGTATGTCGATTTAGCAAACCAATGCCTTAAGCCACTCAGCCATACCTCCTTTTTGTTGATCGGAATTGGTTGGGTTGGCTTGGTTGCCCGAAGATCCGATCCACAAATCAAGTACAAGTAGCGCGCGCCCTGAAGAAGCAGGGCGAGAGAACTTCGGCTAGGAGCCTCTGCTTCCTTCTGCCCAGCTCCCCGAAAACAACGTTCGACTTGCATGTGTTAAGCATATAGCTAGCGTTCCTTCTGAGCCAGGATCAAACTCAGATTTTGACTATGATTGGGCCCTGCAGTGGTAGAACCTGGTGAACCGGGCGTACTACTAAACATTGATTCTCTCTCTTCTCTCTTCTATATATATTAGACGAAGACCAAGACAAAGTAAACTGACGAAGAAGAAAGGTTCCCCATGAGCTTT
>Ga0213875_10000451_pt1 | contig 35624 bp, 32 predicted proteins | sample BarmaccomBMRX_R8_FD_160105 | JGI IMG/M metagenome (GOLD analysis project Ga0213875, IMG submission 160105) | Root-associated microbial communities from Barbacenia macrantha in rupestrian grasslands, the National Park of Serra do Cipo, Brazil - RX_R8 | ecosystem: Host-associated > Plants > Roots...
AAGCTCCTGGCGGTGAAGAGCACCATCGCGATCTCCTCCTTCGTCGCCGCCCTGCTCGGGCTCGGCCTGAACGAGGCGGCGTACATGGCGGAGATCGTGCGCGGTGGCATTCTCTCGGTGGAGCCCGGCCAGACCGAGGCGGCGAAGGCGCTGGGCTACCGGCCGATGCAGATCATCCGGGTGATCGTGCTGCCGCAGGCGATGAAGGCGATCGTGCCGCCGACGGGAAACCAGGTGATCGGCATGCTCAAATACTCTTCGCTGGCGAGCGTCGTCGCGCTGCAGGAACTGATGCAGTCCGCCGGCAACATCTACAGCCGTAACTTTCAGACGATTCCGCTGCTGATCGTCGCTTCGCTGTGGTACCTGCTGCTGACGACCTTGCTGTCGGGCGTGCAGTATTGCATCGAGCGATACTATGGCGAGGCGCGCGCATCTGGTGTCGCCGCCGAGGCCCGCGCGTGATCTCGCGGTGCGATCGATGACAAGGTAGGTCTCCACCCGCTAGGCAGGTGCACGTCGATCGGGTACGATGCACCGGCAAGCCGCGGGAGCTGCGCGCGATGTATTTGCAAACGACGTTGCGGGCCAAGGCGAAAACCATACTGGATGGGCCGCTGGCGTCGCTCGGCGCGTTCATCCAGCAGCATAACTGACCGCCGATGCCCGTCGTCACCGTCGACATGTATGAGGGTCGGTCGCTCGATCAGAAGCGCGAGCTGGTGCGCGACATCACCGCGGTGGTGGCGCGGGTGACCGGCGTGCCGGCGAGCGGCGTGCACGTGGTGATCAACGAGGTCAAGCGCGAGAACTGGGCGATCGGCGGCCTGCTCTGGCCGGACCGGCAGCCGCCGCCGGGTTAGCGCGGCATGCGGCCGATCGGCGTCCTGCTCAATGCCGAGTATCCGGCCGCCGAGCTGATCCGCCTGGGGCGGCTGGCCGAGGAGCTCGGCTACCAGACGCTTTGGTACGTCGATGTCCGGCTGATGCGCGAGTGCTATGTCGGCCTGGCGAGCCTGGCCATGGCGACGCGGCGCATCCGCCTGGCGACCGGGGTGACCGACCCGTATTCGCGCCATCCCGCCCTCACCGCGGCCGCGATCGCCAGCCTCGACGAACTGTCGGAGGGCCGCGCGGTGCTCGGGCTGGGGCTCGGCGGCAGCGGCTTCCGCGAGCTCGGGATCGAGAAGACGCTGCCCGTCGCGGCGCTGCGCGAGGGCATCGGCATCGTGCGCGGCCTGCTGCGCGGCGAGGAGGTCACGGTCGCGGGCAAGGTGCTGTCGCTGACCGGGGCCCGGCTGCAATTCGCGCCGCACGGCGCCGTGCCGATCTATATCGCGACCCAGGGCGCGCAGATCAGCCGGCTGGCGGGTGAGCTGGCCGACGGCGTGCTGATCGCCAACACGCTGCACCCGCCGGCGCTCGACCTTTATCTCGCGCAGCTCGCGGCGGGCGCGGCGAAGGCCGGACGGGCGCTGTCGGACATCGACGTGAACCTGCGCTGGGAGCTGTGCATCGCCGATGACGAGGCGGCGGCCATGCAGGTCATGCGCCGGCGGCTGGCGCAGCGGATCGTCAACGGCTACCCGAATCTGCGCTTCCTTGAGGCGCTGGACGTGCGCCTGCCGCAGGCGTTCCTGGACGTCGCGGCGCGCAAGGACCCGGCGCTGATCGCCGAGGCGATGGCGGCGCTGCCCGAGGAGGTCCTGGCGCGCAGCGTACTCGCCGGCAATCCCGCGCGGGTGGCGGCGGGAATTTCCGCCATGCTGCGCCCGGGGGTGACGGGGATGACGATCCGTCCGCATGCCTGCCCGGGCAGCAGCACGGAGGACGTGGTGCGGCGGTTTGCGCGCGAGGTCGTGCCGCTGCTCGATGGATAAGGTGAACCGGCACGGCGCGGCGCGAAGGGGGGAATCGATGACCTGCACGAAATCCGCATGGCTTGGAGTGATGCTGTCGGCGCTGCTCGCGCACGCGGCGGCGGCGCAGGACGCCGATCAGGCCGCCCGTGCCGCCTTGCCGGAGGCGATCCGCTCGGCCGGCGTGCTGAACGTGGCGACGTCGCTGCAATGGCCGCCCTTCGACTACAAGGCCGAGAATGGTCAGCCCGAGGGCATCGATATCCGGATCGTCACCGCGGTGGCCGCCAAGCTCGGGCTGAAGCCGCTGTTCACCGACGTGAAATTCCCGACGATCGTGCCCGGCGTATCCAGCGGTCGCTTCGATATCGGCGTCGATGAACTCGCCGAGACGCCGGAGCGGCAGAAGATCGTGCGCTTCGTGCGCTACTACAAAGGTGGCCTCGGCCTGCTGGTCCGGCAGGGCACGCAGGACATCGACGTCAACCATCTCTGCGGCCATACGCTGGCGCTGACGCAGGGAAGCTCGCAGGTCGCGGTCGCCCAGCGCGTCTCGGACGCGTGCGTGAAGGACGGGGCTAAGCCGATCGCCTTCCTGTTCTTCCCCGACAGCGCCGACACCTATCTGGCGGTCTCCAACGGTCGCGGCGACGGGTTCCTGACCGACCGCGCGGTGGGCGTCTACGTCGCCAGGCAGAACGGTAAGCTCACGATGACGCCCGGCACCTTGCAGGGCACCGTCGACTTCTCCGGCATCGTGCTGGCGAAGGACAACGCGGCGCTCGCCAACGCGGTCCGGCTGGCGCTGGTCAGCCTGATGCAGGACGGGTCCTACCAGAAAATTCTGGAGGGGTTCGGCATCGGCGAGGACGCGCTGACCCCGGCCGACGTGCCGCCGAGCTGAAGGTCAGCGACCTTATCGCCTTCTGCCGAGAGTCACGAGGTATTCGCGCGGCGTTGCAATGCCAAGCTCGGTTGCGAACCCCTCGTGGAAGGCGATGAAGTCGCGCTGCAATTGTGCACGGCGCGTTTCATCGAGGCTGGCCGCAAGCGACTTGGTCGGACCATATCCAGTGGAGAACGCCTGCCATGCGGCAGCGCCGTCCCGATCGTAATATGTCGTGACGCCCTGCTCGAATTTCAGGTCGAACGCGCCGCCCAGGAGTTCCTGCACGCGATCGCGGCTGCCCCAGGCGAACGGCGAAGGCGGCGCGGGTGTGGGCGGAGGCGGCATGTAGGAGCGCATCACCACGAACATCCGATAGACGTTCCCCTCCGGCAGCCACGTTGCCAGACCGATCCGCCCGCCCTTACGACACACCCTGGCAAGCTCGCCGGCCGCGGCTTCCGGACGGCTGGCGAACATCACGCCGAACGTGGAGACGACCGCGTCGAAGCTGCCGTCGGCGTAGGGGAGTTTTTCTGCGTCGCCGAGCTCGTAGGAGATCTCGAGTCCTCGCGCCTTCGCTCGGGCGCTCGCGGCGGCGAGCAGATCGGACGCGATATCCACGCCGGTGACCGCCGCGCCGGATCGCGCGAGAAGGCGCGATGTCCAGCCGGTCCCGGTCGCGACGTCGAGAACGCGTTCGCCAGGCCGCGGATCGATTCTGCGCACGCAATGCTCCAGTGCGCTCGCGATCTGGCCGCTGATTTCGTCATAGGCGTCGCCGCCGGTGCTCCAGACGGCGGCGGGGCGCTGATTGTGCGCTTCGACCGTTCCTGGCATCGACGTCCCTCCCCTGACGATGCACCAACCAGGGATGGTATCGAAACGAACTCGCCGCCGCAATCTGACCAGTTCGGCATCGGCGATGCCGCTGTGACCCCGGCCGACCGGCCGGCGGGCTAAGCGTCCCTCCGTTGGAGTGCGTCACTTGGTCGGAAGCGCATGGAAGAACGCCCACACTTCCTCTGCGGTCTCGATGGCCTGACTGCGGCCGCCGTGGCGTTGCTGCTTCTCACGTTCGGAGAGCGGGAAGAAGGACGGCAGGTGGTGTCCTCCGCCCTCGATGCGCCAGAAACGCTGCGGCGACGAATCGCGGCATGATGTCCAGTCCACACGCACCGCTTCGGTCGGATCGTCGGGCGCGTGCGCCGGCAGTTCGCGCATGCTCATGCCGGTGCAGCCGCGCAGCCGGCGCCAGAATTCCAGCGTTTCCGGCACGGACATCAGACGAAAATTGTCGCCCATCCCGCCGTCATAATCCTGCACCAGGTCGTCGGTGCCGGCCAGGACCAGCAACGGCACCAGGTGCTTCGGGTGGCACTGCTCGGCTTGGCGCTCGACCATGCCGCTGATGAGCGCTGCGAGGCCGGCCAGGCGGTCGGACATGCTGCAGGCGAGCGTCCAGGCCATCAGCGCGCCGTTCGACACACCGACGGCGTAGACCCGCATCGGGTCCGCCACATGGTCGGCCAACAGCTTGTCGAGCAGCGCGCCGATGAAGCCGAAATCGTCTACCACGCCTTGCCCATCCGGCAGCTTGACGGAACGTGTATCCACGTACGACCAACGTCCGGTCAGGGCCTCCGGATAGACGACGTCGAAGCCCTCGCGGTCGGCGACGTCGTCGAAGGTCCAGCTGCGGCGCAGATCCTCCACCGATTCGCCGAGGCCGTGCAGGGCGATGACGAGTGGCGCCGGCCCGGTCCGGTTCGGCGCGGCATGCAGAACGTAATGCCGGTGGACGCCCTGATACGGAAAGAGTGCCGCCTCGTCGGCGCGCGCTCGGTGCATCGGCAGGCCCGGAAGGGACAGGGACAGGAGCACGATGGCGGGCAGCCGCCTCATCGGGCGGTCGGCATCTGCCGCGACCGCTAGGCCGAAGCGGCCGCCAGTCGCTGCGCCTGCGCGGCCATGCGCACCGACGCATTCGCCGCACCGTATCCCTCATAGCCACGGCGCTCGACGAACTCGAAGAAGAACCGGTCGGCGAAGCTCGTCGTGTAGGCGTGGCGGAATTCGCCGGTTTCGTCGCGGTCGTACAGCAGATCGAGATCCTGCAGCTCCGTGAGCGCAGCGTCCTCCAGCCCCCAGCGTGCCGCCAGGTCGTCGTAGTAGTTGGCGGGGATCTGCAGCATCGGCGCGCCGGCTTCGCGCAGCGCAGCCGCGGTGCGACGCACGTCGTCGCTCGCCACGGCGATGTGGTGCACGCCGGCGCCGGCATAGGCGGAGACGAAACGGCCGGTCACCGTCTCCCGGCTTTCGGAAATGTTCAGCGGCAGGCGCACGGTGCCCTCGGCGTTGCGCATGGCGCGGCTGCGAATCAGCCCATGCGGGTCCGGCAGCTCCCAGAGCTGCTCCGGCTGCAGCCCGAACACCGTGCGATAGAACAGCACGAAACTGTCCATCCGCCCGGAGGGCAGGGCCTGCGCCACGTGATCGACCCGCATCGTGCCGACATCCTGCGCCGCCTCCTGCAGCAGGTTGAAATCGTCCTGCCAGATGCTGCGGCCTGAGGGATCGGGCTGCACCAGATAGATCAGCGTGCCGTCCGGCGCGCGCACCGCCGGAATGTGCCGCTCGCCGGAGCCGGTGCGCTCCTGCCATTCCGGGCAGAGCAGCGCTTTTGCCCGCGCAATCGCCTGGCCGGCGTCATCCACCCGCAACGCCATCGCGCAGACGGATGGGCCGTGCAGATGGAAATACTCCGCCGCCGCGCTGTCCTGCTCGGCGTTCAGCACCAGGTTGACGTCGCCGTGCCGATACAGCCGCACGGCCTTCGAGCGATGCGTGCCGGCCTCGTGGAAGCCGAGCTTTTCGAGGAAGCCGGCGAGCGCCTCGCCGCTCGCCTCGTCGACGGCGAACTCCAGGAACTCGAAGCCGTGCAGCGGCGGCGGCGGCGGCAAGGCTGGGCCACCGGCCTCCGCTTCCACCGCGATCAGCGAGCGCAGGCCGTCGCGCGCCGTCATGCGCGCCGGGCCGGCGCGAAAATCATCATTGAAAATTTCCAGGCTGAGCGGCCCGCGATAGCCGCAGGCCAGCACCGCGCGGAGGAAGCCCGGCACGTCGAGCGCGCCCTGGCCGGGAAAATTGCGGAAATGCCGGCTCCAGGCCAGCACGTCCATGCTCAGCCGCGGCGCGTCGGCGAGCTGCACGAAGAACAGCTTTTCGGCGGGCAGCGCGGCAATTCCGGCGAAGTCGTCGTCCAGCGACAGCGTGTGGAAACTGTCGACGATCAGCCCGAGGGCCGGATGATTGGCCGCCTGGACGATCTTCCAGGCGTGCGACCATCGATTGACGTGGCGGCCCCAGGCCAGCGCCTCGAAGCCGACGCGCAGACCGCGCCGGGCCGCGCGCTCCGCCATCTCGGCGAGATCGGCGGCGGCGCGGGCGTCGTCATCAAGCGCCGAAGGCTGCACGTTGCTGCAGACCAGGATGAGGTCGGTGCCGAGCGCCTGCATCACGTCGAACTTGCGCTCGGCGCGGTCGAGGTTGCGCCGGCGCTGCGGCTCGGGCATCGCCTCGAAGTCGCGGAATGGCTGGAACAGCGGGATGCTCAGCCCGAGGCCGTCGGCCATCTGGCGCACCTCGGCGGGCGAACCGTCGAAGGCGAGCAGGTCGGCCTCGAAGATTTCCACGCCGTCGAAGCCGATCGCCGCTGCGGTGTCGAGCTTCTCCACGAGCGTGCCGCTCAGGCAGACCGTGGCGATCGCCTTGGGAAGGCCGGGAGATCGGGTCATGGCAGGAGCCTCCGTTGCGGGGCCAGCTTCGCCTCGATGCAGTCCCAGATCGCGCCGGCAAGGTTGGTCCCGTCGAAGCGCTGGATTTCCTGGATGCCGGTCGGCGAGGTCACGTTGATCTCCGTCAGCCAGTCGCCGATCACGTCGATGCCCACGAAGATCAGTCCCTGGGCGCGCAGGGTGGGGCCGATGCGCGCGCAGATCTCGTGGTCGCGCGCGCTCATCGTGCACTTCTCCGCCCGCCCGCCGACATGCATGTTGGAGCGCGCCTCGCCGGTCGCCGGAACGCGGTTCACCGCGCCGAGCGGCTCGCCATCGACCAGGACGATGCGCTTGTCGCCGCGCCGGACCGACGCCTCGTATCGCTGGAACATCAGCGGCTCGCGCGAGCGCATGAAGTGCATCTCCAGCAGGGCCGCCAGGTTCTCGTCGTCCTCGCGGATGCGGAACACGCCGGCGCCGCCGTTGCCGAACAGCGGCTTGACCACGATGTCCTTGTGCTCGATGCGGAAGGCGCGGATCGCCTCGAGGTCCCAGCTGATCAGCGTGGGCGGCATCAGCTCGGGAAAGTGTGTGACCATGATTTTTTCGGGCGCGTTGCGCACACTGACCGGGTCGTTCACGACCAGCGTGCCGGGGTGCACGTGCTCGAGCAGGTGCGACGCGGTGATGTACGCCATATCGAAGGGCGGGTCCTGGCGCATCAGCACGACGTCGAGCCGGGCGAGGTCGAGCAGTTCGCGCTCGCCGAAGCGGTGGTGGTTGCCCTGCTCGCGCCGCACCTGCACCGGGCGGGCGCGGGCCAGCAGCCGCTCCTCCCGCCGCTCGCCCTCGCGCCTGACGCCCTCGCGCAGCGAGAGGTTCTGCACCTCGTAGTGCCAGAGCGCGTGGCCGCGCGCCTGCGCCTCCAGCATCAGCGCGAAGGTCGAATCGGCGTCGACCTTGATGGACTCCATCGGGTCCATCTGCACCGCGACCTTCAGCGTGCGCGTGGCGGGCATGGCGTCCTCATCGGCGGTCAGTTGAGCCGCGTGCGCAGCTCGTCCATGGCGGCGCGGGCGCGGCTGGCGGCATCGCCGCCGGGTACCAGCGCCAGGAAGCGCTCGAGGCAGTGCAGCGCCGCGGCGACCTGGTCGAGGCGCTGGTTCATCAGCGCCGCCTCGCGCCAGAGCCCGGCCTCGTCGGGGGCGATCAGCAGCATGTCCTCGACGCAGACCAGCGCCTCCGCCAGTTCGCCGTTGCGCAGACGGCGGACCTTCAGGTTGTTCTGCAGGCGCAGCAGCACGCTGCGCGCGGGCATCGGCTGCAGCAGGCCGGGCCGCAGTTCAGCCTTCGAGCCCTCGATGCGCTTGATCAGAGCGCGCAAGTCGCGGGCGTCCAGCGTCAGCCCGCCGGCAAAGACGTCGAGCACCAGCCGGCCGGCCGGCAGCGGCGCGCCGTCGGCTTCGAGGGCGACCAGGAAGTGGCCGGGGAAATCGACGCCGTGCGCGCCCCAGCCGGCGGCGCGGGCGGCGTGCAGCCAGAGGATACCGAGCGCTACCGGCAGGCCGCGCCGACGTTCGACGACGCGGATCAGGTTGGCGTTCGCCTCGTCGTCATAGGTTTCGTCGTCCCCGCCGTAGCGGTGGCGGCCGGCCAGCAGGGAGGCGAGCGCCGCGGCGCGCGCCTCGAGGTTCTCGGCGGGCACCTCGGCGCCGAGGGCGACGGCGTCGCGCGCCAGTTCGGACAGATGGGTGCGCGCGGCCCGCCAGTCCGCGTGCGGCGCATCGGCCCGGCCGAGCTGCAGCGCGGCGTTGGCGATGTCGATCTCGACGTCCGGCAGCTGGCCGATCGCCGCCAGCGCCACGCGCGGATCGTTCATGCTGTGGGCCCGTCCATGCCGCGCAGCATGCGGGGCCGGCGCCGCAACTGCAAGAAGACCGGCAGAAAGCAGCGCGGCGGCGGGGTGCTCAGTCCGCCGCGTCCTCGGTGACGTAGAGGGCGCCGCCGCGCTGCTTGAACTCCGCGCTCTTCGCGTCCAGCCCCGAGAGCCGCTCGGCCTCGGCCCGCAGGTCCTGGGTGATCTTCATGGAGCAGAATTTCGGCCCACACATCGAGCAGAAATGCGCGACCTTGTGCGCGTCCTTCGGCAGCGTCTCGTCGTGGAAGGCGCGCGCCGTGTCGGGGTCGAGCGAGAGGTTGAACTGGTCCTGCCAGCGGAAGTCGAAGCGGGCGCGACTGACCGCGTCGTCGCGCAGCCGCGCCGCGGGGTGGCCCTTCGCCAGGTCGGCCGCGTGCGCCGCGATCCGGTAGGTGATCACGCCGGTCTTCACGTCGTCGCGGTTCGGCAGCCCGAGATGCTCCTTCGGCGTCACGTAGCAGAGCATCGCCGTGCCGAACCAGCCGATCATCGCGGCACCGATCGCCGAGGTGATGTGGTCGTACCCCGGGGCGATGTCGGTGGTGAGCGGGCCGAGCGTGTAGAACGGTGCCTCGCCGCAGACCGCGAGCTGCTTTTCCATGTTGACCTTGATCTTGTGCATCGGCACGTGGCCGGGGCCCTCGATCATCACCTGGCAGCCGCGATCCCAGGCAATCTTCGTCAGCTCGCCCAGCGTGTCAAGCTCGGCGAACTGGGCGGCATCGTTGGCGTCGGCGATCGAGCCGGGCCGCAGCCCGTCGCCGAGCGAGAAGCTGACGTCGTAGCGGCGCATGATGTCGCAGATCTCGTCGAACCGCTCGTAGAGGAAGCTTTCGCGGTGATGCGACAGGCACCAGCGCGCCATGATCGAGCCACCGCGGCTGACGATGCCGGTGACGCGCCGCGCGGTGAGCGGCACGTAGGCGAGGCGCACGCCGGCGTGGATGGTGAAATAGTCCACGCCCTGCTCGGCCTGCTCGATCAGCGTATCGCGGAAGACCTCCCAGGTGAGTTTTTCCGGCTCGCCATCGACTTTTTCAAGCGCCTGGTAGATCGGCACCGTGCCGATCGGCACCGGCGCGTTGCGCATGATCCAGCCGCGGATGTTGTGGATGTTGCGCCCCGTCGAGAGGTCCATCACGGTGTCCGCGCCCCAGCGGATCGCCCAGACCAGCTTTTCCACCTCCTCCGCCGCCGATGAAGTGACGGCGGAATTGCCGATATTCGCGTTCACCTTCACCAGGAAATTGCGCCCGATGATCGTGGGCTCGAGTTCGGGGTGGTTGACGTTGGCGGGAATGATGGCGCGGCCGCGGGCGATCTCGCTGCGCACGAACTCGGGCGTGATGAAGTCTGGGATGCTGGCGCTGAAATCCTCGCCGTCGGCGCGCCGCGCGGCGGCCCCGTCGGCCATCGCGGCACGGCCGAGATTTTCCCGGTGCGCGACGTAGATCATCTCCTCGGTGACGATGCCGGCGCGGGCGAACTCGAACTGCGTGACCGGCTGGCCGGGCACGCCGGCGAGCACGCCCGGCGCCGCCGGACAGGGCGGAACGAGGCGATCGGCGCCGACATTGCCGTTGTCCTCCGGCTGCACCTTCCGGGCCTCGGCGGGAAGAAAGCCGCGGCGCGCCAGCCACGGCGTGCGCAGCGGCGGCAGGCCCGCTTGCAGGTCGATGTGCACGGTCGGGTCGGTATACGGCCCGGAGGTGTCGTAGGCGCGGAACGGCTCTTCAGTGGCCGACGGATCGAGCGCGATTTCGCGGAACGGCACCAGCAGCTCGGGGTGCCCTTCCGGGCTGGCATGGATCTTTCGCGAGCCGGCGATCGGACCGGTGGTGACGGCGCTCGGCTTGGTCTGGACGGTCATCGTGCGGATCCTCTCGCGCGGCGGTCAGGAACGGCGGAGAGGGAATGTGAGCTGCGGCTTCCCGTCCCTACGCCGGCATGAACCGGATCAGGTTCGTAAGGGTCTCCGCGTTGCGGCGGCGGGGCGGTCGAAACCGGCTGGCCGGCGCGGGCGGTGTCTCAGCCCCCTAGCGGGGCACCCCTCGGAATGGCGCGAGACTCGGCGCTCCCCGCGTGGCTGTCAACCTCCCCGGCCGCACTTCGGCCGGAGCCGCCGGTCACGACAGCAGGTCGAGTGCGGCGCGCGACAGCGCCTGCACGCCGAGGCCGATGCAGGCCTCGTCCGGCTGGTAGCCGGAATTGTGCAGCTTGTCGTGGCGGCCCGGGGCGCCCGAGCCGATGCGCAGCTGGAAGGCAGGCACGCGGTTGGCGAAATGCGCAAAATCCTCGCCGCCCAGGCTGGGCGCGCCTTCGTCCACCACGTCGCCGAACTGGGCGCGCACGCTCTCGACCGCGCGGTCGAGCACACCGTCGTCGTTCAGCAGCGCCGGCACGCCGTGCACGTAGTCGAGCTCGCAGCGCACGCGCATCGCCGCGGCGAGGCCGTCGCAGAGCCGGCGGATCGCCCGCTCGGCGGCCGCACGCGCCGGCGCGTGCAGGGTGCGCACCGTGCCGCGCAGGTGCACGGCGTCGGGGATGATGTTGTGCACGGTGCCGGCGTGGATCGCGCCGACGGTGACCACCGCCGGATAGATCGGCTTCACCTCGCGCGAGACCACGGTCTGCAACTGCATGATCAGGCTCGCCGCCGCGACGATCGGATCCACCGTGTCGTCTGGATGCGCGGCGTGGCCCGACTTGCCGTGCACGTGCAGGTCGAAGCGGTCCGAGGCCGCCAGGCAGGCGCCGCGGCAAAAACCGAAGCGGCCGACCGGCATGTCCGGATGGTTGTGAAAGCCGAGCGCCATTGCGACCTTCGGCGCCTCCAGCACGCCGTCCTCGATCATCGCGGCGGCGCCGAGCAGCAGCTCCTCGGCGGGCTGGAACACCAGCTTGACGGTGCCGGCCAGTTGCGGCGCCAGCTCGCGCAGGACGGCGGCGACCCCGAGCAGCGTGCTGGTGTGCACGTCGTGCCCGCAGGCGTGCATGCGGCCGGGCGCGGTGCTCGCGCAGGGGAGGCCGGTCTGCTCCTGGATCGGCAGCGCGTCCATGTCGGCGCGGATCGCCAGCACCGGGCCGGGGCGGCCGCCTTCGATCAGCCCGACGACGCCGGTCCGCCCGACCCCGGTGCGGTGGGCGACGCCGAGCCGCTCCAACTCGCGGGCCACCACGCCGGCGGTGCGCTGCTCCTCGAAACCGAGCTCGGGATGCGCGTGGATGTCGCGGCGGATCGCGATCAACGCCGGCTCGACGCGCAGCGCCGCTTCGCGGATCGCGGTGGCGGGATCATTGGCGCGGCGCGCGGGCTGGGACACCGGCTGCTCCTTCGCGGGACGGGGCCATCATGCGGGCCGCGCCGGTCCCCGGCAAGGTGCGGGCATCGGGCGGCTGATCGGGGCAATTGATCGGGCAGCGGCGACTTGCGACAAACGCGCTTGGTCATCGCGGGCCGCCCGATGAAATTCCTGGAACGCTGGCTCTCCGACACCGTCAGCCTGGTCCTGGCACTCGTGCTGGCCCTGCTGGCGATGCAGGCGCCGGCGCTGACGCGCGACTACGCCGGCGGCCTGCTGCAGGTGGCGCAGGACATCCGGCGCGATATCGACCAGCGGGAGAGCTCGGCGCGGCAATACTACAACCTCCCGGCGGGCGACGACGATGCGGTGATCGCCGCGCTGCAGACGCGCGAGCCCTCCAACGCCGCGACGCTCGCCCAGTCGATCGGCCGGGCGCAGGCGCTGCAGACCGGGTATGACCAAATCAGCGCGGCGCCGCCGCTGCTGCAGCCGGTGGTGGCGGCGGGCGACGCGCTGCGCGACGCGCACGGCTACAAGCGCCCGGTACTGCGGACCGCGCTCGACAACTTTACCCCGCAAATCGTGTTTAGCATGGCGGCGGCGATCTACGGCCTCGCAGGGCTCGTGCTCGGCACGTTCCTGGGCAGTCTGTTCATTTCGGCCGCAAGCGGGTTCCGCCGCCCAGCGCGCCGAACCTGGTGATTTTTGGACTTGGTGACTTGCGGACTTGGTGGCTTTACGTACGCGGCGTCTTGGTTTTCTGATGACAGCATCCGGCGCGACGAGGCAGGGCCATGCGGGGTTTGCTGGATTTGATTCTGAGGCGCTTCATCGCGGTCGGCCAACTGGCCGTGGTCTGGCCGGACGGCAGCAGCAGTCACTACGGGGGCGCCGAGGGCCCGGTGGCCACGCTCTCTCTCAAGGACGCCGCCGCCGTCCGGCGGCTCGTGACCGATCCCGTGCTGGGCCTGGGTGAGGGATACATGAACGGCGCGCTGGGGCCGGCCGGCTGCAGCGTCTATGAGCTGCTGGATGTGCTGGTGGCCAACGCCATGGCGGCCGGCCGCGCCCACCCACTGCTCGTGCTGCATTGCACTGTCGCGCTCTGGCTGCGGCGGCTCGCCCAGTTCAACCCGGCCGGGCGCGCGCGGCGCAACATCGCCCACCACTACGACCTGAACGGGCGGCTCTACAGCCTCTTCCTGGACCGCGACCGGCAGTATTCCTGCGCCTACTTCCAGACCGGCGACGAGACGCTCGAGGAGGCGCAGGCGGCCAAGAAGCGGCATATCGCCGCCAAGCTGAAGCTCGACCGGCCCGACCTGACCGTGCTCGACATCGGCTGCGGCTGGGGCGGGCTGGCGCTCACGCTGGCGCGCGACTGGGGCGCCAAGGTGACCGGCATCACCCTCTCGGCCGAGCAGCTCGCCGAGGCGCGGGCGCGCGCCGAGGCGGAGGGGCTGTCGGCGCGCGTGCGCTTCGAGCTGATGGACTACCGCAGCTTGGCCGGGCGCTTCGACCGGGTCGTCTCGGTCGGCATGTTCGAGCACGTGGGAGTGGGGCACTACGGCACCTTCTTCGAGGTGGTAAAGCGCTGCCTGGCGCCGGACGGGGTGGCCCTGCTGCACGCGATCGGCCGCAGCGACGGGCCGGGCAGCACCAACCGCTGGATCGCCAAATACATCTTCCCCGGTGGCTACTCGCCCGCCCTCTCCGAGGTGCTGCCCTCGATCGAGCGGTCCGGGCTGGTGGTGACGGACATCGAAATCCTGCGCCTGCACTACGCCGAGACGCTGCGCCACTGGCGGCGGCGCTTCGCCGCCAACCGCGATGCGATCGCCTCGCTCTACGACGAGCGCTTCTGCCGGATGTTCGAGTTCTACCTCGCGGGATCGGAGCTGGCGTTCCGGCGGCAAGGGCACATGGTGTCGCAAATCCAGCTTGCCCGCGAGCAGGCCGCCGTGCCGCTGACGCGCTACTACATCGGCGAGGTCGAACGGCGGGCGATCGCGCGGCGCGGCGTCGCGGCCTGACGCCGCGCGGGACGGCGTCGCGGCTGACGCCGCGCGGGACGGTGATGTCCCCGGGATTCTCGGTTATCCACAGCGCCGGTTCCTGACGGGGCGGGCGGGCGGGCCTATGCTGGTCCGCTCCATGAACACGATCGAGTCGCCGCTGCTCGGCCTGTCGCAGCGCCTGCCGCCGTCCAACGTGCAGGCGGAGCAGGCGCTGCTCGGTGCGTTGCTGGCCAACAACAAGGCGTACGAGCGGGTCAGCGAGTTCCTGGTCGGCGAGCACTTCGTCGATCCGGTCAACGGCCGGATCTTTGCCGCGATCGCCCGGCGGATCGAAGCCGGGCAGCTCGCCGACGCCGTGACCCTGAAAGCCGAGTTCGAGCATTCCGGCGTGCTCGATGAGGTCGGCGGCACCGCCTATCTCGCGCAGCTGCTGACCGCCATGGTCGGTATCATCAATGCCGGCGAGTACGGTCGCGCGATCCACGACGCCTGGCTGCGACGCCAGCTGATCGATCTTGGCGAGACGGTCGTGAACCGCGCCTTCGGGGCGGAGGACACGCTCGACGGCCGCGCCCAGGTGGAGGCGGCGGAGCAGTCGCTGTTCGACCTGGCGACCCGCAACGCCGCCGAGGGCGGGTTCATCACCTTCGAGCGCGCGCTGGTAGAGGCGATCACCGCCGCCGAGCGGGCGTTCCGCCGGGCCGGCCACGTCTCCGGCCTGTCCACCGGGTTGCGCGACCTCGACAACAAGATGGGCGGACTGCATCCGTCCGACCTGCTGGTGCTGGCGGGTCGGCCGGGCATGGGCAAGACCGCGCTGGCGACGAAGATCGCCTACGGCGCGGCGCAGGCGCTGATGCAGGAGGCGCGCCGCAGCGGCAGTGACGCAGAGCCGCGCGGCGGGGTCGCCGTCTTCTCGCTGGAAATGAGCGCCGAGCAGCTCGCCACCCGGCTGCTCGCCGAAGAGGCGAAGGTGTCGAGCGATCGCATCCGTCGCGGCGACATCGCGCAGCGCGACTTCGACCGCATCGTGCAGGTGAGCCGGGAGATCGCCGCGCTGCCGATGCACATCGACGACACCCCGGCGATCACGCTGTCCGCCATGCGCACGCGCTGCCGCCGGCTCAAGCGCACCCGTGGACTGTCGCTGGTGGTGATCGACTACCTGCAGCTTATGCGCCCGGCGGCCGGGGCGCGGCCGGAGAACCGGGTGCTGGAGATCAGCCATATCACCCAGGGGCTGAAGGCGCTCGCGAAGGAGCTGCAGGTGCCGGTGCTGGCGCTGTCCCAGCTGTCGCGGGCGGTGGAGAACCGGGAGGACAAGCGGCCGCAGCTCGCGGATTTGCGGGAGTCCGGCACGATCGAGCAGGACGCCGACGCCGTCATGTTCATCTACCGCGACGAGTACTACCTGCAGCAGCGCATGCCGAAGGAGATCGCCTTCGAGGACAAGGAAAAATACTACGCCGCCCGCCAAAAGTGGGACGCCGATATGGGCGAGGTGTACAACCGGGCGGAGCTGCTCATCGCCAAACAGCGCCATGGGCCGACCGGCAAGGTGGACCTGCTGTTCGAGGCCGAGTTCACCCGCTTCTCGGACATCGATCTCCAGCATCGGGATGATACCCTCCACTGAACCCCGGGGCGCCGGCGCGGTCCTGACCGTCGATCCGGCGGCGGTGGCGGCCAACTGGGCGACGCTGTGCGCGCGCCATCCGGGCGGCGCGGTCGCCGGCGTGGTGAAGGCGGACGCCTACGGGCTCGGCGCCGCGCTCATCGCCCCGCGCCTGCACGCGGCGGGCTGCCGGCACTTCTTCGTCGCTCAGCTCGAGGAGGCGCTGGCAATCCGCGACCTGCTGCCCGGCGCGATGCTCGCGGTGCTGAACGGGCTGCTGCCCGGCACCGCGGCCGACTACGCCGCGCGGGACATCGCGCCGGTGCTGGGCTCGCTCGGCGAGGTCGACGCCTGGGCGCGGCAGGCACGCCGCGCGGGACGCAGGCTGCCGGCATTGCTGCATGTCGATACCGGCATGGCGCGGCTCGGCCTCGACGCCCGCGAGCTTGACGCGCTGGCGGCCGACCACGCGCGGCTCGACGGCATCGCGCTCCGCTACGCCATGACGCACCTGGTCTCGGCCGAGCAGGCGGACGACCCGATGAACGCGGCCCAGCTGGCCCGCTTCGCCGACGCGTGCGCGCGGCTGCCGCCGGCGCCGCGCAGCCTCGCCAACTCGTCCGGCATCTTCCTCGGCGCCGCATACGGTTCCGACCTTGCCCGCCCGGGGGCGGCGCTCTACGGCATCAATCCCGTCCCGGGCCAGCCGAACCCGATGCGCGATACGGTGCGGCTGGAGGCCCGCGTGCTGCAGGTGCGGGAGATCGGCCCTGGCGAGACCGTCGGCTACAACGCAACCTGGCGCGCGGCGCGGCCGAGCCGGATCGGCACGGTCGGGCTCGGCTACGCCGACGGCCTGCTGCGCAGCCTGTCCAACCGCGGCGCGGCGTTCTTTGACGGCAGGCCGGTGCCACTGGTAGGCCGTGTCTCCATGGACATGACGACCTTCGACGTGACCGAATATCCGGCGATCGGCCCGGGGAGCTGGCTCGAGATCATCGGCCCGCACTGCCCGCCCGACCGGCTGGCCGAGGCCGCCGGCACCAACGGCTACGAAATCCTCACCTCGCTCGGTCGGCGCTACGCCCGGGTGGCGGCGGGCGCGTGAGCGCGGCGCTCGACGGGGTCGCCGCGGTCGGCCGCGGCGCCATCGGCGCGTGCCGTACGATCGGCGCGCTGGCGTTGTTCGGCGGAGCCGGCCTGTCGCACCTGCTGCGCCCGCCGTTTTATGGCCGCATGTTCCTGCGCGCTTTCGTGGAGTTCGCCTATTTTAGCCTGCCCGTGGTGGCGCTGACGGCGATCTTTTCCGGTATGGTGATCGCGCTGCAATCTTTTACGGGATTCGCCCGCTTCAATGCGGAGAGCGCGATCGCCGGCGTCGTCGTGCTGTCGGTGGTGCGCGAGCTGGGGCCGGTGCTGGCCGGGCTGATGGTGGCGGGGCGCGTGGGTGCGGCAATGGCGGCCGAGCTCGGCACGATGCGGGTGACCGACCAGATCGACGCGCTCGATACGCTGTCCACCAATCCGATGAAGTATCTGGTGGCGCCGCGGCTGCTGGCCGGCGTGATCGCGCTGCCGTTGCTGGTGCTGGTGGCGGACACGCTGGGGGTGCTCGGCGGGTTCATCGTCAGCACCGTGAAGCTGGGGTTCAACCCGGCGACCTATCTGATCAACACCGTCAACTTCATGACGATGACGGACGTGCTGTCGGGGCTGGCGAAGGCGGCGGTGTTCGGTTTCCTGATCGCGCTGATGGGCTGCTATCACGGCTATAACAGCCGCGGCGGCGCGGAGGGCGTGGGCGCGGCGACGACCTCGGCGGTGGTGGTGGCGTCGATTCTGATTCTCGCCTTCGACTACGTGCTGACGGAGCTTTTTTTCGCGCGATGATGTCCCACGCGCTCCGCGCGATGAACGGCGCGCACCCGAAAATCCGCATACGCGGGCTGAGAAAATCGTTCGGTGCGAAAAAAGTGCTGGACGGTGTGGATCTGGACGTGCCGGCCGGCAGCTCCATGGTGGTCATCGGCGGGTCGGGCAGCGGCAAATCGGTGCTGATCAAATGCATCCTCGGGCTGATCGAGGCGGATGCAGGGACGATCGAGATCGACGGGGCGGATGTGTTGCGCATGGACCGGCGGGCGCGGGACGCGGTGAATGCGCGCATCGGCATGCTGTTCCAAAATTCCGCGCTGTTCGACAGCCTGCCGGTCTGGGAGAACGTCGCGTTCGGGCTGCTGGCGCAGCGGCGGACGAGCCGGGCGGAGGCGCGGGCGCGGGCCGGCGAGGTGCTGGCGCAGGTCGGGCTCGATGCGTCGGTCGGCGACCTGTCTCCGTCGGAATTGTCGGGCGGGATGCAGAAGCGGGTGGGGCTCGCGCGCGCGATCGCGGCACAGCCGGAGATCATGTTTTTCGACGAGCCGACGACCGGGCTCGATCCGATCATGGGGGCGGTGATCGACGGGCTGATCGTCGATTGCGTGAAGCGCCTGGGCAGCACGGCGATCGCGATCACGCACGACATGGCGAGCGCGCGGCGCATCGGCGATGCGGCGGCGATGCTGTATGAGGGGCGCATCGTCTGGAGCGGGCCGGCGGGGGCGCTGATGGAGAGCGGCAACCCGGTGGTCGATCAGTTCACGCATGGGCGGCGCGAGGGGCCGATCCAGATGCAGCTTCGCCGGTAGGCGAACCGTGTCAGAGGCGAATTTCCGCCTGGATCAGGTCGGCCGTGGCGCGGACCTCGCTGTCGGCCCGCTCCACCAGGCCGGCGCTCTCCAGAATCGCCACGTCGGCGTGGACGCGCCGGTACTGTCGGCCGAGCGCCCGCGCCAGGGCGCTGACCGAGGGTTCCGGATGGGCGTGCAAGTGGCGCAGCAGGCGATAGCGCTCGCCGGTCATTACCGACGCCAATCCTTCCCAGCTCTCGAATGAAAGCACGCGTTGGCGCACCACTTCCTGGCGTTCGGCGCGCTCCCATGCATCCAAAAACGTGTTTGCGATGTCCTGGGCGTGGCGACCGACGATGACCTTCACCTGTTCCGTCACAGCTTGCCTCCTCGCAGCTACCCGACGTCGGCCAGGAAGTCGGCCACCAACTGGTGAGGGCTCGTGAACGTGTAGCCTTCTTCGGGGTCGCCGCAGTGGCGGTGGTCGTCCTTGCCCGGCTCATTGTCATAGCCGACCAGGCGGCGGCCGGCCTCGCCGTAGAACAGCGAGTATTTGAACAGGTGCCCGGAGGCGCGAACCGGGTCCGGCACCTGCCACAACGTCATTTCCAGGACTCCTCCGTCGTCGTACCGCAGCTTCTCGCGGAAGATGAGCAGCGCGGGCGGCACGAGACGTAGAATGTCATAGATGCAACTATGACGTCGAATGTCATAGCGACCGAAAAAGGACTCCGATGGCGAAAGCGGTTACCCGCTTCGTGTGCCAGGCCTGCGGGGCGGTGCATCCGCGGTGGGTCGGGCGGTGCGAGAGCTGCGGTGAGTGGAACACCATCGTCGAGGAGGTCGCCGAGCGGCGGCCGGCCCCCGGTGGCGCGGCGCGCGTCGCGTTCGTCGGGCTGCGGGGGGAGAGCGAGCCGCCGGCGCGCATCGCCACGGGCTTGGCCGAGCTGGACCGGGTGCTCGGGGGCGGGTTCGTCGCTGGGTCGGCGGTGCTGGTGGGGGGTGATCCCGGCATCGGCAAATCCACCCTGCTGCTGCAGGCGGCGGCGGCGCTGGCGCGGGGCGGGCGGCGGGTGCTCTACGTGTCCGGCGAGGAGGCCGTGGAGCAGGTAAGGCTGCGGGCGCGGCGGCTCGGGCTCGCGGACGCGCCGCTGCACCTCGCGGCGGCGACGGCGCTGCGCGACATCGCCGAGACGCTCGGGAGCGAGCGGGCGGCGGCGCTGGTGGTGATCGACAGCATCCAGACGATGTGGCTGGAAAACCTGGAATCCGCACCCGGCACGGTCGGCCAGGTGCGGGCGTGCAGCCATGAGCTGATCCGGCTGGCGAAAGCGAGCGGCTTCGCGCTCGTGCTGGTCGGCCACGTGACCAAGGAGGGGGCCATAGCCGGGCCGCGCGTGCTCGAGCACATGGTCGACGCCGTGCTGTATTTCGAAGGCGATCGCGGCCACCAGTTCCGCATCCTGCGGGGCGTGAAGAACCGGTTCGGGGCGACCGACGAGATCGGCGTGTTCGAGATGACGGAGGCAGGGCTGGCGGAAGTGCCGAATCCCTCTGCGCTGTTTCTTGCGGAGCGGCGGGGCAATATCGCGGGGAGTGCGGTGTTCGCCGGGCTCGAGGGCACGCGGCCGGTGCTGCTGGAGGTGCAGGCTCTGCTGGCGCAGAACCCGGGCGGGGCGCCGCGCCGCCCGGTGGTCGGCTGGGACGCGGGGCGGTTGGCGATGCTGCTGGCGGTGCTGGAGTCGCGCTGCGGCCTGCGGCTCGCCGCGCACGACGTCTATCTGAACATCGCCGGCGGGCTGCGCGTGCAGGAGCCGGCGGCCGACCTGGCAGTCGCCGCCGCCCTCGCTTCGGCGGCGGCAGACCGCCCGACAGACGCAGGTATGGTGTTTTTCGGCGAGGTCGGGCTCTCCGGCGAGGTACGCCAGGTGCCGCAGGCCGATGCGCGGCTGAAGGAGGCGGCGAAGCTGGGGTTCCGGGCCGCCTGCCTGCCGCGGCGCAGCGGGCGCGCCAAGGGCCGGCCGGCCGCGCCGGAGTCCCTGGAACTGGACGAGATCGGCCACCTCGCCGATCTCGTCGGCCGGTTCGGGCGGGAAGCGGGCAACAGGTGAGCGCAAAACGCGGCGGCGACGCATGGGGCCGGTAGCCCGGCTGCGCGATCTGCCGATATACCCCGCCGACACCGGGAAAAGACGGTTTGATGACCTGGGTTGACGGAGTCGTTCTGATCGCTTTGGCCGCTTCGGCCGCGCTGGCCTTCCTGCGCGGCTTCGTGCGCGAGGCGCTGGGGATTCTCGCGTGGGTGCTGGCGATCTACGTCGCCCTGAATGCGATGCCGTTCGCGGCGGCCCAGGCCCGCCGATGGATCCAGAACCCGGATTTCGCCGATCCCGCCGCCTTTGTGATTGTTTTCATCCTGATCCTGATACTCGGCTCCGTCGTCGCCCGGATCATCGGCCGGCTGATCCGTCGCTCGGCCCTCGGCGGGGTTGATCGTATCCTGGGTCTGGCATTCGGCCTGCTGAGGGGTGCGGCGCTGGTGGTGGCAGCCTATATCGGAGCGGGGATGATGGTGGATATCGACCAATGGCCGCCGCCCGTCTTGCAGGCACGGTCGCTCCCGTATGCCTATCGCGGCGCCGCCTGGGTGGTCGCCCAGCTGCCGCCGGACTACCGCCCCCGCCTCTACGCCCCGCCGCCCGATCGGCAGCCGAGCGCGGAGGCGTCGCGCGTCCCGGCGCAAGGGACGCATTGATGGCAGGAGAGCCGTTGATGGACGATGACGACAAGCTGCACGAAGAATGCGGCGTCTTCGGCATCTGGAACGCGACCGACGCCGCGGCGGTGACCGCACTTGGCCTGCACGCGCTCCAGCACCGCGGCCAGGCGGCCGCCGGCATCGTCAGCTTCGACGGCCAGCGCTTCCACTCGCACAAGGGCCTCGGCCTCGTCGGCGACAATTTCGGCGACGCGAAAGTGATGGCCTCGCTGCCCGGCACCAACGCGGTCGGCCACAACCGATATGCCACCACCGGGGATACCGTGCTGCGCAACGTGCAGCCGCTCTACGCCGATTTCGAGTTCGGCGGCCTCGCGGTCGCGCATAACGGCAACCTGACAAACGCCCACGTGCTGCGGCGCGCGCTGGTGCGGCGCGGCTGCCTGTTTCAATCGACGACCGACAGCGAGGTGTTCATCCAGCTCATCGCGATCAGCCTCTATTCCACGGTGGTGGACCGGCTGATCGACGCGCTGAAGCAGGTGGTCGGCGCCTACAGCCTGGTCACGCTCTCCAAGGACGCGCTGATGGGCGTGCGCGACCCGTTGGGCGTCCGGCCGCTGATCCTCGGCCGCCTGTCCGGCGCCGTCACGGGGGGATGGGTGCTGGCGAGCGAGACCTGTGCGCTCGACATCGTCGGCGCCGAGTTCGTGCGCGACGTCGAGCCGGGCGAGATCGTCGTGGTGAACGACCAGGGGGTGCACAGCATCAAGCCGTTCGGCCGCACCCAGCCGCGCTTCTGCGTGTTCGAATACATCTACTTCTCGCGGCCGGATTCGGTCGTCGAGGGAACCCCGGTGTACGAGGCGCGCAAGCGCATCGGCGCGGAACTCGCGCGCGAGAGCCACGTGCCGGCCGACGTCATCGTGCCGGTGCCGGATTCCGGCGTGCCCGCCGCAATGGGGTATGCGAGCGAGTGCGGCACGCCATTCGAGCTCGGCATCATCCGCAACCACTATGTCGGCCGCACCTTCATCGAGCCGACCGACCAGATCCGCCATCTCGGCGTGAAGCTGAAGCACTCGGCCAACCGGGCGATGCTGGAGGGGCGGCGCGTGGTGCTGGTCGATGACTCGATCGTGCGCGGCACCACCAGCCGGAAGATCGTCGAGATGGTGCGCCAGGCCGGGGCGGCGGAGGTGCACATGCGCATCTCCTCGCCGCCGACCACGCACTCCTGTTTTTACGGCATCGACACGCCCGAACGGGGGAAACTGCTGGCGGCGCGCAACGACGTGGAGGCGATGGCGCGGCTGATCGGCGCCGACAGCCTGGCCTTCGTGTCGCTGGACGGGCTCTATCGGGCGCTCGGCAGGCCCGGGCGCGAGGGCGGCCGGTCGCGCTACTGCGATGCCTGCTTCACCGGCGACTATCCGATCCCGCTGCCTGATATGGCGGACAACGAGAGCCGCCAGCTCAGCCTGCTCGCCGAAACCCACTGACCCCGCGCCGAGCCGGCGCGCGCGCGTGATGCAGCCTGCGCCCGAGGCGATCCTCGACGGGCTGCGGCGGATGGGGTTGCTGGCCGCGGACGCAACCGCCTCCGGCGAGCCGCTCACCGGCGGCGTTTCCTCCGACATCTGGCGGGTCGACCTGCCGGATGGTCCGGTCTGCGTGAAGCGCGCGCTGGAGCGGCTGCGGGTCGCGGCGGAGTGGCGGGCGCCGGTCGAGCGGAACCTGTTCGAGGCACGCTGGATGCGCCGCGCCGGTGCCGCCTGTCCGGGCGCGGTGCCGGATCTGCTCGGACAGGATCCCGCCACCGGCACGCTCGCGATGGCGTATCTGCCGCCCGCGCGCTACGGCGTCTGGAAGGCGCGGCTGCGTGCGGGGGAGGCCGATCCCCGCTTCGCCGCCGCGGTCGGCGGGCGGCTGGTGCGCATCCACGCGGCGAGCGCCGCCGAGCCGCGCCTGGCCGACGAATTCCCGACCGGCCGAATTTTCTACGACATCCGCCTGGAGCCGTACCTGGTCGCCGCGGCCCGCGCCCATCCGGATCGCGCCGCGCCGCTGCTCGAGCTGGTCGAGACGACGCAGCGATGCAGGTGCGCGCTGGTGCACGGCGACGTCAGCCCGAAGAACATCCTTTGCGGACCGGACGGCCCGGTGTTCCTCGACGCCGAGTGCGCGACCTGGGGCGATCCCGCCTTTGACCTGGCGTTCTGCCTGAACCACCTGCTGCTGAAATGCGTGTGGACCCCCGCGGCGACCGGGCAATTCCTGGCCTGCTTCGATTTGCTCGGCGCGGCCTACCTGTCCGGCGTGGCCTGGGAGCGGCCCACCGCGCTGGAGCGGCGGGCCGCCCGCCTGCTGCCGGGGCTGCTGCTGGCCCGGGTGGACGGCAAGTCGCCGGTCGAATACCTGACGCAGGAGTGGACCAGGGAGCGGGTGCGCAGCGTCGCGCGCAGGCTGCTGGAGAGCCCACCGGCGCAACTCGCGCAGGTGCGGCAGGCCTGGGCGGAGGAATTCCGGGCGTGAACACCGAAATCGTCGGCGTGCAGGGGCTGCGGGTGTGGGACAGCCGCGGCCGTCCGACCGTGGAGGCCGCGGTCTGGCTGGCAGACGGGTCGGTGGGCCGGGCGATCGCCCCCGCCGGCGCCTCGACGGGCTCCGGTGAGGCGCTCGATCTGCGCGATGGCGGGGCCGCATTCGGCGGCTACGACGTGCGGCGGGCGGTCGCCAATGTCGGCGGTGAAATCGGCGCGGCAGTGACCGGGATGGACGCCGCCGGGCAGGAGGCGCTCGATCGACGTCTCGTCGAACTCGACGGGACGCCCGGGAAGACCCGGCTCGGCGCCAACGCGGTGCTCGCGGTTTCGCTGGCCGCGGCGCACGCCGTCGCCGCATCGCGCGGCGTGCCGCTGTATCGCTCGCTCGGCGGCGAGGACGCGACCCTGCTGCCGTTCCCGCAAATCCAGATTTTTGGCGGCGGCGCGCATGCCGGCCGGCGCGTCGACATCCAGGACTTCATGGTGGTCTGCCCGGGCGCGGAAAATTTCGCCGAGGCGCTCGACCGCACGGCGGAAGTCTATCGCGCCGCCGGCGCGCTGATGCGCGAGGCCGGATCGCTGGCCGGTGTCGCCGACGAGGGCGGCTGGTGGCCGACCTTCGACACCAACGAGCAGGCGCTGGAGACGCTGGTGCGGGCGATCGAGCGGGCGGGGTTCACGCCGGGCGACGAGGTCGCGATCGCGCTCGACATCGCCGCCTCCGAGTTCGGCCGGAATGGCCGTTACAGGCTCGGCCTCGAGGGGCGCGAACTCGACAGCGACGGCATGGTCGGGCTGCTCGCCGGCTGGATCGCGCGCTACCCGATCCTCTCCGTCGAGGACCCGCTCGCCGAGGACGACGCGCAGGGGTTTGCGGCTTTCACGCAGGCGGTCGGGGATCGTGTGCAGGTGGTTGGCGACGATTTCCTGGTCACCGATGCGGCCCGGGTGCGCGACGCGGCGGCGCGGGGCGCGGCGAATGCGGTGCTGCTCAAGCCGAACCAGCGCGGCACCTTGACCGAAACACGCGCGGCGTTCGAGGCGGCGCGCCAGGCCGGCTTTGCAGGCATTGTCTCCGCGCGGTCCGGCGAAACCGAGGATCTGACGATCGTGCATCTGGCGATCGGCTGGGGTGTCGGGCAGCTCAAGGTCGGCTCGTTCGCGCGCAGCGAGCGCATGGCGAAGTGGAACGAGGCGCTGCGCATCGAGGCCGCACTCGGCGCGCGCGCCCGCTTCGCCGGGGCCGGCGTGCTCGGGCGGGATGCTGAAGAAGGCAGGCCAGGGCTCCGCCCTGGACCCGCTGGGGCAGTGCCCCAGACCCCTTTACTCAAGTGAAGGATTGCAAAGGCTCTGCCTTTGCCGGGGTCCAGGGGCAGAGCCCCTGGCCTTCAGGTCGCGGCCTGATACAGCTCCGCCTCCCAGCCGGCGGCGGTGAGCGGAAACGTCTTCAGGGTGTTGCGCACCGCGAACTGGTAGATTGGCTGGAACAGGACCAGCAGGCTCGCCTGGTCGATCATCGCCTTCTCGTAGTCCATATACAGCGCGGTACGCTTCGTCGTGTCCTGCTCCGCCGCCGCCTGCAGCACCGTCTTCGACAGCGCCGGATCCGGCGTCCAGTGAATGCGTTTCGCCACGCGCAGCACGCTGGCGGAGGCCCACTGGTCCGTCTCGACGCCGGACGGGTTCCAGAAGGTCAGCACCGCCGTTGACTTGCCGGTGGTGTACTGCGTCCGCAGGTTCACCTGGTCGAGCGGATCCAGCGCCACTTTTATGCCGACGCGCGCCAGGTCCGATTGCAGCTTTTGCGCCAGCACCGCATAGGACAGGCCGGAGACCGCCGCGTCGCCATAGCTCAGCTTGAACTCGAAGCCGTCGGCCAGCCCGGCCTTCTGCAGCAACTGCTTCGCCCGATCGAGATCCTGGTGCCAGCCGTACTGCTTGGTGGTCTCCTCGGTCGAGCCGTACAGCCCGATCGGGATGAAGCTCGCGCAGCGCATCGCCTTGCTGCCGAGCAGGCTGTTGAGGATGCCGTCATAGTCGATCGCGCAGGCGATCGCCTGGCGCGCTTCCTTCACCGAGAGCGCCTTGTTGAAGGCGGGCTCGTTGGTCAGCGCCATGTAGACGAAATCGAGGCTGCGCAGCCCCTCGACGCGCACCTCCTTGTCGTCGCCGAGCGTGGCGATCTGTTCGGGAATGAGATTGAACGCGGCGCCGATGTCGCCGCGCCGGATCGCCAGCAGCTGCGTGGCGCTATCACCCATGTGGCGGACGATCACGTGCTCGAACAGCCCCTGGCCACGGAAGTAATGCGGGTTGCGGGTGAGCAGGATTTGCGCGCCGCGGGTCCAGCCCACCAGGGTGAACGGACCGGCGCCGGCGGAGTGCTGGTCCAGCCATTGGGTGGCCTTGTCCGTGGTTTTCGCATCCGCCGCCGCGGTGCCGCCCTGCGCCGCCACGGCCTTCTGCTCCGTCACGCCGAAATTCGGCCCGGACAGGATCGCCAGGATCGGCTGGGTGGGGTCGACCAGCATCACGTCAACGGTCTTCGGATCGACCGCGTTCACCGCCGAAATATTGGTGACGTATTGCGAGGGCTGGTCCTTCAGGTTGATCAGCCGCTCGAACGTCCACTTCACGTCATCGGCGGTGACCGGGTTGCCGCTGTTGAATTTCGCGTCGGTCAGGTGGAAGCGCCAGCCCTTGCCGTCTGCCGTCCGCTCCCAGGATTTCGCCAGCGCCGGCTTCACTTCCAGGTAGTCGCCCGGCGACATCGTTATCAGGGATTCATAGGCCGCCCGCAGGCTCAGCGGCGCCGTGTATTGCGCTTCGCGCGCCGGATCGAAGGTGATGGAATCGCTGATATCGATGCCCAGGACCAGCGTGCCGCCGCTGGCCGCGGCATGCACTTTTCCGGGCAGCCCCGCCGCCAGTGCCGCGCCGCCGGCACCCAGCAGGCGCGCCAGGTCACGCCGGCCGATCCAGCCGATCTCACGCATCATCGCCTCCCTCGTCGCCGTGCCGGCGATCATAGGGGCACCGGCGGCCAATACAACTTGGCGCCCCCGAGCCCGATGCGGTATGCGGCAACAGGGGAGAACGATCGCGTGCTGCGCTACATCACCTCGCGCCTGCTGGTCGCCGCGGCGATGGTGCTGCTGGCCACGCTGATCGTGTTCCTGATCGCCAACACCGTGCCGGGCGACCCCGTGCTCACGCAGCTTGGCGACGTCGCCGCCAACAACCCGGCGATCGTCGAGGCCTATCGCCACAAATGGGGCCTCGATCTGCCGATCTGGGACCGCTACTGGATTTTTCTGCGCGGCCTGGCGCATGGCGATCTTGGCCTGTCGATCTCCTCGCAGCGCCCGGTGATCGACGATATCGCGCAATACGCCCCGGCGACGGTCGAGCTTTCCACCGTGGCGTTCCTGCTCTCCCTCATCTTCGGCCTGCCGCTCGGGGTGCTGGCGGCGATGAAGCGCGATTCCTGGATCGACCACCTGGCGCGCGCCGTCTCGCTGATCGGCGTCTCCTCGCCCACCTTCTGGCTCGCCTTCATCATGCTCGCGGTGTTCTACGGCTGGCTGGGCTGGGCGCCGGGTCCGGGGCAGATCGGCGCCGACCAGTTCCCGCCGCCGGATGTCACCGGCTTCATGCTGATCGACGCGCCGCTGGCCGGCCAGTGGGACACGTTCTGGGACGCGATCGCGCACCTGGCGCTGCCGGCCATTGTGCTCGCCGCCTCCACGATGGGCCTGATCACCCGCACCACGCGCGCCGCGATGCTGGAGGCGCTGTCGCAGGACTACATCCGCGTGGCCCGCGCCAAAGGCCTGCTGCGGCGCGCCATCATGCTGGGCCATGCGCTGCCGAACGCGCTGCTGCCGGTGATCACCTTGGGCGGCCTCGCCTATGCGCAGCTGCTGACCGGCACGGTGCTGACGGAGACGATTTTTTCCTGGCCGGGCCTCGGCCGCTACACCTTCCAGAGTGCGGTGTTTCTCGATTTTCCGGCGATCATGGGCGTGACCCTGGTCGTCGCGGTGGTCTACGTCTTCGTCAACCTGCTGGTCGACGTGTCGTACGCGATGCTCGATCCGCGGGTGATGCGGCGATGACGGCGGCCCGCGGCGCCGCACTGACCGACACGGCGGCGGCGGCCCTCGCCGCGGCCACCTCCTCCGCCGCCGGCCGTCGCCGCCGCTGGCGGCGGCGCTATCTGCTGGCCGCCCTCGGCGGCGCGGCGGTGCTGGCCTGGGCGCTGGCCGCCCTGCTGGCGCCCTGGATCACGCCGTACGCGCCCGCCACGGTGAACGTCGCCGGGCGCCTCGCCGCCCCCTCGGCGGCGCACTGGCTCGGCACCGACGAACTCGGCCGCGACGTGCTGACCCGCATCATTTTCGGCGCCCGCACCTCGCTGATCGTGGGTTTTACGGTCGTGCTGATCGGCGGCGCTCTCGGCACCCTGGTCGGCGCCGTCGCGGCGTATGCGCGCGGCTGGGCCGAAGAAATCCTGATGCGCGCCACCGACCTGATGTTCTGCTTCCCGCCGATCATCCTGGCGATGGCGATCGCCGCGGCGCTCGGCATCGGCACCCGCAACACGGTGATCGCGATGCTGGTGGTGTGGTGGCCGAAATTCGCGCGCCTGGCGCGCAGCCTGGTGCTCGGCCAGCGCTCGCTGGAATACGTAGCGGCGGCGCGCACGATCGGCTTTGCGCCCGCGCACATCCTGTTCCGCCAGATCCTGCCGAACGCCCTCGGTCCGCTGGTCGTGCTGCTGACCCTGGACGTGGGCAACGCCATCCTGGTGTTCGCCGGCCTGTCGTTCCTCGGCCTCGGCGTGGTGCCGCCGACGCCGGAATGGGGCTCGATGGTCTCCGAAGGCCGCGAGCTGGTCTCGCAGTGGTGGGTGGCGACGTTTCCCGGGCTCGCCATCCTGACGGTGGTGATCGGCTTCAACTTCGTGGGTGATGGTCTGCGCGACTGGCTCGATCCGCATGCCCGGCGACGCTGACCCGCTGCTCGACGTGCGCGATCTGCGCACCTGGTTCTTCACCGATGCCGGCGTGGTGCGCGCGGTCGATGGCGTCAGCTTCACGCTGAGCCGTGGCGAGACGCTCGGCATCGTCGGCGAATCCGGCTCCGGCAAGAGCGTGGCGGCCAAGTCGATCATGAACCTGCTGGAGGAGCCGGCGCGCATCGTCGCCGGCTCGATCCGCTTCCGCGGCCGCGAGATCACCGCGCTGCCCGAAGAAGAGCTGCGCGACATCCGCGGCGCCGAGATCGCGATGGTGTTTCAGGACCCGATGACCTCGCTCAATCCGGTCCTGCGCATATCGCGTCAGCTGGTCGAGACAATGACGGCACACCGCCGCTTCACGGCGCCGGCGGCCCGCACCCGCGCGGCGTCGCTGCTCGGCCGCATGGGCATCGCCGCGCCCGAGCGGGTGCTGGACGCCTGGCCGCACCAGTTTTCCGGCGGCATGCGGCAACGCGTGATGCTGGCCATGGGGTTTGCCAACGAGCCCTCGCTCATCCTCGCCGACGAGCCGACGACCGCGCTCGACGTGACGATCCAGGCGCAAATCCTCGATCTGCTGCGCGCGCTAAACGCCGATCTCGGGACCGCGGTGATCCTGATCAGCCACGACCTCGGCGTGATCGCGACGATCTGTTCGCGCGTGCTGGTCATGTATGCGGGCGAAGTGGTCGAGGAAGGCCGGCCGCAGGACTTGCTGAGCGATCCGCGCCATCCCTACACCTGGGCGCTGCTGCACGCCGCCCCGCGGCTCGATGAGGCGGTAGCCGGCGACCGCCGGCTGGCGACGATCGAGGGTCAGCCGCCCGACGCGCGCGCCTGGCCCGAGGGCTGCCGCTTCCGCGCGCGCTGCCCGTTCGCGATCGAGGCCTGTGCAAGGCATCCGGCGCTGCTGGCGGTGGATGCCGGACGCCTCGCCCGCTGCTGGGTGACGCAGGCGGGCGCGCGGCTGGCCTCGCCGCAGCCGCGCGCCGCCACGGCCGCCGCGCGGCCGGACGCCGCGCCGTCGCCGCTGCTGCACGTGCAAGGCCTGGTCAAGCACTACGAACTGCCGCGCGAAAATTTCCTGGAACCCCGACGCGTGCTGCGCGCGGTCGAGGGCGTCGATATCGACGTGTTCGCCGGCGAGACGGTCGGCCTGGTCGGCGAGTCCGGCTCCGGAAAATCCACCTTGGCGCGCCTGGTGATGCGGCTGGAGGAACCGACCGCCGGGCGCATCGTCTTCGATGGCCAGGACATCTCGCACGCGACGCAGGCGGCTATCCGGCCGCTGCGCCGGCGGATCCAGATGATCTTTCAGGACCCCTACGCCTCGCTCAATCCGCGCATGACGGTCGGCGAGATTCTCGCCGGGCCACTGCGCCTGCACGCCCTGGCTGACACGGCCGCAGAGGCGCGCACGCGGGTCGGCGCGCTGCTCGACCTCGTAGGCCTGCCGCCCGCGGCGGCGGCGCGTTTCCCGCACGAATTCTCGGGCGGTCAGCGCCAGCGTATCTCGATCGCCCGCGCGCTGGCCGTCGAACCGGACTTCGTGGTCGGCGACGAGCCGATCTCGGCGCTCGACGTGAACATCCAGGCGCAGATCATCAACCTGATGATCGGGCTGCAGGAACGGCTGCGCCTGACCTACCTGTTCATCGCGCACGATCTCGCGGTCGTCCGCCACATCTCCGACCGGATCGTCGTGCTCTATCTCGGCCGGGTGATGGAGACGGCGAAATCCGCAGAACTGTTCCGCCGGCCGCTGCACCCCTACACGGCGAGCCTGATCTCCGCGGTGCCCACGCTGGATGCGGCGCGCGCCCGGTCGCGCATCGTGCTGGCGGGCGAAATCCCGAGCGCGATCGATCCGCCCTCCGGCTGCCCGTTCCGCACCCGCTGCCCCGCCGCGGCGCCGCGCTGCGCGGCCGAGATGCCGCCGCTGGCGGAGCTGGCGCCCGGCCATCGCGTGGCGTGCCATTTCCCCGGCTCGGTCGCGGCCGCCGATCGCGATCGGTCACGCCGATCCGAGGTAAGCGCGTAGGCTGGCCGCGGTCACGCCCCGCCGGCCGGCTCGGCGACCGCGAGCAGCGAGCCGAGCCGCTCCATGTCGTCGCGCATCTGGCCGATCATCCAGTCGCGGATCGCCAGCACGAGGGGGCGCAGCGAGCGACCCTTGGGCGCCACCAAGTGAAAGAAGCGGCCGGTGTGCACCCGCCGTGCCGAGGCCGGGATCAGCGCCTGATCGATCAGCGCGCGCGAGACGACGGTGATCCAGCCGAGCGCGACCCCCTCGCCCTTCAGCGCCGCCTGCAGCACCACGCCGTAATCCGAAAAGGCGATCCGCGTGGTGCCGGGCTCGCGTATCAGCCGCCCACCCCACAGCATCGCTTCGTCATACTGGGTGTCCGACAGGTGCAGCAGCACGTGCCGGCGGCCGCGCGCCGGCGAATCGAGCGCGCCGCGCGCCGCGAGATAGGCGGGGCTGCAGACCGGAATTATGAGCTCCGGCGCGAACGGCCAGCTCAGCCTGTCCGCCTCGTCCGGCGAGGCCATGCGCATCGCGAGATCGACGTTGCCGGGGGCGCCGCGCAGCGTGCCGCCGATCAGCTGGAAGCGCAGGTCGACGGAGGGGAACGCCGCCTGAAAATCGGGCAGGCGCGGGATGAACCAGTGCGTGACGAAGGCGGTCGAGAGCGACAGCTCGACCACCTCCTTGCGCGTGCGCAGCGCCAGCACGTCCTGGATCGCGGCCTCGATCTGGCGGAAGCCGTCGGCGACCGCGCGGTGCAGCATCTGGCCCTCGGCGGTCAGCGCCAGGCCGGACGGGCTGCGGGTGAACAGCTGCACGCCGAGATGCGCCTCGAGCTGGGCGATGTTGCGGCTGACCGAGGGCTGGGTGAGGTTGAACTCGCGCGCTGCGGCGCTGCAGCTTCCGGCGCGCGCCGCCGCCTCGAAGATCAGCAGGGAGCGCGCCGAAGGGACCAGCCGGCCGAGCCCGTCCATACGATGACCGTATGACCGTCCTTCGCATTGTCAAGGTGGCGTGCGGGGTGGCGATGGCGGGATATGTCGGGGATGAACGGCACCAACATCGCGCTGCGCCCATTGCTTGCGGCGGACCTGGCCGCCGCGTCCCGGCTTTCCACGGCGCTGGGATGGCCGCACCGGCTCGAGGATTGGGCGCTCTGCCTGGCGCTTGGCCGCGGCGTGGCCGCCTGCGATGCACGCGGCCTGGCCGGCACCGCGATGCGCTGGCGATGGGGCGACGCGGCCGGCACGCTCGGCATGGTGCTGGTGGACCCGGACCGGCAGCGCGCGGGTATCGGCCGGCGCATGCTGGAGGCGCTGCTGGCGGGGGACGAGCCGGACCGGCTGATGCTGAACGCGACGGAGGCCGGGCTCGGCCTGTACGAGCGGCTGGGGTTTCGCGCGACCGGCGCGGTCCGCCAGCACCAGGGCGCGTTCGCCGGGGATGCGGCAGCCGAGGCCGGGGACACTCGCCCCGCCCTGCGCGCCGAGTGGCCGGCGCTCGTGGCGCTCGATCGCGACGCGTTCGGGGCGGACCGCGCGCCGCTGCTCGAGCGCCTGCTCGCGGACGGAGCCGGCATCGTCTGCGGTCCGCCGGGCCGCCCGACCGGCTTCACGATCCGCCGGCCGTTTGGGCGCGGCGTGTTGTTCGGCCCGCTCGTGGCGCCCGGCGAGGCCGAAGCGATCGCGCTGATCGCAGCCGGCGCCGGCGAGGGATTGCATCGCGTGGACATCCCGGCCGAGGCGAGCCGGCTGGCGGGCTGGCTGGAGCGGTCAGGGTTGCCGGCGGTGGACACCGTCGTCACCATGGTCCGCGGCGACTGGCCGGCTCCGCCGCCCGGGCGACGCGCCTTCGCCCTCGCGACGCAGGCTTTCGGGTAAAACGCGTGGCACATATCCTCATCGCCGGGGCTGGGATCGTCGGGCTGAGCGTCGCCCGCGCCGCGGTCCGGCGGGGCCACGCGGCGACCGTGCTGGAGCGGGGCGAGGTGCCGAACCCCAAGGGAGCCTCGGTCGATCAGCACCGGATGATCCGCCTGCACTACGGCGCGGCCGAGGACTACACGCGCATGGTGCAGGCGGCGTTCGGCGCGTGGGAGTCCGTGTGGGCCGATCTCGGCGTGCGCCATTTCGCCGACACCGGAGCGCTGGCCGTCTCCACCGCGCCTGACGACTACACGGCACGCAGCCGGGCGGCGTTCGACCGGCTGGGCGTCGGCTACGAGGTACTGGAGGGCGACGCGCTGGCGGCGCTCTGTCCGCAGCTCGATCCGCCGGCGTCGGCATGCGGCGTTCTCGCCCGGCCGGGCGGCCCGCTGTTCGCCGATCGCATCGTCGCCGATCTGGCCCGCTTCTGCGCGGCGGAAGGGGTGCGCATCCGCACGCGCACGGCGGTCGCGGCGATCGAGGGCAGCGCCGTCGTGACGGGCGAGGGCGAGCGGATCGCCGGCGACTTCCTGGTCGTCGCCGTGGGCGCCTGGCTGCCGGGCCTGCTGCCGCAGCGCTTCGGGCACCTGCCGACCTATCGGCAGGCGCTCTGCTATGTCGAGCCGCCGGCGCGCTACCGGGCGGCCTGGGCGGACGGTCCGGCGCTCGTCGTGCTCGGCGAGCGTGGCGTATACACGCTGCCCCCCGCCGCTGGCACCGACCTGAAATTCGGCAGCGGCGAGCATCGCCGCCACGCCGCGCCCGACGCGGGATTTGCCAGCGCACTGGAGGAAGCCCGCGAGGTGATCGCGGATTTCGGCCCCTGGCTGCGCGATGCCGACCAGTATACGCCGCTGCGCATGCAGGTCGGCTACTACGTGATGGACGCGACGCGTCGTTTCCGGATCGAGGCGGACGGGCGCTGCGTGTTCGTCACCAACTGCGACGGCCAGATGTTCAAGTTCGGCCCGCTGATCGGCGAGCGCATAATCGCCGCGCTCGACGGTGAGCTTTCGGCGGCTTCGCTCACCCGCTGGGCCGCCGGCGAGGCCGCTGGGTAGGATCGGCAGGGAGCTGGCATGGCTTGGCGCATCGGCGTCGATATCGGCGGCACCTTCATCGACTTTTGCCTGCTGGATGAGACGACGCGCGAGCTGCACTCGTTGAAGGTGCTGACGACGCCGGACGAGCCCGGCCGCGAGGTGATGGACGGGCTCGCTCTGCTCGAGCAGCGTCACGGCATGCGGCCGGAGGACGTGACCGGGTTCGTGCACGGCACCACGGTCGGCATCAACACGGTGATCCAGCGCAAGGGCGCCGATCTCGCGCTGCTGACCACCGCGGGATTCGAGGACGTGATCGAGCTGGCGCGTCTGCGCATGCCGGAGATGCACGGCCTGTTCTGCGCGCGGCCGGACCAGCTGATCCCGCGGGACCGCATTTTCGGCATCGACGGCCGCATCCTGGCCGACGGCAGCGAGCAGGCGCCGCTCGGCGCGGATGCGGTGCGCAACGCATTGCGGACGGCGCGCGCGCGCGGCGCACGCGGGGTGATGATCTCCTTCATCAACTCGTACCGCAACGCGGCGCACGAACGGGCGGCAAAGGCGATCGCGCAGGCGGAAGCGCCCGACCTGTTCGTGTTCACCTCCACGGAAATCTGGCCGGTGATCCGCGAATACGAGCGGACGACCACCGTCATCCTGAACGGCTACGTGCATCCGCGCGTGGCGAGCTATCTGGGGTCGCTGGAGCGCGCGCTGGCCGCGCGCGGCGTCGCCGCGGTGCCGATGATCACGAAGTCGAACGGCGGCGTCATGCAGGCGGCGCTGGGCAAGACGGCCTGCGTGAACATGCTGCTCTCCGGCACCGCGTCGGGCGTGATGGGGGCGGCGTTCGTGGCCCGGCAGGCGGGGGTCGCGAATGCGCTGACGCTCGATATCGGCGGCACCAGCGCGGACGTCGCACTGGTGATCGACGGCGAGCCGCAATTCGGCATGGGCGAGACGATCGGCGAGTTCCCGCTCTACATCCCCTCGGTCTCCGTCACGTCGATTGGCGACGGCGGCGGCTCGATCGCCGGGGTGGACGGGTTCGGCGTGCTGAAGGTCGGGCCGGAGAGCGCCGGCTCGACCCCGGGCCCCGCGTGCTACGGCCGTGGCGGCGAGCGCGCCACCATCACCGACGCGATGGCGGTCTGCGGCTTCCTCGGCCACATGCCGCTGGCCTACGGCTCCGTCGCGATGGATCGCGGCCGCGCGGAGGCGGCGCTCGCACCGCTCGCCGAACGGCTGGGGCTCGGCCGGCGCGAGACCGCCGAGGCGATCGTGCGGATCGCCGTCTCCAACATGTTCGTGGAGGTCAACAAGCTGGTGGCGCGCTACGGCGTGGACGCGCGCGACTTCACGCTGCTGACGTTCGGCGGCGCCGGCCCGATGCTCGGCTGCCTGCTGGCGCGCGAACTCGGTATGGCGCGAGTGCTGGTGCCACGCCGCCCAGGCGTGGTCTCGGCGCTGGGCGGGCTGATCGCCGATGTGAAGAGCGACTTCATCCGCACGGTCTTCGTCGATGCGGACGCGGCGGGCGCGGCGGCGCTGCGCGAGGCGGCGCTGGCGCTGCGGGCCGAGGCAAACGGCTGGCTGCGGGGCGAGCAGCACTTTGCCGGCCGCGCCGAATACCGGTTCTCGGCGGACATGCGCTATCGCGGCCAGTCCTTCGAGATCGACGTGCCGCTCCAGGCGGGCTGGCTGTTCGACGAGGACATGACGGCGATCGCCGCCTGCTTCCACCGCCAGCACGCGGCCGTCTACGACTTTGCCGACGAGAGCGCCGAGGTGCACGTCGTGAACCTGCGGCTGGTGGTCGCCGGTGCGACGCCCCCGCCGGCCTTCCCGGCCATGCCGCGCACCGCCGGCGCGCCGGTGCCGGAGCGTGAGGTGAGCGTATGGTACGACGGCGAGGGCCGGAGCATACCGCTCTACAGGCGGGATGCGCTGCTGCACGGCCACGCTTTCAGCGGCCCGGCCATCGTCGCCCAGGAGGACACCACGACCTGCATTCCCGAGGGCTTTGCCGGCACGGTGGACGGCTACGGCAACCTGCACCTGACCTGGCAGGAGTGAGGCGGCGGTGATCGACAAGGTGACGCTGCAGGTGCTCGCCAACCACGTGCGGGCCGCCGCCGAGAACATGGCCTACACGCTGTACCGCACGGCGCATTCGACCTTCGTCAAGGAGACGGAGGATTTTACGACCCAGATCACCGACGCCGCCGGACTGTGCGTGGCGGTGCCGATGGATCTCGGCGCGACCTGGTATCCCGGCATCAATTAC
>Ga0213875_10000452_pt1 | contig 35594 bp, 32 predicted proteins | sample BarmaccomBMRX_R8_FD_160105 | JGI IMG/M metagenome (GOLD analysis project Ga0213875, IMG submission 160105) | Root-associated microbial communities from Barbacenia macrantha in rupestrian grasslands, the National Park of Serra do Cipo, Brazil - RX_R8 | ecosystem: Host-associated > Plants > Roots...
CCGCCTCGTGGCCCGCCTCGTGGGCCGCCTCACGCCGCCGCGCCGCCCGCGGCCGCCCTCCCGGCCTGGGCAGGTAGCTCAGCAGGTAGCCGAGGACGACGAGCACCACGACGAAGAAGCTCACCGGCCAGCCGTGGCCGTGCGGCGGCCAGTAGTAGCTGTCGTAGGCGAGCACGACGCCCAGCCAGGTGACGGCGACGCCGATCGCGGCGGAGGCCGCCATCGCGCGGGCCGGTCCCCGGGCCACCCGCAGCGCCGTGGCGGCGGGGCCGATCAGCAGCGCGGTGGACAGCACCGCGCCGATGACCACGGCCGACAGCGAAACGGACACGGCCAGCGCGATCAGGTAGGCGGCGCCGGCCAGCCGCACCCGCACGCCGCGGGCGGCCGCCAGCTCCGGCGACAGCGAGCTGAGCAGCAGCACCCGGGCCAGCACCGCCACCGTGAGCAGCGCCACCACGCCGGACGCGATCAGCGCGGGCACCGTGTCCGGGCTGATCACGAACATCGAGCCGAACAGGATCGTGAACGACGCCCCGGTCACGGAGGTCCGCTGCGTGCCCAGGTAGAGAAACAGGGCCGCGGCCCCGAGCGCGCCGCCCAGGACCACGCCGGTCGCGACGTCACGGCCGCGCCGCCGCTGCACGCCGATCGCCTCCATCAGCGCGGCCCCGGCCACCCCCGCGGCGAGGAAACCCCAGAACTGGTTCACCCCGACGAGGAACGCCCCGGCACCGCCGGTGGTGGCGACGTCGGCGAGCGAGTGCCCGGCGAAGGACTGGCCGCGAATGACCGTGAACACGCCGGTCACCCCGGAGGTGATCGCGACGACGGTGCCCACGAGCAGCGCGACCCGCACCGGGCCGCTGGACAGCAGCCCCGGCGCGAAGAGGTAGTGCATCACGCCGCCCCGTGGTCGAGGACGACCGCCTTGTCGTCCGCCGCGGGCACCGGCTCCCCCTCGGCGGCCACCACGAGGATCCGGTTGTGCAGCCGGATCACGTCGACGTGATGCCCGTACAGCCCGCTGAGCACCTCGGACGTGACCACCTCCGCGGTGCTGCCGGTCGCCGCCCGGCCCGCGGCCAGGTACACGATCCGGTCCATGACGCTGAGCAGCGGGTTCATGTCGTGCGCGGAGATCAGCACGGCGATCTCCTGCTCGCTGGCGAGCTTGCCGAGCAGCGCGACGATCTCGTGCCCGCTGCGCAGGTCCAGGTTGGCCAGCGGCTCGTCGAGCAGCAGCAGCCGGGGCCTGCTGATCAGCGCGTGGGCGATGAGCACGCGCTGCTGCTCGCCGCCGGACAGCTCGCCGACCCGCGCGTCCGCGTAGCGCTCGGCGCCGACCGCGCGCAGGGTTTCCCGCACGAGCTCCCTGCGCTGCCTGGACGGGAAGCTGAAGCCGAGCCGGTTACCGTCCAGGCCCAGCGACACGACGTCGCGCGCGCGCAGCGGCATGTCCGGGTCGATGACCAGCTTCTGCGGCACGTACCCGATCAGCGACCCGCGCCGGGGGCGCGCGGAATCCTGGACGAGCACCCGGCCGCTGGACGGCGCCTGCAGGCCGAGGATCACCTTGAGCAGCGTGGTCTTGCCCGCGCCGTTCGGCCCGATCAGGCCGGTGAACTCGCCGGGGCGGACGCTGAAGCTGACATCGCCGAGAATCTGGCGCCCGCCGAGCCGGACGCCGATGCCCTCCAGGCGCAGCAGATCCCCGGTCACAGGCGCTCCGTGGACACCTTGCCGGCGACCGCCTTGCGCAGGTCCTGTACCTCGGCCAGCATCCAGCTCTGGTAGTCGAACCCGGGCACCGGCATCGTCTCGTAGACGCCGACCACCGGGATGTGGTTCTGCCGCGCCAGCGTGATGAACGACTGGGTCAGCGCGTCCGTCACCTGCTGGTTGTACAGCAGGACCTTGACCTTGTGCTGGGTGAACAGGTTCTTCTCGATGGTGACGGCCTGCGGCGACGGGTCGACGCCGTTCATGATGTCCGCCTGGAAGGAGAAGGGCGTCAGGTTGTCCGCGCCCGCCGCCTGCAGCATGTAGTCGGCCACCGGCTCGGTCGTCGCGACGGGGGTGTTCGGGTAGCCGGCCCTGAAGCTCGCGATGGCCTTGTCCCACGCGGCCAGTGCCCTGGTGAACGCGGCCGCGCCGGCCCTGAAGTACGCCGCGTGCGCCGGCTGAAGGGCGGCCAGGTCGCCGGCGATCGCGTTCGCCACCGCGGGCATCGTCCTCGGGTCGTACCACAGGTGCGGGTTGGGCGTGCCGTCCGGCAGGCCGAGGAGCTGCTGGACGACGATCACCTTGCGGCCGGAGTTCGGCGCGGCCGACTCGATCGTGGACATGAAACGGTCGTAGCCGACGCCGTTCTGCACGATGAGCTGTGCCGAGCTGACCTGCTGGGCGATCGCGCTGCTCGCCTCGAACGTGTGCGGGTCGGTGTTCGGGTTGCTCATGATCGCGCTCGCGTGCACGTACTTGCCGCCGACCTGCTGGATGACGTCGGCGTATTCGTTCTCAGCGCCTACCGCGACGATGGCGCCGCTGCTCCCGCCGACGGCCGGGTCACCGGAGGGCGAGCACGCGGTGGCCAGCAGGACGGCGGCGACAGGCAGCGCAGCGGCGAGGACGCTGATGCGGGTTCGCATGGGCGGGTACTCCCGGATCCTTTATGGGGTGCGGCCGCGGCGGGGGCGGCACGGAGCCTGGCCGCCGCCCGGGACGGCCGTCGTTGGGATAAGATGATAATCGTTTCCATTATCAGTTAGCAACCGCTTCATGGTCATCGCGCCACGGCGCCGGCTACCTTGCGAGGTGTGACAGTGCAGCAGCCGCGCGGGACGAGGGTCCGCGGTACCCGGCAGGCAGAGGCGCTGGCCGCGGCGCTGGCCAGCCTGCCCGGCTTCTGCAGCGCCCAGGAGATCCACGCCGAGCTCCGGCGGCGCGGCGAGCACGTCGGCCTCACCACCGTGTACCGGCACCTGCAGGTGCTCAGCGAGCAGGGCAGCGTGGACATGATCCGCGACGCCTCGGGCGAGACGCTGTACCGGCAGTGCGCGACCACCGTGCACCACCACCACCTCACCTGCCGCTCCTGCGGCCGCAGCGTCGAGGTCGAGGGCCGCGTCGTCGAGCAGTGGGCCGAGAAGGTCGCGGCCGAGGCCGGCTTCACCTCCGTGGACCACACAGTTGAGTTGTTCGGCCTGTGCCCTGTTTGCTCCGGGGGGTAAACCCCCCGGACCCCCCGCCCGCTGCGGTTCTCGCCGTAGCATCGCGCGGCCGGGGAGGCCCAGGGCCTCCCGCGGGCCGCGCGATCGCGGAATGTGAGCCGCGATCGCGGCTCACTCCGCGCCTTTCGCCGTAGCCCGCTGCGATGGGCGCCGTGGCAGCGCGGCTGCGCCGCGCTCCCGCTAGGCTGCTGCGCGTGCTGCGCTTTCCGTTGATTCATCCGCCGCTGCTCGCCGCGCTCGCGGCGTGCGGGCATGGCGGCAAGGTGCTCGTCGCCGACGCGAACTACTCACACAGCACCAACGTGTCGCCGGGCGCGACGGTCGTCTACCTCAACCTGCGGCCCGGCCTGGTGACCGTGGACCAGGTGCTCCCGCCCGTGCTCGCCGCCGTCCCGGTGGAGGCGGCGCACGTGATGCGCCCCGACGAGGGCCCGGAGCCCGCGGTGTTCGGCGTCTACCGCTCGCTGCTCGCGGTCCAGCCGCAGCCCATGGGCCGCCTGGACTTCTACGCCGCGTGCCGCGAGCCGGACCTCGCGGTCTGCGTCGCCACCGGCGACGACCGGCTGTACGCGAACATCCTGCTCACCGTCGGCTACATCACCCCGCCCGGCTGAGCGCCGCGCCCGCGGTACCGGCCGCGCCCAGGCAGGCGGTCAACGATATGTGCATACCAAACGGGCGGCGGTCACTCCCTCCGCAGCAGCCGAGAGGGCCGGGCGGCCGTCGGCCGCCCGGCCGTCGCTCGTGCGGTGAGGCGTTACGCCGCCGCGATCGTCGTCGCCGCGTCGGACGCGGCCGGCTCCAGCGCCAGCGCCAGCGCGTCCCTGACGTCGCTGACCGGGTGCACGTCCAGCGTGGCGAGCACCTCGGCCGGCACGTCGTCCAGGTCCGGCTCGTTGCGCTGCGGGATCAGCACGGTCGTGACCCCCGCGCGGTGCGCGGCGAGCAGCTTCTGCTTCACCCCGCCGATGGGCAGCACCCGCCCGGTCAGCGACACCTCGCCGGTCATGGCCACGTCGGACCGCACCGGGCGCCCGGAAAGCAGGGACGCCAGCGCCGTCGTCATCGTGACGCCCGCGCTCGGCCCGTCCTTGGGCACCGCGCCGGCCGGCACGTGCACGTGGACACCGCGGTCCCTGAGGTCACCGACCGGCAGTTCCAGCTCCGCGCCGTGCGAGCGCAGGTAGGACAGCGCGATCTGGGCGGACTCCTTCATCACGTCACCGAGCTGGCCGGTCAGCGTGACGCCGGTGGAGCCGGTCTCCGGGTCGGCCAGCGACGCCTCGATGTAGAGCACGTCGCCGCCCGCGCCGGTAACGGCGAGCCCGGTCGCGACGCCGGGCACCGAGGTCCGCCGCTCGCCGGAGGCCAGGTTGGTCTCGGGGGTGAACCGCGGACGGCCCAGGTAGTCCACGAGGTTGCCGGTGCCGACCTGGACGGGCAGCGTGGCTGTCCCGAGCGCCACGTTGGCCGCCACCTTGCGCAGCACGCGCGCGATCGACCGCTCCAGCGACCGGACGCCCGCCTCACGCGTGTACTCCGACGCGATCAGCCGCAGCGCCGCCTCGTCGACCGACACCTCCTCGAGGGACAGGCCCGCCTTGGACAGCTGCCGGGGCATCAGGTGGTCCCTTGCGATGAGAACCTTCTCGTCCTCGGTGTACCCGTCGAGCGTGACCAGCTCCATCCGGTCGAGCAGCGGGCTGGGGATGCCGTCCAGGACGTTGGCCGTGGCCAGGAACACGACGTCGGACAGGTCGAGGTCGACCTCCAGGTAGTGGTCGCGGAACGTGTGGTTCTGCGCCGGGTCCAGGACCTCGAGCAGCGCGGCCGCGGGGTCACCGCGGTAGTCGGCGCCGATCTTGTCGACCTCGTCCAGCAGCACGACCGGGTTCATCGTGCCGGCCTCACGGATGGCACGGACGATGCGGCCCGGCAGCGCGCCGACGTAGGTGCGCCGGTGACCGCGGATCTCCGCCTCGTCCCTGACGCCGCCCAGCGCGACCCGGACGAACTCGCGCCCCATCGCGCGCGCCACCGACTCGCCCAGCGAGGTCTTGCCGACCCCGGGCGGTCCGACCAGCGCCAGCACGGCGCCGGAACGGCGACCGCCGATCACGCCGAGGCCGCGCTCCGCACGCCGCTTGCGGACGGCCAGGTACTCGATGATGCGTTCCTTCACGTCGTCGAGACCGGTGTGGTCCTCGTCGAGGATCCGCCGCGCCCCGGCGATGTCGTACGCGTCCTCGGTCCGCTCGTTCCACGGGATGTCGAGGATCGTGTCCAGCCAGGTCCTGATCCAGCCGGTCTCCGGCGAGGCGTCGGGTGTCCGCTCGAGCTTGCCGACCTCCTTCAGCGCCGCCTCGCGCACCTTCTCCGGGAGGTCCGCGCCCTCGACCCGGGCCCGGTAGTCGTCCTCCTCGGTGCCCGCGCCGCCGCCGGTCAGCTCGCTGAGCTCCTTGCGCACGGCCGCGAGCTGCTGGCGAAGCAGAAACTCCTTCTGCTGCTTCTCCATGCCCTCGGTGACGTCCTTGCGGATGGACTCGGCGACGTCGAGCTCGGCGAGATGCTCGCGGGTCCAGGCAATGGCCAGCTCGAGCCGCTTGACGAGGTCGGCGGTCTCCAGCAGGGTGAGCTTCTGCTCCGTCGTCAGGTAACTGGCGTAACCGGCCCGGTCCGCCATGGCCGACGGGTCGTCGATCTGCTGGATGACATCAACCACCTGCCACGCGCCGCGCTGCTGAAGGGCGGCGATGACCAGTGACTTGTATTCTTTCGCGAGTTCCTCGGCGCGGGCGCCCCGGCCGGTTTCCTCGATCACAGTGCCTTCCACCCACAGCGCGGCGCCGGGTCCTGTCGTCCCCGAGCCGACCCGGACACGGGCCACCCCGCGGACAACGGCCCCCGGCTCGCCGCCGGGCATCCGGCCCACCTGCTCGACAACCGCCAGCGTGCCGACCGCGGCCAGCCCGCGCTCACCGAGCCTGGGAACCAGAAGTATCCGTGCCTTCTCTTCCGAACGGATACCGGGTCCCCGTGACAGCCCCGTGTTGCGGGCGGCTTCGATGGCGCCTCGGGCCTCCTGGCCGGACAGCTCGATCGGTACCACCATGCTCGGCAGCACGACCTCGTCGTCGAGCGGCAGCACCGGCAGTGTGAGCGTCTCACTCATGAGCGCCTCCAAAGTTGAGTCATACACACTAAAGAAAGGAGAGCCCTCAGATATTTCCCGCCGCGTGTTCGTCCTCAGCGATCGCGCATGTTAGTCCCGCGGCCTGCCGGGTAGTCCCGCACGCACGAAACGAAGGCGGTCACCATGAACGATACTGCGCGCGGGGAGAGCGAGCGGGAGCTCAAAGAGGACATCGAGCGGACCCGCGAGCGGCTGGGAGAAACGGTGGAAGCGCTGGCCGCAAAGGCTGACGTGCGGAAACAGGCACGGCACGCGGCGGACCAGATGTCCGCGCGGGTCAAGAGCAAGGCACGCGAGGCGGCGGGCAGCGTGCGGCAACTGCCGCGGTCCGTCCGGCCGGCCGGCTCCGTCCGCTCGGTCCGCTCGGTCCCGCCGCCGGCCGTCGCGGCCGCCGCCGCGGGGACGGCCACGCTGTTGCTCGGGTACCTGGTGAAGCGGTGGAGCGGCCGATGATGAAGCTGGTGTACAAGCCGGTCAGCCTGCTGGTCAGCGTCCTGGGCGGGCTGCTGGCGGGAACGATCTTCAAGCGTCTCTGGAAGATCACGGCAGGGGAAGACGAGGCGCCCAAGGCAACCGATGCCGAGCGCGGCTGGCGCGAGATCCTGCTGGCGGCGGCCCTTCAGGGCGCGATCTTCGCGGTCGTCAAGGCGGCCGTTGATCGCGGTGCCGCCGAGGGAACGCGCAAGCTCACCGGCTTCTGGCCCGGTGATGAGGGAAAACCCGGCGAGGAGGAGGCATAGGAATGGCCGACTCAGGCAGCACACGCGAAGCCGAAGCTGAGCAGCGAACGTCAGACGCAGCGTCCTCGGACACCGGCGGCACCGCCACCGGCGCCGGCACCGCGACCGCGGGTGACACCGGCGCCGGTACCACGACCGCGGGTGACACCGCCGCCGCCGGCACCCCGACCACCGCCACCGTTCCCCGGACCCCGATGAAGCGGGTAGCGGCCGGGATAAAGCGGGCAGCGACCGGCCCGCAACGGACCTCCGCCGCATTTGACGGGGGCCGCCCCCAGCGGACCCCCACCGCGCCCGACGGGACACGCCCGCAACGAGCCTCCGCCGCACCCGGCGGGACACGCCCGCAACGGACCTCCGCCGGACCTGACGGGACACGCCCCCAGCAGACCTCCGCCGCACCCGGCGGGACACGCCCCCAGCGGGCCTCCGGCGACCCGGATGGCGCCACGGCGGTCCCCGCTCCCGAGCGGGCCAGGGCCGCCGGGTGGGCCGCGGCGGCGAGGCGCGCGGCGCGGGAGTTCCAGGAGGACAACCTCAAGGACTGGGCGGCGGCGCTCACCTACTACGGGATTCAGTCCATCTTCCCCGGGCTGCTGGTCCTCGTGTCGCTGCTCGGCCTGGTCGGCAAGTCGGCCACGACGCCGCTGATAACCAGCCTCGCCAACGCCGCCCCGGGCTCGGTCCGGCAGATTCTGCTCGGCGCGATGACCCACCTGCAGCGCGCGCACGCGGCGGCCGGGCTCCTCGCGGTGGTCGGCATCGTGGTCGGCCTGTGGTCGGCGTCCAACTACGTGGCCGGGTTCATGCGAGCCTCCAACGCCATCTACGACGTGCCTGAGGGCCGGCCGTTCTGGAAGACCATGCCTATCCGGTTCGGCACCACCCTGGTCATCATGGTCCTGCTCGTCGCCTCCGCCCTGATCGTCGTGGTGACCGGCGGCCTCGCGGCCAGGGTGGGGCACGTGCTCGGCATCGGGTCGGCGGCGGTCACCGCGTGGGAGATCGCCAAGTGGCCGGTCCTGCTGATCATCGTCAGCATCATGCTGGCGATCCTGTACTGGGCGAGCCCCAACGCCAGGCAGCGGTTCAGGCTGATCAGCCCGGGCAGTGTGCTCGCGGTGGTCCTCTGGCTCATCGCGTCGGGCCTGTTCGCCGTCTATGTCGCGAACTTCGCCCACTACAACAAGGTCTACGGAAGCCTCGGCGGGATCATCATCTTCCTGATCTGGATGTGGATATCCAACGTCGCCGTGCTGCTGGGCGCCGAGTTCAACGCCGAGCTCGAAAGGGGCCGCGCCATCGCCGGAGGCCACCCGCCCGACCGTGAGCCCTTCACCCCGCTGCGCGACACCCGCAAGCTGCGGAAGAAGGCGATGGCACGCCTCCGCGACCGCGCCGGAAAGGTCCCGTCCGCCTGATGCCGCCGCCCCAGGCCCGCGCGAGCGCAGGGCCTGGGGCGGGAATCAGCTCATGGGGCGCGGCTCAGCCGTTCCCCAGCAGGCGGGCGAACGGCCCTGCTTCGTGCCCAGCGCCGGTGTCAGCGCCAGCGCGCAGGATCCACGCGTCGACCGCGGGCAGGCTGATCCGCCACAGGCCCTCCGCCTCGGCCCCGTCGCCGGAGATGCGGCTGCCGCGCACATGCAGGTGGTAGTCGGCGTCGGAATCGACGTCCTTGACGTAGTCCTTGCCGAGCAGGCCGGACGCCGGCTCCAGCGCGCCCATCATCGGGTTCCGCTCGACGAGTTCGCTGAAGTACCTGGCCTGGGCGATGAGCATGCCGGTGACGATCGTGCCGTGGGCCGAAACGGTGACGGGCACGGCGGCCTGCCCGGACTCGTTGACGGACCGGACGAGCTGCTGGAGTACGGGATCGGTGTCGTGCTTGGCCATGGCGCATCCCTCCTTGACGTCGTGATGGCGATCGGGGATCAGCGCCCAGCTACCCCGCGCGCCGGCGAACACGCCGGCCGCATGCGTTAATCCGGCTGTCTGGGTAGCTGAGGGATATGAGCGATGCGGTGACGGCGGTGCTGTTCGACGTGGACGGCTCGCTGGTTGACAGCAACTACCTGCACGTCGTGACCTGGTGGGAGGCGTTCAGCCAGGCCGGGCACCACGTGCCGATGGCGCGGATACACCGGGCGATCGGCATGGGCTCGGACCAGCTGCTGGACGGGCTGCTGCCGGCCGACCGGGACAAGGGCGCCGACGACGCCATCCGCGCCGCGCACGGCGCGCTTTACTCGACGTACTGGACACGGCTCCGCCCGCTGCCGGGCGCGGCCGGCCTGCTGCGCGCCTGCAAGCGGCACGGGCTTCGCGTGGTGCTGGCGAGCTCCGCGGACGAACGCGAGTTCCGCGTGCTCCGCGCGGCCCTCGACGCCGAGGACGCGGTGGACGCCGCGACATCGTCGGCCGACGCCGAGCGAAGCAAGCCCGCGCCGGACATCGTCCAGGTGGCCCTCGACAAGGCGAAGGTACCGCCCGGCGAGGCCGTGTTCGTCGGCGACTCGGTGTGGGACGTGCAGGCCTGCCAGAAGGCCGGGGTGCCCTGCATCGGCCTGCTCAGCGGCGGCACCGGCCACGACGAGCTCGCCGGCGCCGGCGCGGTCCGCGTCTTCACCGGGCCGGACGACCTGCTCGCCTCCGGATACCTGTGGGAGCAGCTATGACGCGCGATGAGGAGACCGGCGAGGGCGATCGCCGGTATCTGGCGCGGGCGATCGAACTTTCCCGCGGCTACCTCGACCACCCGAGCAGGTGGCCGTTCGGAGCCGTGCTGGTTGTCGGCGGGGAGATCGCGGGCGAGGGCGTCAACCGGGTGGAGGAGCTGCGGGACCCGAGCGCGCACGCCGAGGTGCTGGCGCTGCGCGCGGCCGGCGAAGCCCTGGGCACGTACCTGTTCGGAGACGGCGTCCTGTACTCCAGCAGCGAGCCGTGCCCGATGTGCCTGACCGCCTGCTACTGGGCCCAGGTGCCGCGCGTGGTGTTCGCCGCGACCAGCGGCGACGTCGCCGGGCACGGTCTGCGGGATCTCAAGCTCTACGGCGAGCTGTCCCGGCCGCCGCACCAGCGCTCCATTCGCGAAGTCCCCTCCCCCGCCCTCCGCAAGGGCGCGGTCACCATCCTCGCCGACTGGTCCTCCCACCGCTGCGCGCTCCAGTTATTGTGTGCGAAAAGGGTCGGTTTTCCGAACCAAACAACACACGATCATGAGGATGCACCGGTGTCGGCGAGGAGGATGTGCAGGTTTCGGGGGCCGTGCACGCCCTCGACGCGGATCAGCTCGATGTCGCTGGTGGCCGAGGGGCCTGAGATGAGCGTGTGCGGGCGGGCCGGGTCCAGCCGCGCGAAGGCGTCCGCCAGGTCCGCCGCCACCTGGCCGGCCCGGACGACGACGAGGTGGAAATCGGGCACCAGGGTCAGCGCGCGGCGGCCCTGCGCGGGTCCGTGGTCGAGGATGATCGTGCCGGTCTCGGCGATCGCGACCGCGCAGCCCGTGACGACGCCTGCCACGCGGTCAAGCTCGGCGCTGGACAGCGGCGGGTCGTCCCCGGCCAGCTCGACGCCATCGGGCACCTCCGCGAGCCACTCCGGCGGCAGGCCGCCGGGCACGACGAACCGCGGGACGCCGTCCGTGTCCGGGGCGCGGGCCTGCAGGATGCGGGCGACCGCCGCGGCGACGGCGCCGGAGGGGACGCGCTCGACGACGGCGCGGTAGTCGGCGGCGCGGCCGGCGAAGAGCTCCACGATGTCCGTGCTGGCGGGGTCGTGGTGCGCGCGCCGGTAGTCCCGGGGAAGCGCCGCGTAGGCGGAGTCCGCGTCCCCGGTCGCCCGCGCCGTATCACCGGCCCGCGGCGTATCACCGGCCCGCGGCGTATCACCAGCCGCCCGGGCGGCGTTCGCGGCGCGGATACGGGCCAGGATCTGGTCGCGGGCGGCGGTCACGACCCACCATCCTGACCGTTGCCCCGCCCGCGTGACGCCCCGCCCCTGGTGCGTGCCCACCAGGCACGGAACGACTCGGGCGGGGGCGCGGGAGCGTCCCTGGTGTCGGTCCAGCCGGACAGCGGCGGCGGAAGCCGGCGGATCCGCCCCGAGCGGCCGGCGAGCCGCCGGCCTGCCGCGCCGGCACGCTGGGCGGCGCGCAGCCGCCACGGCGAGCGAAGCACCCATCCTGAGGCTTGGAACACCGCCCGTTCGGAAGAAATGATCTTTTTCCTCTTCCCGTCCGCGACCCGGGCCCGCAGGTGGACGAGCACCTCCGGGATGTTGATCGCCACCGGGCAGACCTCGTAGCAGGCGCCGCACAGCGACGAGGCGAACGGCAGCGACGCGTCCACCGGGTCGGCGATGCCGCGCAGCTGCGGGGACAGGATCGCGCCGATCGGGCCCGGGTACGGCGACCCGTAGGCGTGGCCGCCGGCCCGCTCGTAGACCGGGCAGACGTTCAGGCATGCCGAACACCTGATGCAGCGCAGCGCCTGCCGCCCCACCGGGTCGGCGAGCGTGTCCGTGCGGCCGTTGTCGACCAGCACCAGGTGGAACTCGCGCGGCCCATCGCCGGGCGTCACCCCGGTCCACACCGACGTGTACGGGTTCATCCGCTCCGCCGTCGACGAACGGGGCAGCAGCGCGAGGAAGACCTCCAGGTCGCGCCACGACGGGAGCACCTTCTCCACCCCGACCACGGAGATGAGGGTCTCGGGGAGCGTCACGCACATCCGCCCGTTGCCCTCGGATTCCACGACGACGAGCGAGCCCGTGTCGGCGATCGCGAAGTTGGCGCCGGAGATGCCGGCCTTCGCGGACAGGAACGCCTGCCGCAGGTGCGTCCTGGCGGCCGCCGTCAGCCGGGGCGGGTCGTCGGTCAGGCCGGCGGGCGCGTCCGGCATCTCGCGGCGGAAGATCTCCCTGATCTCCGCGCGGTTGCGGTGGATCGCGGGCACCAGGATGTGGCTCGGCAGGTCGTGGCCGAGCTGGACGATGAGCTCGGCCAGGTCGGTCTCGATCGCCGTGACGCCCGCGGCCGCCAGCGCCTCGTTCAGGCCGGTTTCCTGGGTGGCCATCGACTTGACCTTGACCACCGTGTCCGCGCCGGCGCCGCGCGCCAGGCGGGCCACGACCGCGTTGGCCTCGGCGGCGTCGCGCGCCCAGTGCACGTGGCCGCCCGCCCTGGTGACGTTCTCCTCCAGGCGCAGCAGGTAGGTGCCGAGATGAGCCAGCGTGTGGTCCTTGATCGCCTTCGCCGCCTGGCGCAGCCGCTCCCAGTCGTCCAGCTCGGCGACCGCCCGCGCCCTCTTCTCCCGGATCGTGTGCGTCGCGTGCGCCAGGTTGCGGCGAAGCTGCGAATCGGCGAGCGCGGCGCGGGCCGCTTCCGGGAAGGCCGGCATGCCGAGGTAGGTGGGCATGGAGCCGTGCGGGCCCTGGCCGCCCGCCGCCGGGCGCCCTCGCCTCGCCCCCGCGGCGGTCACGAGCCGTCCTCCGTGCGGGCGAGAATCTCCGCCAGGTGCATGGCCGCCACCCCGGTGCGCTGCCTGGTCAGCGCCCCGCCGATGTGCATCAGGCAGGAGTTGTCGGCGGCGCACACGACTTCGGCGCCGGTCTGGCGGATCGCCGCCACCTTGTCGGCGCACATCGCGGCCGAGACGTCGGAGTTCTTCACCGAGAACGTGCCGCCGAAGCCGCAGCAGGTCTCGGCCCCGGGCAGCGCGGCAAGGTCCAGGCCGCGCACCGCCCGCAGCAGCCGCAGCGGGGCGTCGCCGACGCGGAGCATGCGCAGCGAATGGCAGGTCGGATGATACGTCACGCGGTGCGGAAAGTACGCGCCCACGTCGGTGATCTTGAGCACGCCGGTCAGGAACACCGACAGGTCGTGCACCCGGGGCGCGATGGCGGCGACCTCGCGCTCCAGGCCCGGGTCCCCGGCGGCGAGAACCTGGTGGTACTCGCGGACCATCGCCGCGCACGACGCGGACGGGGACACGATCGCCTCGTAGTCCGCGAACGCGCCGGCGAACCCGCGGGCCATCGGCACCGCCTCCCGCCGGTACCCGGTGTTGAAGTGCATCTGCCCGCAGCAGGACTGCCCCGCCGGGAAGTCAACCTGATGGCCGAGGCGCTCGAGCACCGTCACCACGGCCTTGCCGGTATCCGGGAACAGCGAATCGGTCAGGCACGTGATGAACAGCCCTATCCGCATGGCCCGCACGTTACCCGCTCTGCTGGCCCGGGGGGGAACCCCTGGGGTTTACCTCCTGGGCTAAACGGGCTATAGATCCGATGTATGGCTAACGATGAATTCGCCGGGCGCACGGCGCTTGTCACCGGGGGAGCCTCGGGGATCGGCCTGGCCACCGCGAGACTGCTCGCCGCGCGCGGCGCGCGCGTCGCGGTGCTCGACCGGGTCAAGCCGGATTTCGGCGACGACGACGCGCTGCGCCCGGTGCTCGCCGACGTGACGGACGACGAGGCGGTCCGCGCGGCGGTCGGCGCGGCGGCGGAGGCACTCGGCACCGGCGGGCTGGACGTGCTCGTCAACAACGCCGGCACGGGCGCAGCAGGCACCGTCGAGGACAACGACGACGCCGAATGGCACCTGGTCTACGACGTCAACGTGGTCGGCATCGTCCGCACCACGCGCGCGGCGCTGCCCCTGCTCAGGGCCGCCGCGGCGCGGCACGGCCAGGCCGCGGTCGTCAACACCTGCTCGGTGGCCGGCATCGCCGGCCTGCCGCGGCGGGCGCTGTACTCGGCGACCAAGGGGGCGGTCTACGCGCTCACCCTGGCCATGGCCGCCGATCACGTGGCCGAGCACATCCGGGTCAACTGCGTGACCCCGGGAACCGCCGACACGCCCTGGGTGGCCCGCCTGCTGGACGCCGCACCCGACCCGGTGGCCGAACGCGCGGCGCTGAACGCGCGGCAGCCGATGGGCCGCCTGGTCACGGCCGAGGAGGTCGCCGCCGCGATCGCCTACCTGGCCAGCCCGCTGGCGAGCGCGACGACGGGCACCGCGCTGGCCGTCGACGGCGGCATGGCGGGCTTGCGGACCAGGCCGCGTTGAGCCGGGATCTCATCGGATGTCTCGGTTCGGTTTCGACATCAGGTCGGTCCCGCAACCCCATTGACCGGCTGAGACATCCGATCTATTTTCCTGACACATGGCACTCCGGGCGTTGTGGCCCGGAGGCGGCCAACCAGGAGGACCGAATGAGACTTCGCAGACGTCCCCGTCTGATCACCTCCGAAGCCGGGGAGGGCCGCCAGGGCCGGCCGCCCGCGAGGAGGCAAGCTGGCCCCGCGAGGCAAGCTGGCCCCGCGAGGAGGCAAGCTGGCAGAGCCGCCGCGGCCGTCGCTGCGGCAGTTCTCCTCGCCGCCTGCAGCTCGAGCTCCAGCACCACCCCCAGCTCCGGGTCCGGGCCCAGTTCCGGTTCCGGCAGCACCAGCGCGGCGGCCAGCGGAAACACCACGATCGGCGTCGACCTCACCTACAACAACACGGCCTTCTGGGCCGCCTACATCAACTACGAGACGCAGTACGCGAAGCAGCTGCACATCACGCTGCTCGGCCCGCTGCTGGCGGCGGCCAACGCGAGCCTGCAGAACACCCAGATCGAGAACCTCGTCAACGAGGGCGCCAAAGCGATCATCGTGAACCCCGAGACGGCCACCAGCCTCGGCCCGGCGATCTCCTACGCGACCGCCCACCACGTGCAGCTGATCTCCGTCGACACGATCGTCGGCGTGGGCAAGGTCTACATGGTCGTGCGCGCCTCGAACGTCCTGTACGGCCTCGACGCCTGCGCCTACATCAGCTCCAAGGTCAAGTCCGGCTACGTGCTCGACCTGGAAGGCGACCTGACCTCCTCCAACGGCGCCGACCGGACCAACGCGTTCAACGACTGCATGGCCAGGAACGACCCGGGCGTGCACCTCCTCAAGGACCCGACGGTCTGGACCGAGGCCACGGCCGTCTCCGACGCGCAGACCGCGGTGAACGCCTACGGCAGCCAGCTCAAGGCGATCTACGCGCAGTGGTCGAGCCCGGACACCGGGGTCCTCCCGCTGCTGAAGTCCAAGGGCCTGACCGGCAAGGTGCTCGTGGTCAGCGACGACGGCGTGCCGTTCGAGATGTGCGACGTCCAGCAGGGCACGCTCGCCGCGTCCCAGTCGCAGCCGGCCAACCTGTACGCGTACTGGGCGCTGAAGTACGCGCAGGACGCGGCGAACGGGGTCACGCTGAAGGCCGGCGATCCGGGTGGCGGCGCCCCCACGCTGCAGATGGTCAACTACGCCGGTGACAGCAACCTGGGCGACCCGGTCGTGGCGCCGTTCGTGACCAAGGGCGCGCAGACGCTGACCGTGCAGCCGGTCGACGGCCAGTCGGGCACCGTGACCACCACCCCGGTCACCGACCAGCAGCTCTGGGGCAACGTGTACGGCGCCGCCCACGGCGGGATCTGCAGCGCCTCGAACGCCGGATGACGGTGCCGCAGCGGCAACAGCCCGCGGAACCGGCCGTCGAGGCGATTGGCATACACAAGCGGTTCGGCAGCACGTACGCGCTGCGCGGCGTCGACCTGTCCCTGTCGCCCGGGCGCTGCCTCGGCCTGGTGGGACGCAACGGCGCGGGAAAGTCGACGCTCGTCTCGATCCTGGCCGGCATCCTCCCCCCGGATGCCGGCCAGGTCCGCCTCGGCGCCCCGATCGCCACGGTGTTCCAGCACTCGATGGTGGTGCCCAGCCTCACCGTGGCGGAGAACGTGTTCCTCGGCAGCCCGCCACGGCGAGGGGGGCTCGTGGACTGGCGCGCGATGCGCGCGCAGGCGCGGAAGGTGATGTCGGAGTGGGGCTTCGACGTGAACGCTGACGCACCCTGCGCCAGCCTCACCGTGGAGCAGCGGCAGATCGTCGAGATCGCCAGGGCGCTCGCCGCCGGCACCCGCTGCCTGCTGCTCGACGAGCCCACCGCGGCGCTGGAGCGCGGCGCCGTGCAGCGGCTGTTCGAGCGCATCCGCCAGCTTCGCGGTCTCGGCGTCGCGGTCCTGTACATCTCCCACCACCTGGAGGAGGTGTTCGAGATCTGCACCGAGGCCGCGGTGCTGCGCGACGGCGAGATGGTGCTGACCGCTCCCCTGGCCGGCCTGGGCAAGGATGACCTGGTCACCGCGATGGTAGGCGCCGAACGAGCCGTGGCGTCTCCCCACGCCCGCTCCACCCCCGCCCGTGGCCAGGCCCGGCCCGGCACCACCCCGGGCGCCCCGGCCACCCCTCACGCCACAGCCACCCCCGGTAAGGAGCCCAGCCCGGATGCCGCCGCCAGCCCGGCTGAATGCGCCGGCGAGCCGGCCATAGCCGGCCAGGCGCCACATCCGTCCGGCGGGGCACCCGCCCTCACCGTCACTGACATCACCCTGGACTCTCCCGGCACGTCGCTGCGCGGCGTGTCGCTGACCGTCCGCCGGGGCGAGCGCCTCGGCATCACCGGGCTGCGCGGCTCCGGCGCGACGACGCTCGCCAGGATCGTGGCCGGCGCGACCGCGCCGGACGCCGGCACGGTACGGCTCGGTGCCCGGGTGCTGCGCCCGGGCGACCGGGCGGGCGCGATGCGCGCCGGGGTGGGGTACATCCCCGAGGACCGCCAGGCGGACGGGTTCGTGCCGCTGCTCGGCGTGGCGGAGAACATCACGTTCACGATCGTCGACCGGCTGGCGCGGTTCGGGATCGTGCCGCCGCGCGCCCGCGAGGCGCGCGCCGCGCCGCTGGCACGGCGGCTGTCGATCGTGTCCGCCGGGCTCGGCCAGCCGGTCGGCGAGCTGTCCGGCGGCAACCAGCAGAAGGTGACGGTCGCCAGGGCGCTGGCCCGCGACCCGGAACTGATCGTGGCGGTCACGCCGACCCGCGGCGTGGACGTGGCGTCGAAGGAGCTCCTGCTCGCCGAGCTGGACCGGGTCACCTCCCAGACCGGCGCCACCCTGCTCCTGGCCAGCGACGAGCTGGACGACCTGGTCATCTGCGACAGGGTTGTGGTTCTGGTGCGCGGCGAGATCTTCACAGAGTTCACCGACCCGCCCTTCAACCGCGAGGCGCTGATCGCGGCCACGGAGGGCCTGGAGGCAGCCCGATGACCCGTATCGAAGCCCCGGCACCGGCTCCGGCTCCCGCGCCATCGGCCGCCGGGCGCGGCCGGGGCGCGGCGGCGATCTCCTGGCTCCGCGAGGCGGCGCTGCTGCCCGTCCTCGCCGTGGTGCTCATCGTGGGAGCGGTCCTCAACAGCCACTTCCTGACGGTGTCGAACATCACCGGCATAGGCCAGCAGATCTCCGCGCTCGGCGTGGTGGTGGTGGGCGAGAGCCTGATCCTGCTGACCGGCGCCCTGGACCTGTCGCTCGAGGCGACCTACGGGCTCGCCCCGATGCTCGCCGCGTGGCTGCTGGTCCCGGTGGCCGCGTTCGGCAGCGGAACGGAGCTGAATCCCTACCTCGGCATCCTCATCGTGCTCGCCGTAGGCGTCGTGGTCGGCCTGGTCAACGGGCTGCTGATCGTCAAGGGCAGGCTCAACGGGTTCATCGTCACGCTCGGCATGACGATCCTGCTGGCGGGCATCCAGAACGGCATCGTGAAGGGACAGTCGCCGTTCAACCTGCCGGCCGCGTTCAGCTACCTGGGGTCGGCCAACATCGGCGTGGTGCCGGTGTCGCTGATCGTGGCGGCGGCCATCTTCATCGCCGCCGGGCTGTTCCTGCGCTATCACCGGCTCGGCCGCTCGGTCTACGCGGTCGGCGGCAACCGCGCGGCGGCCCGGGCGGCCGGGATCAAGGTGGACCGGGTCCGGATCGGCGTCTATGTGGCCGGCGGCGCGCTCGCCGCGGTCGGCGGCCTGATGGAGGCGGGCCGGGTGTCCGCGGTGGCGTCCACCCAGGGGTACGGCGAGGGGATCATCTTCTCGGTCTTCGCCGCGGCGGTGATCGGCGGGGTGTCGCTGCAGGGCGGCCGGGGCAACATGGTGGGCGCCGCGTCCGGCGTGATCCTGCTCGGCCTCGTGCAGAACATCCTGGACCTGGAGAACGCGCCGAACTACTGGATCGACGCCATCGACGGCGCCGTGATCCTGTTCGCGCTGATCCTGGCCCGCGTTATCGGCGGCGAGGCGGCCGCCGAATGACGAAGATCACCGGCTTCGACACGTTCGACGTGCGGTTCCCCACCTCACGGACGCTGGACGGGTCGGATGCGATGAACGCCGCGCCGGATTATTCGGCCGCCTACCTGGTGATCAGGACCGACGCGCCGGGCCCCGGCACCGGCGCGGAGCTGACCGGGCACGGGTACACGTTCACGATCGGCCGCGGGAACGACGTGCAGCTCGCCGCGATCCGCGCGCTCGAGCCGTTCCTGGCCGGCCAGGACCTGGACGAGACCCTGGCCGACCTGGGCGGCCTGTACCGGCGGCTGGTCACCGACAGCCCGCTGCACTGGCTCGGGCCGGCCTGCGGGGTGATCCACATGGCCACCGGCGCGGTGCTGAACGCCTGCTGGGACCTGGCCGCCCGCCGGGCGGGCAAGCCGCTGTGGCTGCTGCTCGCCTCGATGTCACCGGACCAGCTCGCGGACCTGGTGGACTTCCGCTACCTCGCGGACGCGCTCACCCGGGACGAGGCGGTCGGGCTGCTGGAACGCGGCCGGGGCGGCCTGGACGAGCGGGTCGCCGCGCTGCGCGCGGACGGCTACCCCGCCTACTCGACCGCGCCGGGCTGGCTCGGCTACTCCGACGAGCGGCTGGCCGCGCTGTGCGCCGAGGCGGTCGCGCAGGGGTTCACCCAGATCAAGCTCAAGGTCGGCGCCAGCCTCGCCGGCGACGTGCGCAGGCTCGCGATCGCGCGGGAGACCGTCGGCGAGGCCACCGGCATCGCGATCGACGCCAACCAGGTCTGGGACGTGCCGACCGCGATCGCCTGGGTCGGGGAACTCACGCCGTTCCGGCCCGCCTGGATCGAGGAGCCGACCAGCCCCGACGACATCCTCGGCACGGCCGCCATCCGCCGGGGCGTGCGGCCGGTGCGGGTGGCCTCCGGCGAGCACGTGGCCAACCGCGTCATGTTCAAGCAGCTGCTGCAGGCCGGGGCCATCGACGTCATGCAGATCGACGCGTGCCGGGTGGCCGGCGTCAACGAGAACATCGCCAACCTGCTGCTCGCCGCCAAGTTCGGCGTCCCCGTCTGCCCGCACGCCGGCGGGGTGGGGCTGTGCGAGCTCGTCCAGCACCTGTCGATGTTCGACTACGTCGCGGTATCCGGCACCCCGCGGATGATCGAGTGGATCGATCACCTGCACGAGCACTTCGCCGTTCCCGCGGTCGTGTCCGGCGGCCGCTACCGGCCGCCGGAGGCGCCCGGCGCGTCGACGGCGATGCTGCCCGGCTCGGTCGCGGAGTACTCGTACCCGTCCGGCGCCGCCTGGCAGGGCAGCGGGGTGCGTTAGGGGTGAGCCGGCTTCCGTTCGGAATAATCAAAGATCTTCCCCTCGTCTTCGGGGGCGCTCCGATCGGCGGGCTGTACGAGCCGGTCACCGACGCCGCCGCGGAGGCGACGCTCGGTGCAGCGTGGGATGCCGGGATCCGCGCCTTCGACACCGCGCCGCACTACGGCGTCGGGCTGTCCGAACGGCGGATCGGCGACTTCCTCGCGGGACTTCCCCGCGCGCAGTTCGTGGTGTCGACGAAGGTGGGGCGGCGGCTGGTGCCCGCGCGCGGGGACGTCGAAGGGGCGCAGGACTTCTACGGCACGCCGCGGCTCACCCGGGTGCGGGACTACAGCCGGGACGGCGTGCTCGCCTCGCTCGAGGACAGCATGCGGCGGCTGCGGCTCGACCGGGTGGACATCGCGCTGATCCACGACCCCGACGACGCCGGCGAGGAGGCGCTGGACCGCGCGTTCCCGGCGCTGGCGGACCTTCGGTCGCAGGGCGCCGTGGGTGCGATCGGCGTGGGCATGAACTACGCCGCGCCGCTGGCCTGGTGGGTCTCCCGCGCCGACCTGGACTGCGTGCTCGTCGCCGGGCGGTACACGCTGCTCGACGGGTCGGCCGCGGAGAACCTGCTGCCGCTGTGCACGGAGCGCGGCGTCGCGGTGCTCGCCGGCGGCGTGTTCAACAGCGGCATACTCGCCGACCCCGGCGACGGCGCGCGCTACGACTACGCGGTGGCGCCCGCCCCGCTGCTGGCGCGCGCGCGGCGGATCCGTGACGTCTGCGCGCGGTACGGCGTGCCGATCGGCGCGGCGGCGCTGCGCTTCGTGCTGCGGCATCCGGCCGTGACGGCGGCCGTCGTCGGCGCCCGCAGCCCCGCGGAGATCACCGCGGACGTGGGCTACCTGTCGGCCGGGGTGCCGGACGAGCTGTTCGCCGCGCTCGCGGCGGAGTCCCTCATCCCCGCGCCGGGCTCCTGACCCCATGCGCGGCATGCCCATGATCGTGTGTTGTTCTGTTCGGAAAGCCGAACGGTATCGCACTCAATAACGGGGCGCCGGCCGCCGAGCGCTCGATGACGACGCCGGAGGCGTAGCCGTCCCCGGGACGCAGGCGCTTGATCACCTCGACGCGGACCCAGCCGGCGCCGTGGCCGGCGATGAGCCGCCCGGCGACCCGTTCGGCGGCGGTCTCGATGAGCCGGAACCTGCCGTGGCGGACCACGTTCCTGATCGTTTCCGCGACCGCCGAGTAGTCGAGCGCGTCCGCCAGGTCGTCGGTCGCGGCCGCCTTCCGCACGTCGGCGGCGAGGTCCACGTTGAAGACGAGGGTCTGCTCGGTTTCCCGCTCCCAGTCGTGCACGCCGATGACCGCGGCGACGCTCAGCTCCCGGATCAGGATCCTGTCGGTCACGGCACCGATGCCAGCCACTGCTCGACGCCCGCGATGTGCACGGTCGCCCAGGACCTGGCAACCTCGGGCTCGTGCGCGGCCAGGGCGTCCAGGATCGCCCGGTGCTCGGCGAGCGTCCGCGCGACCGTGCCGGTCTGGGTGAGCCCGCGCCACACCCGGGCGCGGGTGGTCGGCCCGGACATCGACTCCAGCAGCGAGGAGAGCACCGAGTTCCCCGAGCAGGCAACGATCCGCCGGTGGAACTCCAGGTCGTTGGCGACCAGTTCCTCCGGCTCCGGGTTCGGCCCGATGCTGTCGAGCAGCGCCCGCAGTCCGTCGCTCTCCTCCGCGGTGATGCGCTCGGCTGCCATCGCGGTGGCGGCCGGCTCCAGGATGCGGCGCACCCGGAGGAACTCCAGCACCGTGTCGTCACGGTGAAAGTCGACGATGAAGCTCAGCGCCTCGAGCAGCAGCCGCGGCTCCAGGCTGGTAACGTACGTCCCGTCGCCGCGGCGCACGTCCAGGATGTTGACCAGGGACAGCGCGCGCACCGCCTCGCGCAGCGAGCTCCGGGAGAGCCCGAGGTCAGAGGCGAGGTCGGCCTCCCTGGGCAGCCTGTCCCCGGCGCGCAGCGCGCCGGACGTGATCATGGCTTTGATCTTCTCTATTGCCTCGTCGGTTACCGCCAACGCACGTTCCGCCCCGGATAGATCCGATGTTTGCCCAGAGTATCGCACACCACCGGACGCGGGCCTTCGCGGCGCCGACCGGTGGGCGGGCAAGGGCATCCCGGTGTTCGCGTGCGCCGCGCTTCGGGGAGGGGCGAGGCTCTCAGTGGCTTTGGCCGCGCCTCTCCGGAATCACCAGTTCCTGCATGCTCACCCGTGTCCAGTGGAGCGGATGCCCGGCTGGCACGCGTGCCACGGATCGGCCTTCTCCGGCCTTCTACGGCCGGACAAAAACGGACAGTCGTCATGATCGCGGAAATGAGGGGTCGTATGCGACACCTAGATTGCCGTGATCATGATGCATGGTGCTGATGTGGCGAGGGGTGCTGGGTGGTGTGGTGCTGGCGCGACTGCCGGGGGTGGAGCGGCTCGCGGGGCTGAGCGGCTCGCGGGGCTGAGCGGCTCACGACGGCTGGCGCGGTGGTTATGCGACGTAGGGCTCGGCGCCGGTGTTGCTGATCATGGGGCGGCCGGCGACGGCCCAGCCGGTCATGCCGTCCGCGACGTTGACCGTCTTCCAGCCGGCGCCCGCCAGCGCCTGCGCCGCGTACGCGGACCGGGTGCCGGACCTGCAGATCACGTAGAGCTCGCGATCGCGCGGAAGCTCATCGGCCCGCGCGCTCAGGTCACCCAGCCGCACGTGCACAGCGGCCGGCGCGTGTCCCGCCGCCCACTCGTCATCCTCGCGCACGTCCAGCAGGAACACCCCGTCCGGCAGGTCGGCCGACAGCACCTCGGGCAGGGCATCAGGCTGGTTCATGGTCGCTCTCCTCGGGCAGTTCCGCGTCGCAGCCTCCCGACCACGGGCCGCGCCCGCTACTGTACTCGCTCACCGCGGACCGTATCATCCAGCCCGGCCGCCTGGGCAGCGGGCACCGCGCCGGTGCCGTCACCCCGCCAGCGTCTGCGCGACGGCCATGCCGCAGTAGGCCGCGCCGAGGCCCGCGAGAACGGACGCGGCCACGTTCAGCGCCGCCATCGTCCGCGCCCCGGACTGCGCCAGCCGGACGGTCTCGTAGCTGAACGTCGAGTAGGTGGTGAGTGCCCCGCAGAACCCGGTGCCGCCGAGCGCCATCAGGCCGGCCCGCGCGGGCAGCGCGGCGAGGAACCCGAGCAGCGCGCAGCCGGTGACGTTGGCGGCGAACGTTCCCCACGGAAACCGCGAGTCGTGCCGCCCCTGCAGCAACAGGTCCGCCAGGTAGCGCGCGGGCGCGCCCAGGGCGGCGCCGGCCGCGACCAGCAGGGCGGTCACGCGCCGTCCCGGGCTCGCGTGCGGCGGCCCGAGGGGCGCCGCACCAGCCCGTTGCCGCCGTGACCCCGCGCGCCGCGACCGCTCACGCCGTGACCCCGCGCGCCGCGACCGCCCGGGCCAGGCGGACGCCGGCCCAGGCGGCGGCCAGCGCGGTAACCGCGGTGACGGCGCCGTACAGCAGCGCGGTCCGCGGCGCGCCGGCCGCGACCTCGTGCTGCATGTCGACGACGTACGTGGAGAACGTGGTGAACCCGCCGAGCACGCCGGTGACGAGGAACGGGCGGGTCAGGCGCGGCGCACGTCTTGATCCCGCCGCGAGCACGACGATGATCCCGATCAGCAGGCAGCCGCCCGCGTTGATCCCGAACGTCGCCCACGGGAACCCGGTGGCCCCGTGCGGGAACGCGGTCAGCAGGCCGTACCGGGCAAGCGCGCCGATCATCCCGCCCGCGGAGATGACGCCGAGCGCACCCCAGGGCACGCGGGGAAGAACACTGTAGTCACGCGACATGACGGTCTCCCTACCAGCATGAAGTGGCAGGGACCGTTGACGGCCGGTACCGCGGTTTCCCGGACGCTGGTCCGGATGGCGGGCCCCACCGCCGTCGCCAACGTTAGCAAAGCCTTCGGTAGGTTTGTTCCATCCGCCCGGACGGCGAGGGCGCCGGACAGGGAAGGCCGCCGGACAGCGAAGGCCGCCGGACGGGCAGGCCCGGGAAGGGAAGGGTTCCGCGCAGATGCCGCCGCGTTCTCTGGCCCGGGACCCGCGATGCCCGGAAGCCGGCCCGCGGCCCGCGCTGTCACCCGGTCTTGTGCGGCTGATGGCGGTCGCCTGCGCGATCACCGTCGGGAACATCTACTACGCGCAGCCGCTGCTGCACGCCATCGCCTCGTCGCTGCACGCGTCGCAGGACGCCACGTCGCTGCTCGTCACCGCGGCCCAGCTGGGTTTCGCGGCGGGCCTGCTGTTTCTCGTGCCCGCCGGGGACATCCTGCGCAGGCGTCCGCTGTTCACGGCGATGTTCGCCGCCGCCGCGGCGGCGCTGGCCGGCAGCGCGCTGGCGCCGAGCCTGCCGGTGCTGTGCGGGCTGGCGCTGCTGACCGGCCTCGCCACCGTTGTCGTGCAGATGCTCGTCCCCTACGCCGCGACGCTGGCCGCCGACGACGAGCGCGGCCGGGTCATCGGCACCCTGGTGGGCGGGGTGCTGATCGGCGTCCTGCTGTCGCGCACGCTTGCCGGGCTCCTGGCCCAGGTGGCCGGGTGGCGCGCGGTCTACTGGGCCGCGGCCGCGCTCATGGCGCTGACCGCGGTCGCCATGCGCCGGGCGCTGCCCGGCGGCGAGCCCGAGCTCGGCATCCGCTACCGAGACCAGATGCTCGGGGTGCTGTCGGTCGCGCGGGCCGAGCCGGTGCTGCGGTGGCGGGCGCTGACGGGAGCGTGCGGATTCGCCGCCTTCGGCTGTTTCTGGACGACGATCAGCTTCCTGCTGGCCGGGCCGGGATACCGGTTCTCCCAGCTCGGGATCGGCTTGTTCGCGCTCGTCGGCGCGGCCGGCGCGGTCACCGCGCTGGCCGGCGGCCGGGTCCTGGACGCCCGCCCCGACCTGCGCTGGCCGCTCACCGGGGCGGCGCTCGCGCTGGCTGCCGCGTCCTTCGCACCGATCGGCCTGGCGGGCACGGGGCCGGGCGGTCTGGGTCTCGGCCCGCTCATCGCCGGGGTGCTGCTGATGGACGCGTGCGTACAGGCCGCCCACGTGATCAACCAGAGCGTGATCTACGGCCTGCTGCCCGGGGCACGCTCCCGGCTGACCACCGTGTACATCACGACCATGTTCGCCGGGGGCGCGGCTGGCTCGGCGGCGGGAGCGCAGGCCTACGCGCGCGGGGGCTGGGCGGGCGCGACACTGGCCGCGGCCTGCTTCCCGGTCCTCGGGCTGCTTGCATGGCTGGCCGCCGGACGGCACGAACGGCAGGCCACTCAGGGGTTAGCCGAACGAGCGGTGGTATCCGCTGCAGCGGTCACCGCCCGCCCGGCGCTGCGGGTGGTCAGCCCGTGCCCGCGGCCGCCGCCCGCCCGGCGTTACCGGGTGCGCCCTCAGCCCGTGCCCGCGGCCACCACGGGTGTGGGCCGGCGCTCCTCCTCGCTGATGCCGTACCTGGCGTACAGCCGGCGCAGCGGGCCCGGCGCCCACCAGTTGGCCCGGCCGAGCAGCCGCATCGTCGCCGGCACGAGCAGCACGCGGACCACCGAGGCGTCGACGAGCAGCGCGACGATCATGCCGACGCCGAGCAGTTTGATGAACGTGATCCCGGACGCCGAGAACGCGCCGACCACGATGATCAGCAGCCCGGCGAGGCTGGTGATCAGGCCGCCGGTTCGCTGCAGGCCGCCGGCCACCGCGGCGGTGTTGTCTGCGGTGATGTCGTACAGCTCGCGGACCCGGGAGAGCAGGAACACCTCGTAGTCCATCGACAGGCCGAAGACGATCGCGGCCAGCAGGATCGGGATGGTCGGGTCGATGCTGCCCGTCGGCGTGAACTGCAGCGCCCGCGACAGGTGCCCCCACTGGAAGACCCAGACGATCACGCCGAACGTCGCCGACAGCGACAGCACGTTCATCACGATCGCCTTCAGCGGCAGCACCACCGAGCTGAACGCGAGGAACAGCAGCACGAAGGTGGCGAGGCCGACGAGCAGCGCCATCCACGGGAGGGTCGCGCCGAGGCTGGACAGCTCGTCGGCGAGCTGAGCGGTCTGGCCGCCCACGAGCACCGTGGCCCCGGGAGGCGGCGCGACCGCGCGAACCTCGGTGACGATGTGCCTGGCCGCGGGGGACACCGTGGCCGGGGCGTACCCGACGTCGACGCGTACCACGCGGCCGTTGCCGCCGGTCACCTGCGCGCCGGTCACCTGCGCGCCGGTCACCCCGGGGATGGCCTCGATCCGGTGCAGGTAACCGCCGAGAGCGGCCTGCCGCGCCGCGGGCGCGGGCGCCGTCGTCCCGTTCGCCGCCGCTGAAGAGGGCAGCGTGACGACCGCCTCGATCGGCGCGGTCGAGTTCGCCGGGAACTGGCTGTTCAGCGCGTCGGAGACCTGCCTGACGACCGAGCCGGATGGCAGCGTCCTCGCGTCGACACCGCCCCAGGAGATGCGCAGGAACGGCGCGCCCAGGGCCAGCAGCGCGATCACGATCACGCCCACGTAGGCGACGGGCCTGCGCATGACGCTGTGCGCCAGCCGGTACCACGCTCCGCTCGCCTCGTCCTTTGGCGGGCCGCCGACGCTCCGCCGCAAGCGCAGCGCGTTGACCCGGTGGCCGAGGACGGCGAGCAGGGCGGGCAGGACGGTCAGCGCGGCGATCACGTCCACCCCGACCGTGGCGACGCCGCCGTATCCCATCGACCGCAGGAACACCTCGGGGAACAGCATGAGGCTGGTCAGCGCCACCGCGACGGTGACGCCGGACACCGCGACCGTCCGTCCCGCGGTCGCGACGGTCCTGGCCACCGCGCGCTCGACGGTTGGCTGGCGGCGCAGTTCCTCCCGGAAGCGGGTCACCATGAACAGCCCGTAGTCGATTCCCAGGCCGAGGCCGAGGATCGTGGTGATGTTCACCGAGTAGGTGGAGACGCTTGTGCCGAGCGTGAGCAGCCGCAGGACGGTGAACGAGCCGAGGATCGCCAGGGCACCGACGGCGAGCGGAAGCGCGGCCGCCGCCAGGCTGCCGAAGATCAGCGCCAGCAGGATCAGCAGGACCGGCATCGAGAACGCCTCGGCCCTGCCGATGTTGGCGGTGACCTCCTTGTTGATCGCCACCTCCATCGGCACCGTGCCGCCGGCCCGCGCGGACAGGGCGCCCGTCCCGGCTCCCGGCGGCGCGGCCAGCTCGGCCTTGATCGCGTTGTAGCTCTTCCTCCGCGCGGCGTCGTCGGCTCCCCGTAGCTGGAGCACCGCGTAGGTCGAGTGCCGGTCGGCGCTCACCAGGTTGCGGTTTCCGGTGGACCAGTACGTTTCCGCCTTCGCCACGTCGGCGCGCGGCAGCCCCTGCAGGGCGGTCGTGACCGCCTGCCGGTACCGCGGGTCCGCCACGGTCATCGCCGCGCTCCGGTAGAGCACGACGACGTCCGCTTCGTCGCGGCCGAAGGCCTGGTCGGCCGCGTTGGCCGCCCGCTGGCTCTGGCTGTCCGACGGGGTGAAGTTGTTGCTGGATGTGAGTTTGCCGAAGACCCCGGTCCCCCATATCGCGGCGAACGCCACGAAGAGCACGGCGATGCCCAGTGTCAGCCGCCGTGCTCCGTACAGGGCCCGTCCCCATGCCTCGAACATCGCGCCCTCCGCAGTTAAGATGTTTCTCTTGATCACTCAAGTAAATCGTGTAAACTGATTACGGCGCTAACTTCGCATACGGCGTTAACTTCTGTCAAGACCGATAGCGGACCAGTAGGCAGGAGGGCCTACCGAGCGGTAAGACAGGGTCCTGGAGGTATCTGTGACACAGGCAGCGGAAGCAGCGCCGGACCCGGCGCGGAGCGGCGCCGGGCCGCTGTCCCGCCGGGACCGGATGCGCGCGGCCACGATGGATGAGATCAAGGCGACCGCACGCCGGATCCTGCTCGAGAAGGGGCCCGACGCGGTGTCGCTGCGGGCCATCGCCCGCGAGATGGGCATGACGGCCCCCGGGCTGTACCGGTACTACGGCAGCCGCGAGGAGCTGATCCGCAACGTGATCGCGGACATATTCACCGAACTCGCAGCCGGCATCAAACAGGCGATCCGCGACGCGGACGACCGGGTGGCCGAGGGCGGCACGCCGGCGGACGGCGGCACGCCAGAGCAGCACAAGCCGAAGATGGCGGCGAAGATGGCCGCCGCGTGCCACGAGTTCCGCCGCTGGTCACTCACGCACAAGGGGGAGTTCGGCCTGCTGTTCGGCGTTCCGCTCCCGGGGGTCGACGACGGCCGGTACGACATCGCCGGCGAGTGCGCGCTGCGGTTCGCCAGCACGTTCTTCACGCTGTTCCTGGATATGTGGAAAAAGGCCCCGTTCGCCGTGCCGGAACCGGAGGAGATCGATCCCGGTCTCCGGGACCAGCTCGCCCGTTACCGGGACGCGATGGGCGCCGGCGTGCCGGTGGGCGCGATGCTGACGTTCCTGCGCTGCTGGATGCTGCTCTACAGCGCGGTGGCGATGGAGGTGTTCGGCCACCTGAGCTTCGCCCTCGAGGACCCGTCCCCAATGTTCGACGTAACCATAAGCGAGCTGGCCCACCTAATAGGCCTGCAACCCCCATAGGCCTGCAACCCCCGCCCCGCGCCCCTTGACAGAGCCCCAGCCGCGCCCGCTGACCGAGCCGCCCCCGCCGCGCCCCGCTGACGGAGCCCCCCTGCCGCGCCCTCCTGACGGAGCCCCCCGCCGTGCCCTCCTGACGGAGCTCCCCGGCCGCGGGCCGCTGACCGGAGACAACCATCTTTGTACGCGTACCGACGAGTAGCTGTCCCGGTTTGCCCCGGTCTGTCCCTACGGAAGCCGTACAAAGTCGCGGCGAAGGCGCCTCATCGAGGCGAAGGGGCGAAGGGGCGAAGGGGCGAAGGGTCTGGCGGGGTCGACTATGCCGACGGCACCGAAGCCGACGGCACCGACATCGCCTAGCGCGGCGGGCGGAGGAGGACCAGGGCGGCGGCGGCGAAGGCGACGGCGGTGGCCAGCTCGCGGTGGGCACGGCCGCGGGCCTCGCGCTGGATGCGGCCGTGAAACCGGTCGACGGCGGCCGGCCAGGGCGACCGGCCGCACCAGAGCCTGGAAGGCTTGTCGATGTCCGGCAGCGCCGCGCCGGCCATGCCGGCCATGACCGCGAGCCGCCGGTCGGGGGGCGAGACCGCGGTGAAGACCGCGATGGCGCCGAGGCCGGCCAGGCCGTCGGGCACGGCGACCCGCAGGAACCGGCGCTTGTTACCCCAGTCGCCCCAGTGCGGCACCATGTCGAGCGCGAAGTGGGAGGCCACGCCGATTCCGAACGCGGCGAGCGGGCGGCGGACCACCCCCCCGACCAGCGCACCGGACAGGACATGGTTGGTCACCAGCATTCGCGCCCGCCTTCCCCTCGCCAGCTCCGTACAGCCTGCGCATAACGTATCCGCACGAGCGGGGCGGCCGGGCCGCGACGGCGCAGGCGGCGGCCGGGCGCTGCTGGTAGCGTTTCGATGGGCGGGAAATCCATCCGGAACTTGCATAAGGACTGACGCGTACCCATGCTGGACAGGCGATTCATCAGGGAGAACCCGGACGCCGTAAAGGAGGCCGTCCGCGTCAAAGGCATCGGCCTCGACGTCGACGAGCTGCTCCGGCTCGACCAGGTCGCCCGTGAGCTGCAGCGGGAACTGGACGACGCGCAGACCCTCCGCAAGAGTTCCTCGAAGGAGTTCGCCCGGGCCGGCGAGGCCAGGCGCGCGGAGTTGCGCGCCCAGCACGCCGAGCTCGAACGCCAGCTCCGTAAGCTGCGCGAGCAGCTCGCCGCGACCAGCGAGCGGCTGCAGGAGCTGCTGCTGCTGACGCCCATGATCCCCTGGCCGGGCGCCCCGGTCGGGCCGGACGATTCCGCCAACGTCACGATCAGGACGTGGGGAACCGCGCCGGACTTCGGGTTCCAGCCGCTGGACCACGTCGAGCTTCTGGAAAAGCGCGACTGGGCCGAGTTCGCCCGTGCCCGCAAGGTATCGGGCGAGCGAGCGTACGCGCTCAAGGGCGATATGGTCTGGCTGGAACGAGCGCTGCACTCCTACGCGCTGAGCCTTCTCGCCGGCCGCGACTTCACGCTGATCTCGGTTCCGTCGCTCGTCCGGGAGGAGCCGCTCACCGGAACCGGCCAGTTCCCGGCCCACCGCGAGGAGACGTACGCCATCACCGCGGACGACCTCTACCTCGCGGGCACCGCCGAAGTCGCGCTGGTCGGCCTGCACTCCGGCGAGATCCTCGACTTCAAGACGCTCCCGATCCGCTACGCCGGCATCTCGCCCTGCTTCCGGCGGGAGGCGGGCAGCGCCGGACGCGACGTGCGCGGGCTGCTCCGGGTGCACCAGTTCGAGAAGGTGGAGCAGTTCGTCATCTGCGCGGCGGACGACGGGGAATCCGATCGCTGGCACGCCGAGCTGCTGTCGGCGGCCGAGACCCTGCTGCAGGGGCTCGGGCTGCACCACGAGGTGGTGGAGTGCGCCACCGGCGACATGGGGGCCGGCAAGTACCGGATGAACGACATCAACACCTGGTTTCCCTCGCTCGGGCGGTTTCGCGAGACGCACAGCTGCTCGTCCCTGCACGACTGGCAGGCACGGCGCGCCAGCCTGCGCTACCGCGGCACCGACGGCACCGTCCGGTTCGCGTACACGCTCAACAACACGGCGATCGCAACCCCGCGGCTGCTCGCGGCGCTCGTGGAGAACTACCAGACCGAGGATCAGCGGGTGCGGGTTCCCGAGGCGCTTCGTCCCTACCTCGGCGGACGTGACCTGCTGTTACATGGTCTCGGCGGCCGTCATACGGCGCGGTGGTGCGCAAACGCGGCCAGCCATGCGGGAAACCGGGGACGGCTGTGCGCGCGGCACGCCGGAGTCGTACGCTGCGAGGCGTGGAACTCGAAGCCGATCGCGTCGCCGAAATCGCCGGGCGCCCCCTCGCCTCGCTCAACCGGCGCGATGTCGCAATAGCACTGCTCAGGGTCGCTCCCGGCGACGCGCTCGCGTCGCTGCCGGGAATCAGGAGGCGCATGCTGGCAGCGGGCAATCCGCTGTCCGCCGCGTTCTGGGACTCGGCGGAAGCGATCCTGAACAAGATCAACGATCAGGAAGCCACCTTCGGGGACGTCCACGGCTGGCTCGAGGCCACCGGGACCGAGCCGACCGGGATTATCGGGCTGCACGTGTGGGCCGAGCAGGCCGAGCGCAGCGCGCTGCAGGAGGAGATGCACGCCAGGCTGGTCGGTTACCTCGAGGAACGGCTGGCTGCGGGCGAGATCGACCCGGACCGGCTGGTGAGCGGCGACGAGCCGGCCAGGCAGGCCTACCTGGCGCTGCAGGAACGGTGGATGACCTCCGCGCTGCCGGATGGCAGGGTACCGATGACCGTGCTGCTCGACGAGCAGGACGAGCAGTTCGTCGCCGACTGGGAGGCGGCGGACCGTGAGGCGCTCAGCGCGCTGCAGGCCGTGCTGGAGGCGGCCGGGACACGCCCGGTGCCCCGCGACGACCTGCACGCCGCCTGCACCCGGCTGCGCGAGGATATCGCCCGGCCCGGATGGCCGGGGCAGCTGCTCATCGCCTTCAGCGGCGAGTCCGCGGGCACGCTGCCCGCGGACGACAGCGAGATGTGGCTGAAGCTCGCGGCAGCGGTGGCGGCTCCGCAGGGTGACCCGGCCCCGCCGGAGAAGGACGCCGACGCCATGGACTGGCCGGCCGTGGAGGACCTGGAGGACCTGGACCTGAACGGGCTCGACGACGAGGTCGGCGACGGCCTTGACGATCTCGAACTGGACGAGGACGACGAGCTGGACGAGACGTCAAGCGCGATGGCCGCGGTCTGCGCCCTCGACCATTTCGACTGGCTGGCGGTGATGTCCGCGCTGGCCAGCGGCGGCCCCGGCACCCCCGCGTCCGCCGCCGACCTGGCGCGGTACGTTCGGGACTTCGACCCGGACAGCGACGAAGGATACGCCGAGGGCTCCATCGAGGACGTCCGCGACGAGGAGCAGGCCGCCGACTTCGGCGAGTTCGATGACGACGACTACGACGAGCTCAGCATCGAGGGCCTGTTCCTGCACGTGACCGCGTTGTGGAGCGTTCTCGGCGCGATCGACGAGGACGACCGGCTCACCGCGCTGGGCTGGTGGGGCCTGCCCGAGGCGATGCAGCGCGTGTGGGGAAGCTGAGCTGACGGCGGGCCCGTTACCCGCCCGGCCCGGCCGGCTCGTCACCGGCCGGGTCCTCCCCGGCCAGCCGCTGATAGGCGGACGTGAGCAGGGTGCGCAGGTCCTTGCCGCGCACCCGCAGCGGCGGCGGCTCGAACATCCGCGGCGAGCAGGTCGTCACGGCCGCGGCAGGCCAGCATCCCGAACGGGTCGTGGTCGAACGCCTCGGCGAGCACGTAGCAGACGGCGGCGAGATGCGCGCTACGGTGAGGAGCACAATACAAGTTCCGGCTGGGGCCTGCCCAACGACAGGAGGCCGCTCTGAGCGCCTGCTTGGAGGATACCCGTCAGCCTTACAATGCCGCGTTTGAGGAAAAGTGCGAGGCTAGCCGATGGGGTGACAGGCATGCTCGTGGTGCACGGTATCTGGGCCTATGGCGCGGTGCAGCTGTGGGCCGAAGATCCCGCGCTGCCCGCGCATGCCCCACCCCGTGCCGGCCGGCCGTCGCGCGCGCCACGCCGGCACCCGTTCGCCGCCGGCGCGGCCGAGCTGGCCGACGCGCTCGTCGCGCTCCGTGCGCCAGCCGCCGATCTGGCCCGGAAAGCGGTCGACGATGAGCTGACGCTACGGCTGCCAACGATCGGCGATGGCCCGCTCGCCTCACCCGAACTCACCCGGCCACATAACACAGCCGAACCGCCGGGCGAGGACCGTCCGTCCGGCAGCACGCGGCCGTCAATGGCCGCCTGGCGGATACCGGTGCTCACGTTCGAACCGGACGCAGCGGCCGGGCTGCTCACCGCGCTCACCGGAGCACAGTTCGCCGAGCTCACCTCCGGCGGCTCTATTGGCTACCTGTGCGCCGTGGTGCTGTTCGCGGTCGACCTGGCCACACGTGGCCGGGTGCTGCCCATGCTGGTTCCCGGGGAAGACGGGTACGCAGCCCGCTGGCGGCCGGTGCTCGCCACCGCCGATGCCCAGCGCGGGCGGGAACTCGCGGCCGCGATGCCGCCGCTGTGCCGTGCGGCCGAGGATGCCCCGGCCGGGATCGCGCTGGCCGACATGCTCGACTCCTTCGCGGATTCGACGGTCCGCACCCGGCTGCAGGCACCGCTTCTTCCCGCGCGCAGAGGCCGCCGCCCCGCCCGCATCGATCTGGCTGAACGAACGGTTGCTGCTCTGGCCACCCCCGATGCTCGCGTAACGGCCGAAACGCCGCAGGATGCGGCCGAGGCGCAGGCACTGGCCACGTCGCTGGCCGCCTGGCTAGCTGCCGCGCACTCGGTTGCCGGCCCGGTCCGCACCTGCTTCCGCCTGGCCGAACCGCCCGAGCCCGACCCAGCTGACCTCGCCGAGTGGGCCGGCTCACCGGCGCCCGGCCCGGCCCCCGCAGGCGAAGCCGACATCTCTCGAGATGCCGGCCTGTGGCGAGTGGAGTTCGCGCTGCAGTCGGTTGAGGACCCGAGCCTGATGCTGACGGCCACCGATGTCTGGGCCGGGGCAGGGACTGGCTGGCTCGCCAGGGACGAGCATCCCGACGAGCTGCTGCTCGCGGGCCTCGGCGCCGCTGCCCGGCTGTTCGGAGAACTCGAAGACGCGCTCCGCGAGCCCACACCCGCGACGGTCACCCTCGACACCGCGGGCGCGCTGGAGTTCCTCAGGGAGACCGGGCCGCTGCTCGCCGGTGCCGGCTTTGGCGTGCTGCTTCCCGACTGGGCGCGCAAGGCACGGCTCGGGCTGAAGCTGACCACCAAGTCACCCGCGGCCAGCTCGCCATCGGCCCGGCAGTCCGCATTCGGCCTGCAGGACCTCGTCGAGTTCCGCTACGACCTGGCAGTGGGCGACCACGTGCTCTCCCCCGGCGAACTGGCCGAGCTCGCCGCGCTGAAGGTACCGCTGGTCCGCGTCCGCGGCCAGTGGGTGGAACTGGACGAGCGGCACCTGAAGGCCGCGCTGAGGTTCCTGGAGCGCAACCAGCCCGGCACAATGACCGCCTCCGACGTGCTCCAGGCCGGCGCGCACGGGCCAGCCGACGGCGTGCCGGTGACCGTGGACGCCGACGGCTGGCTCGGCGACCTGCTGTCCGGACAGGCCGACCGGCGGCTGCCGCCGCTGAGCACACCACGCGGCTTCCGCGGCGAGCTGCGGCCATACCAGCAGCGCGGCCTCGCCTGGCTGTCCTTCCTCGGCGAACTCGGCCTCGGCGCCGTCCTCGCCGACGACATGGGCCTGGGCAAGACCGTTCAGCTGCTGGCCCTGATCGCCGCCGCCCCGCCCGGAAACCGGCCGACGCTGCTGATATGTCCAATGTCGCTGGTAGGGAACTGGCAGCGGGAAGCCCAACGGTTCACCCCGCAGCTCCGGGTGCATGTCCACCACGGTGCTGAGCGGCTGATCGGCGACGAACTGGCCACGGCGCTGGCGGACACGGACCTGGTGATAACCACGTACGGAATCGCCAACAGGGACCGGGACGCGCTGAGCCAGGTACCGTGGGTCCGGGTCGTATGCGACGAGGCACAAGCGATCAAAAACCGCGACACCGCGCAGGCCAAGGCGGTCCGCGCGCTGCCCACGGCGGCCCGCATCGCACTGACCGGGACGCCGGTCGAGAACCAGCTGTCCGAACTGTGGTCCATCATGGACTTCGCCAATCCCGGCCTGCTCGGCTCCGCCAAGAAGTTCCGCGAGCGATTCGCCGTTCCCGTCGAGCGGCACGGTGATTCCGAGGCGGCGGAGCAACTGCGGCGGATCACCCAGCCGTTTGTGCTCCGCCGCCTGAAGACGGACAAGTCGATCATCTCTGACCTGCCGGAGAAGCAGGAGATCAAGGTCTGGTGCAACCTCACCCAGGAACAGGCAACCCTGTACCAGGCGACCGTCACCGACATGCTCGGCCGCATCGACGAGGCCAGCGACGACATCACCAGGCGCGGCCTGGTGCTGGCCACGATGGCCAAGCTCAAGCAGGTGTGCAACCACCCCGCGCACCTGCTGGGCGACGGTTCCCGGCTGCCGGGGCGCTCCGGCAAGCTCGCCAGGCTGGAGGAGATCTGCGAGGAGGTCGCCGCCGGCGGCGACAAGGCGCTCTGCTTCACCCAGTACGCTGAGTTCGGCCGAATGCTGCTGCCGTACCTGGCGGCCCGGATCGGCTGCCAGGTGCTGTACCTGCACGGCGGCGCCAGCAAGAAGCAGCGCGACGAACTGGTGGCCCGGTTCCAGGAAGCGGACGAACCGGTGCTCTTCCTGCTCTCGCTCAAGGCTGGCGGCACCGGACTCAACCTGACCGCCGCGAACCACGTCATCCACATCGACCGGTGGTGGAATCCCGCGGTGGAGGATCAGGCGACCGACCGGGCATTCCGCATCGGCCAGCGCCGCGACGTCCAGGTCCGCAAGTTCGTCTGTGTCGGCACACTGGAGGAGCGGATCGACGCCATGATCGAGGAGAAGAAAGCCCTCGCCGAGCAGATCGTCGGCACCGGTGAGAGCTGGCTCGCCAGCCTGTCCACGTCCGAGTTGCGAGACGTGGTTTCCCTGACCGCCGACGCGGTGCCCGAATGAGCCGGCCGTACTTCCCCTTTCCCCGGTCCGCAGGGCCGATCCCAGTGGACGGCGGGATCAGGGCGAAGAGCAAGCGGGGCGCGATCGGCGAGCAGTGGTGGTCCCGCCGGTTCATCGCCGTG
>Ga0213875_10000453_pt1 | contig 35468 bp, 31 predicted proteins | sample BarmaccomBMRX_R8_FD_160105 | JGI IMG/M metagenome (GOLD analysis project Ga0213875, IMG submission 160105) | Root-associated microbial communities from Barbacenia macrantha in rupestrian grasslands, the National Park of Serra do Cipo, Brazil - RX_R8 | ecosystem: Host-associated > Plants > Roots...
GCTCCGGCCGTGCTTCCGCTGGCGGTCCACCACAACGTGACGAACACCCCGGGCCGATTTCCGCGTATCACCAAGGTCGGTAGTCCGCCGCGGTGAGCCGCTTCCGGGCCCGCAATGGTGAGCCCGGAGGAATTACCCGCCAGCAAGCGCTACCCGGTCGGGGGATATGGGCCGCCTCCGGCCACGGCAATCTCTTGGCGAGAAGATCGCGCTCAAGCCCTGAACCGCGTGTTACCGAAAATGCGCAAACGAGTACGCCAGGGAGCCAGGCAGGTGGGCACGCCAGAGCCGGAGCTACAGCCGGTCACCCGGAGGCCGCTGGGTCCGATGCGCCAGCTGAGCCCCGAAGAGCGGCGCCGATGGCAGAGCACGACGCTGGCCGGCACGTTCGGCCAGATCGGCTGCGACGAAAGCGTCCACCAGGAAATTAGCTCGCCCGCATAGGAGGATCGACGATGACATCCCAGGCTGTGGAGATTCCCGGCTATATCGCCGGAACATGGGATCTCGACCCCGACCACTCCACCATCGGCTTCGTGGCCCGCCATCTCATGGTCAGCAAGGTCCGTGGCCGCTTCACCAGGTTCGAGGCCCAGATCGTGACGGCCCCCAACCCGCTGGAGTCCTCGGCGACCGCCACCATCGACCTGTCGTCGGTGGACACCGGCAACGAGACGCGCGACAACGACCTTCGGTCGGAGAACTTCTTCGACGCCGCCACGCACCCCACGATGACGTACCGCTCGACGGGCATCCGGCCGGCCCGGGGCCAGGACTCGTTCCTGGTGGACGGGGAGCTGACGATCCGCGGGGTGACCCGGCCGATCATCCTGACCGTGGAGGTCAACGGGTTCGGGCCGGATCCCTACGGCGGTACCCGGGCCGGGTTCTCGGCCCAGGGAGAGATCGACCGGACCGAGTTCGGGATCACCTTCAACGCCCCGGTACCTGGCTCGGGCGGGGTCATGGTGAGCGAGAGGATCCAGGTCGAGATCGAGGCCGAGGCGGTCCTCCGGCAGCAGGGTTAGAGCACATCAGCCCGGCCATGACTCTCCCGGTCTATACCCACGTGACGCCCGGGGACCAGCGGCAAGCATGCTATCTGGATTGTCCCTCAGGTCAGGATATTCCGTAGCGCAGTCCGCGCGTCCTCGCCGATGGTGCGGTGTACAGCCAGGCCGGGCAGAGTCGGCAGATAGGCCCAGTGGGTGACGGTTTCGGCGGAGGAGCCGCCATAGGGCAGGCGGACGACGCCATCGGAGTCGACGAAGCAGTCGCGGTACTCGGTCCCGTGCTCGGTGATGTGACGATCGGTGAAGTGCATCGGCAGCACCAGCCAGAAGTCCTTCCCGGACGCTTCCCCCGGTTCCGCTCGATAGCGGCCCGATGTCGCCGCGGCCAGGGGAAAGCCGATCATGGGCAGCCGCTCGCGAACGTCCACCCATTCCACTACCGCATCCATGTCCGCTCCCTGCTCGTTCTCCGCAGTCGCTGTGTCACGTCGTGCATGCTGTCGGGGCCAGTCTGGCGGCACGAGTCAGCTCCCGGGTACGAGGAAATCCCCCGTTTTCACCCTGTCGACAACCCCCAGTGATGGCCGGGCCACTCGCTCTTGCCCATGGGCGGTCGCCAAGTCATCCCTTGTGTTGAATCACCCTCCGGGTGCACCCGTACCTTGGTGATGATTCCGCGTTCCACGCAGGTGGCCAGGATCTATTCCGGCGGTCCAGAACGCCCGGGGTCAAGCGGACGTCGACGAAACTCCTCAGCTGTTTCGATGCTACACGGCCGACGAATCCTGCAATGGGGGAACGGCTCCTGTGATGGCCAGGACGTTGTCGCTCTGACCACTGATTTTGCTGAAATTGATTGCAGTAAGACGGCCCGGTAATCTGGAGGTAAGTGCATTATGACTGGTGTCCTGAGCGGCCTGGAGATGGATCCAGTGAGATCACCGAGATAGAATTCATGCGGTCCGGGTAACGCCTTGGGGAAGAGCGACATCAGCAACGCCAGTCTCCATTTCTCGTCCGGGCCGGCCTCGGCTCGGGTGCGAGCGTTCCCGCCAGGCTCAGACCTTCCGCCAGCGGGCCTCACACAGCCCGTAGATACCGAAGACGATCAGGCCGAGCGCGGCCAGCAGCACCAGGAACTCGCCCAACGGCAGATCGCGAAGCGTCAGCAACGCCTTGTCGATGCCGCCGGACTCCGATGCCTGATGAGTGATCGCCGCGTCGATCACCAGGACGCCGGCCAGCGCGAAGATCAGTCCTCGGGCGATGGTTCCCGTCATCCCCAGCAGCCTGACGAAGCGACGCGTCCTGGCGCTCATCCGGGCCGTCTGCAGGTGTTTCATGAACTTCTTGCGAGCACCCTCGACGACCAGGGCGATGCCGCAGACGACGACGACCAGCCCGACGACGCCGACCAGCACCCGGCCGGCCGGGTGCTGCATGGCGGTGGCCGTCATGTCCTGCTGCCGGCCGGCCTGGCTGCGGTCATGGCCGGAGATCACCGTGAACGTCAGGTAAGACAGGCCCGCGTAGATGACCGCCCGGGCCAGTGACTTGAGCCTGGGCCCGGCACCGGGCGGCTCGCCGGTGACGCCGAATGCGGCCTCGCTCAGCCGCCACAGCGCGTAAGCCGCGAAGCCGACGGCCAGCAGCCAGAGTGAGACCAGCCCGTAGGATTTACCTGCGAGTAGCTGCAAGGCGCCCTGCTGATCCGCCTCGTGCGCGCTGTGCCCCAGTGCGACCAGCACCGCAACCCAGCCGACCAGGATATAGATTACACCGCGCGCAGTCAGGCCCGCACGGGCCAGGAAGTGCGCCGCCGGGCTGCCGGAAGCCCGCCTTGCGGAACGCATTACCTCCGGCGCTGATGCAGACTGCATGCCCCGTCATTACCTCATTAGAAGGCCAGTAAACATCGGCACCGTGATTGCTGATACCGTTTCCTGCTTTGGCCAGGAAACCGGTCACGTGGTAATTCCCCTAACACTGTACGTAGCCATAGGTCCGCCGAACAGGCGCGATAGTGAATGCGGCAATGAATAGGCATGAAACAATCCGGAATGGACACTAAAGGGCCATGCCAGTTCCGGCCGCTACCCGGCGCACTCTCGCGCCGCTGGCCATCGTCACCGCAGCGGCTTTCCTGTTTGCGCTCCTGCTCCTCCTGGTGCGGCTGCACTGGGCCCCGCTGGAGTCGGTCGATCACGGTGCGGCGACCCGGCTGAACAGTCTGGTCGCCGGGCACGCCGTCGTCATCAGCGTCATCAAGGCCGTCACCTGGATGGGCAGCGGCGGCGTGCTGTGGACGCTGATCGGGGCGGCCTCCGTCGTGCTGGCCCTCCGACGGCGGTGGCGGCTCACGGCCTACCTCCTGGTCACCGGGGCCGGAGAGCTGGTCCTCGATCCGGTGCTGAAGGCACTCGTCGGCAGGCTGCGCCCGGTGCTGGCGCATCCGATTGCGCACGGCAACGGCGACAGCTTCCCGAGCGGGCACGCGCTCGGCTCGATCGTCTGCTACGGCGCACTGTTCCTGGTCTTCCTGCCTGCGGCCCGCGGGACGTGGCGCCGCGTGCTCACCGCCGTGACCGTGACGCTGATTGCGGCCATCGGCATCAGCCGGCTCCTTCTCGGCGTGCACTACATCTCCGACGTGCTGGGCGGCTGGGCCGTCGGCATCACCTGGCTGGGCATCACCGCCTTCGCTTTCGAACTATCCCGCCATGTCACCGGTGATCCAATGACCGACCCGATGGCCGAGGGTCTTGAGCCCGAGGCGCGTCCCGATCTGCAGCCGACCGAACCGGAGAGAAATATGAGTCATCACCGCGCTCGCGCCTACGGGCGTGCCGCCGCCGGAGTAGTGGTGGCATGGGTGCTGATCGTCGGTGCCCTCACCGGCATCGGAAAGCTGATCATGATCACCCGCAATGGGAACGGGAACCTCCTGGGCGACCACACGATCCCGCACTGGTTCGTCGCACAGCGCACGGCCACCCTGAATCACTGGAGCCTGTTCGCCAGCAACCTCGGGGCCACCCAGGACATCCTCATTGTGAGCGTCGCCGTCTGCGTGGTGCTGGTTGCTATCACCCGGCACTGGCGTCCGGTGGTTTTCCTGGCCGTGGTCATGCTGGGCGAACTGGCTGCGTTCCTGACCGTTGCCGCCCTCGTCAAGCGGCCGCGGCCGGACGTCTCGCACCTGGACCCGCACCTGCCCACGTCGGCGTTCCCGTCGGGCCACATGGCCGCCACCACGTGCCTCTACGTCGGTATCGCCATCCTGGTCATCGGCCACGCCCGCGGCTGGTGGCGCTACCTTTTCCTGATTCCCGCGATCGTCATGCCGGTCATGATCGCCATGGCCCGCATGTACCGGGGCGAGCATCATCCCACCGACATCCTCGCCAGCGTGTTGTTTGCCGCGCTCTGGCTGACCGCGACCATGATGCTGGTCAAGCCGAACCAGGACGGTCTCGATCGCACTGGCCGCGGGCCGCTGGGCCTGCCCCGCCGTAAGCCGGCCGACGACCGCCGGGTCGCTGCGCCCGCCGCCCGATAGGAGGACAGACCGACATGGCCAGCGTGAACACCTGGGAGCGGATTGAGCGCCAGAAGCTGCGCGGGCGGGAACGGCGTACGCGCCATAACCGGCCGGGCGAACGGCCCGATCCCTCCCGCCCGGTCGGTACCGACATGCTGCCGCAGATAAAGCACATCGTCGTCCTGATGATGGAGAACCACTCCTTCGACAACTACCTCGGCACCCTCGGCCGGGGGGAGGGTTTCCCGCTCGGTGACGACGGCGCGCCGGATGCCGAGAACTCCGACTCTGCGGGCACGATGATCCGGGCCTATCACGCGAGCTCCACCGTTCAGCAGGACGGCGTGCCCTGCCAGAGCTGGTGCGACAGCCACACGCAGTGGGGTGGCGGGAAGATGAACGGTTTCGTGACCTCGACCGAGGAGGCCGCGCCTGAGGGCGACAAGGCGGCCGCCATGGCCTACTGGACCGACCAGGATCTGCCCTTCTACCACGGCCTGGCCCGGACCTTTCCGCTGGCCGACCGGTGGTTCAGCTCGTGCCTGGGGCCGACGTTTCCGAACCGCCGGTTCCTGCTGGCCGGGACCGCCAACGGCCTGATGGATGATCTGCCCTTCAACCTGCTGGACCGGCCGCCGGCCGGCACGATCATGGACATGCTGACCCGGCACAAGATCTCCTGGATCAACTACCGGTCAGTGAGCAGCGACACGTCCGAGTTCCGCGGTTACATGCGGTACCGGCACCGCCGGACCCGGCACCATCTGGCCTCGCTGGGCCGTCCGCTGCGTAAGACCAGCGACGTGTTCAAGCGAGATCTCCAGTTCACGGCGGCTATTTACCCGCTCGGGATGGCCGGCTACATGGCCCACGTCCGCAGCCTCGAGCAGTTCTTCGCCGATGCCGACTCCGGCAATCTCCCGTCGTTCTGCATCGTCGACCCGGACTTCCGCAGCTTCTCGGAGGAGAATCCGCAGGACATCCGCAAGGGGGAGAGTTTTGCCGCCGAGGTGATCAGCCGGGTCATGCACGGCCGGGGCTGGGCGGACACGCTGCTCATCTGGACCTACGACGAGCACGGCGGCTACTACGACCATGTCGCCCCGCCTTCGGCGGTACCGCCGGACGACGTCCGGGGCCGCAGCCTGGTCGCGCACCAGTCCCTGCTCCGCAGCCTGCTGAAGGTACTTTTCCCCAGCTATGTCCGGCATGCTGAGCGGCTCGTCGCGGGCCCGGATGCCTATGACACCTACGGGTTCCGGGTGCCCGCCGTGATCGTGTCGCCCTACGCGCGGCCGGACTGCGTCCTGTCGGACGTATTCGACCACACCTCGGTGCTGAAGCTCATCGAGGAGAAGTGGAACCTGCCTGCGCTGACTCAGCGGGACGCGGCGGCGACCTCGCCACTGGGCGCACTGGACCTTACGGCTCCGCCAGCGTTCCTGACGCCGCCGGAGCTGCCCGCGCCCGCGCTGGCGTGGGGTACCTGGTAGCAGGGGGTTGCAAAACCGCAACCTGGCCAGCCAGACGTAGCCCGGTGCGCCTACCGGTATCTGCTAACCCAGAGAACCACGGATAACGGTGCCCAGAGTTTTGTCGGCCGGGCAGGCGCTCATTGAAACTGGGGCTGGTGTCCCTAGGGACTTGAACCCCCATGTGTCCGAGGGGGGACTTGAACCCCCATGCCCCTTTCAGGGCACTAGCACCTCAAGCTAGCGCGTCTGCCTATTCCGCCACCCGGACGTTGCCGTGGGCGTGACCGCCTCGGCCGGAACACGATAGCAAATCCGCGGCCCCACAGCTAAGCGTCCATGGTACCCGGCTGTCCGGGGCTCCGGGGCCACGGCTGCGGGACGCAGCGGGGCAGGTGGGACGATGAAGGAGTGACTGGAAACCAGAACGTGACCGCGGCGGACGAGGTGGTCGGCATCTGCCGCGACCTGATCAGGATCGACACCACCAATCCGGGCGATCATTCCGGGCCGGGGGAGCGCGTCGCCGCCGAGCACGTGGCGGCGCTGCTGGGTGAGGTGGGGCTGGAGTCCCAGATCTATGAGTCACATCCCAAGCGGGCCAGCGTGGTCGCCCGGATCGCCGGGGAGGACTCGTCGCGGCCGGCCCTGCTCCTGCACGGGCACCTCGACGTGGTGCCGGCCAACGCGGCCGACTGGAAGCACGACCCGTTCTCCGGCGAGGTCGCCGACGGCTGTGTCTGGGGGCGCGGGGCGGTCGACATGAAGGACATGGACGCGATGATCCTGGCCGTGGTCCGGCAGCGGCTGCGGGAGGGTCGCCGGCCGCCGCGGGACCTGGTGCTGGCGTTCACCGCCGATGAAGAGGCGGGCAGCACCTGGGGAGCCCGGTACCTGGTCGACCACCACCCGGATCTGTTCGCGGGGGTCACCGAGGGCGTCGGCGAGGTCGGCGGGTACAGCGTCACGATCGCCGATCAGCGCCTTTATCTGCTGCAGACGGCCGAGCGGGGCATCGCCTGGCTGCGGCTGACCGCGCAGGGAACGGCCGGGCACGGGGCCATGGTCCACCCCGACAACGCGGTGACCGAGCTGGCCGAGGCGGTGGCCCGGATCGGCCGCCACCAGTGGCCGGTCCAGCTGACGCCGCCGGTCCGGGCCTTCCTGGAGGCGGCCGCGGACGCGCTCGGCATCGAGTTCGACCCGGGCGACCCCGACGCCGTGCTGAACCGGATCGGGCCGATCTCCCGGGTCATCCGGGCGGTCACCCGCAACACCGTGAACCCGACCCGGCTGCGGGCGGGCTACAAGGTCAACGTCATCCCCCAGGAGGCCACCGCCGAGATCGACGGGCGGTTCCTGCCCGGGCACGAAGACGAATTCTTCGCCGAGCTCAACCGGCTGATCGGGCCCAAGCTGGCCACCGACGTCATCCACCGCGACATCGCGGTCGAGACCGCTGCCGAGGGCGACCTCTACCAGGCCATGACCGACTCACTGGTGGCGGCCGACCCCGAGGCCCGGGTCGTGCCCTACACGATGTTCGGCGGCACCGACGCGAAGGCGTGGAGCCATCTGGGCATCCGGTGCTTCGGCTTCGCCCCGCTGCAGCTGCCCGCGGATCTCGACTTTTCCGGAATGTTCCACGGTATCGACGAACGCGTCCCGGTTGACGGGCTGAAGTTCGGTACGCGCGTTCTTGACGCATTTCTCGACCATTGTTAGGTCTCAGCCGCAGGTCAGCGCATGTGTGAGGCAAAAACGCCATAGCGGCGGGCATCGATTATTCGGAAGTCTTCGCCTGCATACGATCCGTCCTGTTAAGGTTACGCACTGTGCACGGAGATGGGTGGAAGCTCCACCTAGAGTCACCGGGCACCGCCCCCGGAACCATGAAGTAGTGAGCCAGACGGATGCCGTGCTGGCTTGTCCCGTCATGGCCGAGGGTAGTGACTTTAAGTGCCTATGTAGTCGCTTTTAGTAATTAGATGGGGTTAAGGAGCTATCTCTTGCGGACGTGGGGTCAAAGGACAGTGAAGACGGTCGTGCTGACCGCCAGCTTCGCCGCCGCGGGTGCCGGGTTCTCGGGCGTGGCGTTCGCGGTCGGCAACGGCGTCGCGGTCGGCGGTGGTGACACCGGCAACGCCATCACCTCCGGCCTCGGCTCGCTGACCGGCGGCAGCCAGGGCGGCGCGGTCGCCAGCCTGCCCGCGGTGGTCTGTGACGGCACCTCCTCGCTGCTCGGTCTGGGCCTGGCCGGCTGCGGCAGCAGCTCGGCGGCGGCCTCCGGCACCCCGGCGGCGGCCGGCGGCTCCGGCCCGGCCAGCGGGGCGGCCGGCCCGTCAGCGGCGTCCGGCCCCACGTCCGGCCTGACCGGTGTCACCGGCGGCGCGCTCGGCGGCAGCGGTGCCGCCGGCGGTACCAGCCCGAATGCGACCGGCGCGGCGTCGTCGGCGCTCGGCAACTCTGGTCTGAACGGCCAGACCAGTCCGGGCAGCAGCGCCGCCAGCGCTTCGGGCCATCGCGCAGCCGCGGAAGGCAGTCAGGCCAGTACCACTCAGTCCGGTACCCAGCGAGCCGGGCAGGCCGGCGACTGCGGTGACACCGCCGCGGTGCTGGGCGATTCGGCGGCCGGGTGCGAGAGCACGGCCGCGGCCGGGGTCCCGGGCGGACGCACGTTCGCGGACTCCCCGGAGACCGGGACCGCCCCGGCCCTGGCGGGCGCGGCGCCCGCCAGCGACGCGACCGGCGCCGCCAGCCCCCGGGGGACCGGCGGCAACCAGGCGGTGCCGGCGACCACGCTGTCGGCCGACTCGCCGTCGAGCATGAGCAACGTCTCGATCTACAGCTTGGCCATCGGAGCTCTGGTGGCCGGCGCCGTCGCGCTGAAGATGGCGGGACGGCGTTTCCGTGGCCACAACCGGGGCCACCGGGTCTGAACGACCCGAACCAACCGGGACCACCGGGTCTGACAGATCCGTTTGCACGGTGTCCCGTGCCGCGCCGTGGGCGCGGTCACGGCACGGGACAGCCCGCTCGGGCATCCCGCAGTCGATGCAGATGAGAATCACGACGAGTACAGGAGCACTAATGAAGATATCGCCATGGGCGGCCGGTGTAATGAAAGTGGCCGTGCTGAGCGCTGCATTTGCCATTCCCGGCACGGCAATGGCTTCTGCGGCGACCGTTTCCGACCCCACTCAGATAACCAGCGGCATTGGTTCAATTCTGGGCGGAAATGCGGTCAATGCCCCGGTCAGTGCGCCGGTCGACATCTGCGGTAACGCGGTCGGCGTTCTCGGCACCGCGCTCGGCGCGTGCCAGGGCGGGGCCAGCGTCAGCGGGGGCAGCGGCTCCGGCTCGGGCGCCACCCAGATCACCAACGGCAACCACTCCATCCTCGGCGGCAACGCGGTCAACGCGCCGGTCAAGGCGCCGGTCGACGTGTGCGGCAACGCGGTCGGCAACGCCGCCGCGCAGTGCCGGGGCGGGGCCACCGTCGGCGGCAGCTCGGCCGGCGGCGTCGACTCGGGCGGCCCCCGGGCCGGGGCCGACCCCAACGACCCGGCTGACCCGGCGGGCGGCGGCGTCACCCAGATCACCTCGGGCAACCACTCGATCGCGGGTGGCAACGAGGTCAACGCGCCGATCAACCTGCCGGTCAACCTGTGCGGCAACGCGGTCGCGCTGATCGGCCAGTCCGAGGCGGCCTGCGCGGGCGGCGCCTCGATGACCGACGCCGGCGGCGCCGGTGGCGCGGGCGGCTCGACCACCCAGTTCACCTCGGGCAACGGCTCGATCGCGGGCGGCAACACCATCAACCTGCCGATCAACGCGCCGGTCAACGTGTGCGGCAACGCGGTCGCGGTGCTCGGCTCGGCCCTGGCCGGCTGCCGCGGCGGCGCCAGCGTCACCAACGCCGGGACCACGTCCAACGTGACCCAGGTGAGCAACGGTAACGGCTCGATCCTGGGTGGCAACGTGGTCAACGCGCCGATCAACGCGCCGATCAACGTGTGCGGCAACTCGGTCGCGGTGCTCGGCTCGGCCCTGTCCGGCTGCCGCGGCGGCGCCACCGTCACCTCGGTCACCACCCCGAACCACCCGGGCCGCCCGGGTCACCCCGGCCGTCCCGGCCACCCGGGTCGTCCCGGTGCCCCGGGTGCCCCCGGTGCCTCCGGTGCTCCTGGTGCCCCGGGTGCTCCCGGCGCCCCTGGTAACCCTGGGACTCCCGGCACCACTACCACCACCACCGGCAGCGGTAGCACCACGACCGGCAGCGGTGGCACCACCACCAGCACCGGCGTGACCACGGTGGCCTCCACCACCGGCAGTGGCCCTGGTGGCCTGCTGCCCACCACCGGGGCCGACCTGGCCGCGATGATGGCGGCCGGCCTGGCCGCGATCGCCGCGGGCGTGGTGTCGCTGCTGGCCGTCCGCCGTCGCCGGGCCGCCCGGATCTGAGGCACGGGCCGGCCGCCCTGGCCGGCCTGGCCCCGGCCGTGGACCGCGCACCGGCCCTGACCCTGCCGGGCGCTCCACGGCCCGCGTCCCGCCGCGTACCCACCGGTGGCCCCCACCCGCCGTATCGCACGCGGGATTAAAACTGCCCGCCCCGGGGTTGTCTGACCCGGGGCGGGCAGACGCGTCCAAGCCGACGTGACGTTTTAAAAAAAATCTTCGGCTATCCCCTGAAAAGGGAAACGCCCAGTTCAGAGGGTGCGTACCGCCCGTATAACCTTCCGCCGCAGGGTGACCTTGCGGCTGCCGTCGGCGTAAAGGCGGAGACGGGACAACTCCCAGTGGCCATACTCGGCATGGTCCGTCAAGACGCGCCGCGCGGCGTCGCGTGTCATTCCGCGCGGCAGGTAGACCACCAAGTAGGCATATTCGGCCATCACCTCCTATTGTGCTCCTCGTTACCGCTGATTCAATCGGCGGTAGTGAGAAAACCGCTACGGTCGGGCTTGCTTCGCGAATCGCTTCGGGCGATCGTGATCAGGGGCCTGACCAGGCAGATGGCTGAGCCGGACCGGGGTGGGGAACACCAGGGGCCGGACGACGGGTTGGAAAAGTTACGGCAAGGTCGCGCATCCTGTGAATAGGACGCGGCCATCGCGGTAGCCCTGCCGGGGCAGGCCGTGGCGTGGATGTGAGGTTGGGAAACAGCGTGCCAGCACGAAAAGGTGGTACCAAGCAGGCGGCAGGCCAGGCCAATGGGGCCGGCCACCGCCTGGTGATCGTGGAGTCGCCGGCCAAGGCCCGGACGATTGCGGGCTACCTGGGCCCCGGTTACACGGTGGAGTCCAGCGTGGGCCACATCCGCGACATGCCCGACCGCGCCGCCGAGATCCCGGCCAAGTACCGCAAGGAGCCGTGGGCCCGGCTCGGCGTTAACGTCGACGACAACTTCCAGGCGCTGTACGTCGTCCCCAACGACAAGCGCCAGCAGGTCTCCAAGCTCAAGGATCTGCTCAAGGGCGCCGACGAGCTCCTGCTCGCCACCGATGAAGACCGCGAAGGCGAGGCCATCGCCTGGCACCTGCTGGAAGAGCTCAAGCCCAAGGTCCCGTACCGGCGGATGGTGTTCCACGAGATCACCCCGGAGGCCATCGCGGCCGCGGTGGCCAATCCCCGCGAGCTGGACCAGGCCCTGGTCGACGCCTACCAGGCGCGCCGGGTGCTGGACCGGCTGTACGGGTACGAGGTCTCGCCGGTGCTGTGGAAGAAGGTCATGCCGCGGCTGTCGGCGGGCCGGGTCCAGTCGGTCGCCACCCGGCTGATCGTGGACCGGGAGCGGGAGCGGATCGCGTTCCGGGCGGCCCAGTACTGGGACCTCGAGGCCGAGTTCGCCACCGTCCCCGACCAGGCCAAGGACACCCACGACGAGGGCCCCAGCTCGTTCAACGCCACCCTGGTCACCGTCGACGGCAAGCGGGTGGCCCAGGGCCGCGACTTCAACTCGGTCGGCCAGCTCAAAGGCAGCGACGTGCTGCACCTGGACGGGACCGCCGCGGCCGAGCTGGCCGGGCGGCTCCAGAGCGCCGACTTCGCGGTCAAGAGCGTCGAGCGCAAGCCGTTCAAGCGGTCCCCGTACGCGCCGTTCCGCACCACCACCCTGCAGCAGGAGGCCTCGCGCAAGCTCGGCTTCACCGCCAAGCACGCGATGTCGGTGGCCCAGCGGCTGTACGAGAACGGCTACATCACCTACATGCGGACCGACTCGACCACGCTGTCGCAGACGGCCATCGACGCCGCCCGGCGGCAGGCCCGCGACCTGTACGGCGGCGACTACGTGCCGGACAAGCCGCGGGTCTACGCCAGCAAGGTCAAGAACGCCCAGGAGGCGCACGAGGCGATCCGGCCCGCCGGTGACCACTTCCGCACGCCCGAGCAGGTGGCCCGGGACGGCCTGTCCCGCGACGAGCAGCGCCTGTACGACCTGGTGTGGAAGCGCACGGTGGCGTCGCAGATGAAGGACGCGACCGGCGAGTCGGTCTCGGTCCGGGTGGCCGGCACCTCCTCGGCCGGCGAGCAGGCCGAGTTCGGCGCGTCCGGCAACGTGATCAAGTTCTACGGCTTCCTCAAGGCCTACGTGGAAGGGGCCGACGACCCCAACACCGACCGCGACGACCGCGAGCGGCGGCTGCCGCCGCTGGCCGAGGCCGACCCGCTGACCGCGCTCCGCCTCGAAGCGGCCGAGCACGCCACCCGGCCCCCGGCCCGCTTCACCGAAGCCTCGCTGGTCAAGGAGCTGGAAGACCGGGAGATCGGCCGCCCGTCGACCTACGCGTCGATCATCGGCACGATCCTCGACCGCGGCTACGTGTTCAAGAAGGGCACCGCGCTGGTGCCCTCCTACCTCGCGTTCGCGGTCATCACGCTGATGGAGAAGCACTTCGGCCAGCTGGTCGACTACGCGTTCACCGCCCGGATGGAAGGCGTGCTGGACGACATCGCCCACGGCGAGGCGGCCCGGGTGCCCTGGCTGCGCCAGTTCTACTTCGGTGACCAGCCGGGCAACGGTGACGGCACGGGCGACGACGCGAGCCCCGAGGCCGGCCTGAAGGCCTTGGTCAGCGACATCGACGACATCGACCCGCGCCAGGTCAGCTCGTTCCCGCTGGACGGCACCGACATCACCGTGCGGGTCGGCCGCTACGGGCCCTACCTGGAGCGCGACGGCCAGCGGGTCAACGTGCCCGAGGACATGGCGCCCGACGAACTGACCCCGGCCAAGGCCGAGGAGCTGTTCGCCCAGCCCAACGAGGACCGGACGCTCGGTACCGACCCCAGCACCGGCCTGACCGTGGTGGCCAAGTCCGGGCGGTTCGGTCCCTACGTGACCGAGGTGCTGCCCGAGGACGCGCCCGCGTCGGCCAAGCCGCGGACCGGGTCGCTGCTGAAGTCGATGGCGCTGGACACGGTGTCCCTGGACGACGCGCTCAAGCTGCTCAGCCTGCCGCGCACGATCGGCGAGCTGGACGACGAGCCGGTCACCGCGCAGAACGGCCGCTACGGGCCCTACGTCAAGAAGGGCACCGACAGCCGCTCGCTGGAGAACGAGGACCAGCTCTTCACGCTCACCCTGGCCGAGGCCAAGGACCTGTTCTCCCAGCCCAAGGCCCGCGGCCGGGCGCGCGGGGCGGCCGCCCCGCCGCTGCGGGAGATGGGCGACGACCCGCAGACCGGCAAGCCGATGGTGGTCAAGGACGGCCGGTTCGGCCCGTACGTGACCGACGGGGAGACCAACGCCTCGCTGCGCAAGGGCGACGACGTGGAGTCGCTGACCGTCCAGCGGGCGGCCGAGCTGCTGGCCGACCGCCGGGCCAGCGCCCCGTCCAAGCCCACCCGGCGGCCCGCGGCCCGCAAGCCCGCGGCCAAGAAGACCGCCACGGCCAAGAAGGCGCCGGCCAAGAAGCCCGTGCCCAAGGCCGCCGCCAAAAAGCCGAAGTAACCGGCTGAGGCCGATACGCTGTCGCCGTGAGCTTCCGCGTCCCGCCGAATCACGACGGCGCCGGACATCGGGGACGGCGGTCGGCCCCGCCCCACGACCCGTCCGGCGACCAGTCCGGCGTGCTCTCGATCAAGCCGTTCCGGCGGCTGTGGACGGCTCTTTCCCTGTCCAGCCTGGGTGACTGGCTGAGCATCATCGCGCTGACCGCCCTGGCCCCGTCGCTGACCTCCAAGGGCAGCGCGGCGGTGGCGGTCGGCGGCGTCTGGCTGGCCACCCTGCTGCCCGCGCTGCTGCTGGGGCCGCTGGCCGGGGCGATGGCGGACCGGCTGGACCGGCGGATGACGATGATCGTCGGTGACGTCATCCGCGGCCTGCTGTTCGTCTCGATCCCGCTGTTCCCCAACCTGACCTGGATCTACGCGGCCAAGTTCCTGGCCGGCTGCGCCACCTTGTTCTGGACCCCGGCCACCAACGCGTCGGTGCCGAACCTGGTGCCGCGGGACAAGCTCGAGCGGGCCAACCAGCTCAGCCTGCTGACCACCTACGGCACCGCCCCGGTCGCGGCCGGCCTGTTCAGCGTGCTCGCCCTGGCCAGCCACGCGCTCGGCAACGCCTCGCCCTTCTTCCGGACCAACAACGTCGACCTCGCGCTGTACATCAACGCGGCCACCTACTTCATCTCCGCGGTGACCGTCTACCTGCTGCGCGAGATCCCCAAGCGCAGCGCCAGCGACAAGATCTCCTCGCCGTCCACGCTCAAGTCGGTGTGGGACGGCTGGCGCTTCATCGGCGGCAACCCGATCGTCCGCGGCCTGGTCATCGGCATGGTGGGCGCGTTCATCGCGGCCGGGGTGGTCATCGGCCTGGGCTACACCTACATCACCCAGACCCTGCACGGCGGCAATGCGGGCTGGGGTCTGGTGTTCGCGGCCATCTTCGTCGGCATCGCGGCCGGCATGGTGCCGGGCACCCGGTTCCTCAAGGACTTCAGCCGCAAGCGGCTGTTCGGTGTGGCCATCGTCGGTGCCTCGATCCCGCTCGCCCTCATCGCGGTGATACCGAACCTGGTCATCGTCACGCTGCTGGTGGTGGTGATCGGGGCGATGGGCGGCGTCGCCTACGCGACCGGGTTCACGATCGTGGGGCTCGAGGTCGACGACGACACCCGGGGGCGGGTGTTCGCGTTCTTCGCCTCCGCCACCCAGGTCATCCTGTTCCTGGTCATCGCCGTGTCCCCGTTCCTGGCCAAGGCGTTCACCGAACTGATCCACAGCGCGACCGGCTCCAGCAACGTGAAGATCGGCAACGTGGTCTACGCCGCGGCCGGCCAGAACGTGGTGCTGCTGCTGGCCGCGCTGATCGCGGTGCTGCTCGGCATCAGCGCCTACCGGCAGATGGATGACCGCCGGGGTATGTCGCTGCGGGAGGACCTGGTGGCCGCGGTCAAGGGCGAGACGCCCGCCGAGGTGCCGGCCGCCGGCGACGGCCTGGACGCTGGCGACGAGCCCGTGCCCGCCCACACCGGCCTGTTCATCGCGCTGGAGGGCGGCGAGGGCGCGGGCAAGACCACCCAGGCCCGGATGCTGGCGATCTGGCTGCGCGAGCAGGGCTTCGACGTGATCACCACCCGCGAGCCGGGCGCCACCAAGGTCGGGATGCGGCTGCGGGCACTGCTGCTGGACACCGCCCACGCGGGCATGTCGCCGCGGGCCGAGGCGCTGATGTACGCGGCCGACCGCGCCCAGCACGTGGACGAGGTGATCAGCCCGGCCCTGGCTCGCGGCGCGGTCGTCATCACCGACCGCTACGTCGACTCCTCGCTCGCCTACCAGGGCGCCGCCCGCGGGCTGGCGGCCGAGGACGTCGGCTGGCTCAGCCAGTGGGCGACCGGCGGCCTGACCCCCGACCTGACCATCCTGCTCGACCTGCCCCCGGCCGACGGCCTGACCCGGCGGACCCGGTCGGCCGACCGCCTGGAGTCCGAGCCCTGGCAGTTCCACGAGCGGGTGCGGGCCGGGTTCCTCGACCTCGCCCGCCGCGACCCCGGCCGTTACCTGGTCCTCGACGCCACCCGGCCGCCCGAGGAGCTGACCGCCGAGATCAAGGAACGGCTGCCGGACCTGCTGCCCGACCCGGTGCCGGTGGTGTCCGAGGAGGACACCGGCTCGTTCCCGGCCATCACCGCCGAGATGCTGGCCGAGCCCGCCCCCGAGGGGGCGTCCCCCGAGGAGCCGCGCGGGCGGCCGGTCGGCTCGCACCGGCGGTCCTGATGCCCGACGTGTCCGACGGGGCGTTCGCGGACCTGGCCGGGCAGGACGAGGTCGTCACCCAGCTGCGCCGGGCGGCCGATGCCGCCGCCCGCCTGCTGGCCGGAGAGCCGCGGGCGGCGGGCGGCATGACCCACGCCTGGCTGTTCACCGGCCCGCCCGGCTCCGGGCGCTCGGTCGCCGCCCGCGCGTTCGCGGCCGCCCTGCTCTGCCCGGACGGGGGCTGCGGACACTGCCCCGCGTGCCGCCAGGTGCAGGCGGGCACCCACGCCGACTTGATGGTGGTCCGCCCCGACGGTCTCTCCTACGGCGTCAAGCAGACCCGCAACCTGGTCCTCAAGGCGGCCGGGGCCCCGTCCGGGGGCCGCTGGCGGGTGGTGCTGTTCGAGGACGCCGACCGGTGCACCGAGCAGGCCGCCAACGCCCTGCTCAAGGCGATCGAGGAGCCGGCCCCGCGGACGGTCTGGCTGCTGTGCGCGCCATCGGCCGAGGACCTGGTCACCACCATCCGCTCCCGCTGCCGGGTGGTCACCCTGCGGGTGCCGTCGTCGGCCGCCGTGGCCGAGGTGCTGACCAGCCGGGACGGGATCGACCCGGCGGCCGCGCTGGCCGCCGCCCGGGCCGCCCAGGGTCACGTCGGCCGGGCCAAGCGGCTGGCCACTGACCCCGAGGCCCGCCACCGCCGCGAGCAGGTGCTGGCGGTGCCCATGCGGGCCCGGTCGCTCGGCCCCGCCCTGGCGGCCGCGGCCGCCCTCGTCAAGACGGCCGAGGACGAGGCCAAGGCGGTCACCGAGGAGCTCGACGAACCGGAACGGGACGCCCTGCGCCAGGCGTTCGGCGAGGGGTCGACCGGCAAGGGCGTGGCCAAGGCGGTCCGCGGCGCGGCCGGCGCCCTCAAGGACCTGGAGGACCGGCAGAAGTCGCGGGCCACCCGGCTCAAGCGCGACAGCCTCGACCGGGCCCTGCTCGACCTGGCCAGCTTCTACCGGGACGTGCTGATGATCCAGGCCCGGGCCGGGGTCGAGCTGGCCAACGCCGACCACGAGGCCGACCTGCACGAGCTGGCCTCGGCCGCCAGCCCGGAGGCGACCCTGCACCGGATCGAGGCCATCATGCGCTGCCGGGAACGGCTGGCGGCCAGCGTGGCGCCGCTGCTGGCGGTCGAGGAGATGACGATCTCCCTGCTGGCCGGTTAGCGACTGGCCGCCGGGCCCGCGTGCGGCTTAGATAGAGGGGATGCCATCTTACGAAGCGAGGCCGCCGATCGGGCTGCCGGGCACTGCCGCCCGCCGGGCCACGATCGACGACGTCGCCCGGGCGGCCGGGGTGTCGCGGCAGACCGTGTCCAACGTCGTCCGCGGTCGCGGCCGGCTGGCCAGCGCCACCCGGGACCGGGTGGTGGCCGCGATCGACGCGCTCAGCTACCGGCCGCACACCGGGGCCGCCAGCCTGCGCTCGGGCCGCACCTACCGGATCGCCTACCCGATCCCGGACGACGAGTTCCTGCCCGACAACGTCATCATGCTGGAGTTCCTCCAGTTCATGGTGGCCGCCGCCCGCGCCCGGGAGCAGCAGGTGCTGGTCACCACCAGCTCCACCAGCGACCTGGCGTCGATCCACGAGCTGGCCTGGACCCGGTCGGTGGACGGGTTCGTGCTCGCCTCGGTGGCCGCCAACGATCCGCGGATCGCCTACCTGGCCGCCCGCCAGGTGCCGTTCGCCTGCTTCGGCCGGGTGGCGCCGTCGCTGCCGCAGAACTGGGTCGACATCGACAACCGGGCGGCCCTGCGGACGATGACCAGGCACGTGCTGGCGAGCGGGCACACCAGCGTCAGCTACCTCGGTTACGACCCGCAGGGCCCGTGGGACGAGCTGCGCGAGGCCGGCTACCGGGACGCGGTCAGCGCGGCCGGCCTGCCGGCCCGGGTGACCCGCACCGGGCTGGCCACCGCCACCGTCAGCACCGTCGTCACCGAGCTGCTGACCGGCCCCGACCGCCCCACCGCGGTGGTGACCGGCAGCGACGTGCTGGCCGCGGCCTGCTACTCGGCCGCCAGCCGGGCCGGGCTGCGGATCGGGCCGGACCTGGCCGTCACCGGGTTCGACGGCAGCGTGATCTCCCGCATGCTGTCCCCGGCCCTGGCCACGATGGCGATGCCGCTCCGGGCCCTCGCCAACCGGCTCATCGATCTGGTCATCGCCCAGGTCAACGGCACCGCGGCCGGCTGTGGCGAGCTACTGGAGACGATCCTCATCCCCGGCGGGAGCGTCCAGCCGCCGTCCGGTCCGGCCGCGTAGCACCAGGTCGACAGCGGCGGCGATCAGGTCGTCGCTGGGCAGCTGCCCGTGCACGACGGCGGAATTGATCACCATCCCGGTCAGCATCAGCACCGCGGCGTCGAGTTCGTCGCCCTGGAACACCTGCGCCAGCAGCGCCCGGTTGACCCGCTCCCCGTCGGTGACCAGCGCATCGCGGACATCGGCGAGCTCCGGGGTGAACGCGGTGACGGCGGCCAGGACCGCCAGGGCCCGGTCCAGCCCGTGCCGCTGCATCTCGGTCCGGAACATGGTCAGCTCGGCGATCAGGTCGGCCCGCAGGTCGCCGCCGGGCTGGCTGTGCTCGCCCGCCCCCCGCCAGGTGAACGCGTCCCGCAGCAGGGCGGTCCGGTTGGGCCAGTGGTTGTACAGCGTGGCCCGGGAGTAACCAGCCACTTCGGCCAGGTGCGGATGGGTCAGCCCGTCCAGCCCCTGGCTGGTCAGCACCTCCAGGGTGGTCCGCAAGATGTCCTGCCGGGTCCGGGTCACCCGGGCGTCGACCGCTGGCCCGGTGCCCTTGTCCGGGCCCGCGGCGGTCTCTCGCGGCGGTGACATGCAGCCCCTGCCTCTCTGCTGGACAGGTAGTCCAGTACGATACCTAACGTTGACTATTAGACAGGTTGTCTAAGAGTGAACGGAACTTCCAGTAAGGCCAGCAGCCGCCGGTCTTGCCCAACGTACAACCGCACGCGGAATGAGGGACGCATCTCGATGTCAGCTCTGCTGCTTGGCTCGATCAGCACCGTCGCCGACACCTCCGAACTGCAACGGCAGGCGTTCAACGAGGCCTTCGCCGCCCACGGGCTCGACTGGCGCTGGGACCGGGACGACTACCGGGCCATGCTCGCCAAGAACGGCGGCCAGGACCGCATCGCCGAGTACGCGCGGTCCCGCGGCCAGGAGGTCGACGCCGCCGCCGTCCACCAGACCAAGTCCGAGATCTTCCGCAAGCGGCTGGCCACGGCCGGCCTGGCGCCGCGCCCGGGGGTGGCCGACACCATCAAGGCGGCCCAGGACCACGGCTGGAAGGTCGGCCTGGTCACCACCACGGCCGCCGAGAACGTGGCCGCGCTCCTCGCCCGGCTCCACCCGCAGGTCAGCGACCAGGACTTCGACGTCATCGTGGACGCGGCCCGGGTCGAGTCGCCCAAGCCGGACCCGGCCGCCTACGTGTTCGCGCTGCAGGCGCTGACCGAGGCCCCCGGGGACTGCGTCGCCGTGGAGGACAACGTGGGCGGGGTCGAGGCGGCGGTGGCGGCCGGGGTGCCGTGCGTGGCGTTCCCCAACGAGAACACCGGCCAGGGTGACTTCCCGGCCGCCGCCGAGCAGGTCGGCCGGCTCGACTTCGCCGCCCTGCAGGCCCTCACCACCGGCTCCGCCGCCAGTGGCGCCGCCCGCCGCCAGGAGGCTTGATGACGGGCTACGCCGAGCCGACGCTCACCGCCAGCGACACCGCCTTCCACGTCGAGGCCCACGAGAAGATCGACTACACCCTGAGCTACGTGACCGGGGCGTTCACGGTCGGTAACGCCGCCCTGGCCGAGGCCTACCAGCCGTTCGGGCGCTGCCTGATGGTGGTCGACCAGACCGTCTACTCGCTCTATGGCGACCAGATGACCGCCTACTTCGACCACTACGGCATCGACCTCACCGTGTTCCGGCTCACGATCCGGGAGACCGCCAAGGCCTGGCGCACGGTCGAGCAGATCGTCGACGCGTTCGGCCGGTTCGGGCTCGTCCGTACCGAACCGGTCCTGGTCGTCGGGGGCGGCCTGACCACCGACGTGGCCGGCTTCGCGTGCGCGGTGTTCCGCCGGTCAACCAACTACATCCGGGTCCCGACCACGCTGATCGGGCTGGTCGACGCCAGCGTCGCGATCAAGGTGGCCGTCAACCACGGCCGGGCCAAGAACCGGCTCGGTGCGTTCCACGCCTCCCAGCAGGTCATGCTGGACTTCTCGTTCCTCGAGACCCTCCCGGCCCGTGAGGTCCGCAACGGCATGGCCGAGCTGATCAAGATCTCCACGGTGGCCAACAGCGACGTGTTCGAGCTGCTGGAAAAGTACGGCGCCGACCTGCTGGCCACCCGCTTCGGCCACCTCGACGGGACCCCCGAGCTGCGCGACATCGCCCACCGGGTCACCTACGACGCGATCGCCACCATGCTCCGCCTCGAGGTCCCCAACCTGCACGAGCTGGATCTGGACCGGGTGATCGCCTTCGGCCACACCTGGAGCCCGATGCTGGAGCTGATGCCCGAGACCCCGTTCTTCCACGGCCAGGCGATCAGCATCGACATGGCGCTGTCGACCACCATCGCCGAGCAGCGGGGCTACATCTCGGTCAGCGACCGGGACCGCATCTTCTGGCTCATGAGCCGGCTGGGACTGGCCCTCAACAGCCCGTACCTGACCCCCGAGTTGGTGCACAAGGCGACCGAGTCGATCGTCCAGACCCGCGACGGCCTGCTCCGGGCGGCCGTGCCGCGGCCGATCGGGACCTGCTACTTCATCAACGACCTGTCGGCCGGCGAGCTGGACCGGGCGCTGGCCGCGCACCGGCAGGTGTGCCGTGGCTATCCGCGCGGGGGGAACGGCGAGGAGATGTTCACCGCATGACCGCCACCGTTTCCGCGCCCGGCCGGCCCCGGCCGGTCACCCCGCTGACCATCCTGGCCGACCGGCTCGATCGGCTGGCCCGGCAGGCCGCGGCGGCCGGTCAGGCCGACCCGGAGCTGGCGGCCGAGCTGCGGGCGGCCAGCCAGCTGGCCGGTGGCCTGGACCCCTACCTCAGCCAGTGGACGACCCCGGAGTCGCCCGCCCTGCGGCGGCTGGCCGAGCGGACCGAGGCCGAGGACTGGCGGCGCCGCGGCGGCGACGGCACCGCCGCCCCGCTGGAGCAGGAGATGCTGTCCGGCCACGTCGAAGGCCAGACGCTGAAGATGCTGGTGCACGCGACCCGGGCCCAGCAGGTGCTGGAGATCGGCATGTTCACCGGCTACTCGGCGCTGGCCATGGCCGAGGCGCTGCCGGACGGCGCTCAGCTGATCGCCTGCGAGATCGACGCCGAGGTGGCGGCGTTCGCCCAGCGCTGCTGGGCCGGCTCGCCCGACGCGAGCAAGATCGAGGTCCGGGTCGGGCCGGCCCTGGCCACGCTGGCCGAGCTGGACGCGGCCGGAGAACAGTTCGAGCTGGTGTTCATCGACGCCGACAAGGCCAGCTACGCCGCCTACCTGAACGCGCTGCTGGACCACGAGCTGCTGGCCCCGCCCGGACTCATCTGCGTGGACAACACGCTGATGCAGGGCCAGCCCTGGCTGCCGGGCGAGCCGACGGCCAACGGGGCGGCGATCGCCGCGTTCAACCAGACTGTCGCGGCCGACCCCCGGGTCGAGCAGGTGCTGATCCCGCTGCGCGACGGCCTGACCCTGATCCGGCGCCGGGAGGCCTGATGCGGATCCGCTTCCTGAAGCCGGTCGGGGTGACCGTCACCGGCCTGTCGGTGCCCGACGCCAGCGACGGCGACATCGACGACCTGCGCCACCTGCTGGCCGACCACGGGGTGCTGGTCATCCCCGGCCAGGACGTCAGCGACGACGCCTTCGTCGCCTTCCTGCGGCGGTTCGGCGCCCTGACCTTCACCAAGGGGGAGACCCCGGTCACGGGCCACCCGGACCTCAACGTGATCAGCAACGTCGGGCGCCAGACGCCGCCGCGCAGCGTGTTCCACGTGGACACCAGCTACGTGCGCCGGCCTCCGGCCTATACGGCGTTGCGGGCGGTCACCGTCCCGGCCGCCGGCGGCGAGACCGTGTTCACCAACCAGTACCTGGCCTACGAGACGCTGCCGCCGCCGGTCCGTGACCGGCTGGCCGGGCGGACCATCCGGCACCAGGTCACCGGCCTGAACCTGGACAGCGGGGATGAGGCCGCGGCCGAGCATCCGGTGTTCCGCCCGCACCCGGTCTCCGGCCGCACCGCGCTGTACATCTCCACCCCGGAACGGTGCGTGTCGATCAGCGGCCTGGCCGACGCCGAGGCCAGGGCGACCATCGAGTTCCTGTACGAGCACTCGACCATGGCCCCCAACACCTACCGGCACGCCTGGTCCCCGGGCGACGTCGTGATGTGGGACAACGGGTGTGTCCTGCACCGGGCCGACCACGCCGGGGTGGTCGGCGACCGGGTCATGCACCGGGGGATGGTGTCCGGCTACGCGGGCGTGGCCCCGTGAGCCGCCCGCGGGCCGGGCGGTCGCGCCCGCTGGCGGGGCTGCGGACCGCCGGCGTCCTGCTGCTCCTGCTGATCGCGCTGCCGTTCAACCTCGTGCTGACCGGGATCGCCCTGGTCAGATCGCCTTTTATGAAAAGGGTGCGACCAGCCGGCGTTGAACCGAAGACCATCCTGGTCAGCGGCGGGAAGATGACCAAGGCGCTGCAGCTGGCCCGGTCATTCCATGCCGCCGGGCACCGGGTGGTGCTGGCCGAGCAGGGCAAGTACCGGCTGACCGGCCACCGGTTCTCCCGGGCGGTGGACCGGTTCTACGTCCTGCCGCGGCCGGAATCCGCGGACTACGCGGGCGCGCTCGAGGCCATCGTGCGGGCCGAAGCGGTCGACGTGTACGTGCCGGTCTGCAGCCCGGCCGCCAGCTTCTACGACGCGCTGGCCAAGCCGCGCCTGTCGCGCTGGTGCGAGGTGCTGCACGAAGACGCGGAGCTGGTGCGCCGCCTGGACGACAAGTACGAGTTCTCGGTGCTGGCCGCCTCGCTCGGGCTGACCGTGCCCGACGCCCACCGGATCAGCGCGCCGGACCAGGTCGAGGAGTTCGACTTCGCCGCGGCCAAGGGCCCCTACATCCTCAAGAGCATCCCCTACGATCCGCTGCACCGGCTGGACCTGACCCCATTGCCGCGCCCGTCGGCCGCGGCGACGGCTGCCTTCGCCCGGTCCAAGCCGATCTCGGCGATCAGCCCCTGGATCATGCAGGGACTGATCCGCGGGCAGGAGTACTGCACCCACAGCACGGTGCGGGACGGGAAGATCAAGGTCTGGTGCTGCTGCGAATCCTCGGCCTTCCAGGTCAATTACGAGATGGCCGACAAGCCCGAGATCGAGGCCTGGGTGCGCGGGTTCGTCGAGCCGCTCAAGCTGACCGGCCAGGTCAGCTTCGACTTCATCGAGGCTGCCGACGGGCAGGTGTACGCGATCGAGTGCAACCCGCGCACCCACTCGGCCATCACGATGTTCTACGACCATCCCGCCCTGGCCGCCGCCTACCTCGACGACGACGGGCCCACGATCACCCCGGCGGCCGGCAGCAAGCCGACGTACTGGCTCTACCACGAGGCGTGGCGGCTGATCACCGGGCCGGACCGGCGGGCCCGGCTCCGGGTCATCCGCCGCGGTAAGGACGCGATCTTCGCCTGGGACGACCCGCTGCCGTTCCTGATGGTCCACCACCTGCAGATCCCCTGGCTGCTGGCCGGGCACCTGGTCCGGCTCAAGGACTGGATCCGCATCGACTTCAACATCGGCAAGCTGGTCGAGCCGGCCGGGGACTGACCGTGACCCTGCGTGTGCTGCACCTGGCCGGTTCCCCGGTCAGCGAGTTCCTGGCCGACCTGTCCCGGCTGTACGCACGGGACTGCCTGGAGTCGGTGGCGGACCCCGGGCGTTACGAGTTCCACATCGCCTACCTCAGCCCCGGCGGGCAGTGGCGGTTCCCGGTCGATCTGAGCCGGGCGGCCATCGCCGCGGCCCCGGCCTGCGGGCTGGGCGACGCGGTGCGCGGTCTGACCCGGCTGCGGCCCGACGTGGTGGTGCCGCAGCTGTTCTGCCGGCCGGGGATGACCAGTTACCGGGCGCTGCTGGAGGTGCTCGGCCTGCCCTACATCGGCAGCCCGCCCGACGTGATGGCCCTCGGCCTGCACAAGGCCCGGGCCCGGGCGGTGGTGGCGGCCGCCGGCGTCCGCGTCCCGGCCGGCGAGGTGCTGGCCTGCGGCGACGAGCCGTCGCTGATCCCGCCGGTGGTGGTCAAGCCCGAGGACGGCGACAATTCGCTGGGCACCACGCTGGTACGGGCCTCGTCCGATTACCCCGGCGCGCTGGACGCGGCCTTCGCCCACTCGGACCGCGTGCTGGCCGAGTCCTACGTCGAACTGGGCCGCGAGGTCCGGTGCGGCGTCGTCGTCCGCGACGGCGAACTGGTCGGCCTGCCGCTGGAGGAGTACCGCGTCGACCCGGTGACCAAGCCGATCCGCGACCACGCCGACAAGATCGCCCGGGACGCGGACGGTGAGCTGAAGCTCATGGCCAAGGACGCCGCCCACGCCTGGATCGTGGATCCGGCCGACCCGGTCACCGCCCGGGTGTGGGAGGCAGCCCGTCGGTGTCACACTGCGCTCGGCTGCCGCCACTACAGCCTGTTCGACTTCCGCATCGACCCGGACGGGCAGCCGTGGTTCCTGGAGGCCGGGCTGTACTGCTCATTTGCCACCCAGAGCGTAGTTTCGACGATGGCGGCGGCGGCCGGGCTGCCGTTGGCTGAGCTGTTCGCGACCGCGATCCGGGAGACGCTCCGGCACTAGATCCACGCCCACCTCTTCATCCCCTTTCATCCCGTCAGCAACAGAAGCACCCTGCGGCGCAGGCGGCAGAAACCGGCGCCCCGGGGCAGCGACGCGGGCGGTTTGCGCCGTACTCTGACCTGATGGGCATGATGATGGCGGTCGCGTTCGAACGGCACGGGCGTTTGTACTACCTGGATCCCGGCTCGCACACCCCGTCGATCGGCGACAAGGTGCTCGTGCCTACCGACTCCGGTCCCGAGGTGGCCGAGTGCATGTGGGCGCCCCAGTGGATCTCCGATGACATCGGCGGGCTGCCGGTCTGCGCGGGCCTGGCCACCGACGAGGACCTGGAGCGGGACGAGGTCAACCGCCGCCGCCGGGCCGAGTGCCGGATCGCCGCCAAGCGGTTCATCCGCACCCACAAGCTGCCGATGAAGGTCACCGCGGTCGACTACGTGGCCGCCACCAACGCCTTCACGATCTACTTCAGCGCCCCCAGCCGGGTCGACTTCCGCGCCCTGGTCCGCGACCTGGCCGGCCAGCTGCGGGCCCGGGTCGAGCTCCGCCAGATCGGCCCTCGCGACGAGGCCCGGCTCCAGGGCGGCATCGGCCCGTGCGGCCGCGACCTGTGCTGCGCCACCTTCCTCAAGGACTTCGAGCCGGTCTCGGTGCGGATGGCCAAGGAACAGGACCTGCCCGTCAACCCCATGCGCATCGCCGGCGCCTGTGGCCGCCTGATGTGCTGCCTGAAGTACGAGCACCCGCTCTACCAGGACTTCCGCAAGAACGCGCCCCGCATCGGCGAGTCGGTCGAGACCCCTGAGGGCCCGGGCACGGTCACCGGCCACAACGTCCCCGGCGACAAGGTCGTGGTCAAGCTCTACGCCGACGGCTCGGCTCACGCCTGCCCGCGAGCCAGCGTGTGCGGCTCCCGCCAGGCCTACGAGGCCACCCACGGCGCGGGGAAGAGCGAGCAGAACTAGCCGGCGGAGGTCCGTTCCGTCTCTACCGAGGCTGCTTCACCGTTCTGGTGGTTCTCCTCAACGCCCGCCCCAGTCATCTCGGTATCCAGTATTCCACGAGGCCGCCACCCTGAGATACGACTGGCGATCACCGCGCCGCCCAGCACCCCCGCCAGCGGGAGCAGGACCAGGACCGGAAGCTGGTACCGCCAGGAGTACTCGAACACGTCGGAACCCAGCACGACCCCGAGCGCGGTCACCGTCACCAGCAGCGTGCCCGCCGCCAGCGACTGAAAGTCGCCCCCGGGGCCCTGGGGCCGGGCGTGAGCGGCGTCCTTCCGGCGCCGGGCGAACCCGAACAGCGAGCCCGCGAACCCGCCCGCGGTCAGCACCGCCAGCAGCGGCCCCGGCGTGTAGCCGCCGTCCAGCTGGTAGGCCCGCAGGAACGTGGCCAGCGGCTTGATGGTGGTGGGAGCGCCGCCGCCGTAGTGCTGGGCCTGCTCGTCCACGAACTGGAGCGTGACCCCGGGCGGGTAGACCGGGTACGTGGTCTGGAACTGCCAGCGCGAGATCTCGGTGACCGGGTCGACCCCGTCCCGGGTCAGCGCGAACAGCCGGACCGCGTCCCGCAGGACCGACGCCGGTATGGCCAGTGGCTGCTGCTTCACGACCTGGGCGATGAAGTTGTTGTAGCCCTGCTGGCGGGTCTGGCCCGCGGGCGGCTTGTAGGTCTCGTAGGGCCCGCTGGCGAAGTTGACGATCCGGTCGATGCCCAGCGCGACGAACTGCGGGCTCGGGCACAGCGACTTCTCGTAGGCCGGCAGCTTCAGCGTCGAGCAGTTGGCCGCCACCGCCGCCCGCCCGTAGAGCACGTTGGGGCCGTGACCGGCGAGCGTGAACCCGTTCCCGGTCGCCTGGGAAACCGACATGTAAACGAGCATCGGCACCGCGCAGCTGACCGCGCCGGCCACCAGGTACCGGAGTCGCCGCCAGCCGCCCCGGGCGATCAGCACCGCGAACAGGGCGACCGGGATGAACAGCAACTCGCCGATCTGGCGGACGTCGGCCGCCATGCCCAGCACCAATGCGCCGACGATCAGCCGCTTGAGGCTGGGCCGCGGCCGCCACAGCAGGATCATCAGGCCGCCGAGGATGAACGCCTCGAACACGACGTCCGGCATCAGCGTCTGCTCCATCTGGAGCTGGTAGGCGTCCAGCAGGATCGGGGCCGCCGCCAGCGCCCCGGCCCAGCGCGGCGCCCCCCGCCGGACCAATACAGCGTAAATGCCCAAGCCCATGGCCAGCCCGAGCACATGCTGGAGGGCGGGGACGACGGCCAGGTTGGTCAGGTGCAGGACCGGGGCGATCAGGAACCGGTAGCCCTCCGGGTCGATCCCGCCCGACCCGGTCAGGTACTTGTAGGAGTCGATGTAGAACAGCACCGGCCGGTACGCGATCTGGGTGACCACCCGCAGCCCGAGCCCGGCCACCAGCAGGATCACCAGCATCCAGTGCCGCCGCGCCAGGTTCGCCGCCGACCGCGTGATCCGCGCCCGGCGTCCCGCCGGGACCGCCACGGGCGCGGCGCAGGGCACGCTGGGCTCAGTGATCATCGGAAACAATTGTTAAAAGCCGGACTGATACGGCCATGTGGACAAGCTGAGCGTCAGCCGAGAATCGCAGCAGTTCAGCGTGACCCCGGTCACGGCCCCGGCGCGCCGGCGCCCACGCAACCGGCTGAGTCGCCCGCGCTGCACGGGGCCGCCCGACCCGGTAAACTTCTCCCGTCGTCGGCTCCGGCGGCAGGCCGCCTTAGCTCAGTCGGTTAGAGCGACGCACTCGTAATGCGTAGGTCATCGGTTCGATTCCGATAGGCGGCTCTCAGCTCAGAGGCCTCTTCCGATCTTGGAAGGGGCTCTTTTGCTAACGCCCTTGCTAACAACGGCTCGCCGTGACACTCGGGTTGACACCCCAGAACGGCAGTCACGCGGCCTTGACGGCTTCGGCGAAGATGTCCGCGGCGGCGGTCTCGGCGGTGCGGATGACGTGGGCGTAGACCCGGAGGGTGATGGCTGGGTCCGCGTGGCCGAGCCTCGCCGCGACCACGTGGACCGGGACGCCGGACAGCAACAGGGTCGTGGCGTGGATGTGCCGCAGGTCGTGCAGCCGGGCGTGCGGCAGCGGGTGTTTCGGCCGAGGACCTTCGTCCGGCTGATTGTGGGCGGCGATGAGCTTGGTCATCAGCGAGGTCACGGTGTCGGGGTAGATGGGTTCGCCCCAGCCGGTCGTGAACACGTAGCCGTCTTTGACGCCGCGCCAGGAGTCGCCTGCGTGCAACTGGTCGGCGGCCTGGTCGACTCGGTGCTGCCGCAGCACGGCGGCGGTCTCTTCGTCGATGGCGACCACCCGGGCCCGGCCACTCTTGGTCGTCCCATTGACTCCTTCGCCACCGATCACGGCGGTGGAGCCGGTGATGGTGACCTTTTTGCCGTCGAGGTCGACGTCGGTCCAGCGGAGGTTGAGCAGTTCGCCGCGTCGGGCTCCGGTGTAGGCGGCGACGTGGAAGAACGCGAACAGCCGGTGTTGCCGGGCCGTGGCCAGGAACGCCCGGAGCTGGGCGACGGTCCAGACCGTGCCCGCCTCGGGAGCCTGGGCGCGGGGCCGCTTGGCCCGCTCGACCGGGTTGCTGGTGATGATCTCGTCCACGATCACCGCGTCCCGGAATGCCTTGCGGAGTACGGCGTGCAGGTGGGTCACGGTGGCTACGGCCAGCGGCTGACCGTCGCGGCCACCACCGGTCAGCAGGTCGCGGTAGAGCTTAGTGATCGTGGACGGCCGGACGGCCTGGACCTGCAGGTGGCCGATGCGCGGCGTGACGTACAGCCGCAGGCAGGCCCGGTAGTCCTGCAGGGTCCGCGGCTTGATCTCCATCGCGTGCGAGTCGATCCAGTCATCGAGGTAGGTGGTGACGGTGATCCGGTTGCGGTCGACGTACTCGCCGCGCCGGGCCTTGACCCGGCTCTCATCGCGGGCGGCCTTGGCCGCTTCCTCGGTGGCGAAGCCGCCCACCCAGCGTGGCTTGCTGACGCCCGTGGCCGGGTCCTTGACGCGGATCACATACGACCAGGTGCTTCCGCGCTTCATGACGCCCTGTCGAAGCCTCGGTGTGTCCTTGGTCGTGGCCTTGCGGCGGCCGGGTTGCTTGGTGTCGGTCATCAGGCGGCGGTTCTTTCGGCGAGGAGCCTGGAGACGTACTCCTCCCAGGCGGTGAGCGGGATTCGGCGTGAGCCGTCGATACGGATGGAGGCGACGTCGCCGCTGGCCAGCAGCTCGTAGAGCTTGCTGCGGGAGATGGCCAGCGCCTCGGCGGCCTCGGGGACGGTCAGCACGAGCCTGGGCACGGTGCACCTCCCGGGGGCGAAGCTGACGAGGAGACGGAGGCTGCAGCGAGCAGGGCCGCGACGGACGGCAGGTCGCCGCGACCGGAGTAGTGCCAGTCCGCCAGGACGAGCGTGGTGTCGTTGGCAGTAGGGAGGAGACCGGCCGCGATGGCCCGTTCGCGCTGGTAGGCGGTGCGGTCGGCGCGCAGCGAACCGAGGGTGATCGAGTAGGCGCGGCTCTTGGTGGAGAAGTGGCTGCGGAAACCAAGCATGTGCGCCCAGGCGGACAGGCGTAGCTCGGTGAACTGGGGGAGCCTGCCGAGCCGCAGGCATGCGGCGATGTGGCGGCGGGCGTGGTCCCGGACCGGCAGCTCGTCCATGCGGTCGGCGGGTGTAACGCGGCGGTCGAGGGTACCGGTGCACTCGGCGGCCTTGGTGGCGTACTTGGCAACGTAACCAGCGACCTTGGTGTCGCTCAGTTCCCCGGTCGGCGTGACCGGACGGGTGTCGAGCTGGCTGCCCCAGGTGAGCGACCGGGAGGGGACACGGGGCGCAGTGGGAGTCTGCACGCGGACAGCGCGGGCAGCCTGGCCGATGGCGTCGGTCAGCAGGCCGATTGTGACCCAGGCTAGCGGCGTGCTCGCTGGTCCGGCGGGGCCGTCGAGCCGGACAATGGCGTGGAAGTGGACGACGCCGCGCCGCTGATACTCGGCCACCTTGGCGTAGGACAGCCGGACCCGGGCGGCGAACGCCTTGCTGGTCAGACCGGCCTGGCGGGCCAGCGTGCGGCGGAGCGTGATGGTGAACCGGCGCCACAGCTCGGGGGCGTAGGCGTTGAACAGGACAGAGCCGGTGTAGTCGTAGCACTCAGGGCACAGCGGTTCCCCGAGCCGGTCGTCGTCGCGGACGTGTTGTTCGTTGCAGGACAGGCGTACACCGTGCCGGCAGGTGCGGCCATTTCGGCGCGGACGGCAGGCCAGTACCCGGTCGCCCCGGATGCGCCGGGCGTGGACGGCCCCGAACGACGGCGCGGTGAGGGTGACGAATACGCATGGGTGCTGAGCGACCTCGGCGGGGACGCCCTTCCCGCCGGTTAGCCCGGCCCGGATGAGCTGGTAGGTGTCGGCCCGGTAGACCTCGGCGCAAGGCGCGCAGCGGGAGGCACGGCGCGTCTTGCAGGCGACCGGCAGGAGCCCGCCAGGCTCGCGCACGGTCGTGTAGCGGTGGATCAGCTCGCCGGTGGACCCGTCGACGTGATCGACGCGGCCACGCAGCAGCACTGGTTGCAGGCAGCCACCGGCGTGCCGGATCGTGCCTGCCGGAGTGGGGACGGTGGGCAAAGGTGGTACTCCTCTCGTCGTGCCCTTGCGGGCGATGGGACGAGCGGAGGCAGATCGCAGCCAGATTGGGTTGGTCGGGACGCGTGGATCAGCGGTGCTGTGCCGCACGGGAGCCTGGCTCGGATTGCCTGCCGCTCAGGGCTTCATGGTTGGCTGGTGCACCGTGGCCCGGGGCGTCCGGTGGCTTACCGGCCCGGCATCTGCACGGTCATCCCTCGATGAGGGGAGGCTTGATGGCCTCGATGTATGACACGTACCCAAAGTACGTGGCCAATAAAAGCGATATTAGCTCAATTATCCATTGCCGAGGCGTTCCGCCAGCCCGCGTAGCTCTCGGCCGGGTGGGTCCTGCATTGTGAGCAGGTCAGAGACAAGCTGCCGGGTCAGGTTGTGCCCTCGTATCAGTTCGGGCGCGATGCCTTCGGCTTGGACCAGTGTGGCGACCGCTTCGCCGACCTGTCGCCGCTGAGTGTGAGCGCGCGCCACGTCGAGCAGGGTCCGGCCCTGCCGTTCGGCGGATAGCCGGGTCATGTTCACGTTGGCGGCGGCGCGTAGCGCCCGGCCCGCGTCGCCCAGGTCGACCGCGACCGAGATCTCGTACAGGCGCACGTTGGTCGGCCCGAATTCCGTATTGAACTCGTTGCGGTGGTCCCCGAGCCGGTCAGCGACCTGCCGCGCTTGGTCAAGTTCGCTGTAGGCGGTGTCAGCGTTATTGACCCGGGCCGCGATGACGGCCCGCTGCAAGGTGAGGCCACCCAGAAGGGACATGGCCTGAGAGTCGCCCTCATCAGCTCTGCGTCGCAGCGCGGCGGCTGCGGTGCGGGCGGTTTCCTCGGCCTGGTCGTAGTGGTGGGCGGCGATGAACACGAACACCAGCCGGAACGCGCCCGCGGCGACGAGCATTGGATTGTCGGCGCGTTCAGCGGCAGCCATGGCTCGGTCGGCGGCGATCCAGGCTGCGTCGGTTTCACCGATCTTGGATAGGGCCGCCGAGCACGCTTGATACGTGGTGGCCAGCAGCTCGAAGGCGTCGGCTCGCTGGTCGTCCGGTACGGTCCGGGCGGCAGTCTCCAGATCAGGCACCAGGCCGCCCAGCAGCTCCGTCAATTCGGCGTAGCGCCCGCCGTGCGTCAGCTCCCACGCCTTGCGGGTCCTGGTGCGGAGCGTACTCACGGCAGGCGCTCGCGGGCCGTCGAGCATGGCCTGCAGAGCGTGGGCGCCGGACAGCACCAGCCGCAGGCCGCTCGCGCCCGGAGCTTCCTCGGTCACTGCGGCGACGACTGGTGCCTCGGCGGCCAGTTCGGCGAGTGGGATGTCGAGTGCGGTGGCCACAGTCTCCAGCACCGACATGCGGTCAACCTTGCGGACGCCCCGCTCGACCTGCGACACCCAGGCCACTGACCGGTCGATCATCCGGGCCAGTTCCGGCTGGGACAGCCCTCGCCGTCGTCGTTCGGCGGCGATCCGTCGTCCCAGCGCTTTCTGGTAGTCCGGGCTCGTCACCCGTTGGTGCCCTTACCGGTCTGCAGGGTCAGCCAGTCGACCTCGGTGCTCGCGAGGTACTGATCCCGCTGGTCCAGGTAGCGGCGGGTGGCCGGGGATGCCTCATGGGCTTCGAAAGCGGCCCGGTCCCGGTACAGCTCGTAGAAGATCCGCTGCAACGGCTGCCCCTCGACCGTGTGCGTGGCATAGACGAGTGTTCCCGGCTCGTTGGCCTGGATGGCCTCCACGGTCTCGGCCACCAGCCGGTCGTAGGCTTCGGCGCTGGCCTGGTCCTTGCAGGTGAAGCGCACGCACAGACCGAACATCAGTCTCCTCCAAGTGATCTCACGCCATGCTCGCACCAAATATCCGTGGCCAATACATCGAGTAACACGTACTTATAGTACGTCTAAGAAATTAAGAGTACGCTCGTGTCCGGCAAAGACCGTGACCACGCGCTCAGCGAGGATCCATGCACACGTCAGCAGCCCGAGCACTCGCCCTCCGCACCGATGGCGTCACCTACCCCGGCAGCGTCGAGCACGCCAGCACGGTCCGAGCCGACCTGCGCGCCTTACTGCGCGACTGCCCCGTTGCCGATGACGTGATCCTCTGCGCCTCCGAGTTGGCCGCCAACGCCGCCCGGCACAGCGACTCGCGTTTCTCTGGCGGTACCTTCATCGTCCGAGTAACGGTCAGCCCCGGCCACCGCGCCATCCGCGTCGAAGTCGAAGACCAGGGTGGTCCCTGGATAGGTGCCCCAGATGAGTCGACCGGTCACCACGGCCTGGACATCCTCCGCACCCTCGCCAAAGAGTGGGGCATCGACGGTGACCACGCGGCCCGCACCGTCTGGGCCCGCTTCGATTGGTCCGAGTAGCCGCTGCTGACGCAGCCAACGGCCAGGATGTCGTAGCTGTGAGGATTTTCTTCACGAACATCAAGGGCGCACCTGCGGCGCGCCGGGCCTGACGGCCTGGACGTGGAGCACGAGAGGCGGGCGCGCTGATCGCGGGGGAGATGAGCGGCCAGAGTGGCCCGCCGTGGGTGGCCGGGGTCAAGGCGGGCGGTGCACCGTTGGCGGGGCGGCAGCTTTCGTCGCGCCCTTCGGGCGGAAGCCCTGCGGCGCGCCGAGCTGCCGCGCCCGGTGGCCCCGGGTGACCGGCCGCGTGCGGTGCCCGCCGTATCACTCCGCCGCCGCGCCCGTCCGTGAGGACCAGGCCGTCAGGCACGCGCCAGATGCGACGTCACCGGAGAAGCGTCGCAGTGGCGGGGGCGGAACGCCGCGCATTGTCCGGGCTGGCCCCTCCAACCTCAACAGTGCTTCGCATCCCGCAAGCGTGACGCGCCTGCGGCGCGCTGTTGACCTCGGAGCCTCTGCCAGCCCAGCGGACCTGACGGCAAGGGCCAGGCCAAAGGCCCGGCCCGACAGGCACGCCGCGAACCTTGCAGTTTAATAGTGAACTTGTTCATGGCGTTGCCGGCTTGGCAACGAGACTTCGAACTTAGTACTTGTCGCCACGCCACCTGCTACCACTAACACACAGAGTTAAAGTCCGGGAGCCTCGACAACGTTGCCGCCGTTTGGGATAATTTCTGACAGGGTCTAGCCTGCGAATAAGGACATCCGCCGAAGCTGAATTAGCGTGTTATGCAGGTGGAGTTTAGTGGACAGGCATAGGCGGCAGAAGGTGTTGGACTAATATGGCCACTCTGGTTCATCGTTAGAGGCGGGCGGAGCAACCATCACTTCATTGATTCAGCGAGAGGATCGTGAGCCATGGCGGTAGCGAGTGTAACAGCTACTCGACTGCTGAAACGCTTGTCTAGAGGCATGCAAGCTCTACTGCTGACGGTCGTTGCCCTGGGCGCTACAGGTCTCCTCTGGGCGGCGACCCTAGTGCACTCGCATACCTGGAATCAGTTTCTAAATGCCATAGCCACCGGCTTGTTGGTATCGGCGGCTTTTGGTATTGCCCAGGCTCTAATCACGAGCCGAGTTGCAACTGAGATGCTCCGGGCTTCCGTAGTCGAAGAAGTAAGTCGTAGTTTGGCTCAGTCCAACAATGCTTACTTTCCGGCTAACGAATATCAAGCTTCTAATACACCAGACCCTTTGTTTAATGCCCGCTTGACTCAAGATCTCGAACACTCGTCTACCTTCTGGTTTCGTGGTCTTTCAGGTCGATTCGCTGCGGCTCGACTTACCTACAACCAAAACGTCAGCCTCCAAGTTCACCTCATCCTTCCTGATCCAAAGGTACCAGGGACTACCGAAGGAAGGATAGATTACGCCCTTCGTAACCGAATATATCCCACTCTTAGTAGCGATGAGATCAGGGAAAAAATTAGGAGAGATATTTCTCTTGGGGCAATAGGTATTCTTGAGGCGAGTCGGCGATGCGCCATTATGGAATTGATCTTGACGCCAATGCCCCTCTTGGATCGTTACGAAATCTTTCGCGACGCTATATGGGTGACTCTTTACAGTGATCCCGGACAAGGAACAAAATTTCCAAGGACCCTACGTTTTCCCGCCTCATCGATAATGTACCTGATGCAGCAGGCGGACTGTCTGCAAACTAGGGCACATCCTAACACTCGGATAATTCAGTTTCCGAGGACTATCACTAGGGGTGATATGATTACGACTTTCACGGATATAACAGGCCAAGCAATAACGCAAGATGAGTATGACCAGTTGAGGGAGGAGTTCGAAAAATTTGCCGACGACTTTGCGCATTCGGCGGGAATAAGGCGGAGTCAATGACGGAATTAATAGAACAACTTTTTTCAAGAATCGACACCATAGGTGACCTAACGGACGAAACTACGTTGACGAAGGTTGCCGAAGCATGGCTTGAACACCGCGATATGCAGATAGTCCGAGAAGGATTGTTGCAGTGGCTTGAGACCACTGTGGATATCGGCCAATTGCGAACAGCAGCAAGAGAGACATCCACTCACTACGTATGGCCTCTTTATCTAGGCGGCCGTGGATACAGCGTGACGATAAATGAGTTTAAAGACCCTGATGAGATAGTTAAGGGTCATGCCAATACTCTTCACAATCATCGTTACTCCTTCGTCTCGCTTGTCCTTTCAGGCGGATACAAGCAGATCCGGAGTGAAATCGATTTTATCAATCCCACCCAGGTTGTGCAGATACG